>Ga0181525_10001800_pt1 | contig 18047 bp, 13 predicted proteins | sample PEATcosm2014_Bin_48_FD_121100 | JGI IMG/M metagenome (GOLD analysis project Ga0181525, IMG submission 121100) | Peatland microbial communities from MTU Mesocosm Facility, Houghton, MI, USA - PEATcosm2014_Bin06_10_metaG | ecosystem: Environmental > Terrestrial > Soil > Wetlands > Peat | place...
AACTTCGCGGCCACCGCCGGCAATCAGGATACGCCGCTTTTCCGGTCGGGAGCGGTGATGAGCGCGGCCGCCGTGGCGCAGGTTGGTTTCGACGGGCTGATGGCGGGAAAGCGCGTGACCATCGCCGGCGTGAGCAACAAGCTGACTGTGTTTTCGACGCGGCTGGCTCCGCGCAGCATGCTCGCCAAGATTGCGCGGAAGCTCAACAGCTAATCGTTAGGAGGCGGTGCGGCCGGCGTGCCCGGTAGACGCCGCCGATGCGTTCCGTCATTCTATTCGTCCCGCAGAGCGTCCATCGGTTGAAGCCGGGCCGCTCGCCACGCGGGTCCATAGCTGGCGAACAGGGCCACCATGGCCAACAGAACAACCGCGCCGCCCAAGGTCACCGGATCCCGCGGTGTCAGGCCGTAAACGATCGAAGCTGCCGCCTGCCCCGCCCATGCCGCCAGCGCCGTGCCCAAGGTCAACCCGATGGCGAGAAGCAGTACGGCTTCGCGAAGGACCAGCCCGATCACCCGGCTGCGGCTCGCTCCCAGCGCAATGCGCACGCCGATCTCATTTCTTCTGCGCGCGACCATGTAGGCGATCACGCCATACAACCCCAATACCGCGAGCGCTCCCGCCAGCAGGCCGAACGCACCCGCCAGCGCCGCCATCAGCCGGTCGCGCATCAGCGAATCCTTTATCTGCTTCGTCAGCACCGTAAATTCGATACCGAGTCCCGGGTGGATTTCCGCCACCGCCTGTTCGGCCGCGCGATAGAATTCCCCTAGGGGCGCGTTTGTGCGCAGCACGAAGCCTGCACCCAAAGACGGGTCGTCGTCCTGTTCCTCCGATACAAATGCGATGGGCCGGAAATCTTCTCGCAATTCGTAATACTTGGTGTTGCGCACCAACCCGATCACCTGAAACACCGTGTCCGGCTTGTCGGCCGATTCTTCCCGCCGGAATGACAACCCCACAGGATTCTTCCCGTGGAAGACCTGTTTCGCAAGAGCTTCGTTCACGATCGCCACCTTGGGCGCCGATAAGTTATCGTGCGGGTCGAAGTCGCGCCCGGCGACGAAGGCCGTCCCCATGGTGCGGAAATAGCCCGTGCCCGCGCGATTGAACATGGCGTCGATCCGCGGCCCAGACGAACCCTCGGCTGACACGTTTTGATCCCATCCCGAACCGCTGACCGGCGTCATGTCCACCTCACCGCCCGCCATGGCGCCGGTCCGAGCCTCGAGTTTCTCAAGCGTTTGCCGCCTGATTTCCAGGATTCTGCTCTTCGGAAAATGGGCGGCGCGATAGTCTACTCTGACCGCCACGATTCCCTCCGGACGAAACCCGGGATCGATGGCCAGCAACTTCTGCAGGCTGCGAACAAACAGCAGCGCGCCGGCCAGAAGCACCAGCGACATGGCCACTTGTATAACCACCAGCGCGCGCCGCAAGCTGAATCGTTCGCGGCCTGCCGTAAGTCCGCGGCCGCTGGCGCGCATCACCGAAGCCGGCGCAATCCGGGTGGCGCGAAGCGCGGGCGCCAGACCGAATAGCAGGCAGGTGATCACCGCGAGTCCCGCCGTAAATCCGAGGACGCGCCAGTCGAACTCCAATCCAACAAACATCCGGCTTTCCGGCGTTGCCAGAAATCCGACCAGCGCCCGGCTCAGAATGGCAGCCAATCCGACTCCGAACCCCGTCCCGAGAAGCGCCAGCAGCAGGCTTTCGGAGAGCAACTGCACGACCAGGCGGCTGCGCGACGCGCCGATCGCCTGGCGAACCGCGATCTCCCGTTCCCGCGCGCTGGCCCGCGCCAGCAGCAGATTCGCCAGGTTCGCGCAGGCGGTCAGCAGCACCAACCCGGTGGTGGCGAGCAGTATCCAGAGCGGATCCTGATATTGGCGGCGCAAATGCGAGACTCCTGTGGCGCCCGGCGTGACGGTAATCTTGTTGGCCAGGTAGCCTTTCGCCATATCGGCGCGATAAGTGGGCGGCAGCGTCTCGCGCATGATCGCCGGTGAGGCGGCCTGCATTTGGGCATTCGCGCGCTCGATCGTCCAGCCCGGCTTCAAACGGCCCATCAACGAAAGCCACCACGCGGTCGGCTGGGGGATGCGGTTCTTGCCCGGCTCCCAGAAAAAAGGGTCGGCGCAAAGCGGTACGGCCACATCGAACCTTTGCCCGATCTCGACACCGAAGAAGCCCGGCGCCGCCACCCCGATGACCGGAAAGACTCTGCCATCGAGCCGGATGGTCCGGTTGGTGATCGCCGGATCGCCATTGAATTCGCTCTGCCAGAAAGGATAGCTCACCACCACGCCCGGCGACCCGCACCCCGGCTGGTCGTCCTGCACCTGAAATATCCGGCCGGCTGCCGCCGGAACGTGCAGCAGGTTGAAGAAATTTCCGCTGACGAAAAGGCCTTCGGCGTAGCGTCCTTTGCCTTCCTGGCTGAGGTTGAACGCCTGGGCGCTCCAAGCCAGCACATCGGAGAAAGCCCGCTGCTGGAGGCGCACGCTGTCCCAGAGTTTGGATGTGAAATTGGCGCTACGCGTCGACCACCAGCCGCCCCGGTGCGACCCTTGCGCAAAATCGATGTATGCCAGTTCCTGGGGGTTGCCGACCGGTAAACTGCGCAAGCGGATTGCGTCAATCAATTGAAAGATGGCGGTATTCGCTCCGATTCCCAGAGCCAGCGAGGCGACCGCCACCAAAGTAAAGGCCGGATTCAAGCGAAGCTGGCGGATTCCAAACCGCAGATCTCGCCACTGCAAGTGCATGTCCTTTATACGGCACTGCGCCGCGAAAGTTACGCGGAAAGTGCGGATAAGTGAATCAGTCTCGATCAGCGCCAACGACGGAGGATCCGCCTCTTTTCGGAGGACGTTGTTTGCTATTATCTGACAATGCGTCGGCGCGAGTTCGCAACACTCCTGCTGCCTGCCGTTTGCGCCGGCCGTCCCGCAGCGGGATTTCGGCAGGACGCGCTCGACAGACTCACGGCCGCCATCAAAAGCGGGGCGTATCCTAATACGCACGCCCTGCTGGTGGAACAGGACGGCCGCCTGGTGTACGAGCAGTATTTCGCCGGCACAGACGAACGCTGGGGGCAGCCTCTCGGGAAACGGGTCTTCGATGCATCGAGCCTGCACGACCTGCGCTCGGCTTCCAAGAGCGTCACTTCGGCGGTGCTGGGCATTGCGCTGGGCACGGACTTCGATAAAGCGGTGGCGCGCCCGATCGGGTCCTTTTTCCCGCAGCGCAAGCTGCGGCCGGAACTCCACGCGGTCACTCTCCACCACGTGCTGACGATGACTGCCGGTCTCGAATGGAACGAGATGACCGTTCCCTACACGGACCCTAAGAACGATGAACTGCAGATGTCCACTACCAAAGATCCCGTCGGACTCGTCCTGTCACGCAGGCTGCGGGATAAGCCGGGCGCGGTTTGGTACTACAGCGGGGGCCTGACGCAAGTCCTCGGCGGAGTGGTCGCGCAAATCACGGGCAAGCCGCTGGACGTGTATGCGAAAGAGGCGCTGTTTGCGCCTCTCGGCATCACGCAATACGAATGGATCGGTGATCCCAAGTGGGATCCGCATATGCCGGCCGCCGCCTCTGGGCTGCGCATGCGCGCCCGCGATCTGGCGCGGTTTGGATCGGTTTACATGAATGGCGGCCAGTGGCAGGGGCGGCAGGTCGTGCCGGACGCATGGGTGGCGCGCTCGGTGCGCCGCCAGGTGCAATCGATCGGCGATTGGCACGGGCGCGCAGGTTGGGGTTATGGATACCAATGGTGGATCGGCCAGCCCGAAGGTTACGACGTGGCGGCGGCGATTGGCAACGGCAACCAGCGGGTGTTTGTGGTGCCGAAAGAACGCATGGTCGCCACCATTTTTGCCGGAGAATATAACAAGTTCGAAGGGCATAGCGAACGGCTGTTCGCGGCGGTTATGGCTGCCCGAGGCGGCGGGACTTCTTAGTCGATGTCCAAAATGCAAATGTCGCGCAGGTTGCGGTAGCGCTCGGCGTGATCCAGGCCGTAGCCCACCACGAATTCGTCCGGAATTTGGAAACCGACGTAGGCGACCTGGACCGGCCGTTGGCGGCGGTCGGGCTTGTCGAGCAGGGCGGCGATGCGAATCGAGCGCGGCTTGCGCTGTTCGAGGAGATGGATCAGGTAGGTGAGGGTGACGCCACTATCCACGATATCTTCGACGATGAGCAGATCGGCGCCCTCGACGGAGAAGTCCAGATCCTTGGTCACCTTGACCTCTCCCGAGGTGGATTTGCCTTTGCCGTAGCTGGAGATGCCCATGAAATCGACGAAGGCGTCGATGTGCAGGGCGCGCGCCAGGTCGGACATGAAGAAGCATGCGCCTTTCAGGATGCAGATCAGATGCAGGTTGCCGGCGGGATAATCGCGATCGATTTCGGCACCCATCTCGCGTACGCGGGCCTGAATTTTTTCTTCGGAAATGAGCACACGAAGGGAACTCAAGCCAGCCTCTAGTCCGCCACCGCGGTGAGGCGGGTGCTCTCGGGGCCAATGTGGATGTGCGCTCCGGTGGCTTTGCCGGGCGCCGCCTGCCAGAAGGCGAAGTAGGGGATGCGGCGGGCTTCCAGATACTGGCGCAGCCAGACGCCTTCGGGCTGATCGGGGTTCAAGGCCACATCCACGCGGCCGCGGTGATCGAAACCCATGGCGCGGTGGACGGCGGTTTCGCCCATGGCGCTGACGGGCAGCGGTTTCGAGAAGCGATGCACGAAGGCAGCGGACACCTGCTCAAATTGGGCGGGCGTGAAGGCGCCGGCGCCATCGAAACGGACGGAGGCGCGGGCGGCGCCGGCGGAATCCTGGCCGGGGCGCGCGAGGCGGACCTGCTCGGCGCGCGCCATTTCGGCCAGCTCATGAGTCAGCTTGTCGCGCGACACGGCAAGCTCATATTCCGTGCGCGCGAAGCCGACCTGATCGGCCAAGGGTTCCACGTCGTTCTTGGCCGCGATGCCGGAATCGACCAGGCCGCGAACCCGGTCGAGCTGCTTCTGGCGGCGGTCGAGGCGGCGCTGGGCGGCGGCCACCATCTCAGCCGATTGTTCTTCGGTGATGTCCTGCCCGTACATGGTGCGGCGCAGCACGGACATATCCTGCGCGTCGCCCAAGGCGTCCTCAGCCTGCTCGACCTGGCTGCGCGGGATGGCGCCGGCTTCCGCCAGGGCGCGCAGGCGCTGGATGTCGAGGCGGGCGCGGAGCACGTCGGGATCTTCGGGAACGCTCCCTGACGGTCGCGGCTCGGTAAGCGGTCGCGGCGCTTGTGGAGCTGCGCGCAATAGTACTAAACCGGCCATTAAGCAAAGGAGAAGACGCATGAGCAGGAACCTATATTGTAGTACGATACGGTCAGGGAGCGTGTTCTGACAAAGGTTGATCTGAAGCCCACCGAATCCCCAGCCTCGGCTCCAAGTTGGCTGGTGGCTGTCCGCGCCGCGGAATCCAAGAAAGCCACCGACGTTCGCGTGCTGGACCTGACCGGCATCACCGCGTTCGCGGATTATTTCGTGATCGCCACGGGCGCCAACGGGCGCAACGTGCAGGCCATCGCGGATGAAGTGGGATTGCGCCTGAAACAGCAGGGCGAGCTGCCGTTCAGCGTGGAAGGCTATACCCAGGCGGAGTGGATTCTGGCGGACTACGGCGATTTCCTGGTTCATGTTTTTTCGGTGAAATCCCGCGAGTATTACGATCTGGAACGGTTGTGGCGCAATGCCAAAGCCGTCGAGATTCCGGCGGAGTGAAGATTTTCCTGTACTATATCGGGAAGCCGCGGGACGCACACGCGAATGCCATGGCCGCCGATTTTGTGAGCCGGGCCAGCCGCTATGCGGCCTGCGAGATGCGCGAAATTCGGCCCGAACGAACGGATTTGTGGGCCAAACATCCCACCGCGCGGCGCATCCTGCTGGATCCCGGGGGCAAGGCCATGGATACGGCGGCGTTCGTGGAGCTGGTTTCGCGGGCCGAGATGGAGGGCCGCGACCTGGTCTTCGTGGTGGGCGGCGCGGACGGGCTGCCCGCGGAATGGCGGGGCCGCGCGGAGACGCTGCTGTCGCTCTCGCGCATGACTTTTCCGCACGAAATGGCGCGGGTGATGCTGGCCGAACAGATCTATCGGGCCTTTGCCACGTTGCGGGGGCATCCCTACCCGCGCTAAGGTAGTCGAAGCGATATGTCTTGGTTCAAAAAAGAAAACGCGAAGCCGGAGAAGGTGGCGCCCATCAACGCCGCCTCGCGCAAATTGCGCACGGAGGGTTTGTGGCTCAAGTGCGAAGGCTGCCGGCAGATCATCTGGAAGAAGGACCTGGAATCCAACTGGAACGTGTGCCCGAAATGCGGCGCGCATACCCGGATGGACGCGGCCGCGCGGCTGAAGCTGCTGTTCGACGGCGATTACGAGAGGTTCGATACGGACTTGCGGTCGTCGGATCCCTTGGATTTCTTCGACTCAAAGCCCTACCGCGAGCGCCTGGACGGGATGCGCGTGGCCACTTCGCTTTCCGACGCGCTGATCTCGGCGGCGGGCAATGTAGCCGGACGGCCGGTGAACATCTGCTCGATGGAGGCGCGGTTCATCGGCGGCAGCATGGGATGCGTGGTGGGCGAAATGATCACGCGCGCCATCGAGCGGTCTATTGCGCGGCGGATGCCGCTGGTGATCATTTCGGCGTCGGGCGGCGCGCGCATGCAGGAGGGCGCGGTGAGCCTGATGCAGATGGCCAAGATCTCGGCCGCGTTGATGCGCCTGGACGAAGCGGGCTTGCCTTACATCAGCGTGCTGACCGATCCGACCACCGGCGGCGTGACGGCCAGTTTCGCAATGCTGGGCGACCTGAATATCGCGGAACCCGGCGCGCTGATCGGATTCGCGGGACCGCGCGTGATCGAGCAGACCATCCGGCAGAAGCTGCCGGATGGATTTCAACGGTCGGAATTCCTGTTGAAGCACGGCATGCTGGATGCGGTCGTGCCGCGGCTGGAAATGAAGAGCTACATCGCTACGGCGCTGCGATTCTTTGTGGACTAGCGGCACCGCTGGCTGACGCGCGCGGCTCAGTAGATGAATTATCCAGATTCCGTCCGGTTCCTGTACGCGCTGGGCAACGAGGTCAAGACCGCCAAGCTGGGACTGGAGCGGATTGGCGTCCTGCTGGAGGCGCTGGGTAATCCGCAGCAAGCCTTTCGCATCGTCCACGCTGCCGGGACGAACGGAAAGGGATCCACTTGCGCGATGATCGAATCCGGGCTGCGCGCCGCCGGATATCGCACGGGACTGTTCACCTCGCCGCACCTTATCGAGCCCACGGAACGGATCCAGGTGGCGGGACGTGCGGTTGACGCCGCCCAGTTCGCCGCGGCTTTCGACCAGGTACACGCCTGCGCGGAAACTTTGCTGCGGCAGGACCGCATCGATCTGCATCCCACCTATTTCGAATGCGTGACCGCCATGGCGTTGATCCTGTTTCGGGATTGCGCGGTGGAGTTCGCGGTACTCGAGGTGGGCTTGGGAGGGCGCCTGGACGCCACCAACGTAGTCACCCCGGAGTTGTGCGTGGTGACGCCCGTGGATTTCGATCATGAAGCCTATTTGGGCAACAGCCTGGAATCGATTGCCGGTGAAAAGGCCGGGATTTTGAAGCCGGGCGTCGGCGCGGTTTTCGCGCGGCAGCGGCCGGAGGCGGAAGCGGTTCTGGAGGCGCGCGCGGCGGCTTTGGGGGTGGCGGTTACGCGCAGTTCCGACGTGGAGCTATCCGGCGTCGACCTACATGCGCGGGGCAGCGATTTCCTATGGGACGGATTGCCGGTGAACTGCCCGCTGCCGGGGGAACATCAGGTCGAGAACGCCCGCACAGCCATCGCGGCGCTGCGGCAACTGGGGGTCGCGCCCGCGGACATCCGGCAGGGTATCGCGCGGACGGTGTGGCCGGGCCGCCTGGAGCGCGTGGCCGAGCATCCGGAAATCGTGCTGGATGGCGCGCACAATCCGGCCGGAGCGCGGGCGCTGGCGGCTTATCTCGACCGATTCTACGAACCCCGCCGCGTCTGGCTGATTTACGGCGCGATGCGCGACAAAGCGGTGGAAGAGATGGCCGCGATCCTGTTTCCACGCGCGGGGCATGTGATTGTGACGGCGCCGGAGCAGGGGCGCGCGCTGCGGCCGGAATCGATCCGCGGCATGGCCGATCACGCTTCCATCCAGGTGGCCGCCAATCTTCAAGAAGCGCTGGCGTTGGCCGCCGGGGCGGCGCGCGAGGATGCTATCTTCGTGACGGGCTCGTTGTTCCTGGTGGGAGAGGCGCGCGCGTCATGCTCTTAAGCCGCCTGCGCGCCTATCTGCTGATCGACCCCCTGATTATCCTCGCCACCGTGGTCTTCGGGTCTCTCTCGCTGGCGGCTTCCCTATTCGACAACAGGGGACGCTCGCAACATGCGATCGCGCGTGTATGGGCGCGCTTCCTGCTGGCGGTTAGCGGGGCGCGCGTCCGCATGGAAGGACTGGAGAAGCTGGATCTGGACACAAGCTACGTGTTAGTGGCGAATCATTCGAGTTACATGGATACGCCGGTGGTCTTACAGATCCCACTCGAGATACGGTTTTTTGCCAAGCATGGGCTGTTCCGGATACCGCTGCTGGGCGGACACCTGCGGCGCGCCGGGCACCTACCGGTGGTGCGCGACAATCCGCGGGCGTCGCTAAAGAGCTTGACCGAGGGCGCGCGGCTGGTGCGCGAGCGGGGCGTGTCGGTGGTGTTGTTCCCGGAAGGCGGCCGGTCACCCGAGGGGCTGCGCGAGTTCCGGGAGGGCGCGGCGTACCTGGCGATCAAGGCGGGCGTGCCAGCGGTGCCGATCGGGATCGGGGGGACGCGGCAGGTGCTGCCGATGGGGTCGGTGCATGTACGGCCGCACGCGGTCACGGTGCGGATTGGCGATCCGATTTCGACGGCGGGCATGAAGCTGGACGCGCGCGGGGAATTGAACCAGACGCTGCGGCGCAAGGTTGCGGAGCTGATCGGCGAGCCGTCGACATAGTGTAGCCCGGGCGTAGCCGCATTAGTAAGTGGGTGGGTACCCACTTATGGTGCGGTTGAGCGGCTAGCGTTCGGGACAATGCTCATAAAACCAAGTTTTTTTCGCAAAAAACATTAGCGTGTTTTTCGAATTTCGTGTATACTCTAACCCAGCGGTAGATCCGTCTGGGTGACGGAAATAGACCTACTAGTACCTCCGTCGCTTTCTAGATAGGTATTGGATCATTGATCGACAATCAAATGAAGTACACCTGGCTCGTGTTGTCTCCATGGTTACTGCTGGCTCAAACCGCGAGCTTCAACCTTGCCACAACCACGCTGGTCGAGAGCGGCGGGGCGGGCAACGCATCGGTTCAACTGGCCGCTTCGCTTCCCACGGCGGCCTGGACGGCCGCCAGCAACGCTCCCTGGCTGCAGGTGGCGGCGGGCAGCGCCAGTGGGACCGGCAGCGCGTCAATTCAGTTCAGCTACGCCGCCAATTCCAATACTGCGGCCCGGACCGGCACGCTGACCATCGCGGGCCAGACTCTCACGGTTACGCAGGCCGGCGGCAGCGCGGCGCCTGTCAGTGTTCTGACGACACTGATATCCCAAGGGTTGAATCTGCCTTATGCCGTGGCGATCGACGGGAGCGGCAACCTCTATATAGCCGATACCGGCCATAATGCCATCCAGGAGTGGGTCGCCGCGACCCAGCAGATGACCACGCTGGTATCGGCTGGGCTGAACTCGCCCCACGGAGTGGCCGTGGACAGCCAAGGCAATGTTTATATCGCGGACTCGTACAACAACGCCGTTGAGGAGTGGAGTCCGGCGACGCAACAGTTGACTACCTTGGTTTCATCCGGCCTTAAATTTCCGGTGGCAGTGGCGGTGGATGACGGCAATGTTTACATCGCGGATTTCGGCAACAACGCGATCAAGCGATGGAGTGCGCAGACGCAGCAAGTGACCACGCTGGTCGGATCGGGCCTGAGCAATCCCACGGGCGTAGCCCTGGACGCGCTGGACAATGTGTATTTTGCGGATTTCCGAAACAATGCGATTAAGCAGTGGAACCCCACAACCTTACAGGTTACCAGCCTGATTTCGCAGGGTCTGAGCTTTCCAAATGCCGTGGCGCTGGATGGCCAGGGCAACGTGTATCTGGTGGACGGGAATAACAACGCACTCAAAGAATGGAACGCGGCGAGCCAGACGGTGAGTACGCTGGTTTCGTCGGGCGTAAATGGGTCGTTTGGAGTGGCCACGGACGGGCAAGGGAACTTGTACATCGTGAATACCACCACGAGCACGGTCCTGAAGCTCGCATCGGCCTATCTTAGTGTACCGGCCAACATAACTGAGGGCGCACAAGCGGGCACGGACTCGGTACCCGTGCAGCTGTTAGGGGCCAGCGTGCCAGTGACGGCCACCAGCGACCAAGCATGGCTCACGATTACAAGCACGTCCAGTGCGTCGATCGGCTTTGCATTCCTGGCGAACACCGCGCTGGCCAGCCGCGTGGCGCATATCAACGTGCTGGGCCAGCAGGTTACCGTAACACAAAGCGGGGATGTGGCCGCCAGCCTGACCAAGTCCGCGGGCGACGGCCAAAGCACTCAGGAGGGGCAGGCCTTTCCGGCGCTGCTGCAGGTCACTGTAACGGACGCCAGTGGAAATCCCCTGGCGGGAGCCGCGGTCACGTTTAGTATCACTCCCGGCGCCAGCGGAGCGGGCGGGGCGTTCAGCACGACGCCGCCCATGCCGATGCTGACAAACGCCAGCGGAGTCGCTACCGCGCCGGTACTGACGGCCAACGGCATAGCGGGCGTGTTTACCGTGACCGCCAGCGCCGGCGCGCTGAGTGTGACTTTCACGCTCACCAATCTGGTGGCCGCCCTGGGCGCATCGTCGGCGCTGGTGAGCAGCGCGGCGGGCAGCGGCAGCGTGCTGTTGCTGTCCCCCGGGGCGTGGACCGCCAGCAGCAACGCCTCGTGGTTACAGTTGTCCGCGGGCAGCACCAGCGGCACCGGCAATGCCCTGGTCGAGTTCAGCTACCCCGCGAATCCCAACGCCACCGCCCAGACCGGTACGCTCACCATATCCGGCCTGACCTATACGGTGACGCAGACAGGCACGAGCTACACACTGAACAGCGTGGTCACGGCCCTGGTCTCATCGGGCTTGGCGTCCCCCCAGGGAGTGGCCGTGGATGGGTCGGGCAATGTGTACTTTGCGGACAGTTCCAACAACGCCATCAAGAAGTGGACGCCAAGTACGGGCGTGGTCACAGCGCTGGTCTCCTCCGGGCTGAACGATCCCACCGGAGTGGCGCTGGATGCGCAGGGCAACGTCTATTTTGCCGACAGCAAGAACAACGCCATCAAGGAATGGAACGCGACGACCGGCCTGGTTACGTCGCTGGTGTCAGCGGGGCTGGGCAACCCCGTCGGAGTGGGATTGGATAGCCAGGCCAACGTCTACTTCGCGGACGCGGGACACAACGCGATCAAGGAATATGTGGTGGCGACCAAGGCGGTGTCGACGCTGGTCTCGTCCGGCCTAAACACTCCGCTGGGAGTGGCGGTGGACATAGAGGGCAACGTCTACTTCGCCGACAGCAAGAACAACGCGATCAAGGAATGGAGCGCGTCAACCAAGCTGGTTTCGACGCTGGTGTCGTCCGGATTGAACGCTCCCGATGGGGTCGCGGTGGACGGCGACGGCAATGTTTACTTCGCGGATAGCGGCAACAATGCCATCAAGGAATGGAATCCGGCCAGTGGACTGGTGACGGCGCTGGTATCCACGGGATTGAAGGCTCCCTGCGGAGTGGGGGTGGACGGGCTGGGAAATGTGTACATCGGCGATAGCGGCAACAACGCCGTCAAGAAATACACGGGCGTTTACTTTTCCCTGGGCGCGAGCAGCCGGACTGAGGGGGCCGCGGCCGGAACGGATTCGATTTCATTCCAGGCGTTCCCGGCGAGCGCGTCCGTTACGGCCACCAGCAGCCAGTCCTGGTTGACGATTACGGGCACGAGCGGCGGAGCGATCGGGTTCTCGTTCACGGCCAATACATCGCTTGCCAGCCGAAGCGCGACGATCACCGCATTTGGTCAAACCGCGACGGTCACGCAGAACGGCGACGTTCCGGCCGGGATCACGATAGCCGCGGGCAACGCGCAGAGCGCAACGGCGGGACTGGCGTTTGCTACGCTGCTGCAAGTAACCGTAACGGATGCGAGCGGTCTCGCGCTTTCGGGAGTGGCTGTGACGTTTACCGTCACGCCGGGCGCCAGCGGAGCCAGCGGGACGTTCAGTGCGACTCCGCCGATGCCGATTCTGACTAGCTCAAGCGGGAGCGCTACCGCGCCGGCACTTACGGCCAATACGACCGGCGGCCCGTTTACCGTGACCGCCAGCGCCAACGCTCTGAGTGTGACTTTCACGCTGACCAATGTGACCTATAATTCCCTAGGCGCATCGTCGGCGCTGGTCAGCAGTGCGGCGGGCAGCGGCGGCGTGCTGCTGCTATCGACCGGGGCCTGGACCGCCAGCAGCAACGCCTCGTGGCTGCAGGTATCGGCCGGCAGCACCAGCGGCACCGGCAATGCGCTGATCGAGTTCAGCTATCCCGCGAATCCCAACGCCACTGCCCAAACCGGTACGCTGACCATATCGGGGTTGACCTATTCGGTGACGCAGGCGGGCGCGAGCTACACCCTGAGCGGCGGGGTCGCGGTGCTGGCTTCTGCGGGCTTGTCCGGACCGCAGGCAGTAGCCGTGGATGGATATGGCAATGTTTATTTCGCGGATAGCGCCAACAATGCCATCAAGGAGTGGAGCATTAGCACGGGCCTGGTGACGGCGCTGGTGTCGTCCGGGCTGAACGATCCCACCGGAGTAGCAGTGGATGCGCAGGGCAACGTCTACTTCGCGGACCAAAAGAACAACGCCATCAAGGAGTGGAGCGCGACCACCGGACTGGTGACTTCGCTGGTCTCTTCGGGACTGAACAGCCCGGCGGGGGTGGCTCTCGACAGCCAGGCGAACGTCTATTTCTCGGATGCGGGCCACAATGCCATTAAGGAATGGGTGGTGGCGACGCAGGTGGTAAATACGCTGGTTTCCACGGGCCTCAGCTCACCGCAGGGAGTGGCGGTGGACAACGACGGCAACGTCTACTTCGCCGACACCAAGAACAACGCGATCAAAGAGTGGAGCGCGGTCACCAAGGTGGTCACGACGCTGGTGTCCATCGGGTTGAACACCCCGCACGGGGTGGCGGTGGATGGCAACGGCAACGTCTACCTGGCGGATACCAACGATAACGCGATCAAGGAATGGAATCCGGCCAGCGGCCTGGTGACGGCATTGGTTTCCACCGGACTCAAGACTCCCGACGGGGTGGCGGTGGACGGACTTGGAAATGTGTATATCGCCGATACCGGCGACAACGCCATCAAGAAATACACGGGCGTGTACCTTTCCTTGGCCGCCACCAGCCGGACTGAGGCGGCCGCGGCGGGGACGGATTCGATCGCGTTCCAGGCACTTCCGGCAAGCGCGACCGTGACGGCCACCAGCAGCCAGGCGTGGCTGACGATCACGGGCACCAGCGGCGGCGCGATCGCTTTCTCATTCACGGCCAATACTACGGTAAGCAGCCGCAGCGCGACGATTACAGTATTGAGCCAGACCGTGACGATTACGCAAAGCGCGGACGTACCGGCGGCCATCACGAAAGTTGCCGGTAACAACCAAACGACGCCGGTGGGAACGGCTTTCCCGACCGCCCTCGAGGTGCGCGTGACGGATGCGGCGGGCAATAGCTTACAGGGCGCGAGTGTGACATTTACGGTGGTGGCGGGGGCCAAAGGCGCCAGCGGGACATTCGCGTCGTCTCCGGCCATGCCGATTGTGACGGGCCCCAACGGTTATGCTACCGCGCCCACACTGACGGCCAACGGTATTGCCGGAAGCTTCACGGTTACGGCCACCGTGGGAGGCTTGAGCACGACTTTTACCGAGACGAACTGAGGGGGCATTGAATTATCCTGGAGGACGGCCAATCCTGGCCGCAGCCGCCTTTCAGGCGGCCAGAGCCGGCTGACAGCCAGCCGCGGGCACAAATTGCCCGCCTCCAGTTTGCACAGGCCGCAATTATATGGGAGGCAGACGCAGTGCAAAACGATGAAGAAGTAAGCCGCCGCGTATTCCTGGAGCGTTTGGCTTTCGGCGCGCTTCTGGGCGCGGCCGGCGCGTGCAGCAAACCGGCCGCTGCGCAGTCGACTCCAGGGGCTTGGACGCCGCCGCCGGTATTGAAAAACCCGAACATTCTGGTCATCATGGTGGATCAGATGCGTCCGCCACTGTGGATGACGTCAAGCCAAACGACCTCGTTCGGTCCGACCGTCCTGCCGAATATCATGGGTCGGATTCAGAGTAACTCATACAACTTTGAACAGTTTTTCGTCGCGGCGACCCAGTGCACAGCGTCCCGGTCAGCCCTGCTCACGGGTCTCTATGCGCCGCAAACCGCCATGTACGTTCTGGCCCAGCAAACCGCTCCCTCCCTGGATCCGGCTTTCCCGACGTGGGGCGAGGCATTGACGACGCTTAACCCGGCTTACACGGGTAACCTTTGGTGGTTCGGCAAGTGGCATCTTTCGACTCAAGCGAGCACGTCACCCCTGCTGCCATACGGCTTCCAGACCAGAACCTACCCGGGAGGGCCGGCACAAAACCCGGACCCTGTTGGAGTAATCAACGAGGGGGCCGACGGTGGAACCTTCGATGGCAGTGTGTACGCCAACGATTCGATGATCGCGAATGATTTCATTGGTTGGCTGCAGGGGCAGGCGCCGACCACGGGTCAGCCTTGCTCTCCCTGGTGCGCGACCGTGAGCCTGATCAACCCCCACGACATCACCAGCGCCCCGGCCTGGATGCAGAGCAGCCCATTTCCGCCGACGACAGTTCCACCGGCAACCGCCTACTTCCCGCCCCCCAGCGGAAACCCTCCCTCGTTCTATACGAGCATGCCATCTCCCTGGAATTACGAGAATCCGACCGAGGTTCCGAACAAGCCCAGCGAGCAGGTATCGTACTTGAACTATCTGAACAACACCTATGGGGCAGTAAGCAACTGGGTAACCTACCTGAACCAATACTTTTGGCTGCAGAACTTCGTCGATCAGCAGGTCGGGCTGGTGTTGAACGCGCTGGCCAGTTCTGCTTTCGCCAACAACACCATCGTCATTTTCTTGTCCGATCACGGCGAGTACGCCGGGTCGCATGGCCTCCGTGGCAAAGGCTTCGCGGTTTACGATGAATCGATCCGCGTGCCCTTGTACGTCCAGTATCCCGGACAAACCGGCGCGATTGCCATGAACCAGATGTGCTCCGGCGTGGATTTCTTCGGCCTCATTTGCGACTTGGCCACCGGCGGCAGCGGGCAATGGCGGATGGCTTACCCGGATCTGGCCAACCGGCAATCCCTGTGGAGCTTTCTATATAACAACAGCGCCGAGACCCGCGTGGCGCCGGCCCCCGTAGGGATCCCGTACATTCTGCACACCTTCGATGACGGTCTTCAGTTTCAAATGGCCCACATCGTGTGCCTGCGTACGAAGCTGAATGTGAGTGCCGGACAGATCGGCGCCAAGCTGGCCTTCTACTCGAATTGGAACGCGTGCTCCGTTTATCCGAATTCGACGCCGCCGGAACCGGAGTTCTACGACTATAATCCGAGTACGACCAGTAACACCAGTGAGCTGGGCAACGATTACTACAGCAGCAATCCAACGACGCAAAATACGATTACGCAATACACGCAGATTTTAGGCAGTTGGGGACCGCCGGGAACCGGACTCATCGGCAGCGAGCTGAATGCGCCGCTGATCGGCACGGGTACGGACGGCAATCCGCTAAGCCAGGCGCAGGCCGCCGCACAGCAGGCGTTCTTTACTTACGCCAATACGCTCTTGGGCACGGGTCCGTGTTCCGGATCATGATGCGACAGTCGTACGCATGCCTATCCTGGTAAACGGCGAGATCGTTCCAGCGGAATTGATTCGGGAGGAGCAGGGACGCCTGGCGCAACGCCCCGAATGGCTGCGCATTCCGGAGGGCCTCGAAAAAGGCATGCGCCTGCGGCAGACGGCGGAGGCGTGCGTCATCGATCGCGTTTTGCTGCGCCAAGAGGCGGACAAAGATCCGCGTCCGATCGATCCCGCCATAGTCACCGCGGAGGTCGAACGCGTGGTTGCGACTCAGAGTTGCCGGGTGCTGTTCGACGAGGGCCCTCTGGCGCGGCAGCTCGAAGGGGAACTGCGCCAGCGACGCATTCTGCGCGATCTGATGGGTGCGCTGCCGGAGCCGGCGGATGACGAAATCGCAGCCTTCTACGAGGCGCAGCGCTATAATTTCCTGCGGCCGGAGATCGTGCATGCCGCGCACATTGTGAAACAGGTGGACGAGACTCACGCGGAAGAGGAGGCGCGCGCGGACATGGAGGCGGCGCTGGCCGCGCTGAACCGTGGCGAGCCTTTCGCGGAAGTTGCCGACCGTTATTCGGATTGCAAAGGCAATGGCGGCGATCTGGGCTTCTTCGAGCGGGGCGTGATGGTGGATGAGTTCGATCATATTGTGTTTGCCATGAAGCCGGGAGAGCGCAGCCCGATCTTTCGCAGCCCGTTTGGATTTCATATTGCCGAAGTGCGATCCAGGAAGCCGGGCGGCGGCATTGCGGAACTGAGCGAGGTCGCGGACACCATCAAGATTTTCCTGACCGCCATCCGAGAGCAGGAGGCCGAGCGCAAGGTGACCGCGCGGTTGCGCGCGCAGGCGCAGATCCGCCGGAGGAGCGGCTGATGTCGCTACCTCCGCCAGCCTGCTGCGTGCCCGCGCGGGCCCGGCTGATGCAACTGAACGAGTCGCGACGGGGCTCCGCGGAGCGCCGGCGGGCCACGGCCGGATCCACGGCGGACATGGTTCCGCTGGAGGGCGGCCGGTTTTTCATGGGCAGCGAGGCGCCGGAGGCTTTCGCGAGCGATGGAGAAGGGCCGGTACGCGCGGTGATTCTGGACCCTTTTTATATCTCGAAATTTCCGGTGACCAACGAACAGTTCGCGGAATTTATCTCGCGCACCGGATACGTGACCGAAGCTCAGCGCTGGGGCTGGTCGTTCGTCTTCCGCAACCATGTGCCGGAGGAGCGGCGGGGACCCGCGTTGGCTAGTACGCCCTGGTGGCTGCGCGTGGACGGCGCGGATTGGGCGCATCCGGAAGGGCCGGACAACGGGGCGCGGGACCATCACCCGGTGGTGCAGGTATCCTGGAACGACGCCCAGGCTTACTGCGAGTGGGCCGGCGTGCGCCTGCCCACGGAAGCCGAGTGGGAATTCGCGGCGCGCGGCGGCCTGGAGGGGAAGACTTACCCGTGGGGCGACGAGCTGATGCCCGGCGGGCGGCACATGTGCAACATCTGGCAGGGGACCTTTCCGGATCTCGACCTGGCGGAGGACGGCTTTTCCGCGCCGGCACCGGTGGACAGCTTCACCGCGAATGGATACGGCCTGCACACGGTCGCGGGCAACGTGTGGGAATGGTGCGCCGATTATTTCGATGCGCGATGGCATGAGACAGCGACACCCGTGAATCCGGTGGGGCCGCCGTACGGGAGCACGCGCGTGATGAAGGGCGGATCGTACCTGTGCCACGCTTCGTTTTGTTTCCGGTACCGGAACGCGGCGCGGACGGCGAATACGCCCGACAGCGCCACGGGGAACATTGGATTTCGGGTGGTACGGGATTTGTAGAGGCGGGGCCGGGGGCCCCGCGCAGGCCGGGCATAGGCGTTAAAGTATGGGCAGCCGACCACAAGCTGTTGGAAACGCAATCTGCGCCGCCTACACTACGTGGGGGCGCAGCCAATCGCGCGGCCGCTATTTTAACGCCTATGCGCAGGCCGGGGGCCTGCCCCACTA
>Ga0181525_10001801_pt1 | contig 18034 bp, 18 predicted proteins | sample PEATcosm2014_Bin_48_FD_121100 | JGI IMG/M metagenome (GOLD analysis project Ga0181525, IMG submission 121100) | Peatland microbial communities from MTU Mesocosm Facility, Houghton, MI, USA - PEATcosm2014_Bin06_10_metaG | ecosystem: Environmental > Terrestrial > Soil > Wetlands > Peat | place...
CACCAGCGTGATCAGGACGACCTCGCCCGACATGTTCCAATGCACGTCGGTGAGCGAAGCGAGCTGAAAGACCAATGCCTTCAACGATCCGGCGAGGCCCGCGAGCGTCGCCGACAGCACGAAGGCGACGAGCTTGTAGCGCTCGGTCTTGTAGCCGAGCGAGATGGCGCGCTGCTCGTTCTCGCGAATGGCCTTGAGTACTTCACCGAACGGCGAGTTGATCACCCGATAGATCAGGAAGAAAGCGGCGAGCACGATCACGACCACGACCGCGTACATGATGGTTTCGTTGCTGAGATCGAACACGCCGAACAAATGCCCGCGCGGCACCGCCTGAATGCCGTCTTCGCCGCCGGTCAATTTCACCCGCAGCGCGAGCAGATACATCATCTGCGCCAAAGCCAGCGTGATCATGGCGAAATAGATGCCCTGGCGGCGAATGGCGAGGCCGCCGGCGATGAGGCCGAGCACGGCCGCGGTCGCCGTGCCGGTCAGCAACGCTAGCTCCGGCGGCAAACCCCACGACTTGGCGGCATAGGCGCAAAGATAGCTTGCCCAGCCGAAATAGAGAGCGTGGCCGAACGAAACCAAGCCGACATATCCAATCAGAAGATTGAAGGCGCAGGCAAACAGCGCGAAGCACAGCGCCTTCATGACGAAGATCGGATAGAGCACGAACGGCGCGACGACAAGAAACGCGACCAGGATCGCGGCCGCCACGGCCAGGCTCCAGACCGTCTCGCGATAAACGCGGATCAGCGGCGCCGCGTCGGTCGTCGCCATCAGGCGCTCCGTCCGAACAGGCCGGCCGGCCGGATCAACAGCACGATGATCATGATCGCGAAGATCACAGTGTTCGAGGCTTCCGGAAAGAACACCTTAGTCAGCCCCTCGACGATACCGAGCGCAAAGCCGGTGACGATCGCACCCATGATCGAGCCCATGCCGCCGATGACGACCACTGCGAACACCACGATGATGAGATCGGAGCCCATCTGCGGGGAGACGTTATAGATCGGCGCCGCCATGACGCCGGCCAGCGCCGCAAGGCCCACTCCGAAGCCATAGGTCAGCGTCACCATGCGCGGCACATTGATGCCGAAGGCGCGCACCAGCGTCGGATTTTCGGTGGCGGCGCGCAGGTAGGAGCCGAGCCGCGTTCGCTCGATCGCGAACCAGGTGGCGAAGCACACGACCAGCGAGAACGCGATCACCCAGGCGCGGTAATTGGGCAGAAACATGAAGCCGAGATTATGCCCGCCTTGCAGCGCCTCCGGCACCGCGTAAGGCTGCCCGGACGAGCCGTAATAATTGCGGAACAGGCCTTCGATGATGAGCGCCAAGCCGAACGTCAGGATCAGCCCGTAAAGATGATCGAGTTGTTGCAGCCGCTTGAGGAACAAGCGCTCGATGACGATGCCGGTCGCGCCGATCAGGATCGGGACGATAACGAGCGCGACCCAATAGTTGAGGCCGAGATATTGCAGCAGCAGATAGGCGGTAAACGCGCCCATCATATATTGTGCGCCGTGGGTGAAATTGATGATGTTGAGCATGCCGAAGATGACGGCAAGCCCGAGACTCAAGAGCGCGTAGAACGAGCCGTTGATCAGTCCGAGCAACAGCTGCCCGAACAGTGCCTGGGACGGTATGCCGAAAATCTCGAACATTGGAACCGCCGGGTCCACCTCTCCCCGCGAACGGGGAGAGGTGACGCGCTTTAGTTAGTGACCAGCGGGCAATTGCCGTCCTTCAGTGGCCGGAACGCTTCGTCGGCCGGAATGGTGGCCCGCAGCTTGTAGTCGTCGCCGGCATATTTAGACTCTTCGGGTTTCTTCACCTCGAACAGATAGGCGGGGTGGATGTTGCGGCCGTCGGCGCGGATCATGCCCTTGCCGAATAGCGGATCGTCGGTCGGCATTTCCTTCATCTTGGCGACGACCGCCTTGCCGTCGGCGGTGCTCTTTAGCGCGGCGACCGCTTTCAGGTAGTGCGTGACCGCCGAGTAGACGCCGGCCTGCACCATTGTCGGAAACTTGCCCGGATGTTCGACTTGCCAGCGCTTGGTAAAGGCGCGGTTGGCGTCGGTCATGTCCCAATACCAAGTGGAGGTCAGCACAAGTCCTTGTGCCGTTTTCAAGCCGAGCGAATTGACGTCGCTGATGAACACCAGCAATCCGGCGAATTGCTGGCCGCCCGACGTGATGCCGAACTCGGCGCCCTGTTTGATCGCGTTGATGGTATCGCCGCCAGCGTTGGCGAGGCCGATGATCTTGGCTTTAGAAGCCTGCGCCTGCAGCAGATAGGAAGAAAAATCGCTGGTGTTGAGCGGATGGGCCACGCTGCCCAGCACCTTGCCGCCGTTGGCCAGCACGACCGCCGTCGTGTCGCGTTCGAGCGCATGCCCGAAGGCGTAATCCGAGGTCAAAAAGAACCAGGTATCGCCACCGGTCTTCACCAGCGCTTTGCCGGTGCCATTGGCCAGCATCCAGGTGTCGTAGGTCCAATGGACGGTGTCGGGGGAGCATTTCGGTCCGGTCAGATCCGATGACGCCGCGCCGGAGACGATGAATACTTTGTTCTTTTCGCGGGCCACCTCGTTGACGGCAAGCGCCACGCCGGAATTCGGCACATCGACGATCATGTCGACGCCGTCGACGTCGAACCATTGCCGGGCGAGGTTGGAGCCGATGTCCGGCTTGTTCTGCATGTCGCCGCCGATAAGCTCGACGTCGAGGCCGTGTGCCGCCGGGTTGAAATCCTGCACCGCCAATTTCGCGGCAGTGACAGATCCGGGCCCGCCGAGATCGGCATAAAGGCCCGACATATCGCTCATCACCCCGATCTTGACCTTGGTAACTTGCGCCTGCGCCCCCGCCCCTGTCGTGAGCAACGCGGCCGCGGCAAATGCCAGACTGGCTACGACTTTCATTGTCTACCTCCCTTTTGGGCCCGTTGGGCCTTTCTCCGCCTATAGCAAACTTCCGGGCTGTTCCCTATCAGTTGCTGCTCACCATCGGACAATTGTCGTCCTTCATCGGCCGGAATGCTTCATCCGCCGGAATAGTGGCGCGCAGCTTGTAAACGTCGCCCGGATATTTGGAGTCTTCCGGCGCCTTCACCTCGAAGAGATAAGCCGGATGGATCTTGCGGCCGTCGGCGCGGATCATGCCCTTGCCGATCACCGGATCGTCGGTCGGCAACTCCTTCATCTTGGCGACTTCGGCCTTGCCGTCGGCGGTGCTTTTGAGCGCGGCTACCGCCTTGAGATAGTGCAGCGCCGCCGCGTAATCGCCCGCTTGATTCATGTTGGGAAACTTGCCCGGCCGCTCGGCCTGCCAGCGCTTGCTCCAGGCACGGGTGGAGTCGTTCATATCCCAATAAAAGGTTTCGGTGAGAACCAGGCCCTGCGCGATCTTGAGCCCCAGCGCCTCGACGTCGCCGATGTAGAACAACAGCGCGGCGAAATGCTGTCCGCCGGACGCGATACCAAACTCGGCGCCTTGCTTGATCGAGTTGATGGTGTCGCCGCCGGCATTGGCAAGCCCGATGATTTTCGCTTTTGAGGCCTGCGCTTGCAGCAGAAACGAGGAGAAGTCCTGGTTGTTCAGCGGATGACTGACGCTGCCGAGCACTTTGCCGCCGTTGGCCAGCACCACCGCGGTGGCGTCACGCTCGAGCGCGTGTCCGAACGCGTAGTCTGACGTGAGGAAGAACCAGGTATCGCCGCCCGCAGTTTTCGCCAGTGCGCCGGCGGTGCTATGGGCGAGCATCCAGGTGTCGTAAGTCCAATGCACGGTGTTGGGCGAGCATTTCGGTCCGGTAAGATCGGAGATCGCGGCGCCGGAGACCAGCAACACCTTGTTTTTCTCGCGCGCCACATCGTTCACCGCGAGCGCCACCCCGGAGTTCGGTACGTCGATAATAGCGTCGACGCCGTCGACGTCGAACCACTGCCGCGCAATGTTGGAGCCGATGTCGGGCTTGTTCTGATGGTCGGCGCTCACGATCTCGACCTTCATGCCATGGGCGGCCGGGTTGAAGTCTTCCACCGCCATTTTGACCGCCGCGACCGAGCCGGCGCCGTTGTCATCGGCGTAGAGGCTCGACATATCGGTGAGCACGCCGATCTTGACGCTGACAGTCTGGGCCTGCGCCACCGTCGTCAGTAGTGCCGCGGCGGCAAATGCCACGCCGGCTGCAAGTTTCATGACAACCTCCCCTTTGTGCGGGCGTTGAGCCCTGCGCTTACGACAGTATCAAACGCCGAGATATTCGTGCAGCTTCCCCATATTGGCATTTAGTTCAGGGGTCGAGAACTCGTCGACGATGCGGCCGTGTTCCATCACGTAATGACGATCGGCGACGGTGGCGGCGAAATGGAAGTTCTGCTCGACCAGGAGAACCGTGAAGCCTTGCGCCTTCAGCATGCCGATCGTATCGCGGATTTGCTGGATGATGACGGGCGCCAGGCCCTCGGTCGGCTCGTCAAGCAACAACAGGCGGGCGCCGGTACGCAGGATACGCGCGATCGCCAGCATCTGCTGCTCGCCGCCGGAAAGTTTCGTGCCTTGGCTTGAAAGCCGCTCGCGCAGATTGGGAAACAGCGCAAAGATACGATCGAGGTCGAGACCACCGGGGCGCACCTGCGGCGGCAGCAGCAGATTCTCGCGCACGTCGAGGCTGGCGAAAATTCCGCGCTCCTCGGGGCAGAAGGCGACGCCCGCGCGCGCGATCGCGTCGGACGGCAGCGTGGTCAGTTCGCGACCTTCGAAGCGCACCGAGCCGCGCCGCTGCGCGACGATACCCATGATCGCCTTGAGCGTCGTGGTCTTGCCGACGCCGTTGCGGCCGAGCAGCGTCACCACCTCGCCGGCCTGCACCTCGAAATTGACACCGTGCAAAATATGGGATTCGCCGTACCAGGCTTCGAGCCCTTTCACCGTAAGCATGGCGCGTGTCTCGGGCGGGACTTTCTCAAACATGGCCGGTCCCGAGATACGCTTCGCGCACCGCCGGATTGGCCGACACCGTCTGATAATCGCCCTCCGCCAAGACCTGGCCGCGGGTGAGAACGGTAATACGGTCGCACAGATCGGCGACGACGGAAAGGTTATGCTCGACCATCAACACGGTGCGCGTGGCGGCAACCGATTTGATTAGCGCGGTGATGCGCTTGATGTCTTCGTGTCCCATGCCGGCGGTCGGCTCGTCGAGCAGCAAAAGCAACGGATCGAGCGCGAGCGTGGTGGCGATTTCCAGCGCGCGTTTGCGGCCGTAAGGCAGTTCGACCGCGAGTGCCTGGGCGTAAGGCGCAAGCCCGACCTCGGCGATCAGCGTCATGGCGTGCTCGTCGAGCACATGCAGCACGCGCTTCGATCGCCAGAAATCGAACGAACCGCCGCGCCGGCGCTGCAAGGCGATACGCACGTTCTCGATCACCGTCAGATGCGGGAACACCGCCGAGATCTGAAACGAACGCACCAGGCCGAGCCGCGCGACGTCGGCGGGCTTGAGCGCAGTTATGTCACGGCCATCGAAGACAATGCGGCCGCGCGTCGGACTTAAGAACTTGCTCAACAAGTTGAAGCATGTGGTCTTGCCGGCGCCGTTCGGACCGATCATGGCATGGATGCTGCCTCGCGCGACGCGCAGATTGACCGAGCGCACCGCGACGAAGCCGGCAAACTCCTTGGTCAAATCCTCCGCTTCGAGGACGGCATCATCAGGCACAACTTTCCCCCACGGCGATCATTCTCCGCTAGTTGCGGCACGCGCGTAAAGAGAACAAAGCGCGCGAGTTGTCCACGGTCGGAGCAGTGGCGGCGGATATGCGACGGGGCCTTGATGGATGACCCGCCCGGTGGGGACGAGACCGGGCGGGTCTGAAAAATCGGCACTGGCGTCAGGGGAAGAGGCCCGCCGATGGCGGCTGGAAGCGCCACCGTTTATTGGTCGCGGTCGCGAATAAAAGGTTCAACGCAGAAAACCATCATGTTCACAATCAGATAGCGGGCTAAAGACGGCGGGCGGATAGTCATTTGGCGGCGCGGTCCGGACGCGCCTACTCGTCGGCTTCGGCGGTTTCGACGATTCGCTCCTTGCGCATCCGTTGCACGATGCGCGCGAGTTCCTCTTTGGCCAACGACGTCATGCCGAGCCGCACCCGATAAACGCCGCCGGGGGTCGGACCATCGACCAGGGTGGCCTGGTAGTCTTGCAGGAAATCGGTGATTTCGCCGGCGTTCGCCTGCCGCACGAAGCGCACCATCGCGAAGTGGCCGCCGTGGTGCTCGGCGCTTAAGCCGTAGCCAGAGATTTCATTTTGCGGCTTGGTGAAAATATCCACCAGCATGAAGGCCTGCAAGGCGATCGCGAGCATCGCGAATGACGCCGTCACCGCCATGGTGCGCGGTGACAGATTGGCGAAGAACCCGGTCAGCCATCCGGCAACCGCCCCCGGCGCGCGCTTTCGCGTAGCGCCCGTCTCGGCATCGATCGATGCCATCAGCCGATCGAGCACGCGCGGCGGCGGCGCGCCGAGCGTCTCGTTGAAGTGAATAGTCTCGGAAAATTCCTCGCGCACGAGTTCGACCTGGCGCGCCAAATCGGCATCGTTGCGCAGCGCCTCCTCGACACGCTGGCGGTCGCGGCGGCGCAGCGTGCCAGCCGCATACCAAGGTAGCAGCGTCTCCAATTCCGTCGGTTCGCCCGCGGTGTCGTTCAACGTCATGGCCAACCTCGATCAATGCCCGCCATTCTGCACAGCTCTCCCAGTTTCTTGCGCGCGTAAAACATGCGCGTCTTCACGGTATTCTCCGGAATTCCAACAATCCGAGCGACCTCTTCCACCGATTTCTCGTGGTAGTAGACCAGATCGATGACCTCGCGCTGCTCCTGTGAAAGCGAGGCCAGACACTTGCGCAATTTCTCGCCCTTATCCTGCTTGGCGACGGCACGTTCCGGATCATCCGAAGGTTCCTCGATCGCTTCCGCCGTTTCCTCGTCGAGTCCAACGTCGCGGCGCTTGCGCAACAGCGACAGCGCCTTGAATCGGGCAATCGCGATGAGCCAAGTCGAAACGGCGCTGCGGCCTTCAAATCGGTTCGCCTGACGCCACACGTCCAAGAATACATCGCCGATGACGTCTTCGGCCGCCATTTCATCGCGCAACAGTCGAAGCACGTAACGATAGATGCGCACATGGTGCCGCGCGAACAGCACCTGCATCGCCAGCCGGTCGCCCCGCGCAATTCGCCCGATCAAAGCTTCATCGGCCGGTGCTTGCATCGCCATGGGGTCGGTTCATGCAATTTGTCGCGCCATGTGGCAGCGAGGTTCAAATGAGCGTGAGCTTATTTTGATGCCGCAATGCACACGGCGAAGGAGGAAATTCGCTTTTTCTCCAGCGTCTTAGGATATTCGGGTCGATGCCCTCCACAGCACCCCAATTGCCCCCGAATGGTCCCGCGGTGCAAGCGCCGCGTCGTCGCGTGGGCGGCGCACGGCGGCACGGGTCGCCTGGAGCGGCTTTTTCCGGGCGATGACAAGGAAATTCGCCATGGGAAGGATTACGGCGCAGCCGCCGCCGGGCTGGGCTTTCAGCGGGACTTTGCTATTCTGAACCTGACCGCCGATGCGCCGTAAGCGCATCTTTAGGTTTCGGGATGCGATTCCGGAACGGTCGTTACCGAAGACCTGTTCTCCTGCTGGCTTGGCGCTGCCGCGCCATGAGCCATGCGCCATGCGCCATTGAGGATTGTCATGAAGATCAGCGCACGCAATCAGTTCAAAGGCAAAATATTGGAAGTGAAAAAAGGCGCCACGACCGCCCATGTCCGTCTCGAAATCGCGCCCGGTCAGGTCATCACCTCCTCGATCACCAATGAAGCGGTCGAAGAGCTGGGATTGAAGGTCGGCGGCAGCGCCATCGCCATCATCAAAGCTTCGAGTGTGATGATCGCGGTCGATTAGGCCATGGCCGTGAAACCCGTGCTTATCGCGTTTGCCGCCTGTTCGATCGCTTCGGCGTGCTTCGCCCAAGAGCAGGTCGGCTGCGACAAATTCAAATGGCCGCTCGACAAAGAGCGGGCGACGCTCAACGGCACCGACTTGCCGAAGGTCACGTCGGGAAATAGCGCGCCGTGGCCGCTGCCGTGGGCCACGATTGTTGCTCTCGTGCCGTTCGCCAATGCCAAATTACCGATGCAGCCGGAGCGCGCGCCAAAATCGCCGGCGTCATTTGCCGGCTTCGTCCAGGCGCCGGCGCCGTCACGCGCGGGCACCTACAAGTTTACGCTGTCATCCGAAGGCTGGATCGACATCGTCCAGAACGGTCAGTTCGTGAAATCTTCAGCGTTCAGCGGCGCGACCGGCTGCGACGGCATCCGCAAGAGCGTAAAGTTCGATTTGGCGGTGGCGCCGTTCACGATCGAGCTCAGCGGCGTGCCGGCCGATACGATCCGCCTCGCGATTTCGCCGGATTGAAGGACGCCGACCCGGCTTGGAGATCGTGAATTCGCAAAACGTCCGGTACCATAATACGCCTACGCAATTAGCATGATTCAAGAAGGAAGTTGCTAGCCACGAATTCAATGATAGTGCGATTTTGACTCGGAAAAGCAGAGCAAAGCCATCAAATTCGGAACACCGGAACGGTAGGGTCCGCAATGTTCCGAGTCTATACGTGCCTGACCGTTGATCACGACCTGCGCCTCGTCGTGCTTGCGGTCGCTGTCTGCGTCTTGGCGAGCGCCGTCGCTATCAGCCTGTTTCACCGAGCCCGGGCGACAACAGGGCGCGCGCAGTTTGTCTGGCTGGCGTTAGACGCAGCCGCGGCAGGCTGCGGCATCTGGGCAACTCACTTCATCGCGATGCTCGCCTATGTTCCCGCTCTTGGCGCGGGCTACAATCTTGTTCTGACCGTTCTGTCGCTTCTTATCGCGGTATTGATTACCGGCGCGGGGCTTGGCACGGCGCTGCTTGATCTCGGCCGCTTGAGTGCGGTTGTCGGCGGCGCAGTCGTCGGCGGTGGCATCGCGGCAATGCATTACACCGGAATGATGGCGCTGGAGTTGCCAGGCCGTATAACCTGGGCGCCGAATCTCGTCGTGGCTTCTGTCGCTTTCGGCATCGCGTTCGGCAGCCTTGCAATCTATTTTGCAGCGAAGCGCGACGACTGGGTGATCACCTCGATCGCAACTATTCTATTTGCCCTTGCGATCATCTTCACGCACTTCACAGGCATGAGCGCCGTGCTGGTCATGCCCGACCCAACGCGCGTCAACGACGCCGCGTCCTTGTCCCCTACGTCTCTGTCTCTAGTCATTGCCGCTGTGGCAACGATCATTCTCGGCATAAGTCTCGTCGCGGCATTGAGCGATCGGCAATCGAAAGACCACTTGAGGAAGCAGAAAGTCCTGCTCGACACCGCCCTTGAAAACATGTCGCAGGGTCTTTGCATGTTCGACGCGAACGGCCGCATCATGTTGTTCAACGAGCGTTACGCCAAGATGATGGGCTTGTCGGCGGAATGGCTGAAGGGCCGCTCCCTCCTTGACCTGTTCAAGATCAGGAAAGAATCAGTGGAGTTTTCCGGCGACCCTGAGGGATTTTTTGCGCATGTGATGGCGGAGGCGCGCGCAGGTAAATCCACCCCCAGGATCAGGGAGACATCGGACGGGCGCGTGCTTCGCGTAGTCGACCAGCCCATGCCGGGGGGCGGCTGGGTCGCGACCTTCGAGGACATTACCGACTGGCAGAAAGCTCAAGCGCGGATTTCCTACATGGCGCATCACGATGCGCTGACCGGCTTGGCGAATCGTACCCAGTTGGTCGAAAAATTGGAGAGGGCGCTTGCTCTGCTTCCGTTGCGAGGCGGTTGCCTCGCCGTGCATTTCATCGATCTCGACCGCTTCAAGAACGTCAACGACACCCTTGGACACGACGGCGGCGATTTCCTGCTCAAGACCGTCGCCGAACGACTCCGCTCGGTTACCCGCCCCGACGATATGGTGGCTCGGCTGGGCGGCGACGAGTTCGTCGTGGTCCAGACCGGGGTCAAGGACAAGGATCAGGCCGAAGATTTCGCGCGCCGTCTCGCATCTGCAGCAACCGCGCCGATTATGCTCAAGGAGCAATCGATCGTCGCGACGTTAAGCGTCGGTATTGCACTGGCGCCCACCGACGGGACCAACTCCGAGCGGCTTTTGAAGAGTGCCGATCTAGCGCTTTACAAGGCCAAGGCCGAAGGTCGCAATTGCATCCGGTTCTTCACGGCCGACATGGATGCCGAGCTGCAGGCGCGATTCAAACTCGAAACGATCATTCGCGATGCGGTTCTGCACAATCGCTTCGAATTGCACTATCAGCCGCTCTTCGAAATCTCCGAGCGCCGCCTCATCGGCTTCGAGGCGCTGATACGCCTGAGCGCGGAAGACGGAAAACTGATACCGCCGTTGGTGTTCATTCCCATTGCCGAGGACCTGCGGCTCATCGACAAGATCGGTGCATGGGTATTGCAGGAAGCGTGCCGCACCGCAGCGACTTGGCCCGAGCACTTGACCGTCGCAGTGAATCTTTCCCCTGCGCAATTCGCGGCGGGCAGCGTCAGCAATATCGTCGCTGCGGCCCTCAAAGAGTCGGGCCTTGCCGCGCGCCGGCTCGAACTGGAAATCACTGAAACCCTTCTGCTCGGCAACTCCGAAGCCATCATGGCGGAACTTCGGACGCTCAAGGCAATGGGCGTTGCAATCGTAATGGACGATTTCGGTACTGGATATTCGAGCCTCAGCTATCTGTGGCGCTTCCCGTTCGACAAGATCAAGATCGACCGCAGCTTCATGCAGGGTTTCGACGGTTCCGGACGCGATGTTAAAACTGTGGTGAAAACGATCATCGCACTCGGACGGGAGCTGAACATGCGGGTCACGGTCGAAGGCGTTGAAACCGCCGCGCAGGCGGCCTTTCTCGATAAGGCCGATGGCGATCAAGCCCAGGGATTCTTCTTCGGCCGGCCAGTCCCCGCCGCCGAGGTTAGCGCCAATATTCTCGCGGATTTTCAAAGGACGCATCCCGCGCCGTCACCCGCAACCGCAGCGGAGAACAGACTGCGCCTCATCAAATAATCGGCTGATTTGGGCGCGGCGACGCCCTGCGCGCCCATGCGCGCACCGCCAATGCGGCTCCAGGTCAACGCTACTGCACGAGCGTATTGGCGACCTTGAAGCTCGCTTCGGTCTTGCCCTTGATGTCGTCGAGCGACACGTCGGGCGCGAGCTCGATCAAAGTGAGCCCGCCGCCTGCCCTGTCGAGCGTGAAGACGCCGAGATCGGTGATCACCATGTCGACCACGGCAGCACCGGTGAGCGGCAGGTTGCAGCGGTGCAAGAGCTTGGATTCGCCCTTGGCCGCGTGCTCCATGACGACAACGACCTTCTTGACGCCGCCGACAAGGTCCATGGCGCCGCCCATGCCCTTGACCAATTTGCCGGGGATCATCCAGTTGGCGATGTCGCCGTTCTCCGCCACCTGCATGGCGCCGAGTATGGCGAGATCGATATGGCCGCCGCGGATCATGCCGAAACTGTCCGCCGAGTTGAAATAGCTTGTGGTCGGCAACTCGGTGACGGTCTGCTTGCCGGCATTGATGAGGTCGGCGTCTTCCTCGCCCTCGAACGGAAACGGCCCGGTGCCGAGCATGCCGTTCTCGGACTGCAACTGCACGCTCATGCCGTTCGGGATGTAATTCGACACCAGGGTCGGAATGCCGATGCCGAGATTGACGTAGAAGCCGTCTTTCAGCTCTTTGGCGGCGCGTTCCGCCATCTGATCGCGGGTCCAAGGCATGGTTATGCTCGCTTGCGCACGGTGCGCTGTTCGATGTACTTCGTCGCGTTCGGTACGTAGATCATGCGCTGGACGAAAATGCCCGGCGTGATGATGTGGTCGGGATCGATCTTGCCGGGCTCGACCAGGTGCTCGACCTCGGCCACCGTCACCTTGCCGGCTGTCGCCATGATCGGATTAAAATTGCGCGCGGTCTTGCGATAAACGAGGTTGCCTTCGGTGTCGCCCAGAAAAGCGTGCACGATCGACAGGTCGGCGACGATGCCGCGCTCCATCACATAGCGCTGGCCTTCGAACTCGCGCTCGTCCTTGCCTTCGGCGATCTGGGTGCCGACGCCGGTCTTGGTGAAAAATGCCGGAATGCCGGCGCCGCCGGCGCGGATACGCTCCGCCAGCGTGCCCTGCGGATTGAATTCGATCTCCAGCTCCTTCGCCAGAAATTGCTGCATGAAGGTTTTGTTTTCGCCCACATAGGACGAGACCATCTTCTTGATCTGCCTGGTATCGAGCAGAACACCGAGGCCCTTGCCGTCGACTCCGGCATTGTTGGAGACGACGGTCAGGTTTTTCACTCCGCTGTCGCGGATCGCCAGGATCAGAGTTTCCGGAATGCCGCACAGGCCGAAGCCCCCGGCCATGATGGTCATGCCATCCTTAAGCAACCCGGCCAACGCGGAGCCTGCATCCGCATGGACCTTCTTCATGACCGCTCCATTTCCCCCGACGACTTCAACATACGCATAACTGGACCGGCAAAAAGGTCAACCGCCGCTTGGCGGATAGGAGTAGGTCGTGACGATCGGCAGTTGGATTTTGGGATGCGGATAGCAATTCCAGGTCACGTAGAACGCGGCGAACAGAATGGCCGCGATCAGCGCGCCGCCAATGCGATTGCGGAATGAAATAAGGCCCCCGAGCAGGGCGGCGACGAACGCAAAGCCCGCCATCAACGCGACGTAGAGCCAATTCACGGCCGACAGATCGATACCCGCCATCGCTTGCTCCCGAATACCTGCAATATGACCCTTACCTTACCCGAGGTTGCCAGGGCGCGCGACACCTTGGCGGGCATTCGCACAAGAAGATATAAGGCGCCTTCGCAACCCGGCGGTGACATCGCCGTAGCGGCCTCGGCAGCTTATCGCATGACCAAACTGCTCATTTTGCTCGGCCTGACGGAGGCGGTCCGCAATCAATATCGCGACCGTCTGCAGGCGCGCTTTCCCGATCTCGAGATCAACCTTGTCGATCACCATTCCAATGTCGGACCCTACATCGCCCAGACCGACGCGCTGCTCACGTTCACGCCCATGATGACCGGCAAAGTGCTGGAGCAGGCGGCCAATCTGAAGTGGATACAGACGCTGGGCACCGGCGTCGACAACCTCATCGACCAGACCGCGCTGCGCAAGGATGTCATCGTCACCAATGTTCGCGGCATCCACGGCCCGCCGGTTTCGGAAGCCGCGCTTGCGGCGATGCTGGCGCTTGCCCGCGACCTGCCGCGCGCGGTGCGCGCCCAGGACGCGCGGCAATGGCGGCGTTGGCCGGCGCAGCTTCTGCACAACAAAACGGTCGGCATTTTCGGCGTCGGGCTGATCGCCGAGGCTTTAGGGCCGAAATGCAAGGCATTCGGCATGCGCGTCGTCGGCGTCAGTTCCGCGCCGCGCAACGTTGCCGGATTCGACGCCATGCATGCCCGCGACGCGCTGTTGCAGGTGGCCGGCGATTTCGATTTCTTCGTGCTGTTAACGCCGCTTGACGCATCGACCCGCGGCAGCATCGATGCCAAGGTGTTCGCGGCCATGAAGGCTTCTGGCTTCCTGATCAATCTCGCGCGCGGCGGCGTGGTCGACGAGGCGGCGCTGATCGAGGCGCTCAAGACCGGCCGCATTGGCGGAGCGGCGCTTGATGTGTTTAATGAAGAACCGCTGCCGGCCGATCATCCGTTCTGGGCGATGGACAACGTCATCATCACCGCACACCAGGGCGGCTTCTGCGATGTCTATGTCGATTACGCCTTGCCGACCGTCGAAGCCAATATGAGAAGCTTCCTTGCCGGAGACATCGGCGGCATGATCAATGTGGTGCCGCACTAGGATGCGGTCTCATAAAGTGCTGTAAGCTCGCGCGCCGCCGGGCGTGACGACGATGGATGGGTCAATTGGCGAAAATTCCTCCCGGCGTTGGTCCGAAACATTCGCAGGTCGTCGTCCTTGTGGGGGCGACCGGCGACCTGTCCCGGCGAAAGCTGTTGCCCGGCCTGTTTCACCTGTCCTGCTCCGGGTTTATCCCGGGCTGCCGGATCGTCGGCGTATCGCTCGACCAGATCGACGCCGACGGCTTCCGCAAGATTGCACGCGAGGCCCTTGATCAGTTCTCCACGCGAAAGGTGAAGGAAGCGGACTGGGCCACCTTCGCCGCGACGCTCGACTACCTGCCGATGGCGGCGGGCGCGCACGCCCTCAAAACGGCGGTCAACGACGCCGAGACGAAATTGGGCGGCGAAAGCCGCCGTTTGCACTATCTGAGCGTGTCGCCCAACGCCGCCTTGTCAGCGGTGCGCTTGTTGGCGGACGCCGGCCTCGTCGAGCGCTCCCGGATCGTCATGGAGAAACCGTTCGGCACCGATCTGGCGAGCGCGGTGTCGCTGAACGCGAAGCTGCACGATGTGTTCGCCGAAGATCAGATCTTCCGGATCGACCACTTCCTGGGCAAGGAGCCGGCGCAAAACATTCTTGCGTTCCGCTTCGCCAACGGTTTGTTCGAGCCGATCTGGAACCGCAACTTCATCGACCATGTGCAGATCGACGTTCCGGAGAAAATCGGCCTCGGCAAACGCGCCGCCTTCTACGAGGCGACCGGAGCGTATCGCGACATGGTGGTGACCCACCTGTTCCAGATTCTCGCATTCATGGCGATGGAACCGCCGACGTCCTTGGAGCCGGTGCCCATCAGCGAGGAAAAGAACAAAGTCTTTCGCAGCATGTTGCCGATCGAGGCGAAGGATGTCGTGCGCGGGCAATATGCCGGCTATCGGTCCGAGGACGGCGTCGATCCGGAATCCGATACCGAAACTTTGATCGCGCTGAAATGCTCGATCGACAACTGGCGCTGGGCCGGCGTGCCGTTCTTCCTCCGTACCGGCAAGCAGATGGCGGAGGGCCAGCGAATTATTTCCATCGCCTTCCGCGAACCGCCGAAGAGCATGTTTCCCGTCGGGTCCGGCGTCGGTGCGCAGGGCCCCGACCATTTGACGTTCGATCTGGCGGACGCCTCGAAAATGTCGCTGTCGTTCTACGGCAAGCGCCCCGGCCCGGGTATGCGGCTCGATAAGCTGAGCTTGCAGTTCGCCATGCATGACACCGGCATGATCGGCGATGTGCTCGAAGCCTATGAGCGCCTGATCCTCGACGCGATGCGCGGCGACCATACCCTGTTTACGACCGCCGAGGGCATCGAGCGGCTGTGGCAGGTGTCGATACCGCTGCTCGAGGCGCCGCCGCCGGTTCGGCTTTATCCGCAAGGCGGCTGGGGGCCGAAATCGATCCACCAATTGGTCGCCCCTCACGCCTGGCGGCTACCCTTCGAACGCGCCTGGCGCAACCCCAACCCAGAGGGCGGCTAGCCGCGAATTAGGAATACCAGGAGACTTGGAAATGGAAGTGCTTTCGGAACGCCTGCAGACGCCGATCTCGACCGCCGAACTCGAACGGCGCTGGGCCGCGGTGCGCGTCGCCATGGAACGCGACGGCATCGACGCGCTCTTGATGCAGAACAACAGCGATCAGATGGGCGGCTACGTCAAATATTTCACCGATCTGCCGGCGACCAACGGCTATCCGCTGACCGTCGTGTTCCCGCGCGACGATCTGATGACGCTGGTGAGCCAAGGTCCGTTCGGCGGCGTGCATAATCTGAACGGCAACAGCGACGGCATCCGCCGCGGCGTCAAGCAATGGTTCACGACGCCGAGCTACGCCTCCTGCCATTATACGGCAAGCTACGATCCCGAGCTCGCGGCGCAAGCGCTGGCGCCTTATGCCGGTGGCACGATCGGCCTGCTCGGCACCTATCAGATGTCGTTTGCGATGGTGGACTATCTGCAGAAAGGTCGTTTCTCCAACACGCGCTTCGTCGAAGCTTCCGATCTCGTCGACCGCATCAAGGTGATCAAAAGCGCCGAGGAACAGGCGCTGGTGAAGCGCGCGGCCGCCATGCAGGACGGGGCTATGCGTGCGGCATTCGCCGCAATTGAACCCGGATTACGCGACCGCGATATCGCGGCGATCGCGCAATGCTACAGTCAGCGCCACGGCAGCGAGCACGGCATTTATCTCTGCGCCTCGATGCCGGCGGACAAGCCGCAGCAATTCTCCGGCCACCACTACCAGAATCGCGTCATCAAGGAGGGCGACGTTTTCACCCTCCTGGTCGAGGATGCCGGACCCGGCGGCATGTACACCGAGCTCGGCCGCACTTGCGTGGTCGGCAAGGCATCGCAACAGCTCAAGGACGAGTTCGCCTTCACGCTCGAAGCGCGCAAGTTCAATCTCGCCCTCCTTAAGCCCGGCGCGCCGTGCAAGGATATTTTCGCCGCCTATAACGACTTCATGCGCAAGAACGGCCGGCCGGAGGAAAAGCGACTGCATTGCCACGGCCAGGGTTACGATCTGGTCGAGCGCCCGCTCATTCGCAACGACGAGCCGATGACGATCCAACAAGACATGAACATCGTCGTGCATCCAACCTATATCCGCGGCCCGATGTTTTCGTGGGTCTGCGACAATTATCTGATCGGGCCGGACGGCCCGGGCGAACGTCTGCACCATTTCCCCGAAGCGATCACCGAACTCGGCTGATACATCGGCTTGGCTGACACTTCGCATGAGCCGGGCGGAATTTCGGGCGCGGCCATGCCGGCCACACCAAAGTGACGCGGAATTTAGTTAACACCGCCCCTTTTCACCTTCTATTTGCGCGAAAAAGTCCGCAATTGCGTCACCGTGACGTCACGCCGGCTTGCCCTATCGTGCGCAATCAGCAGCGGAGGACTTCGGTGTTGCGTATTCGGATAGTCGCGGCAGTCGCGGTCGTAGTTTCAGTATTGGCGGCCGCCGGCGCCATAGCGCAGACCGCCGATCAGGCCGGGGAGCCGATTAAGCTCCTTGCGGGTCTGCGGCCGCCGCACCAGACCAAAGCGCGCGAAGGCAGGGCAAGCGTCCACGCCAAAACGGCACATAAGTTCCACAACAACGTCGCCAAACTCGCGGCGAGGACAAAACCTTCCGGTAAAAAACATAAGACGGTTGCCGCCGCACGATCTGAGCCGGCGCAAACCACGCCGGTTGCGCCGCCCGCGGATTCAGCGGTGGCGCCGCCGCAGGCAGTGCCGGCCGACAATGCGCCGCAGCCGAGCGCGATCACGGTCGGGGGCCAAACGGTGCAAGTCTATTCGCCCAACCAAGTCAACGCGCTCGACCTCGCCGCCGGCGATAACAGCGCGGCGGCCTCGCCTGCCGCGCCAAGCGACCCCACAGATGCGGCGCCGGCGGCGCCAACCGTGCTCGCCGCACCAATGCATGCCGACACCAGCCAAAACGCGGATAGTGTCGGCAGCGCTTCTTGGATTGCGCAGGTGCTGGCCGCATTCGGCGGCGCGGTTGCCGCAGGCGCCGTCGCCTGGTTTCTGATCGGCTCCGGACCGGTGCGGATCTACGGCTAGCGCGCGTCACGCCGCGCGCATTTTGCCTTTCGTCTTCTTGAGCGTGTTGAACAGTTCGAGCGCCTCTTTCGGTTTCATGTTCTTGTGCACGACCGCAGCCACCGCGGCGATCATGGCGGCCGGCGCGTCGGATTGGAAAATGTTGCGGCCCATATCGACGCCCGACGCGCCTTGCTGCACGGCGTTGTAGGCCATGGTCAGCGCATCGAGTTCCGGCAATTTCTTGCCGCCGGCCATCACGATCGGCACCGGGCATGACGCGGTGATGGTCTCGAATCCCTCGTCGACGTAATAGGTCTTCACATATTGCGCGCCGAGCTCGGCGATGATGCGGCAGGCGAGCCGGAAATATTTGGCGTCGCGCACCATAGCCTTGCCGACCGCGGTGATGCCCATGACGGGAACGCCGGCGCGTAAACCGGCGTCGACGAGTTTCGTCATATTGTGCACCGAACGCGTCTC
>Ga0181525_10001802_pt1 | contig 18021 bp, 23 predicted proteins | sample PEATcosm2014_Bin_48_FD_121100 | JGI IMG/M metagenome (GOLD analysis project Ga0181525, IMG submission 121100) | Peatland microbial communities from MTU Mesocosm Facility, Houghton, MI, USA - PEATcosm2014_Bin06_10_metaG | ecosystem: Environmental > Terrestrial > Soil > Wetlands > Peat | place...
CAAGACTGCGCGCATCTGGGACGCTGCCACCGGCAAGCAAATCACGGTCCTGCGCGGACACGAGAACACTGTGAATTCCGCCGCCTTCAGCCCTGACGGGACGCGCATCGTCACGGCATCGGACGACAAGACTGCGCGCATCTGGGACGCCGCCACCGGCAAGCAAATCACGGTCCTGCGCGGACACTACAACGGTGTGAATTCCGCGGCCTTCAGCCCCGACGGATCGCGCATCGTCACCGCATCAACGGACTTCACCGCGCGCATCTGGAATGCCGCCACAGCAAAGGAGATCGCGGTTTTGCGCGGACACGAGGGCTCCGTGAAATCTGCCGCCTTCAGCGCCGACGGGACGCGCATCGTCACGGCCTCTCGGGACAGGACCGCGCGCATCTGGGAAGCCGCGACAGGCAAGGAGATCACGGTGCTGCACGGGCACGACAGCTATGTGTTCTTCGCCGCCTTCAGCCCCGACGGGACGCGCATCGTCACGGCATCATGGGACTATATCGCGCGCATCTGGGACGCCGCAGCCGCCGAGGAGGTCGCGGTCCTGCGCGGGCCTAATGCGCACGTGAACTCCGCCGCCTTCAGCCCCGATGGCTCGCGCGTCGTCAAGGCATTAAGCGACAATACCGCGCAGATCTGGGATGTGCACATCGCAATGATGTCGACGAAGGACCTCGTGGCCGAAGTCTGCACCCGGCGGCTGCGCGGCTTGACCACGCTGAGCCGCGAGGAGATGCGGCTCGCAGGTTACGCCGAGGATACGCCCGAGATCGACGTATGCGCCGGAATCGCATCGCCGTGAAGGTGTCCAGTTGTGGCCCAAAGCGGACACCGGGAAGGCGCCAAGGGATGTCCGCTTTTGGGGGACAAAGCGGACGCACCAACCAAAGTGCATCGGCCTCCATTTATGAGCACGCGGCGCGAAGGGCATCACTCCCGAGACTCCGTTACGCGTCACCGCGGATCACCCTTTGGCCGGTTACCCGTAACGCCTCTCGGTGAGTTCCAAGGTCCGCTTGGTCCTTCCCAGCACTTCCGCGCGATCTACAGGCCGACCCATTGGGCGCTGCAGAGTTACGCGTGGCAAGAATTGTTACGCGTAACGCCAGTTAGACCGGCCGAACGAAGGGGACTTTCGTTAGTCGAGAAACGGCCTGAGACGCTGCTCGAGACAGAGGGCACGACGCTCGTCCTAACGCGGCTGCCGGAAGGCAAAATCCGTGTAACTGAAAAGGGTTGGCCGGACGGCGCGACCATCCTGGCCGGCGAGGTTATGGAAGTCCGCTTCCGAAATGGGCGCATCCATATCATCAAGCGCCCAAAACTCTTGGAGGCCGAGGACCAGCCGCCGACGGGCTTTGAGCGTGGAGAGTGACGCGTGACGAAGCTTATCTTCGATGACGGCAACGGACCCGTCACGCGTGACGGTCCGACCGAGCCGCCGGCGTCACGCGTGACGCCGAGTGCCGAGCGATCGAAGCGGTACCGGGCCCTCATGGACGATTTGGTCTCCAGCGGCGCAATCAAGGGCCCGATGGCCATAACGCCCTCCGCGGATTACGCCCGGGAGTCGTCCATTCGTCGCTCATTCCCCCAACACCTGGTGCGTGTGTTCCTCGTGCAATTCGTCGACGACACTTTTATCGGAAAGACGCACGAGCTCGGCGAACGGCGCTTGCGGCCGGCAGGATCGGCACGACAGTGCCGGAATGAGGCTGGTCAGCGCCGCGAGCGGGTGCCGGTCGACCGTCCGAAGATCGACATTCGGGTGCCGCAGGGACTCTATCGTGGCATTACATCGGAAGCGCAGTAGTAATATATCGGCGAGTTCGGGCGGGTACCAAACCGAAATTGTTGGCTCGTTTGGACCTCGATTCCCCACTCCGCTACAGTGCGGAGCCCCTGGTACGAACATTCGACTCGAAGCGTGCATTGCTTCTCCACCAACTTGGACGAGAAGACGGAGCAATTCGCACCCTCGAAAAGGTAGTAGCCAAGACGCCACTCGAGCAGCGCATCTTCGCCGAACCGCTTGGCGGCTTCGTCGGGCCGGCCGGCATATTGGCACGCCTCCTTGGGCGTGGCCCACATGCCGTTTTCGAGCCCGCACGCCCCCACATCCGCGGCGGCGGAGCACGGAAATAAAAGGCAGCCCGCCAACGCAAAGCCAGCACCCGCAAAAACGACCTTCAGAGTCGACACAACGATCCCTTGGATGAAGATTGGACGACGAGGGCCTTCTTTAGCCTGCCTCGAACTACTTCTCCGGCCGTGTCGTAACCGCGCTTGGACGTGCAAGTAGGCGTTCGCTCCACGCGGCGACCTCCCTTGGAGGAGTGATTTCCATCAGCGTCAGAAACTCCACAAATGGCGCGTAGCATACCTCGGCGAGGGAGAACTGCTCGGCCACCAAGTAGGTCTTACCGACGAGTTGCTTGTCGAGTATCGCTAGGTGCTTCTCGATTTCCGTCTTGGCGTCCGCCATCGCGGCAGTGTTCCATCGTTCCTTAGGCAGAAAGCGCTTGGGAAAAATGATGGTTCCAGTGTGCCGCGTAAACTGTAGGTCACATAGCTTCATGTGCATGTCGACCAACGCGCGGCCGCGTGCATCGGACGGCATCAGCGGCGGGACGGCCCGGGTTGCCTCGAGATAATTGAGGATCGCGGTCGATTCGAAAAGTACGTACCCATCCTCTTCGAGCGTCGGCACACGGCCATAAGGGTTGAGCGACAGATACGGCTGCTCACGATGCCGGCGCGCTGCCATGTCGACCACAACGAGCTCGTGCGGAATCTGCTTCTCGGTCAACGCAATGCGGACCCGCCGCGAATAGGTCGAAAGCGGATGATAATGAAGCTTGATTCCCATGGCATGTATCCCCAAAACGACGGCGGCGCTTGTTGCAATTCAGGAGCTTTTGCACAGGTGCACGAAACGGTCGATCTCACTCTCTTGCGTAGCAAAGGAAGTGACGAGGCGCGCCAAGATTTGGTCGACGCCAAGATTGAGGCTCGCGCTTGGGCGCTCGTAATATCGAGCGCCGGCGGCCTTGAGCCGCGCATCGAGCTCACGTGGCAAAGCGACGAACACGAGATTAGCTTCTACCGGCCACACCGGCGCCAAGCCGATCGCGGCGAGCTTGCCTGACAGCCGATCGGCCATGGCATTGGCGTGCCGCGCAAGCGCGAGCCATCTGCTCTCCGCCAGGATGGCCGCAAATTGCGCGGCGATGAAACGATGCTTGGACAGGAGAAGCCCGGCACGCTTACGGCGTTCGGCCATGAAAGCGGCGCGGGACGGATCGAAGAAGACGACAGCTTCCGCAGCGAGCGCACCGGCCTTGGTCGCACCGAATGACAAGACGTCGACGCCGGACTGCCACGTTATCTGCGCTGGCGTCGCGCCGAGCCGGACCAACGCATTGGCAAAGCGCGCGCCGTCCATGTGCACGGCAAGCGAGCGCTCATGCGCGATCTCGCAAAGTGCTGCGATCTCGTCCATCCGGTAGACGGTTCCCATTTCACTTGCTTGCGTGATAGAAAGCGCCGATACGATCATCTGATGCGGACTGTGTCCGCTATTGCCCGCTAGTGCGCCTTCTACCGTTTTCGCCGCGACCTTGCCGTCTGCGCCGGGAAGCCCGATCAGCTTAAGACCACCACCAAAGAATTCCGGCGCCCCGCACTCGTCGGTAGCGATGTGGGAGTCAGCATGACACAGCACGACGCCCCAGGGCGGCGTGACCTGCGCGAGCGCCAGCGCGTTCGCCGCTGTCCCGGTTGGCACCAGGAAGGCCGCCACTTCGTGCTCGAAAATCTCCGACAAACGCCGCTCAACGGATCGGGTCCAATCGTCATCGCCGTAGCCGGACGCAAACCCGTCATTCGCTTCCACGATGGCGTCGACGACGGCGGGCGCAGCCGGCGCCGTGTTGTCGCTTAAAAAATTCACTTCCAGTTTCCCTGCAGAAAATGACCTTGGATTTGCCCAAGGCCGTTTATGTCCTACTCGGCGGCGCAATCAAGGGCCCAATGGCCATAATGCCCTTCGCGTATTACCCTCGGAGTCGTCCATTCGTCGCTCATTCCCCCAACACCTGGCGCGTGTGTTCCTCGTGCAACTCGTCGACGACACTTTTATCGGAAAGACGCACGAGCTCGGCGAACGGCGCGTGCGGCCGGCAGGATCGGCACGACAGCGCCGGAATGAGGCTGGTCAGGGCGCCGGCAAACCTCAACTGGCTCGTCAAAGACAAGAGGCGCCCTACCAGCCGGCCTCCGCCGCCGCCTCGGGATTTTCGTCCCGCCAGCGGGTTGCGATGAAGCGTCTGCCGGTTACTCCATCGGACCGTGCACTTGCCAACCACCGCAGTGGCGGCACCATGATCGCAGGGTCGAGTAAATTGGCGCGAAGGCGATCGGGGTAACTCGCCGGGATCATTCCAGTCAGCGCCGCACCGCCCGGCAGCAGCGCGTTGACGGTTACGCCGCTGCCGGCGAGATCCTGTGCCCAGATGATGGTCGCGGATTCGAGCGCGGCCTTCGACGGACCGTAAGGCGAGAAGCCGCGCCGCCGCATCGTCTCGGCATTGATCGAGACATTGACGATGCGGCCCCAACCAGCGGCCAGCATCTTCGGCACCACGGCCCGGGCCATGAGGAAGGGGCCCACGACATTGGTGTCGATCACGAGGCGCCAAGTCTCGGGCGCCACTTCCCAGAAACGCGTTGGCTCGGTCATGAACTTTTCGCTCACGTATTTCATGCCGCGCCCGGCGTTGTTGACCAGAACATCGAGGCGGCCAAAGCGCTCAAACGCCGCGGCTACGACGCGCTGGCAATCCTCGTCCCGGGTCACGTCGGCGAGGATGGGCAGGATGCGGCCAGGCGCGCCGACCTCGGTGGTTACACGTTCGACCTCGCTCAATTCGCGCGCGGCCGTCGCCACCACCGTGACACCAGCCTGGGCAAGTCCAAGCGTCATGGCTCGACCGAGCCCGCGCCCGCCACCGGTGACGATGGCAACTCGACCAGCGAGCAGCAATTCCTCGCTCACCTGCACATCCCCTCTTATCAGCGCAGGGCGTGCGGCCCTGGGGCGAACGCTCACTTATAAATCTTGCTCAGTGAGTGCGCACCGCGGGAGGTCCGCTTTTCCCCCGATAGCGACCGTTTCGCGGAAATCTGAAAGCGTCGCTAAGGGCCAGTCGCCAAACCCAATGTCCGCGTCACGTCCGGTTTTCCCGATAACGGACATTCGCCGGCGTGATCGGATTGTCCGCTAAGGGCCACTCATGCGCCGCGGCACGTGGTAACGTCAGAAGTAAGATGAAGCTTCGGAGCAAGGAGAGGCAAGGCCATGCCGACGAATGTGCAATCAAGGCAGGCAAATTATATCGTTAAAGGCGTCGAGACCGTCGTAGCGGGGAGAGACATTCAGGCGCGCATTTTCACGCTGGCGCCCGGCGAGATTATCCCTTGGCATTCCCACAGCGAGATCACGGACTATTTTTTCGTATTGAGCGGTAAGTTAATCGTCGAGACGCGTGCGCCTGACGATCACCATACTCTTGGCCCTGGGGACCGCTATCAAGTAGCGGCAGGAACCCCCCACCAGACCGCAAACCGAGATGCCTCGGATTGTCGCTTTCTAATCATTCAGGGCGTAGGCAAATACGATTGGATTAAAGAAGACTAACACTCAAGTTACATCGCCGCGGCCTCTGGGCCAATGAAGACAGCCTGCCTTTTCGCCTTCTTGCCATAAGGTATATCGTGATTGCTTCGGCCGTATACCGAAACAGGTTTCCGCGAAGTCGTCACAATCGCCATTGGGGGGCTCGCATGACGGACCGTAGATTGGTTCTAACCTTGATCGGCGCCAGTGCTGTAGTTGGCGTGACAGGAGTTACGGTGGCTTCGGCGGCGAGCCCGCGCGACCTCGCGGACCAATTCGCGGCAACGCTGAACGCGCACGACATCGACAGCTTCGCAGCTCTTTTCGCCGAGGACTATGTCAATCATCAGAACAGCGCCGCGGCACCACCGCCGGCCGCTGGCGTCACACCCAAGCAGGGTTCGATCGCGTTCTTTGCCGCGCGGCTAAAAGGCATCCCCGATCTTAAGGTGGCCATTGAGGTGCTGGTCGCGACGGAGGATCACGTCGCGGCGAGCTTTGTTTATTCCGGCACGCATCAGGGCGTGCTGTTCGGCGTGCCAGCGACTGGGAAAAGCTTACGCTTCACCTCCTGTGACATCTTTCGCGTCGCCGGCGGCAAGATCGTTGAGCACTGGGGCATGGGCGACATCGCCGGCGTGTTGGCGCAGATCAAGGGTTGAGATTTCGTTCGGCATGTCGCGTTGGGTCAGGAGCGTCGTTTTCCCGAGGTCCGCTGTCGCGTCCGGTTTTCCCGATAACGGACATTCGCCGAAAGCCGAGAAGGGCCCCCGCCTAAAGCGCCATTTCCGCCGTCGTGTCGGTGCATCGTGGAATATCCGGTTTTCCCCCGATAGCGACCGTTTCGCGGAGATTAAGGCCTAATACCGGAAGTTCTTCCAGCACGTAGCGGGTCGCGGCTTTTTTTATTTTGCATTATGATATTCACCGGAATCCCGAAGAGGCGCTCTTTCTCGGATGCAAAGGTTACGAACAATAATCGGGGATTGAACTCTCTGCGCGATACTTCCGGTCGTCAATTCGTTGCGAACTGTTTGCAATTGATCTCGGAGCGGGAATGATGTCGGCGCGAACTGGGCTTTTAGGATGCCTTTTGTTTTGCGTCCTGGCGGTTCCGTCTGGAACTGCTAAAGCACAAACTTGCGACAAGGTAGACTCCGGCGCTAGTCATCCTTTGGCAAGCGTTTCGTTACCGCCCAAAGACGGTTGCTCAATTCGGTTCGTCAATGGCTATCCTGTTCCCGACCCTGCTTGCACGCCGGGCGCAGTCAATCCAACTGTCACGCTTGATTTTCTCCGCGGCGGACACTTTCGTGCCGCGTGTTCAGCCAATAGGCGTCTTTCAGGACGCGATAGAGCGGCCACCTCTGCTTGGTATCACCTGGCGCTGCCGGCGAACAACACGGGCGCTAATCAGACCTGCGAATTGGATTACCTCATCCCGCTTGAACTAGGCGGAGCCGATTCGCTCGAGAACATCTGGCCACTATGCGGACCCGCGGGCGCGCCACTGGCACAACGCTACTTCAAACAGAAAATTTTGGTGAATCAATACCTGGTCGCCCAAATTCAGTCGGGAGCCATGAGCCTGGACCGCGCGCAAGCGGACATCGCAACCAATTGGGCGCAATATCTGGACGCCGCCCAGGACGCCGCTCAGCCATCATTGACGACGAGAAGGGGACCGACGACGAGGGGGCCGACGAAGGGTGTCACAACGACGGCCGAGCGAGTTTCGGTAAAACTGGAAATACCCCCTGACACCGTAAACTTATATATCGCATCCACTCGGGTCATTGAACGATTGCCGGAACCTAGCGCGAGTCAGCTTGAACTAATTTCAACCGATCACCGCAGCCAGGATTTATCGTTTGGTGCGGCAGTGGTTCATGTGCCGCCCGGGCATATTGGCGGCGAAGTGGAGCGACCCTTCTGCATTTGTTTCTTTGGCGTAACTTTTTACCGCCAGACCGAGGATGAGAAAAAGCACTTTACCCTCAGGTCCACGCGATGGCTGACACAAGATGCTTTTATTGGCGAAATGAAGAGCTCCGCGCTGTTCGGCGCTGGCAGCAAACAGGCGCTGATATTTGTGCACGGCTATCACAACACTATGGAGGATGGCCTCTATAGATTGGCACAGATCGTCGTGGATACGAAATTCTCCGGAAAGCCGATCCTGTTTTCTTGGCCCTCCAGGGGAGCGTTGTTGAGCTATGCCTATGACCGCGATAGCGCTACCGCTTCGATACCCGGGTTACGCCAGTTGATCAAATTGTTGCAGGACAACACGGATATTTCGGAAATCCACGTCATCGCACACAGTATGGGTAATCAAATCGTCGTGCAGGGTCTTGGGGATGCGCAACTAAATCAGAAAGCGCTGGGACAATTGGTGCTTGCGGCGCCGGATGTCGATGACGACGTGTTCAAGCAATATGAACCCAACATCCGAGGATTTCACACCATCACGCTGTACGCGTCCGCCGCCGACAAGGCACTTCAACTTTCGCACACGATTGCGGAAGCGCCCAGGGCAGGCGACGCGTTCAGACAAACGCCTCCTTATCCCTTGGTGTTGCCGAACATGGACACCATTGACGTAACGGCCCTTGGCGACACTTGGTTTGGATTGGACCACGATACGTTTGCGTCTTCGCCCACAGCGATGGGCGACATTATGCGGCTATTGCAAACGGGCCAACGGCCACCCAATCTGCGCACACCGAACATTCAACAAACTAATGGCCAGCCGCTGTATTGGAAGTTCGTTCGTTGATTGCTCGCGAGTGATTTGGCAGAAATCTATCAATGCGGAGGACGAGCTACAGTATCGCGGACGGCTCGATGCTTCGCGCGTACAACCGGTGGCATATGCCCGCGGCGACCTATTCGAGTCGATGAAGCAGGTGGCCGATACTGGGCACGGCCCAGTGGATCAGACGCCCTCGGCGGGATGCTCGATCAAGTGGAAGGACTGAGGACTCGATCGAAGGACGACGATGTTAAGGGATGATAGGGATAACGGACGCGGTCGACGGCTTACGGCTCGCAACGTGCTCGGCGAGCCACTTGAGATTTGCTCAATCAAACCCATGACCGGTTTTTATCGGGACGGCTGCTGCAACACCGGACGGAAGGATGCTGGTAGCCATACAGTCTGCGTCGTCATGACCACTACGTTTCTTGAATTTTCCAAATCGCGCGGCAACGATCTGTCAACACCGGTGCCGGAATTTGGTTTTGCCGGTCTGAAACCCGGAGACCGGTGGTGCCTCTGTGCACCTCGCTGGCAGGAAGCACTCGAAGCGGGACGAGCACCCCGCGTTGTCTTGCGCGCTACCCATGAGGGAGCTCTGACCCATTGCTCGCTCGCCGACCTTAAGCGTTTAGCGGCGGACTTGGCGTGACCGTCCGCCCGGATCATCCTGGCGGACTTTGCGCCTGGCGCGCGATGCCGCATCGAGGAGCTTGTAGGCCGCGGATCGACCGAGGCGTTGCTTGAGCCGATAGCCGAACGGCGTGACTTCGGCTTTTTCCCGAAGCGGACATTCGCCGGCGTGATCGGGATGTCCGTTGAGGGCCATTCGCGACCAAACTGCAACGGAGCAATTTCGGCCGGCCATCGACGTTACAAAGCTAATTGGCGAAATGGTCTCCTCAACCGAACGCAAGATAGGCGGCGTAGCCGGCAAGAAGGACCACGAGCAAGGCCGAAAGGGTGCCCGTCGTTGGCGAGCTTATAGCCCGTAGAATGTCGAAGCATGCACATCTGGGAGGGCCGGTCCTTTAGGATCACATCTTGGCGACAAGCCGGAGGGCAGTGACTAGGCCAAGTATTATCGCAACCCATACCAGAATCGCGATGATTAGCGCAGGAGGCGGCCTCCAGCCGTCAGATCTGTCGAGCTGACGAATTTCTGCGTTTTGATTGTCGGGCACTGCGTCACTTTTCGTCTGGACAACCGGTTCCGCTTTCTGTGCATTACCTTTCTGCGCAAGTTGAGCCGCTACTTCTGCATGCTGCTCTACCGAGGCCGCTTGCTCGCGCCGCTCGTCCTCGGCGCGTGCTTCGTCCTGCTCTCGCGCTGCTTGCGGGTCATGGATCGCCGGTTCCTCGGCCGGCGACTCCGGCTCTGTGGCAGGCAGCAGCGCCTGCACTGTAGCTACGAGTTTTTCTAGATTCCTTTCCACCGGCGGGGTAAGCGCATCGAGCCAATGCACGGTATCGAGGTAGAAAGCGAGTTCATCCGAAGGCTTTACATCCTCGATACGCAGCGGAACTACCGTCTTACCCTTACCGAACGCTTGATCGACCTCGCGCTGAACCTGCGCCGACTGATTGGCATTTCCCGAGAAAATCAACACCATCACGCGGCACCGATCGATAGCTCGCACAATGGAAGCGCCCCAGCGCGCGCCCGGCACAATGTCCCGAGGCGCCATCCAGCAACGTACTTTCGCGGTCTCCAACGCGGCGCATGCGGCCTTGGCGGCGATCACATCTTTGGTCGAATAGCTGATGAAGATGTCGAAGCTCATGGCCCTCATCCGCCTGGAATAAACGGCAACCATAGCCGACGCATCGGAGGAAACAAAGCCGACGGGAGCAAAGCTAAAGCGGCATGTAGACCGCGACGAAGATCAGCCGTCCATGACGCGGTTTATTTCAGTCCTTCCAGAAATCCTTGAACCGATCGGGCGCCATTTCGGTGTATCGAACCGTGTGCATGATATTTTTGTGCCCCATGTAGTGTTGGAGCGCTCGGGTATCATGCCCGTCGTTGGCGAGCTTGTAGCCCGTAGAGTGCCGGAGCATGTGGGGGTGGATCGGGAATGGGAGCTTTGCGGCTTCTCCAATCCGGGCAATCGTTTTCAGGAATCCCGCGGTTGTGGGAGGACCGCCGCGCTCGGTGATGAAGACATAGCGAGATTCCAGATTCTCCCGACGTAGCTGACGCAACGCCCGGATTTCCTTGCCGCTCAACGGATGGACGTTATCGATGCCGCCCTTGGCTCGCCGGACGTGTAATCGGCCGCTGGTCAGATCAACCTGGTCCCACCGCAAGCCGCACAGTTCCGAGGCACGGAGGCCGTGACGGTACGCAACCAGAATCATGGTGGCGTCGCGGTGCCCATAGCGGGATCGCTTGCGAGCAACTTCCTCGAGCCGCTCGATCTCCCTTTCGGTCAGATATTCCCGGGGCCGAAGCTCGGAATTGGGAGCTCTGCGGGGAACTGTCCGGTTTACGATGGTTGAGGGCGTGCGCTTACGGGCGGATTTTGCCATTTGAATCAACCTGGGCTTGGCGGTCACTGTCCGCAAAGTGGGTATAATACGGACAGTAGTCAAGGCCAGTTCCACGTCAACAATGGGATGCCGTATTGAGTTTCGCCTACGCTTACGATCGGCGGCAGCAATGAAGTCTTCGAAGCAACCCGGAGGGTGACTGGAATCATGAACTCGGCGAAAGATGAACCCATGCCATTCTGCGGGCTGTCTGCTCTAGGAGCGATTCCACTACGGCGCCCGGTACGATATGATTTTGTGCAGGAGATTGATTTCATGGCCGCGGCTGTAGCGCGTTGCTGAGGCGTCGATCCCGGGGGCGGCGGAGACGTTCTCAGTGAAAACAAACGACATTCTAAGTCTCCTAATTGCGCTAGCCTCTTTCGCCTTGATCTTGTCGTGGCCGGTGATCAAGGGAAGCCTTGTTGCGCCACGTCCTAAGTCAAGTAGCCAATTAAAAGCCAAAGTCCCACAAGGACAAACCCACATAAGACGCCGAAGACGATCACGTCGCCGTCTGTGGAGGGCAGCAGGATGGATAGCGGCAACAACCATTTCGGTACTGACGATACTTGGCCTTGTTGATCAGTGGTTTGGCCGATCGTGGGTGGTCGCGCCGGAATTTGAGCATCGGACTTCTGCGCTTTCACCGCAGTCACTCGCAACCGAATTTACAATTAAAAATAGGAGTGTTTTCGATTACAAGGATGTCGAAATAGCCTGCGGCTTCGATTTGATTTATATGGAAGACGCTGTCCGCAAAAAGATTGTTTTCAAGGACGCGGCATTTTCCGAAGATCGATTGCATTCTCTTGATGCGAGATCGCCGCCGCTGCCCTACCGTTGCGATGGGTCGAAGCTTGTAACGCTCAATCCTCAATTCCATACGCTCAGTTTTGGGATGTTTATTACGCGACCAGACAAACCCTTCAATCCACCATTGGAGGTTTTGAAAATTTGCGTATGGGTAAGCGTCGATTTCTGGAAATTTGGTCGCTTTTACTGGTTTATATCCACCATTGCGGAATGGAATGTTGGCTCCGACCAGTGGATCGAGGGCGGGGCGATTCAAAATCCACCCGAGCCACCGCCGCCGCGTCCATCGATTTTCGAGCCGGTGTACGGCGTCGGCTATGGACGTAAGATTTTCAAGCCAACCGGCAGTTTGACGGATGACGCACTTTCTTGCGGCAGAACCGCACGTTTTCCATTCCAGCTTATTGGCGGTCGAAAGAGCGTAGATTGGATACAGTCTGGATGGGAAGATCTGAAAGCTTCCGGTGAGCGAGAGAACGAACGTATTCGGATACGGGACGAACGTATCTGGATACGGGATAACCCGTCGGTCTTGGCGGACCCATCTCGCTTTCCATAGCGGTCTCATTTTCACTGCCTCGTTTTGCGAGGCGAACATCCTGTGACCTAAACTAGTCAAGTAAGGCATAATCGCCAGGCGTTAACGCCTTTGCGGCTTTCCGCTTAGCTGGACGCGTGGGAATTTGTGGCCGCGGACGGCTATTGAGCAAACGGTGCCGGTGTTGGCTGCAAATGAAAACCCCGACCTCTCGGCCGGGGTTTCACGCCCTCAGGACAGTCGGGACTTTTTATCGCGGCCTCTTTTCCCTTGCGCCTTGTCCGCGCCACTCCTTCGGGGAGGCACCCTGTCTCTCACGGTACTCTTAGGCGATATGGGTTTTTTGCCGACTCTAACGGCGGACAGAGTTTTCGGAGGGGTTCATGAGCTTCTTAAGAAGAAGCCACATTTTGCACCTCCTTTTCTTATGGTTCTGATAAAGCACCAGTACCGCCCGTTAGGTAGGCGCGGCGCGACACACCGCAAGGAGGGGAAAGGAAAGACCAATGCCACTGATGTTTTCCGGCGAGTCCCACACCACGCTCAATGGAACGATGTACAGAGCCACAGGTTCAAAAGGCGAAACCGTTGTGGTCGAGGCTTCGCACGAAGCAATACGGGACTACGGCGAGGCGGCGGTCAAACATAAAGCCAGCGAAAAGTACGACGGCGGCCAAGTACAGGACCATCGTTTCATCTGTCGTAAACGGCGTCAGATTCCATTCTCGCGCCTGAGCACAAATCCGTAAATCATTCTCGTCAATTTGCTCTCTCCTGCGTGATGCGATCGACCCCAGTCATCGACCCAGTGCTGGCGAGTTAGCCATTACGCCGCAACGCGTGCTCTACGCGGGCAAATAAGGCCATGAAGGCGGCGGTCTGCTCGGGGAGGTGACCGATCATTAGCCTAGCTTAGCATGGCAGCCTAGAATGTTCCTCTTCGACCGAGAGGGGGCCGTTCCCATGTACTTTGCCGATGAAGCGATTCAGGAAATGAGCTCTGGCTACCAGACCGTACACGGCAAGCTCAATAATCTGGTCGAAGCATATATCCTGCAGGAGTTCAAGGACACCCGTGCGCGCGAGCATGCAAGCCATGGCTTCACGCGGCGGCTTAAGCTCATGGTTCGCTGCATCGACAACGTCTTTCAAAATATCCCACCGGACCGTTCCAAGTTGCCGTCGCGCGACGAGTTGTCGGATGCAACGATCAATATCCAGAGCTTCGTATTTAACATCTTCGGCAGCATCGACAACTTGGCCTGGATTTGGGTCTCTGAGATGGGACAGAAAAGACGGGATGGCACGCCGATCCCGGACACCCACATCGGGCTCGGCCCTGATAACTCGAGCGTCCGCTTCACGCTATCTGAGGAGTTTCAGGCATACCTTAAAGGACTCGACAAATGGTTCGAGCATTTGAGCACGCTGCGTCATGCGCTTGCTCATCGGATTCCACTTTACATTCCGCCTTACGTGATCGCCGAAGCCGATGAGCCCGCCTATCGTGATTTTGAAGCCAAGATGAACGAGGCGATTAAACGGCACCAGTTCGATGAATACGACCGGTTATCTACGGAGCAAATGAAGCTTGGGCGCTTTCGGCCCTGGGTTCAGCATTCGTTTGAGGAGGGCGCCAAGCCCGTCGTTTTCCATCCTCAGATGCTTGCGGATTTCAATACGGTCGACGAGTTAGGTCACAAGATGCTGGAAGAGTTGGATCGTTAAGTAACCGGTAGGTCAGGAGTGGTCTAAATAAGTAGTGGTGTCGCCGTCGTTATCTGCCGCAGACGAAGCGATGAACGCTCTCACTGAAATTTTCTTGAAATAGCCCAGGAACAACATCAGGCGTCCAAAACGAAAGGAAGCCGTCGGTGAGAACCGTAAGCGAGCAAATATGAGAACGCCAAACGACTGCACCTTCTCGCGAAGGGGTCACATAAAGCTAGGCGCCCTTACTTCTCAAGCTTGGGTTTCTAAGCCTGATGCTCGCGCCAGCGCAACGGGAGAACGAGCGCAACCAGCCTTCAACGCGGAAATAGGAGCGGATGCCTGAATGACGTCGTTCAAACATGAAATTCTAGGTATCGCCAACAAAATACTTCATGGCGGCGACCGGTGGCTGCTTTTGGATGAAGGCGTTACCGCATTAGAAAAGCGCATGCATGCTGCTTTGGAAGCTCTCGTTTTTGTCAGCGGAAAACTCGAAAATAAATTGGATCGAAAGCTCGCGTTGAAAGCATTGCGAGTGCTGATGGTGACGATGCTGGACACAATTTATTCCGTCCACAACGTCAAGCTCGCCCCAACGAAACAGGCGCACATCGCGCGTAACGCCAAAAGTCTAAAGGCCGCGCAGCGACACGGTCGACTGATCGTCTGCATTAAGGCGGAGGCGAGAGCCCAAAAGCGAGTATTGTCTAAAGGAATAAAGTTCGCTCACTTAATTCGTCCGGGTGTCCGGCAAAGGCTGGACCTTGAGCCTGAGGGATCGGGCTGGCCGAGCGCCAGTACCATCAAGGGTGCGGTTGCAAAACTAAAAAATGAAAGGGCAAGACTTAAAGAAGCAACCTCGCGGAAGCCAAGACTTTAAGACTTGGCCGCTTTCGTTTGAGACAACCGGCAAATTGGTCCCGAAGAATTTTACGGACCTGCCTTTGGCAATCAACGCCTTCGGCCAAGGTGACCGGCCTCCAATCCGGATTTTGCTCCTTCTCCCGCCGCTGCTTTAAAACCTGATCCCATATTTCCTTTTCATGTATGGCGGCAAATCGCTCGAACGCCTCCTCACGCGCCTGCCGGTCTTCCACTTCCTTGATCCGCCGCCATTCGGCCGCCACTTTCAGCGGGGGCAGGCCTGCTTCCCGCCGAATTTCATTTCGCCGCCCAATTTCAATGAACCGGCGAGCCGTGGCGGCACTCACGTTCGTTGTTTGAACATTAGGTGCCGGTGGCAGGGCCTCACGTGACGCGGTTGTAGGACGATCCGCCCCCGGCACGGCACCGGCCGCTGTTAAAGCGGCGGCCGATGCCAACAGGCTGCGACGATCAATCGATGGTAAAGGTTCGGCCATGTGCCCTCCTACGAACGAGGGCTGGCGTATCCGCTATGTTTGCCGTGTTGGCCACATCCCCTTTCGGGAAGCCACCTTGCCGCAGATTTGGCAGGTTGGTGAGAGCGCCAGCCCTCGTCTTTGATGCAGACCCGAGATTAGTCATTGCGGATAATAAGGCAAGCGGATGTGGGCGTATCAAACTTACGATTAGGGGCCTTGGGTGGATTGTTAAGCCTGCCCTGAGGGGCGGGCCAATTCGGCCTTAAGAAACCGCTTGGCTCAAGCTTGGCGTCAATCTTCTTCTTGTGGCAGCCAATCTTCTTCTTCGGGCAGCCAACCCATGCTCCGGATTAACACGTCAAGCTTCCCGTACAAGTCGATGGCAACCCGCTGATCCATTCGGAGTGCCAAGGTGGTGGCCGTTTGCCCCCGAAGGGCGGGAAAGATTGGTGGATTTGGATCGTCTTCGATTGATGCGGTCAGCACCACGTTTCCCCCTTTTGTCGTCGAAAACATTACATCCCAGTAAACCACGGGCTGGTCGGGTTCATAGTGACCGGCGGGAATAAGGGAAGGAACAGACATGACGTTCGCTCCTGGTTTGGTTCGCACCTATCAGGATAGCGACGGCGGGGACGGTCGTCACAAGCCATCCCCGCTATTCAGTTCTTGTGCAGAAAATCACCGCCTCAACTAAGGCTGCCAAGCGACGTGGGTGTCCAGATAGATAACCGTGGGCAGCGGGGGAATCGTCGGGGCGTGGTTGGCCGCACGGGCGCTAACGTGCGGGGACTTGGGGCGGAGCGCATGACAAAACCCGAAATAGTTTGCACAGTGATCGTTCCGTCGTTCTCGGTGCAATAAGCGATGCATTTCCATGCAAGGAAAATTCAAACTGAGCCACCACCGGCCCTCGGGTAGTGTCCCAGTTTGAAAATTTCACAGACTAGACCACGCCTCACACCCCTTCGATGATGAACGCCCGATAGTCGGCGGCGAGGAAACGATGCTTGACGGCGTCTTGATAGGCGGCGCTGTGGTAATAGTTTTTGGCGGCCTCAACGGTTGGAAACTCTAGGATGACCGCGCCCTCTATCGCCGGGCCTTCGAGCGTTTCGTGCTTGCCGTAAAGCGCCAGCGGCTTCAAGGGATGGCTGGCGTTGGCGGTCCGCGATTTTTCCCGATAGTGCTCATATTCCTCGCGGTTCCTCATCTTTTCGCGCGTGAATACAACATACGCAACCATTGGCGGATTCCTTTCGGTTCGACTGCACCCGTCGTCGTCTTGTCTCTCATAGCACTCGAAAACGACGGGCGACGAAGACGAATCATCGCTATCCTGCGCGGCGAAATTCAAACTGAGACTACCGAGATTCATAAACCGGATGCCGCTTATTCTTCACCCCGGCGATTTTACGCGCTGGTTGAGCGATGAGCCGGACCCACGTGAATTGATGCGGTCGTTCCCGGCCGGACCAATGGGGATGTGGCCGATTTCAACGCGCGTCAACAAACTGGAAAATGATGACGCGTCAATTGTGGAGCCGATAGAAGTCAGCAGGATCACGGGGCGAGGCCGCGAACTGAGGCGGCTTATTACGAATTTGTACCGGCTCTAAGCCGCCACGTCAGACGGGCGCGCGGGCGGCTTCAATGAGAGAACTTCAGTTTTTATAGGCCCGCAGTCCGCGCAGTGGAAGTTGTGGAGCGCAAGGTCGCGTTGGGTTGGATGTAGCTCGATAACAGACTGCATTATTGGTTTGCGGCACTTCGGGCACGGTTCGTTTAGACGAAAGGTCAGAGACATGGCGAGTTCCTTTTCGCCCATGGCGAAATTATTGAGGACACTCCGGATTGTCAGGGTCTTGAGCGCCTTGCGATGGCGACCAATCGAATCACATGGTGCGCCGCTGCGGGTTCCATGTCGAGCGACAGGTACGGAATCGTACATCAATGGCTTGTGAATCGTTGACGCCCAAAAGGGGCCACCCGAAAACTCAAATAGACCAGTGACTTGGGAAAGGCGGCACGCCTTCTGCAGTTGCGCGGGTATTGAATTTAAAGATAGCTATTTGCCTACTTTAGGCGCACGGTCGTTTCATCAAGGGCGTGCGCAAGGCCCCCGAGATTTCAACTCCCGTCCCGGACCGTTGCAACCTGACCGCAGGATCATCTTGGCTATGCCGATTTCATATCACCTCTATAGCGTCGGTCGCGGCGGTGACATCTTAGGTGGCCCCGAGACTCTGGAGTGCGCTGATGACAAAGAGGCCGTTGAGAAAGCAATGCTGAAGGCGGATCACTTCGATATAGAGATTTGGGACCAAAAACGCCTCGTCGCACGCCTACCGCGTAATCTCCCGAAAGAGTTTTCATCGGTATAGGGCCGCTTCGCCCTTACCGAAAATAGAATGGCAGAGACCGAAGGAGCCACCACTGCACGGTAACACTAACCACGGTGACGAAGTGGCCTACAGCACCGATGTTGAAGAAATTAAAGTGAGAAAGTAAAGAGGCCGCCAACTGAGGTGGCCTACTTAAAGCTGATTGCCATACGATGGAGCATGTCAGCGAGCGGGCCGATGTACATGCCATGGTAATAGCGTTGATCAAACCAGTACGCGATCACCAGACC
>Ga0181525_10001804_pt1 | contig 18014 bp, 16 predicted proteins | sample PEATcosm2014_Bin_48_FD_121100 | JGI IMG/M metagenome (GOLD analysis project Ga0181525, IMG submission 121100) | Peatland microbial communities from MTU Mesocosm Facility, Houghton, MI, USA - PEATcosm2014_Bin06_10_metaG | ecosystem: Environmental > Terrestrial > Soil > Wetlands > Peat | place...
CTGACTTTCCGCCGTTCTTGTTTATGGACTTCCCCAGTCCAGTCATGAACTTCTTCCTGAAGTCCGCCTCGTTGAACATCAGCTGCCTTACCCTTGCGAGCGTGTCGCTTGCCATTGTCGGGGTCCTGAGCACCTTCGGGGTCCATGCCGTCTCCGTGGCAATCGCCCTGAGGTTCGACCCGTGCTTCCCTATTACGAGTCCAGGCTTCAATGCCTCCACCCAGACCTCGCTGAACTCTGGCACGAACTTGATGCTGTGTATCCCTGCCTCCTTCGGTATGATTGTCTCTATCGCTGTCTTCGCCTTCTCGGGATCCATCAACGCATCCGAGCTGGACCTTATGATGAGCTTCTTCTTTATCGACGATGCAATGTTCCTGATTACCGAGTCGTCCTTGTACATCTCCTTTGCGTTGCTAAGGTATACGACAATGTCCGGACCCTCGAACTCAGCCTTAAGGTATCCTGCCTCAGGGGGCAGCATCTCCTTTATCTTCTCGAAAAGTTCCTTTGGCGTCAACGGCACTCTGTCCTTTGACTCATAGTCTCCTCTTTCATCCAAAAAATCACATAATCCGTAGGTGTCTTAAGTGCAAATGTTGTTGTTTTGTGTGTCTGCCTTACTTCTGGGCCGCGAGCATCTTTTCCAGGTCCTTGCCCGTGTACTCGCTGAAGCCCTGCTTCGTAATCGTCGTGATTATCATTCCGCCCCCTGTGGCTGAATTCCTCCTCATGGCCACTGACAGCGCCTTTGCCACGATCTTCACTCCTTCCTTCGTGGTTATGCCCTTCTTGTAGGTCTCCTCAAGGTAACCTATCGCCGGCTCTGTTCCGCTTCCCGTTGCGGTGTAGTTCACCTCATCGGTGTATCCGCCTGCCGGGTCGAGGCTGTAGAGCTGTGGCTCTGCACCATCTACTCCCCCAACCAGGAGCTGTACGTAGTATGGCATCATCTTGTTTGACTGAAGTATTATTGAGAGCAGCGATGTGGCCGACTTCGGTGACATGGGCCTGTTCTCGGACATCTTGTATATCTCGTTCTGGGCCTTCAGGATCCTGATTATCTCCTGGGCGTCTCCGACCATGCCTGCCACCGTCATGACGAGGTTGCTGTCTATCTTGTAGACCTTCCTCATCTCGGAGTTGCTTATGTATGTACCCATGGTCGCCCTCATGTCCGCTCCCATGACTACCCCATCGCTGCAGACCATTCCAACCGTGGTCGTCCCCTTAAGATATTTCGAATAATCCGAATTTTCCATATATACGCCCCTTAGGACAGTTTAATGAATGTTATACAAACCAGGAAGCTCCACCAAAAAGCCTCCATTTTCAAACCGGTCTAGGATTTGAAAAATTACAATATTAATCAGCTACAATACCTATTTAACTGTTTGTCAAGGAAGGAAAAACGCGCTCAAATGAGCGCGCTTCCGTTACCTATGAACATGTGCCTTGGCTGACTGAGTTCCGCATACGCGAATGTCCTGTAGACCTTTGTGATCCTGACATCGTAGGCGTTCCCTATCCTTGTCTTTGCATTCTTCACGAAGACTACTACCGGTCCAACCTTTCCGATGCCCTCTCCGCGAGCCCCTTTTGCGTCCACCTGTACGTGGTAGACCGAACCCTCCTCTACTTCTTGTCCTAGTCGATGTTCTCCCATTTTTCCACCCAGTATGATTATGTGTGAAAACTTTCCAAACCCTGTAACCCATAAGTATAGCAGCAGGACGGGTTAATAAAGCTGCTGTGCAAAGTTCGGATATTTTATTTCAAGATTTCAGGTTTGCTGGATGGGATTAGGAGTGAGTATTACCTGCAGGAATTCAACTGTTCTGTCGACGGCGCTGACCAGCGGGAGCATGGAGTCCTTTCGTTGCAGCTTCCTTGCCACTATCTCCTCCACCAATCCTTCTGCCAGTTCATCGGCATGCTTGACATCGGCCTGGCCGTGCTTCTCTGTGTACTGGAAGTCCTGGCACCCGAGCTTCTTCCCCAGCTCGGCCAGGTACGGCACGAACACTAACGAAGTGTTCTCCAGTGTCGCTGCCACCGCCAGGTTCATTATGCTGCTGTCCTCTGCGAAGAGGCGCCACATGTTCACCACGGGCTCCAGCGCCCTGTCGTAATCGTCATCGTTTATGTGAACCCCGCAGTTCTTGGCGAACTGCCTGAGCATGAGCGGATGGTTGTCCTTGATCTCGTCCCTTATGTTCTGAGCTATCAGCTCCCTGGCCTTGCCGTTGTCGACCGTTCGCTCGGCAAGCTTCATCCAGGGGATGAAGTTTGGTTCGATTGCAAGCCTGTAGGTCCCCACTATGCCCTTTGCCTGCTCTGTGGTGAGCTCCTCCGGCTTCCTGAGGAACTTCTGGACGCTCGCCTTTGAAAATGAAAGCTGCTCACTGACCCTTCTCTGGTAATATGGCGTGAGCGTGGACAAAATATCACTACTGTTGTATGGCTTTTTTCAAATATATAAAGAATTTCTTTGGTTACCGTCCTTTGTATTTGAATATTTTGTCATAATCGTCGTGACTTATTATGTCAAGCACGTCGAGCCAGATTGAAAGGATCTCCACCTCGGTGTTGTCTCGCTGTGGCTGCTTTAAGGTATATATCATCCTCCAAGCACCTGAAAGGTTGACCTTCCATAGGTTAGTTACCTCGTACTCTGTTATGTACTTCTGAGCTATCCTGTCTCTCGGGATGTGCGTCCCGAAATCGTACTCTGTCTTCAATATCGTTATTTTGTCGTTTATGGACTTGAGAAGGGTTTGGTGGAAGGAATTGTCTATGCCCTTACTTCGCTCCTCGAGAGACTTCTTCTTTAGGCTGAGGTAGGCTTCTCTGGCGTCTCCCAGAAGTTTTATGGAGGCGCGTTTCTCGTTCAAATGATCACACTTCTAGACCTTCTGCTTCGGCCTTCTCGAGCTTCTTGCTTGGGTTGAATGTCCAGATGAATCCTTTCTTGGTTTCGAGCACGAGGCCACGCCTTTCCATGTAATCGAGGGCCAGATTCAACGTGGAGCGCATTACCCCTGTCTGCAGTTTTGACAGTATCTGGTTCCTGCTCAGTGGATTATTTGCCTTCTTTACCACTTCCTCTATCGCCAATATCGTCTTGAGGGTAGGATAGTGTAGTACCTGGTTCTGTATTTGCATGAGTTGCACCTGATAAGTATATACCCTGATAGATATATAACCTTTTCTACGTGTTAGGGCAATATGGTGAGATAAAATAAAGAAAAAGAAGATGCCCTTGCGGGCATCAGGATCAGAGGTTTACGTCGATGTTGAGCTGCTCCTTGAGCTCCCTGTACCTGTTCCTTATCGTCACTTCCGTGACTCCTGCGACGTCCGCAACCTCCTTCTGCGTCCTCCTTTCGCCCGCGAGCGCGCCTGCTATGTAAACAGCTGCCGCGCTGACTCCTGTCGGGCTCCTGCCCGATATGAGTCCCTTCTTCATCGCGTTCTTGAGCAGCTGCACCGCCTTCTCCTGGGCGTCTCCGCTCAGCTTTAGTGCGTTGATGTATCTCGGCACGTAGCTGATCGGGTCCGTGAGCGGTATCTTGAGGTCGAGCTCGTGCGAAATCACACGGTAGGCACGTCCGATCTCCTTCTTCGGGAGTCCAGATATGCTGGCGATCTCATCCAGGGTCCTTGGCATTCCCGCTTGTCTGCAGGATGCGTATATGACTGCCTGAACGACCGTCTCGATTGGCCTTCCTCTTATCAGGTTGTTCTGCACGCACTTTCTGTAAAGAAGTGCCGCCGATTCCCTAATGTTCTCCGGGAGACCCAAATAGCTTGATACTCTGTTGAGCTCAGGGAGGGCTATGAGATAGTTTCTCTCGCTGGAGCTTGCTATAGAAGCACGCTTGTGCCACTTCCTCATCCTGTAGAGCTGGGCCTGCCTCTTGGACGGTATCCTGACTCCCCTGATGTCCTTGTTGTAAAGGTCGATCTCCGTGACCAGACCCTTGTTTGGCTTCGTGTACCTTATCGGGGCCCCTGTCCTGGCCCTCGAGTTCCTCTGGTCCGCGTCGAATGCCCTCCATTCCGGACCCGAGTAGGTTGCATTTTCCTCGATTACCAGTCCGCAGTTGTTGCAGACGAGCTCTCCCCTCTCGCTGTCGAAGACGATGTCCGTGCTTCCGCAGCTCGGGCATTTTCTTACTCTTCCAGACATGGGGTTCGAAGGGGACGCCGGTGCAGGTGCATCCGGGCCCAATGCCATTTCCCTCGCCGGGACGGCATTCTCCACGTTTATCCTATTATTGTTGTCGACCACTACCTTTTTCCTTGGTGCAGGCTTGGGTGCGCTTTTTTGAGACTTTTTTGTTGCCATTCTCTCACTTGTTTAACATAAATGGGATCGAAACCCCAGATAAGCTTTTAAATATTTCTAAAATGAGACACTAGTATTGTGTAGTGCAAAGATATATAAAGATTTCGTTTTATTTCTGTCGTCGGGGCTGCGACGACAGGAAAAGCGGCAGTTTCGGTGGTCTTTTGACCGATTTGTTCAGTGGGCTACAGGAGTAGGGGTTGCACCCTGATGGGAGCCTGTCTTAGGGTCGTAGATGCTTTGGACCTTGAATATGCCTGACAGAATCGCTGCTATCAGCGTCAGAGCTGTGGCCACCCAGAGGACTACCTGAAGGGATCCTATGAACGGCTGTGACACCAGCGTCGGGAAGAACTGGGTGCTCACCATCGTCGCCTGCTGTGCCGGAGTGAGTGCGCTCATCACTGACGCCGGCACTATCTGCTTCAGGGGGTTGAACCCGAGGAACGTCGCGAAAAGGGCTGCTGTCGGTGGTATATGGGAAATGTTGAGAGCCGCTGCAGGAGGTACTCCTTGGCTGATGAGGCCACTGTAGAGCGAGTGGGGCAGTGTCAATGCCAGCCCGGTTATCAGCAGGGTGAAGAAGATTATGATGCTGAACATGAAGGACATGTTGAAGAGGGTGGCGCGCATTCCCCCCACCGCTCCCCTCTGGTGCGGCGGCACGGTGTTCATTATGCTCGTCGAGTTGGGAGAGTTGAACAGCCCTTGTCCTATTCCGATCACGAAGGTTATCGCAATGAAGGGCAGCAGGGCAAACTCCACCGGCAGGAATGACAGCGACACGAAGCCTATGGCGTTGAGCAGCATTCCTGCTGTCATGAACCAGCGCTGGCCGTACTTGTCGGACAGCTTTCCTGATATCGGCCCGAAGATCAGGAACCCTATGGTCAGGGGGAGCATGTAGATGGCCGCTACGAGGGGGGTCCTGGTGAACTCCACGCCGTGCAGCGGCAGGTAAATTCCCTGCAGCCAGATTATGAGCATGAATTGCAGCCCTCCCCTCGCCATTCCCCCGAGGAATCCGCTCAGGTTGGCGCTGGCGAAGGTCTTGTTCTTGAACAGCCTGACATCAAGCATCGGGTCCTTCGAGCGCAGCTCGACGAATACGAATGCGGCTATGATTATTATCCCTGCGATGATGCCCCCGTAGGTTATCGGATTGGTCCATCCTGTCGATGCGCTGCCATAGGGCAGGAAGGCGTAGGTTAAGGATACCAGTATCGTGGTCAGCGCCAATGCCAGCAGGACGTTGCCGAGCACGTCGACGCTCCTGCCCTTCTTCACTTCGGCGATCTCATGGAGCGCCAGGTAGGCCCAGACCGCGCCTGCTACCGCTACGGGCACGCTTATCAGGAATATGAGGTGCCAGTCTATGGATGCCAGCACCCCTCCTATGACGAGGCCTGCCACGCTGCCTCCCGCGAATGCGACCCCGTTGATTCCCAGGGCCATTCCCCTATCCTTGTGGGAGAAGGCGTCTGTCAGCATGGCGAACATGTTGGCGAAGATGCAGCTGCCTCCGAAGGCCTGCAGCAGCCTTAGTATTATTATCGATAGCGCGCCGGCCGTCCCGTGGATCGCGTAGGTTGATATCCAAATCAGCACGGACGCTACGGCGAATATGATGAACCCTATGTTGTATACCTTGACCCTTCCGAACATGTCACCCAGTCTTCCTAGCGTGACAACCAGAACGGATGTCACAATCATGTATCCCAGAAGCATCCAGATGAGCAGCGTTATGTTGGCCGGCACCAGCGGGTTGACTCCCAGCCCGTTGAAGATTGCCGGCAGCGATATGAGCACTATTGACCCGTCTATGGAGGCCATGAGCGCCCCTATGGTCGTGTTTGAAAGCACGATCCACTTGTAGTTGAGGCCGAACTTCTTCTCCCTCTCCTCCTCCTTTATGTCGTACTGGAGGGCCGCGCTGGGCGTCTCTTTTTTGGCTGCTTCCTGCATGGGTATCGAACGGAAAAAGTTAGGTGGGAAAGGTTATTAAGGATGTCTTATATTCAGCTGGAACTGCGCTTCATAAAGTGGCGGCGGGCCGTAGCCCTCCTTTTGTTTTAGGCAGCATTAGTCTGAGCGCCCATACTGGGCTTGCATACTCACCGCGCGCCCACCGGCCGTTTCATCCGTGACATGCGCTCGTATTGTCATCGCTTTATGCATGCTTCGGTATCGTTTCTGCTCCGGATAAGGCCTTAGGCCCCGGCGCGCTCTGTATGGGAGGAGCTTCCTCCTTTCGGTAGGCTGCCCGCCCGCCGCACTATTTACTTTGAGGGTCAGCTATAAGAGACTTTTGCCTGCAGGGAAACGCTAAATATCTGAAGAAGGTCATAACGGTTGTGCGGCAGCAGATCAGCAGGAGGGTTCCCAACGGCTTCAGGAGGCCCCGCCAGGACTTCGGGGCCCAGAGGCCGCTTAGGGACAAGCTGGATGTCCCCGAATATGCGGAGCTGGTGAGGCGCGCGGCCCGCGACGGAACAAGCTACGAAACTCGTTTTGAGCTCTATGACAAAATGAGGCTTTCGGATGAGGAGAAGGTGGCGGTCGAGGCGAAGGTAGTAAGGCACGTGAGCCATGACATACTGGATGACGTGCTGCTGGCTCGTGTGGTGCGCTACAACCTGTTTTACATGGGCTTCAGCGAATACAAGGGCGACATATTCAAGGACGACCTCCTGAAGGCCTACTCCGACTCCACCTCCATGCTTGACATGTCTGAGAGGCTTGGCATAGTGAGCACGACCGGGGTGGACATGCTAAGGCGCCTTGGGATCACGGAATTGCAGTGGAAGGCGAAGCCCAGGCCTACTCGGGTGGAGAAGAAGGTGCACGTCATCAGGGTCAAGGAGGTGAAGCCGGAACCGGTGCCGATCCAGCAGGACGGCGAGCTCAACGACGCCCAGAAGAAAATTGTGGGTGAGGCCTTTACAAACCATCTCCGGCTTAAGGAGGCTGCCCAGATGGCGCGGGTGAAGCCTGAGCTCATCTACGGGCTCTGGAGCGAGCTCGCGATCGAGATGCGCAGCAGGGAGATGAACGGCAAGCATGCTACGCTGACCATCAGGCGATGAAACTAAAAATATAGATACATCTTTATTCTTTCGGCAAGAAACCAGATTATGATCGGCTCAGGACCGCTCGCCTCCATAGGAGGGGAGATAATTGTGATAGTGGCGATAGCGCTGCTTCTCTACATAGTCTACAAGATAGGCAAGAGCCTGCTGAAGGTGATACTGGGTATCATAATAAACAGCGTGCTCGGCATCGCGGTCATCTGGATCGTGGACACCTTCCTTGGCATTGGGATACCATTCGCTGTCTACACCCTCATCCCCACTGCCCTCTTCGGGCTGCCTGCGGCTGGGACACTCATAATTCTCAGGTTCTTCGGGATTCCGCTCTGATCAGTCAGTCACATGCCAGCCTTATGTCCGACAGCTCGACCGTCTTCCGCTTCGCGTGCTTCGAAAGCTTCACTGCCTTCTGTGCAGTCTTGAAGGCGAGCTTGTTGAGGTACTTGCGCATGGCGTCGGATGCCTCCAGGCTTATGCGCTGGGCGCCGGCCTCCTTGAGTATTTTCTTCACTGTTCCCTGTGAGATGTACATAAACAGACCGAATAGAATGTGAGGTTAGCTTTTAAATCCATTCAGTTCCCGGAGGGTTAGCGGAAGAGAGCTGCTAGTTCTGGGAGAAGTCCTCTTCCTCCTCATCGTCCCTTCTCAGGAACCTTCCGTAGGCCTCGCCCTCAGTCTTGGGTATCAGCACCCAGACTATCCCGAGTCCGCCGACCGAGTTCCTCTCCACTTCCTTGTTATGAGCGAAGGATGCCACGAACTGCGATGTCGGCAGCTCTTCGATCCGCTCTATGTTCACCGTGCTCTTGGTTGTGCTGTGCTGCCCCGCCCCTATGGCATAGGCCGCCTGGGATGCCACCTCCCGCAGCATTCCGCGGGTGGATCCCTCCACCTGAGGCCTTTCCTCATCCTTTTCCCTTTCCTTCCTCTTTTCTATTCCCACTTTCTCCACCAATAACCTACGCGCGTCACCAGATATATAAAGCAGGACCGGAGGGTATGACCATTGACGATAGAAAGGCGCATTTGAGAAACAGCTATATATTTGGAGCGCCGCGGATTCTGTATCTTTTCTTGAGTTAAATTTTTGACGGCGTGCTCATATGAACAAACCATTTGAGACCAAAAGCAATCCAGTGATTACGGTCCTTACCTCCATGCTTAGGACCAAGATTACGGATGATTCCCTTCGCCTCAGCAGCATGACCCTTCTGGCAACCCAATGCGCCCACCGGTTTTTGGGAGATAGGAAAGCGGGCAGAATTTATGTTACGACAGATAACAAGGTGTCCACTCTGAAGGTCACTGGAACCGCCAAAAAAAGCAATACCGACTTCGATGATTCACATGACAAGCTTGCGATGACCCTGGGCGATTTCATAGGGGCCGTGATAAATGGCAGTGACTTTCTCTGCCTGATTCCTGCGACAGATAAGGCATTGGAGCTGATGATGGCCGACAAGAGGATAAAACCAATCGGTGAAGGTAGAGATTCACAGGACGGATCAGTGTCCATGCTGGTTTTTGGCAGGGCCTGATCATTCCAGCTGGTCGAAGAGCTTCTGCGCGACCTCCTTCCCCAGCAGCGAAATAACCTTTTCCTTGTTCTTCGGGATCTCCTGCGCCTTCTTTATGCCGTTGTTGAATAGCATCCTTGCCCTGGCACGTCCGACCTGCTCCAGTCGTACTAGGTCGAGCAGCTCCTCTTTGATACCGTAGCGCAGGCGCACCCTTGCCTTCACGATATTGGCCTTCGGGATCCCTATTATTCCAGCCAACTCCGATGCAGAGTAGATTATCCAGTCAGCATTGGTGAGCTTGGTGTAGAGCGCTCCGGGCGTGGATCCGTACTTCTTGACTATTTCGGCTTCCCTGACTTCGTTCGTCCAATCCTCCAGGAACATGGCGGTGCTGAAAACCTTGACGGGGTCGTAGTCGGCGTAGTTCATGTCGCCGTAGGAGTAGAATGGCACCTCATTGCCTCCCGCAATGTAGGCGCTGTACCGCTCCTCGGCCTCCTTTATGGCACGGACATGCGGCTTCATCTCAAGCGTGTTGCAGAGCATCAGCAGTATGTCGAAGCCCGTCTCCACCTTCTTCATCGCGTCGAGCATAAGCCTGGCCGACAGCGGGTCGATGTAGAGCTCGCTTATTCTTTCTCCCAACCTTGTGGCCTTGTAGAGATCACCCATCCGCTCTACAAACTCCCACCTTTCAAGATCGTCCAGTATCTTTCCTATGACCATCTCCATGTAGGCCTTGTTGCCGAACTGCTTTCCGTAGAGGCTGCCCTCCATGAATGTGGCTATGGAATGGGCCGTGTTGAGGAATCTCTCGGAGACAAATGCGAGCACGTGGGACCTCAGCACCGGTGCAATTCCGAGAGATGAATTGATCGACTCCGGATCGGCCGTGATGTATTTCTTCTTCAGGTCCGGTATCTTGTACTTCGTGCTTGACGGAAGCATGGCCCTGCCTTCTGTATCGTATTTGGGTCTTCCAGCACGTCCAAATAGCTGCAGGACTTCATTGATGCCGATCTGCTCGCTGTAGTTGCCGTCGAACCTTGTTATGTCCCTGACCAGGACCGTATGGGCAGGCATGTTTATTCCGTAGCCCAGGGTCGTGGTGGAGCAGATTACTTTTATCTTGTTCTCCTTGAATGCATTTTCCACTGCCGTCTTCTGCTGGCTCAGCAGTCCGGCATGGTGGAATGCGATCCCTTTCTCTATCAGCGACCCCAGCTTTACGCACTGCTCGGTGGGCCTGTCGAGCACCGATGATACCTTCTTGCCCAGCTCCTTCAGCTCCGCCTTCTCTGGTTCGGTGAGCAGCTTGTGCACGTCCTTGGCGATCTTCACAGCGCCGAACTCGGCGGACCGCCTCGTTGAATAGAATATCAGCGCCTGCTTCTTCCTAGATAGCGTGTCCTCGACTACCCTTATTTCAGGTATCTCGCTCTCGCCCATGAGGTGCTGCTTGATCTCCTTGCCATCTTCGTAGTAGTGGAAGACGCCATCGTGTATGATTCCCTTGTCCAGCTTCACCGGCCTGTAGTCGCTCTCCACCAGCTCCGCCTCCATCCATTCCGAGAGCTCCTTTGCGTTTCCTATGGTCGCGCTCAGCGCGATGGTCTGGGCTTCAGTCGAATGCTTCAGCTTCGTGATCAGCAGCTCCATGGTCGGTCCCCTTGATATATCACCGATCATGTGCACCTCGTCGAATACGAAGCATCCCACCTCCCTTAGCCAGTCGACGCCGTGCCTTATCAGCGAGTCGAACTTCTCCGTTGAGAAGAACATCATCTGGAATCCGCTCAGCCACTTGTCCTCCGAGTCCAGGTCGCCGATGGAAAGCACACTCTTGATGTATGGGTAGTCATTCTTGAAATCGGTGAACTTCTCTGAAGCCAGCGCCCTCATCGGTGCTATGTAGATTGCCTTCTTTCCCTTCGACAAAATTGCCATGGCGCAGGCCAGCTCCGCCACCAACGTCTTTCCCGAGGCCGTTGGGCTTGCCACCACGATGTTTGCGCCCTGAAGGAGGCCCTTTTCGATCGCCATGGCCTGGGGCGGGGTGAGCTTCGTGATGCCCCTTTGCTTCAGCGACTCATAGATCGCAGCAGGGACCCTCGCCTTCAAGGAATCGATTTCCATGGTATTATTCCTGTTTTGACAGCTAAATTCGTTTCCCCGTCCAGCGAGACCGCACTAGAACGTATTTATTCATTCCCAGACGATTATCTGCGTGCGTTGGATGCAGTCCAGGGGTAGGGGGCAGATAGCTCTCGAGTTCATAGTTGTCTACTCCATAGTGCTTGTCATATTCGTGCTCGTCTTCACAGTCATATCAAGCCAGCGCGCCACCATACTCAATGCCCAGCAGGACTCCATTGCCAGGATAGAGGCCCAGGAGATAGTCACCTACATAGACCGGGCCATCAGCGCCGGCAGCGGCTACTCGACAGCGCTTTCGCTGGCCCAGGGACCTGGCTCCATCCCTTATAACATTTACATCTCCAGTAGCGGAGTCGTGATAGTAAACAGCAGCGCAGCCAGCCAGCCGGTGAGCGCCTACGCCTTCAGCGACGGCAGGAACATGTCCATCAACGGCAGCCTGCAGTACAGCGGCCAGGGCATTGGAGTCTATCTGATTCCGTCCTACACCGGCAGCATAAAGATATCCAACATCGGCGGCACGGTCTACATCGACAAGAATCCGGTGTCCAACGCCGGCCTCCTCGGCTCGGGAATCCTCAGCAACGTGCAGGAAGGGTATGCGCCAATATTCACCGGAGCAGGCACCGGCATAACCATCCCGAGCGTGAACATAGGGACCTCGGCGATGACCATAGACACGTGGATCTATCCTGCCTCCACAACCCAATTTGGAACCGTGGTGCAGGACGGAACGGTGGCGCTGAACATAAACCAGGGGCCGAACGACGAGTTCTTCTGCTGGATAGGCGGCAGCGACACGGCCGTAGCCTACGGACCTGCCAACACCTGGTACAATGTGGCCTGCACCTACAACCTCAGCTTTATTTCCATTTACATAAACGGAGTGAAGGTGGCAACTTCATCTGACGGTTCTGCCTATTCTTCAGGCGCAACTACGATAGGAGAATATGGCCATGGCCAGTACTTCCTTGGCTCGCTGGAGAACCTGCAGATCTACAATGCCTCCCTCAACGCCAGCCAGATCTATTCGCTCTACTCGAAGGGCATGTTTGGCACACCGGTCCAGGGCAACAACATCGCCGCCTGGTGGCAACTCGACGGAAGCACCAACGACTACAGCGGGAACGCCTACAACGGACAGGCCAACGCCATCGTCTGGCAGACGGTCGCGTTCCTGGGTGACAGACTGCTCGCCAGAAACGGAACGATGCTATCCAATGTGCCTGTCGGCTTTGTGATCAGCAACGGCATAGCCCAGGGAGGCGGCGCGGGCATTGCAAGATCCTACAACGGCCTCGCCAATCCGGTCTTCACGTACAACGCCATAAACACGAACGCGACCGCCTATGCGTTCAACTACAATCAGACCACCACTGCAAACCTGATAGGGTGGTGGCCGCTCACCTTCGGGGAGCAGGGACCGTCCAACATCGTATACGACCTGTCGGGGGGAAGCGAGAACGGGATAGGCGCCTACGTCATCGGGGCCAGCAACACGCCTACGGCAATCCAATGGAGCCTGCCGGTGGCCAGCAGCCGCTTCTCGGCGGCCAAGTTCCAGGGCAGCACGATCGGCGTGATAACGGTTAACGCGCTGGGGTCTCTGACGAACATCACGGCCCTCAACAACTTCACATTGGTGAGCTGGATAAAGTACAACGCAGGGTCCTCGCAGAACTGCCTGGGCGTCTTCGGGAGCGGCGGTGAGACCGGCAGCGGCCTACAGCTCAACGCCAAGACCGCAAGCTCAACCTGCGGCATAGGATACATCGGCGGGGTGGCATTGCCCGGCAACTATCCGACGCCCCTTTACAACCTCAACTGGACCATGGTCTCGATGAGCTGGAGCGGCTTGGCAAACAGCCTCTACGTATTCGAGAACAACGCGGTGGCGGCGGCCAACACGATCGTTGGGTCGAGCGGAATCTCGCCGACAGGATCGCAGTACTTCATCGGCGCGCAGAGTGCCACGGCGAGCAACACATTCAACGGGCCGATATCCAACGTGCAGCTCTACTCAAAGGCGCTGAACCTGCAGCAGATATCCCGGCTTTACGCGCAGGGCCCGACCGGGGTGCCCCTCGTCGGCTCCGGCCTGTCGGGCTGGTGGCCGCTGTCTGGCAGCACCACCGACTTCAGCGGAGGGAACAACGGCACCCTCGCCTACAACGCCCTTTTCGGGCTTTCCAATTACACCTTCAGCTACAATGCCAGCCCCCAGGCAAGGGTGGCGGCCTTCAACGGCGGCGATGGAGTCAAGATAATGACCCGGTCGGGAGTTCTGCCGACCGGTCCTTTCACGGTAAGCCTGTGGTTCTCCACATTCAACAGCCCCTCCCAGACCTTCGACTACGAGCTCCTGGACGGCCAGCTCCCCAACTCGAACGCCTATGATGTGCAGCTTTGCGGCAACTCGGACTGCAGCGGACTGACCGCCGGAATACACGGCAACATCGGGACCGGGACCGCTTCGCTCAGCGGCGCGGTCAACTACCCATTCAACTTCGTGCCCTACCGGAGATACAACCTGGTGGAGCAGTTCTCCGGCACCCGCTGGAGCATATACCTCAACGGCATTAACGTGTCGACAGGGACCTATTCGGGAACCCCGTCCATGGCAGGGTCAGGCGACTACCTGGTGGTCGGCGGAGGGAATGCGGCAGGGAGCTACTTCGTCGGGCAGATCTACGGCGTGCAGGTGTACAACTCGCTGCTGAGCGCGGCGCAGATCGCGCAGATGTACCAGCAGGGACCGGGACAGCAGACCTCTACGACGCTTTCCATGGGATGAGATGACATGACGCTAAAACTTCAGATATGGAGCCTGGACCTCATCTTCGCAGTGGTCATATTCAGCTTCACCGTCACCATCGTCGCAGTCGCATGGCTCCACATAAGCAACGGGCTGTCGAGCTCCTACGGAAATTCGCAGGGGATCATATACCTGCAGTCAACGGCCATGTCCGACACGCTTCTGTCGACAGGGGCGCCAGCGGACTGGGTCAGCATCGTCAACACCACCAACAGCCTCAGCTGGCGTGGGCTTGCACCGGGCATAATCACAGCCCCAGGGCAGTCCCAGATATCACCCGCTAAGCTGTATGCGCTGGAGTCGATGGTCTCGACCAATTACACGGCCACGAAGCCTCTCTTCGGGCTCGGCAACGATTACTACATCATCATAGGCAGCCCCGGGAAGGGCATAGCGAACATAACGATCGGGCACAACCCATCGGCCTACAACGCCAGCACCATTTACGTCAACAAGAGGAGCGCCGTGCTCTACGGCAGCACGGTGCCGATAACCATAATGGTGTGGTCCAACAGCACCTCGGACGCGGGATGACCATGAAGGGCTTCGTCTTTACACTGGATGCGATCTTCTCGCTGGTCTTCGCCGCCTTCGCTGTTGCCGCGCTCATCTACGTGAGCTACAGCGGCTACATACCGCCCTCCGTGCAGTCCACCCAGGTCAGCTCTGCTGCCGGCACGCTCCTGTCCATGACCGTCGGCCAACTCGGCCCGGCAAGCCCGCTCTACGGCGCAGGAAGCACGGCCACCTGGCCCCAGTATGCAGGATCCGAAGGATTCAGCTCGGGCTCCACCTACGGACCCACTGCCCCCTATCTGCTTTACAGCTACGCCGCAACGTCCAACCTGATACCTGCCGTTGTCGTCAGCGGCGGATACGTCGCGTTTGCAGCGGGCAACCAGATATACGAGCTTAACGCCACCACAGGAATCTCCGCCAGGAACTATCCGGTGACAAATCCCAACACCATCGCCAGCTCGCCCCTCTTCTACAGGAACTATCTCGTATATGCCAATGTGACGGGATGGGTTACGGCCATAAGCACCACCAACGGGCTTGCGAAGATCTGGAAGAAGAGCCCGGGCTACACAACGCTCTCCTCCCCGCTGGAGCTGGAAGACGGGTACATCACCATCGGAGGCAGCAACTCCGTCGGAAGCGGGAACATCTACTTCATCGACCCCAACAACGGGGCCGTGGCAGAGACCGATCCTTCCACCACGAGCGGCAAGGGCGCCAACGTCATCTGGATCGCCCACCACAAGGGCCAGTTCTACGTCGGTGCAGCCGGAACGTTCAACTCCATGACGCTGCACCAGGAATACGTGAACTCCACGCTTTATCCGTCAAACGGCTTCGCCTCCTACGGCAACTTCTCCGTGACGAGGACAGCCAACAACATCGCCATGTTCGGCAACATAACATCATTCTACAACAAGGCCAATGGAGTCCTCAACATCACGTCCATCCCGGTTTATGCCTACTCCCACAGCACATCATTCACGCTTCCCGTTGCCACGTTCAACACCACTCCTTCGATCGGGGGCAACCTCACCTATCTGCTGTCCAACGGGGTCAACTTCTACGCTTTCAGCCAGCTGGGGCAGACCTTCAACGTGACGCTGCCCAATCCGGCCAGCAGGTACAACTACTCTGATGTCGCCCTCGCCTACGGGAACGCCTACGTGCCCAATGGCAACACGCTCTACGTCTTCGGGCCTGGGATCGTCCAGTCCAACTCTAGCCTCCTGGCCACGCTCGGAAGCCTCTACCTCAGCGGGAGGGGAGGCCTTGCCGACTCGGTACTCTACAGCGTCTACGGAGCCGTCAACATAGGGGTATTCATAAACGGCAGCTATGCGCCCGCACTGCACGTCGCCACCTTCAACGGCGTCAACAATTACATCGCGATCCCGGCAAAGGCCAAGCTGAGCCCCCAGTCGGGCACCTCAGGGGCGATGAGCCTCTGCGGATGGTACAGGATAAACAAGCTGTCCCAGTACAACGGCCTGCTCTTCAAGGGCACCCAGGCGCCCAGCTCAGGAAACGTGCCTGAGTTCTCCATCGACACTCCTTATTCCGCGACGTCAGGAGTTGCGGGGAGGGGATTCACGATCTACAGCCCATCGGGCAACATCGCAGCAACCTACAACACGCCGCTCACATCCAATGCGGTGGGTAACTGGTACTCCTTCTGCCTGTCCTACAACAGCACCGCCGCATTCTACTATCTCAACGGCACCCAGTACACGGCCAACGTCTTCAGCGCCAATGTTCCTGGAGCCGGGACAGGCTCGCTCGTCATCGGGGCGGGAACGGGCGGCTACTCCAACGTGAGCGTCGCGAACATACAGCTGTACAACTCGGTGATAACCTCCGCAAAGGCGGCCGGCATATTCAACGGCGGTGTCTACGGCGGGCCGGCGAACACCTCCGGCCTCGTAGGCTGGTGGCCATTGCTTGGCGACGGCAACGACTACAGCGGGAGCGGGCTGGTGGGTTACCCGAGCAATGTCATGTTTACAAATGCAAATTACATACCGGCAAGCCTGAGGAGGGCTGTGCTGGTCGGCGGGACAGGGGTCCCGCTGCAGCTGACCAATAACGGAGTCGCAGGACTCTACAACGTGAGCGTGGCGATATGGAGCAGCTGAGAAGCATGAAGGGGATAATGTTCACGCTGGTAACGGTAGTCATAGTGGTGCTGCTGCTTGGGGAGATTCTCACTTACCTCTACACCAACACCCAGTACAGCAGCCTCGGCGTGCAGTCCACACCGTCGCTGGCGGCCAGCGCCTTCTACAACAACGTCCAGCTCAACGCGCCGGCATTCCTGCAGTCCAGCCTGACCAAGTCGGTGTATGCGCTCAACGCCTATGAAAGGTCCTTCGATTACAATGGTATAACCAACGGCTCGGGGGCGCTCACGATGCTCATGACCAACGGGATCGTCTATGGCACGAACATAAGCAGCGCCATGGGTGGTTACACGCTGGCATCCTACGTCTCGGGGCTGAAGGCGCTCGGTGGCGGAAAGGGGCTGCAGGTGAGCCTGTCCGATGCGAACATCATAGTCTTCCAGAACTCTTCCGGGCAGATAAGCGCCCACCTCTCCGGCCTGCTCAACGTCAGTTCAGCCTACGGGATGGTCTCCTATCCGATCAGCGCCAACGCCAGCACCCCGATATCCGGGCTGCCCGACCTCTTTGGCACGGACCTCGGGAGCACGGCGACTTTCAGCTACAACCAGAGCACCGCGGTCAGCAGTGCCTACGCCCCATTCATAACAGGGAACATCTTCAGCAGGGGCAACGTTATAGCCAACGCACTGACGGCTAACGCAGGCAGCCTGTCCAGGTACCTCTTCGCGGCCGGTCCGCTCTTCGTCGACAATGCCCCCACCGCCGGCTGCACGGACACGCTGATATCCAACGCCCTCAACAGGTCCCGCTACATACTTGTGACGCCGAACGCCCAGAACCTGCCGAACACCGTCTGCGGATTCGCCGGGCTAGTAACCTATCAGACCAACGCGGTGATACCAGGGGTTCCGACCGTACCGTACCTCACGTACAACAACTTCTACACCTCCAACCTGATAACCTACCTGAGGACCGGGGGCAGGTACATACTCGACGGCAACACGCTTTCGCTCTACGACCCGAGCTCGCTGCAGAGCTCGATCTATTCGGGCTCCTACGTCCCATCATCATTTTCGCCTACCTACCTCGGCCTTGTGGGAGGGTCACAGTTGGCCACATCGCCCTACGGATCGGCACCGCTCGCCGCGGCGTCCAGGCAGGTGGCCAGCTTCAACGGGATTGCAGGATTCAACATGACTGCGAACGCCGTGCCGGTCAACTCGGTGGCCAGCGCCCTCAACACTGTGTCATTCTGGATGCAGTGGCAGGGCAACCAGATCAACCTGGTGCCGTTCTCCTTCGGCGGTTATTCGCTCTACGTTTCAAGCAATGCCATTGGCTTCAGTTCGGCAGGCGGCAACGTGCTGGGCACGATCACCAACGGAACCACGGAGTTCAGCACGACGCCATGGATAAACGTGGTCGCAGTGTTCAAGAGC
>Ga0181525_10001805_pt1 | contig 18008 bp, 13 predicted proteins | sample PEATcosm2014_Bin_48_FD_121100 | JGI IMG/M metagenome (GOLD analysis project Ga0181525, IMG submission 121100) | Peatland microbial communities from MTU Mesocosm Facility, Houghton, MI, USA - PEATcosm2014_Bin06_10_metaG | ecosystem: Environmental > Terrestrial > Soil > Wetlands > Peat | place...
CGCATCGCCTGCTCTGGAGGCGACGATTGGAAACGGCAGGTCGTCAAAGTGGCCGTCCAGAACGGCATTTTCGTTGAGTTTACCGACCCGGAGATGCGAGACGCCCTGTACCAACGCAAACTCCTGGCGAATCCGCTCCAAATCAAGGCTGCTCGCCTCCATGCCCTAGAAACCAGATTGCAAAGCGAAGGAACGAACGAAATGCTCTTCACGAATGAAGCCGACTTACACCTGCTTCTTTCATGCCTCCAGCCTGCCGCCCACTCCCAACAACTTCTTCAGATCCTGAAAACGTCTCAAGAACCAGAACCGAAGGCCAACGTCGGCGGCAATCTGACAGTTGCGGTCATCAAGACCTCGGACGGCCGGCAATCCTTCCGGGTGTCGATTGACGAAGGGAAGCGCAAACACGTCCTTGAACGAGTCGAACAAGTCCTTCAGTCGGCACATTGGGCGTTGCGCGACAGAGTTAAGACGCCCAGCCACGAAAGAGAGGGCAGGTAGCCGTGACTGGGGTAGAGATTCGTCGTCAATGAACGAGAACCTGCTCCCCCAGCTCACTTCCCTCAATGCAACTTGTGGGGGCCGTGAGCGGAAAGACGAGTTGGCACCATTCCAGAATCCATTCTGGCTACCTCGGCGTTTTTCGGGACCGATTCGCTAAGTTGTTGAACAATATGGCACGACTGCATTCGAACCTGCGACCTCTTCCGTGTCAAGGGGCCTATTCCATCTACTATCAACAACTCACAGGCAGCTGGAGACTGCCTAGGTACGCGGAAATGCGTAGTGGACGAAGATTTAGCAGGTGATTTTACAGGTGAGGTATGAGTCGGAACTACCGGAGCGCCAGTTCTGTTGAAACGGGCTCTGCTTAGGTCTTTGTTTTCTGATGATTATCAGACACAGATGCCTTTGGCATGGCGCAAAACGCGTTGAATCCAGTGCGAATAGAATTGTCTGTTGGCCGGCATCTAGTATTATATTGCCAATCAGAAAACCAGCGATCAGTCGTGCCAAATCTCGCATCGACGGGAATCGAAGGCATTTCTGAGGGAGGAGCGTTCCATGGCCGAAAGAGTCTGTTGCAAATGCAACAAGAAGAAGGATATGAAAGGTGGCAAGATTTGCGAAAAGGACCATTTCGTTTGCAAAGGTTGTCTCTATTCCGGAACCATTTTTGTGTCCGAAATGAAGTACTGCCCCCTCGATGAGACGAAATTGCGATGATCTTTGAGCATCTCTTGTCCTGATGGCGGAATGGACACCGTGCAAAGCACTGCTTCTGTGCTCAACTCTGGCCTACCGAATCTTTTGAACCAGTGAGAATGTTAACAACACCGATGGCTATTGTCGACATCTACGCGCTGCTGTCCATTCCTCGCGATGCCAACGACGAGCAAATCCGTGCAGCTTTCATTCGCGAGATTAAACAGTCGCACCCCGATATTAGCACTACCGCCACCTCTACTCGGGCACAGGAATTAATTGAAGCGAGAGCTATCCTGTTGGATACTCAGAGGCGTCGAGCATATGATGCCAGCCTGAGTGATGCGGGGCTAGTCCGGGTGGGGTCAGGGAGACCGCCGAGGTGGATTTTCGTCTGCTCACAAGGTCTTGGAGAGTATCTTACGATAGACGAAGCGCTTCGGAAGGCGGATGACGGCGATAAGATTTATGTTCTTCCAGGCACTTATCGAGAGCCCATGTTGCGAATTGAGAAGAAGATAGAAGTCGTTGGACAGCCTGCTAACGGAGAAGAAGTAATTCTGGAACCTTCTGAAGATGGGATCTATATTGCGGGTGATGGGGCTACGCTCAGAGGAATTGTAATAAACATGGCGTTACCTAGGTCGTTCGGCGTCATCACCAGTTGTCATATTGCTGCCACAATCAGCAGTTGTCATTTCACTGCGCCAGAAGCGACTGGGATTGTCGTGGCAGATGGCTCTGTCCTTGTAGAGGGGTGTTCCTTTGTGTCTTGTTTACATGGCATTCGAGTCGATAATGCTCACGCGGCTGTACTAGGAAGTTCGTTCACATCGAACACAACGGGAATCTTGTTGCGGTCTGGCTCCGATTGCGTTGTCGAGAACAATGAATTTGTTGGCTGTGCTGCCGCAGCAATTGAGGCTCAGGCAGATTCCAATGTTGCCATTTCTCGAAACCGGCTCTCTTCTTGCGCCGCAGGAATTGTGCTTGCGGGTCCCGTTCGGGGCATTGTTGAGCAGAATTCATTTGAAGGTTTGGATCAAGCTCGTTCGGTTATTGGCGTGGATGTGGATGTTACGGTCGCCATACTCAACAATCGCTACGAGCCGTGAGCGAGTAGCGTGGAGTGATTTATGCCAAAGTCAACTGTTAAGCTCAAGGGCAAACTTGCAATCGAGAGAGATGTACCATACTTAACCCCTGATCAGATCAGAGCTCAGTTAGAGAAGCTAGCCGGGCCTGGCCGCCGGATCGTAATTGTTCGGGGTTCAGAGGCTCGCCCCTTGGACCAGTTCCCAAGAGATTTCAATTTGGGCTCAGATGTTCGGGCGAAGGATTTTCCTGCGAGCACACAGAAGGGGGCACTGTGAACCGCCGCGAGCAATACATTAAGGCGCAGGTCGCGTCAGTTGCTGAGGTCTATGGCGAACGGTATGGGCAGACTCTTCAACTTGATGACGGGCTGCGATTTATTGTAATTCCCCGCTTTTCATTGCCGCGTCAATGGGGGATGAAAACGACGCCAATACTCATTTGGTTTCCTCCGGAATATCCCGACGTCGCACCTAATGGATTCTACCTCTCTAAGAACTGCCTTGGGCCGCACATCTTTTCGCGAAATGTCTATGGGAAATCCCCTGACTTGTCGTCTTTGGGCTGGAACTGGTTCTGCGCTCACACTACCTGGAGCCCTGGCGCAGATCCCAATGCCGAAGACAATCTCTGGACGTTCCTTGAAATAGTTCGTATGAGCTTAACTATTCGGGAATTCTAATAGGCCGGACCCTGCGCGGAGGACCGTTCGATGATCGAGTACGATAAGCAGAAGGCTGCGCGGTCATTCACTACCGCCGAACTAGTGCTTCCCTTCGGAATGTTCAAGAGCATTCATGATTACCTATTCGGCGATAAGACGAAGGAATATGCTTGCTACCTCCTATGCGGGCAACACATCGTAAGACGCACATTGAGGCTTCTCAGCTGTTTTCTCGTCTTGCCGGAGGAATCTGACTACGAGTCACACTCCCTGACAGGAGTTCGACTTAGACGCAGTTTGTTGATCGAAGTGCTGAGTGAATGCAAGAAGCATGGTCTGTCGCTAATAGACATCCATTCGCACCCCTTCGCGTCAAACAGTGTCGGATTCTCTGGCATAGATGAAGCAGACGAACAGGAGAAGGCAGATTGGTTCGTCCGAAATCTTCCGAACGCTTTCTACGGCAGTGTAGTCTTAGCGCCGAACTGTCACAAGGCGCGCGTCCGAACTGCGAACCACGCGATTGTTGAGGTTGACCTGCGACTCCGTACTTTGGAACCTCCGCTTTCCATAGAAGGCGCTGGCTCGTCCACGGACCGTCGCCCGCCTTTCGCTGCGACATTAGATCGCCATGTTCGAGCGTTTGGACCGGAAGGGCAACAGAAACTCAGCGCCGCTAGAATTTCTATCGTGGGCGTCGGCGGTCTCGGCGCTGGCCTAGCTGTTGGGCTTACACAATTAGGCGCGACGCGGTTCACACTGATTGATCCAGATCGGGCGGATGCGCACAATTTGAACCGCGTTACGGGCATGGGCTCCATTGATGCAAAGTTGAGATCAAAGAAAGTTGAGATCGTAGCCCGCGCGATGCTTCGGATAAACCCGAAAGTCAGATGTCGTCTGATTGATGAATCCGTGCTTCAAGAGCGAGTGTGGAGTCGCCTCATACACTCCGATCTGATAATCACATCAACAGATAATCACGCCTCACGGATGCTCCTAAATGTCATCTCTCAGGTTTATCTAATACCGCAGGTATCAGTCGGCACCCTTATCGAAACGAAGGAGCAGCAGATAGATGGTGGTTATGGGCATGTGATTGTCATGCTTCCAGGGCACAATCGCCGCTGTCTGTTGTGCTCAAAGATTGTAAACCCTGTGGAAGCTTATTACGAAAATGCATCGTCGCAGCACAGGGCAGAAGCCGCGAAACGCGGCTATATCACCAATGTTGATATACCAGCACCGTCAGTTGTGCATCTAAACGGAGTCCTACTTAATCTCGGATTGATCGAAATCCATAATCTGTTTTGCGGATTCAAGGAGCCAAGCCGCTATTTGTTGTATGACCTTCTGGAGCAGGAGATTTTGCATGTAGTGGAGGACGAAACGCAATGCGGCGTCTGTAGCCCAGGAGGGGGATACTTCGGGCGAGGAGACAAGTCTCTCGTTCGTAACCTATTCAAGGAGCTAGGATCTCAATGACTATTAGCCGTGAGGAAATCATTGGGCTTGCGAATGAATCTAGAACGAGTTGGGATTTTCTTGCCCTTCGAGACAGGTTAACTCGCGCAATCGCCAGAGTTCAAGAGGATTCCACGCTACTAGAGGTCAGTAAGCGACCGCTAATGAATTTACTGAGTGTTGCACAGAAGGCACTCGAAGAACGGTTTCGGTCCGAACCGCACTTAATCGAAGCGTTGAAAACGGCGACAAGGAGCGGAGCTACATTATCCGTCGAGGAAGCTAAACAACTTTCTGCGTGGTTCTTTCATGTCGTCTACTCTGGCACGACCATGTCCTTACAACTGGCTGAGCAAATCAGACCAGTGCTCGCACGATCGCAGGGAGAACCAGGGGCGAATAAGAAAAGGCTTGGACAGGACATTGAGATGTACGCTCGCCTGGCCCGATGGGGAATAGACTTACAGCTAAGTGAGAATAACCTATGTGGTCTCCTATCCGCTTCTTTGGTGCTGCCGCTGCCGAAGGGCTTCAGCGAAGAGCTGCGAAAGCGCGCGGAGGGCGTGCTTGCGTCAGTGCGTACGCGCAAGATGCTTACGGTGGATCAATTGGTCCAAGAGTCACTTGACAACTGCCGATTAGTAGTTACGGAGGCTTGGAAGAAGCACCGAAGTAATCCCGATTTGTTTCTCTCACAAGAGGACTCTCGCGCACTTCACAGTTGTCTTCATGAGCTCTTGATCGGAATCAGCACTGCCGAGGGACTTGTAGAGTCTGCGCAGGAAATGACGGACGAGACGAATCGGCTTCGCGCGCAATTCCAGGATGTGCGTTATAGAAGCTCGACGAATCTGCTAGTTCGGATTAAGAGTGAAATTGATGAATTATCGCACGACGTTGACACCAGTATCGACTTCGAGAGACTCAAAGCGAGAGTAAGTGAGCTTGGCCGTAGGCTCCATAGCTCGCTCCACGGCATTCGTGGTGTCAGTTGGATGCACGAGGATCACGTGGCAGAAGCGCAAGCGGTGCTTCGCGAAGTATCAGAGCGATTGAAAGCTAGAGAAACAGATCCGATGCTTTTCAGGTCAGAGCTTGCTTCGGTGGAGAAGAGACTGGATGATGCAAAGGCTGTAACAACCTATCTTTCGGCTGCGCACCTCAAGGGGCTACGTGCGAGAGTGTCTAGAAACGCTCCTTTGGCTACTTGGTATCGGTTGTGCATAACCGATGAAAAGGAGCGCTCGGAAGTTGAGGCCCGCTTCGAGAATATCCGCAGATGTCTTGATGATCTTTGGGAGCGTATGGAAGGACAACAAGAGGTGCGCGCGGCGGCGTTTGTCAGCGAATGCGATACTCTTGAGCAGCAAATACAAGTCTCGATAGACCCTGCCGGAATCCTTTCAGAGATAGTTGAGACCATCCGCTGCCGCGAGGACTTTACGCGCGGCACAAGGGCTACTGTTCAATCTCGTATTGACAAACTCTTTGAAACGTTCAAGTCGCGTGTCGCGAATGTCGATCTTCTTAGGCAATGCTTGGATGAAATGCTGTCAACCATCACATCGTATCACCGAAGGATATTTTCATCGATTGACTTTGATGAACTAGACCGAAGAATTACCGCCTTAAAACGATGGTCATCTCTGCGCGACTTTCCGGCTGGACACAGGACGGCAGTGTCAAAACAAATCAGCCGTTGCTATGCGGAGTTGCGAAAACTTAGATTCCGTCAGCAACAAGCAAAGCGTGATCGCCAGGAGAGGGCCGAGATGGTTGCCGCCGAGCTCCTTCTTGAAGTGAACGATGCCAAATTGAAGGCTGACAGTGCACCCAATAAACCGGAGACGTGGCAAGCGTTAGTTGAGGTAGATAAGCAGTATCGCGAAGCGCTCCATCTCTTGGATGAGACTCAACGCACAAACTTGCGAAATCTGATCGATAGCAGTTTTTACAAAGTGCGTTCTGAGAGAGCCGCATTTGCCGCAGAGGCGGCTAGAGTGTTTGCACACTACAATGAGTCTCTCAGCAATACACTTTCGTCCCTGGAAGATGAGGGCAGCCGTGAGGCGGCATTTGAAGCCATTGAACGAGTCAAGCCCATACGCACACAACTGAGGGATGAGCGGCGACTGATGAGGGTTCAGCGACTTGAATTGGATGGTCTACTTCGTGCGATATCTGCGAGTATCGATGAAATTTTTGAACACGCAGATGAAAAGGCAGCTGAGGAGTGGGAGGGAATCCGAGCTGATTGCGAGCGACTTGCGGCGCAGATTCAGAGGGCTTCGACTTGGAGGGAAGCCAGAGATCTCATCACTCTCCACAAAGAACTCAGTGCTGGCGTGCGTGAGTCGCAGATTAGTATCGCCGCCCGAAAAGAGTGCAGATCAGAGTTGGACAGATTGTGGGGAGAGATTGAAGAGAGACTACACGATACAGAGGGGAGCCGTGACCGTTCGGAGGACATCAATCTACTTCTGTCACGACTTGAGCGACAGGGCTACCTAGTTACGGTTGACGAGGTACCGAGAATTTGAGGATTGAGGAGTTCGTCAGAGAACTGGAGGAATTTGAATTGATGCCTCGGTGAAGGCAGTTAACCAATAACCAGTTGGCTGACCGACTTGCAGGATTTGCTTCCCGGAACGCCCTTGCTTCCAAAGAGAATTCCATTAGACCTCTTCCCGTACGAGGAAGAGGTCCAACGGATGCTTAGACGCGGCGAAGGCGTTTGTTTCCCACCAGCCGTGATGCGATCGGTCCCGATATATCGGCAAGGGTTTCCCTATCTTCCTGGGGAACACCGTCAACTGACGCACACAACTCTTCACGCTCAATAAGGATTTTGTCGGCTTATTCGGAAACTGTCTGCCCTGCCGATCTTTCCGCCCGACTTGCCGCCCATTGGCTGGGCACCGCTTCGCGCCATGCTCGCCGCAGCCCGCCGAACCATCTTCAATACCTTGTGCCAGGGCATATTGGGGTGGATTGATGGGTGCTTATGGGTGTATATATGGGTGAGAGGGACAGGTGTTCGAGACAGCCGACATCCCGATTACCCCCGAAGTGCTCACGCTCATCGCCGAAATCGACGAGTTCAAAGGGGCATGGCGCGCGCTGGGAACCCTGGCTCCCGAGCGCCTTAGCGCGCTGCGCCGCGTGGCGACCATTGAGAGCATCGGCTCCTCCACGCGCATCGAGGGCAGCAAACTCACCGACCGCGATGTGGAGCGCCTGCTCGCCAATCTGGAAATCAAATCCTTCGCCACCCGCGACGAGCAGGAGGTCGCCGGTTACGCCGAGGTCATGGAGACCATCTTCCATGCGTGGCCGGAGATTCCGGTCACCGAGAACCACATCAAGCAGCTCCACCGCGACCTTTTGCGCTACAGCGAGAAGGACGACCGGCACTGCGGCGAGTACAAGACGTTGCCGAACAGCGTCGCCGCCTTTGGCGAGGACGGCCAGCAGATTGCCGTGGTCTTCGAGACAGCCACGCCCTTTGACACACCGAGGCTCATGGCCGAACTTTTCGCTTGGCTCCGGGAAGCCCAGGAACTAAAGCGGCTTCATCCGCTGCTGGTCATCGCCATCTTTACGGTTGTCTTTCTTGAAATCCACCCCTTCCAGGACGGGAACGGGCGCTTGAGCCGTGTGCTTACCACGCTCCTGTTGCTGAAGGCCGGGTATGCCTACGTGCCCTACAGCTCTCTGGAAGGCGTGATCGAGAACAGCAAAGAGGGCTATTATCTGGCGCTGCGCCAGACGCAGGGCACTCTCCGTACCGCCGCGCCGAACTGGCAGCCGTGGCTGATCTTCTTTCTGCGGGCCTTGCAGCAGCAGGAGCGGCGACTGGCTGCCAAAGTGGAACGCGAGCGAATAGTGATTGCCGCCCTGCCCGAGCTGGCCATCCAGATTATCGACTACGTCCGGCAGCACGGCCGCGCCACAATGGCCGACTTGGTCCGCGTGACCGGCGCCAGCCGCAACACGTTGAAGGACCATTTCCGCAGCCTGGTTGAAAAGGGGCAACTCACCCGGCAGGGAAGCGGCAAGGGTTCCTGGTACTCGCTGCCCTGACAAGTATCGCCGCCCGGCTGCGCGTCGCCCTCCTCCCGCTCTTTGATCTTGTGTTGACGCTTAGCGCAGACTCGGTATGGCCCGCCCGATGGGCTTGAGAATCCAGTCCAATGCTCAGTGAAAAGGGCGAAATCCGGCGTGTCTGCGCCAACCCTGAATGCCTAATTCACCATGCCCGCAAGCCAAAGCCCGTCACCGACGCCGCGATCAAGGCGGGCATGTGGTTTCCTCTTTCAGATATATCTTACAGCATATGTATATTCGTCTGGAAGATCATGCGCTAACCAGCAGTAACCAAAGGAGTTCGCGTGGAGGAACGCCGGGGGGTAGTAGTGGAATCATTGCAGAAGAGGCGCGGGATTCAAGCCGAATACACCAACAAATCGAACCGTGAAGGGGATGGAGAAAACAGAACTGGCTAAAGACTGCGTAGTGCGCCAGAGGAAGCATTAGGCATGGAGGATGCCTGTGTTTCTGCTCAGCTCATTGAGAAGTTCTGAGGAATTCGAGCGGGACCAGGCCGCGCTGAATTGCCGATGTGGCAGCCTGAGTACGGTCCGTCACGCCCAGCTTGCCCAGCAGCCTGTTGATGTGCGTCTTGACCGTGGTCTCTGAAATAACGAGCTCGGCCGCAATCTCCTTGTTGTTCTTACCATGCACGATCTGTTCCAGCACTTCGATTTCACGTAGCGTCAGCTCCTTTGTACCCACGCGCCCGGCTAGCTTTCCGGCAATCGCCGATGGAATGTACGATCTGCCCGCATGAACTGTGCGTATCGTCGCGATCAACTCCTCGGAGGTCATCCCCTTGAGCAGATAGGCGCGCGCGCCGGCTTGCAAGGCGCGATAGATGTCCTCATCGCCGTCGTAGGTGGTAAGCACGATGAAGCGTGCGTTTGGCGTCTCCATGCGGATGCGCTCAATGACCTCGACGCCGCTCAGCCGCGGAAGTCGAAGGTCAATCAGCGTAACGGCTGGCTGGTGCTTGCGGAATTGAGTGATGGCTTCCGCGCCGTCCTCGGCCTCGCCCACAACCTCAAGGCCATCGGCAACATTGAGCAAGGCCACCAGCCCCTGTCGCACCATGTGGTGGTCTTCCACAACCAGCACGCGAATCGATTCTTTTCCCAGTGACCCTGCGGACAAATCGCTCATGGACGTCCTGTCTTGATTCGAATGAGTATGAGTTGCAAAACAGTATCGTGGAAGCAGAAAGAATCTTCGACGGCCAAAGGGTTGAGGCGAGACTCCATCGAAAGTAGGTAATAAAACTCAACACAAGGGATGAGCGACTCCGTACATCCCAAGTTGTAGCCCCTTCTCCATCTACGGATTGTTGCGTCCACGGCCCGCACGGTTGATGCTCATTCACAGTCCAATGAACATACGAACTGTAAGCCTTCTTGCTCTCTTTGTCGTACCCGCGACGATTTATGCGCAGGGCTCGATTTTCAGCCAGTGGCAGGCCCGTGCCTCACAAACCCAGTCCAAACAGCCTGGATGGAGCGTTCCTCTTATCACGCAATATCCTTCATTGATTCAGGTGGCGCGCACAGACTTTGTGAGGCAGATCACCGCCGCCCGCACCACAACCTGGATTTACGACAACAGCAAAGGCCTTAACCTGATTCCTTTTGCCAATACTGAAATCGACTTCAATCTTCCACCCTACATTCAGCACAATGTAGCCACCGCGAAAGACGGCGCCGGAGACACTTCCTTCGCGCTCAAGTACCGCCCCTTCGCGGGCAACGAGCAGCATGGCAGCTATGTAGCCAGTATCGCCGCAGTTGCTACGATCCCCACAGGCAGCTACTCGAACGGCAGCACCGACGCCACTATCGCGCCGACCATCGGAGTGGGCAAAGGCATTGGCCATTTCGATGTGCAGTCGTGCGCAAACATCGTCCTACCTACCGGCGACACTTCCAAGCTGGGCCGCCCGGTCACATGGAACGCGGTGTTGCAGTACCACCTGGGCAAGTATGCATGGCCGGAGATCGAACAGAACTCCACTTTCTATCGCGGCGGCAAGAACGACGGCAAGATTCAGACATTCGTGACGCCGGGCTTCATGTTCGGCAAGTTCAAATTCCGTCCTGAAGACAAGACGAGCCGCATCGGTCTGGCCTTTGGCGCTGGTATGCAGATAGCCACCAGCACCTATCACGCCACCAATCACAACCTGGTTTTTACGGCGCGCTATCTGTTCTAGTGCCGCTAGCACGTGGTTCGCAGTTTATCGGGGCCATAGTGTGTCGTTGCTGGCCATGGAGACAGTTGGATGAGAGACCTTGCAAGGATTATGACGATTGCCGCTCCGTTTGCGCTGGTGCTGGTTTGCGGTTTTACAGCCGATCCGGCACAAAGACCCGCAGCAGATATTCTTGTCACTGCCGCGCCAGTCTATGAACCGTTGGCGGCATTGCGCGGAGAAGAGCGCTTTCCAAAGGGCGCGCAATTGCTCGTGATTCATGCGAACAAGCCGGAATCCAAGCCGGAGCCGCTGGTGACGGGCTTTGCTGCTACCGCGGACGCCAACGTTTCCTTCGACGCCAAGACGGTGCTATTCGCTGGTAAGAAGACTGCAGACGACCCATGGCAGGTATGGGAACTAGCCCTTGCAGACCATTCGTTGCGTAAGATTGTCGCGGATGCAAACGACGCCATCCGTCCGCTCTATTTGCCTGGCGGACGCCTAGTCTATGCGCACCGCACTGAAAAGGGCTATCGACTTGAAGCAGCACAATTGGATGGCACCGCAGTCCAGGTACTCAGCTACCTGCCCGCCAGCGCAATACCCGCATATGTGCTGAGGGATGGACGCATTCTCTTTGAAGCCGGCTTTCCCTTAGGCTCCGGAGCGACGCCGGAACTGTTTCTGGTTTACTCGGACGGAAGTGGAGTTGAATCCTACCGCTGCGATCACGTCACGGCTCGCTGGGGGGGAACACAGTTAGCCTCTGGCGATGTGGTGTTCACGCACGGCGCAACATTGGCGAGATTCACTTCGCCTCTGGCGCACGAGTTACCCATTGTTGCGCCGCGCGTGGAGTATGCGGGCGCGATTGAAGAGACGGATTCCGGCGCATGGCTGGTGAGCGTGCGAATCGGCGCTGGAACGCACTACGCATTGAAGCAGTGGAAACCGGGCGCGGCGGCGCTGCAAACATTGCTGGCACAGAGCGGCGACGAGATTGTCGAGCCGGTTCTTGTTGCAGCGCGCACAACTCCCAAGCGACATCCCTCTGGGCTGCACGACTGGAGCTATGCCAATCTGCTTGCCCTCGACACGCGCCTCTCGCGCGAAGGCGATCTTCGCGTTGCGCCTGCATCGGTGCGGCTGGAAATGCAGGACGCTCAAGGCCGCGCCGTCGTCACAGGCACAGCCCCGGTGGAGGCGGATGGTTCCTTCTTTGTGCAAACTCCTGCCGATAAGCCAATTCGCTTTGCGTTGCTTAATGAAAAGGGCGCAGTACTGCGGCAGGAGCACGGATGGTTCTGGCTTCGTCGCGGAGAACAGCGCTACTGCACGGGCTGCCACACGGGGCCGGAACGCTCGTCGGAGAATCGCTTGCCGACCGTGCTGCAACGCACCACAACGCCCATCGATCTTACCGGCGTGAAGGAACCGCGCGATGCGCAACACGGAACGCCAGGAGGCAACTAAATGTACTATCGCTTTCTAGTCCTATTTGGCGTCGCTTCCATGGCGATCGCGCAGACGGCTCTAACGGCTCAAACCGCTCCGCCGATTAAGTCCGCTGCAACACGGCCGGTTTCTGCGCCGAAGGCACCTTCGGCCGCATCACAGCCGCCGGTGATTCGCTTTGAAGATGCGAGCGATAAGGCTGGCATTAACTTCACGCACAGTTATGGGTCGCGTCAGATGGGTTCATTGCTCGAAGATACTGGCGCAGGATGCGTTTGGTTCGACTACAACAACTCCGGTCTGGAGTCGCTCTATGTGTTGAACGGACGGCCGCTGGACGATTCGGTGCATCCGTTTCCTCTCAAGGTCAAGCCAAATCCTCTGCCACACAATCATCTCTACCGCAACAACGGCGACGGAACATTTACCGACGTGACAGAGAGCGCCGGACTCGACCCGGACATATATGGAATGGCCGTAACGGCAGCCGACTATGACAACGACGGCTTTGTCGATCTGCTGGTCACCGGATACGGCAAAACGATTCTCTATCACAACGACGGCAATGGGCACTTTACCGACGTGACCAAGAAGGCCGGCATCAATGTGGACGGCTGGGCGATCAGTTCGACCTGGCTGGATTACGACAAGGACGGTTGCGTCGATCTGTTCGTGGGCCGTTACGTCAAGTTCGATCCAACCTATCGCGCATTTTATGCGCCGACCAATTATCCGGGACCGCTGGATTACGAGGGCGAGACCAACAAGCTCTTCCACAACAACTGCGACGGCACATTCACGGACGTAACCGACAAGTCGGGCATTGGCGCTTATGTGGGCCGAACGATGGGTGTGACGGCTGCGGATTTCGATAACGATGGGTGGGACGACATTTATGTCTCCAACGACCGCACGGAGAACTTTCTCTTTCACAACAAGCATGATGGAACCTTTGAAGAGATTGGCAGCGATACGAACACGGCCTACGGACAGAATGGCGAGTCCACTTCGTCGATGGGGCCGGTCTTTGCCGATCTCGAAGGACGAGGATGGCTTGATCTATGGGTGACCGACGGGCGCTACAACAGGTTGTTGCACAATACCGGAAAGATGAGTTTTGAAGATCTCGGCGCGGAGAACGGTGTTTCCCAGGCAAACGCGCAATACGCGAGTTGGGGAACGGGCATCTACGACTTCGACAACGACGGCCAACTCGACATTCTCATTTTTCACGGCGGGCTGGTTCATCTGATTCCACAAGAGCACACATTGTTTCGCGGGCTTGGGAACGGGAAATTCGCGGACGTTTCGCGCGAGGCTGGGCCGGTGCTAAGTGTGCGCACGACGGCGCGTGGTGCGTGTTTTGCCGACTACGAAAACAATGGGAAAGTGGATGCTTTCGTCGTAAATCTGGGATCGAAGGGAACTCTGCTGCGCAACGTTTCGACGAATACAGGCCACTGGGTTGCGATCAAGCTGAAAGGCACGAAGAGCAATCGCGACGGTATTGGAGCAAAGGTGGAAGTCTTTACATCGGGAAAACGCCAAACGGCGGAGCGCGTGGCTGGATCGGGCTATCTGTCGCAGAACGACGAGCGTCTACACTTCGGTTTGGGCGCTGCAACGACTGTGGACAAACTCATCGTTCACTGGCCAAGCGGACTCGATCAGACGCTCGAACGCCTTGCAGTGGACCGCGTGGTTACAGTGGAGGAGCCTAAATGAGTCGGCAAACGCAAGTTGGATTTCGGTTTGGAGTATGCGCGGGATTTGTCGCCGTGGGCGTGGCCATGCTTTCGGCCTCGATGTGGACGGGCAGGCCTGTTCGCGCAGCCGCGCAACCGGAGACGAGCGCGTCGGAAGAATACGCTTCGCCACTTGAAGTATTGCTTTCGTCTGACGGGGCGCGTCTCTATGTACTCTGCCAGCAAAGCAATGAGGTGCGAGTGCTGAATGCGTCCAACTTCGCATTGATCAAAAGCATCGCAGTTGGTCGTGTACCGCGCGGAGTTTCGCTTTCTCCCAAGGGAGACCGGTTGTTTGTGACGAACGCCTGGGACGACACGCTCTCGGTAATCGATACAAAGACGCTGGAAGTCATCCATACCTGGCCGGTGGGCGCAGAGCCTTCGAGCGTGATTGAGAATCTGTCGGGAAAGCGGCTCTTTGTTGCGAACCGTATCAGCAGCGACATCGCCGTACTAGACGCGCAGACTGGCACGGAAGAGAAGCGCCTGATGGCTGGGCGCGGCGCCAGTTATCTTGCTCTCTCGCCCGACGGTAGCCGCATTTATGTGACGCATGTTTACCCGAAGATCATCCCGCGTCGCACAGGGTTGGAAAATAGGCTCACGCCGGAGTCGGAGATCACAGTAATCGACGCGGAACGTGCAGTAGTGGTGGATCGCGTGCCGCTGCCAGCAATTGCCGGCGTCTTTCACGTGGCTTTTTCAGCCGATGGCCACCTGGGCGTTGCGGCCGAGTACCACCCCAAAAACCTTTTGCCGCTGGCGCATGTGGAACACGGAGGAGCTTTCACATATTCGCTCGAATTGTTTGGCGCGGATGTGGGCAAGACGCCTGTCGAAGTTCCATTGGATGAACTGGAGCGCTACGCCTCGCAGCCTTTCGGCGTGGCTATAGCGCCTGACAAGTCGCGCATTTACGTTACCTGCGGTGGTTCGGAGATTGTGACCGTGGTCGACGTGGCGCGCCTGCTCCGCTTCATTCACACACACAGCGGTCCCTTCGCGCAGGATCTCTCTGCCAGCGCCAACTATGTCGTGACACGCATTCCCGTGGGACTGAATCCGCGGGGCCTTGCACTTTCTCGTGACGGGCGCAGGTTGTTTGTAGCCAACCGTCTGGATGACACGGTAAGCGTAATCGACACTCGCACCAATCGCGTTGCCTCCACCATCGCGCTGGCTGGGTCAATAACAACCCAGACTCCACATGAGAACAGATTCGATATAGCGAGCAGCATGGTCGACGGAAAGATCACCTGCTCAAAATGCCACCTTGATGGCCGTACGCAGAGTCAATATGCACCGACCGCTGAGGACTTGGAGACCCTGATTGCCAAGCACAAAAAGTTATCGGTTCCCGATCTCGCGTCAAGTGGATCGAAAACCATCTCGCCTTTGCGCCGCGGCGAACAGATCTTCTATACCTCGCGCTACTCATTCCAGGGCCAGATCGGCTGTGCCAGTTGCCACATCGATTCCACCTTCGACGGCATGCAATGGAACCTGGAACCGGACGGGTTTGGCCGCAACACCGTGGACAACAAATTGCTTGAGGACATAACGGATACCGAGCCATATAAGTGGACCGGAACCAATCCAAACATTCCCACGGAGTGCGGACCGAGGACAGAAAAGTATTTCTGGCGGTCGGAGAACTACGACAATCTCAAGCTTGCCGATTTGGCCGTCTACGTTCGGAGTCTGGCTCCGCGTCCCAATCGCTGGCGGCAGGCAAACGGCGAACTGACGCCAGCACAGGAACGGGGCAAGGTGTTGTTCGAGCGCGCAGTGGACAAGTTCAAGAAGCCGATACCGGAAAGCAATCGTTGCTCCTATTGCCACAGCGGACCCAAAGGCACGAACCAGAAGATATTCGACGTGGGAACGCGTAAACCCAACGACAATACAGGACTGCTGAAGGCGCCAGTGCTGACCAACATCGCGCTCACAGCTCCTTACTTGCACGACGGGTCGGCGCGTTCTCTGGAAGAGATCTGGACGATCTTCAACCCGGACGACAAACACGGCCGGACCAACGATCTGACCAAGGATGAACTCAACGATCTGATCGAGTATCTCAGGACTCGATAAGGGGGATGTGATGAAAAAGCTTTGTATGATTGCCATGCTACTGGCAGCCGGAATAGTAGGTTTTGCCGCGCCAGCGGCGTCTGCCGCACCGAAGGTGCCCGCGCCGCCGCAGATGCCGCGCTTCCGCTTTGAAAACTTCACCACCGCCAACGGCCTTCCCAACAATCACGTCTTCGCGGTGCTGGTGGATGGAGATCGCGTCTGGGCTGGTACGGATAATGGACTGGCTGTTTACGAGAACCATGCCTGGAAGGTGTACACAACCGCGGATGGACTGGCGCAACGCGCTGTCATTTCTCTTGCTCTGGACAAGCGCACCGGCGACGTGTGGGCCGGAACAATGGGCGGGTTAAGCCGTATTTCGGGCGGACACATCGATAGCTTTACACAGCTGAACTCGGGGCTGAGTAACGATGTGGTCTACAACATCTCAATCGAAGGCGAGAATGTCTGGATCGCCACCGCCGCTGGCGGATGCCGTCTGAACCTGCACACCAACCAGTGGTCGCTTTACAACGAGCGCAACACACCCATGGGCGAGATTTGGACATATGCGGTCTCAGCCACGCCCACCAAGGTCATTTACGGCATTTGGGGAAGCGGCATTCTCGAATACGATCAGAAGACCGCGAAGTGGGACCGGTACGATGACCCTGACGGAGAGACAGAGATGGTACTTTACAAAGACCAGGGCCTCATCCATGAGATCGTCACTTCGGTCAGCTATATCGAGAAAGACAACGTCATATGGGCGGCCACGTATTTCGGCGACAGCCACTATGATGGTCGCTACTGGCACAATTTTCTGAAGATAGATAGCGGCCTTCCCTCGAACTTTACCAATCAGGTGAAGGGCGTGGACGGCACACGTGCCTGGTTCTGCACCGACAAGGGTCTGGCCTATTACGACGGCGTGAACTGGGCCGTTTATCGCCCTTCGCTCACAGACGGCAAGCCGGAGATGACGGTGCGCGACGGAAACGGCGTCGTAACGCCCGTCGCTGTGACCACGGCGCCTGCGCACAACTATATGCTCGGTATCGACTTTCAAGGGGACGATATTTGGGTTGCGACCGCCGACGGATTGAGCCACGGAGTACGTCAGCCGTAAGAGAACAAGCTGCAAGCAGCAAGGAGTGTTTATGCGCAAAGAATCATTGTTTGTATTAGCAGGCATCTTGGCCGCGAGTGTCGTGGTGAACTGCGCAGGCCAAGATGCGGCCAAGGATAGAACAAGCACAGGAAAGAGAGTATGCGAGTGTGGTGCACATCCGCCCGGGCCTCCGCGCGATCGCGAAGTTGTTCCCTATGCGGGAGAGCCGGCGGATATGCGACCCTATGCCAAGTTCAGGGCGCCCTACGACACCAACTACACGCGTCCCAACATCTATATGGGCGCAGCAAGGAAGATCCCCGACCCACAGGATCTGACCGAGGTGCGCATTGGCTTCTTCGGGCCAATCGAGAACAATTCGGAATCGGTTCTTGGACAGCGCATGTTGCACGGCGCGCAGTTGGCGGTGGAAGAGGCCAATGCGGGTGGCGGCTATGGGGGCAAGCCCTTCAAGCTGATGCTGCACAACGACTACAACAACTGGCAGGCGAAGGCGGTCTATGGAGATGTTCGGCCCACCGGCGCGTCGATCTGGGGCTCGACCTCGGATGAGACGGTGAAGATGGCCTACGACGAAGAGGTCTGGGCGATCTTCGGCTCTATCAGCTCTGAGTCAACTCACATTGCGCTGCGCGTGGCCTTGCGTGCGGAGCTTCCGGTCGTCAGTTCGGCCAACAGCGATCCCACCGTTCCCGAGACCACCATTCCGTGGTACCTCGGGACCATGCAGGATGACCGGCAACAGTATCTGACGCTGGCTCGCCACATCTATACCGAGCTTGGCTTGAAGCGTGTAGCGGTTCTCAGGGCGAGCAGCCGATACGGTCGTTATGGCCTTCCGAAATTTCTCGATGCCTCGCGTCGTCTGGGCCATCCGGTGGTGATGGA
>Ga0181525_10001806_pt1 | contig 18004 bp, 18 predicted proteins | sample PEATcosm2014_Bin_48_FD_121100 | JGI IMG/M metagenome (GOLD analysis project Ga0181525, IMG submission 121100) | Peatland microbial communities from MTU Mesocosm Facility, Houghton, MI, USA - PEATcosm2014_Bin06_10_metaG | ecosystem: Environmental > Terrestrial > Soil > Wetlands > Peat | place...
CCGTTCATTCTGGATCAACTCGCAACGGTCAAATCGCGCGGCGGCGGCATCCCGATCGTCATCCGTCATTTCGCGGTCCTCGGCGACATGTTTTCGCCGGCCCTGCGCCATGTGCTCGATCTGCCGGCCTATTGGCTTATTCTATTGCCGATCGAATTTCCGGCCACGTTTTTCGCCGGCGTGATTGCGCTCGCAGTCCTGCTGCGGAGCACGCTATCCGGGCCGGAGAAGACCGCCGTGGCGGCATTGGCCACGTTGGCTGCCACCGGCCTCATCATACCGTGGCTTCTTGTCAGCACCCTCGGCGACAACAACGATCTCGGCCTGCGCGCGGTTTTGCCCGCTGCCATGATCCTGATCGTCGCGGCGGCCGCGGGAATGCTGCGTTCTCCCCGCCGCGCTTTGATCGCCGCAACGGCGCTGATTGGACTTATTCTCGCCGTTCCGGGCACGGTGTCGATGATCCAGTACAATTTCACGGGAAGTCCGAACGCGGACGGCAGGATTTTTGCCGCGTCGCCGGAATTATGGGCCGCAGTCCGCCGCTATGCCCCGCCGACGGCACGCGTTGCCAATAATCCGCTGTTCCTGGAGGACGTAACGCCATGGCCGGCGAACATGAGCTGGGCGCTTTTTGCCGATCGCAGCTCGTGCTTTGCCGGCCGTGAACTGGCGATCGCTTTCGCGCCGCTGTCGCCCGATCGCCGCGAGGCGATCAATGCGCAGTTCATTCGCGTGTTCGACGGCAAAGGCACGCCCGACGATATCGGCGACATGGCCAGAAAATATGCCTGCGATGTTGTCGTTGTTGTGCCGCAGGACAAAGCCTGGGACGCCGATCCGTTCGCTTCAAGCACGGATTACCGTCTAGCCGAAAGCCGGGCTGGTCAATGGCGGATTTACGTTTTGAATCATTGAAGACTGCGTTCTGGATACGCCGGGCCCGGGAACTCAATTCAAATCCCGGCGAACCAATTGAAGCCTTGCTTACTCCAGAACGTCTCGCGAAAGTCGTTGGTGACTTCAATCGCCTTGATCCACTTCGCGTTCTTGTAGCCGAGCTTGGTAGAGGTCCGCAGCCGCAGCGGATAACCGAACGGATCGGCGAGAACGTCGCCGGCATATTTGGTGGCGAGGATGGTCTGCGGATGCAGCGCGGTCGCCATGTCGATGCTTTCGGTATAATCGTCGGCGCAGATGAAATAGACATACTTCGCGGTCATGTCGGCGCCGACACGCTCGAAAAAGTTGCGCAGGTTCGGCCCGGACCATTGTCCGATATAATCCCATCCCTCGACGCAAATGTGCCGGATGATGATTTCCTGCTCGGCGACCTGGTAGATCTGCTGCGCGGTCCAGGGCCGTTTGTCCTCGATGCGGCCGGCCAATTCCAACGTCCAGGTCGCGCCGTCGATGGGCTTTACATCCTCGATATCGTAATAGGCGTTGAATCGGGGCGGCTTGACCACCTGCGACGGACGAAAGGTTCGCGCCAGATGGTTGGGTCGGAAGATCGCCTCTTGGACGCGATCGTTCCACGACGATACCGCGCGCAGGGCTTTCTGCACCGGTTCGTCTTCCGAGACGTCGCAGCCGGTCAGCAAGGTCAACGCGCCGAGACTGACCGCGCCGCGCAGCACCCCGCGGCGATTGATATCGTCGACCAGCGACCGGTTGTCCGTCAACCCGTGTTGACCGATCGGCTGGCGCGGCCGAAAGAGCGATGGCGTGCGACTTCGGATCGACATCTTGTTCACCGCATCATTGACTGGATTCGAATTCGGTCGGCGCCGGGGCGGTGTGCGGCGGTCCGTCATCCACGACGGGTCCGCCGCTCAGCATGGCGACGAGGCTTTGCGGCACCAGCAGAGCGAGCGATATGTGGATCAGGATAAAGCCGACGATTGCGGCCATGCAGAGGAAATGTACCAGCCGGATGGTTTGAAAATTGCCGAACAAGTTTGCGAGTTCGGAGAACTGCACCGGCTTCCACAGCGACAAGCCGGAAATCACGATGACGATGCCGGCCAACATGACGCCGAGATAGAGAATCTTCTGAACCGCATTGTAGTGCGTCAAATCGTCGTGGCTGAGGTGAAAGCGTAACGCATCGCCGACGGTCACGAAAATCTCGCGCACGGAGATCGGAAACAGCTTTCGCCGGAAACGGCCGGTGACGATTCCATAGCTGAGATAGGCAATTCCGTTGATGACGAATATCCACATGCCGAAGAAGTGCCACTGCAGACCGTATTGCGCCCATTTGCCGATGACGACGCTGTCGGGAAAATGCAGCACGCCGAATATCACGTCGTCGTTGTAGATCTTCCAGCCGCTGCCGATCATGATGAAAATGGCGACGGCGTTGATCCAATGCATGACCCGCAGCGGAAGCGGGTGGAGGCGGTGTTGCCTCTGTGCGGACGGTTGGGGCGGCGGCGCCATCGGAATTCCGCGTTCTTTGCATCAACAAAAAAGTGCAACACGGCGGTAGCTGCGGGACGGTATCGACAGTTAGTTTGACTGCGGAATTTATTCGCCCCGTGGGCCGCCTTTTGACCTCACGCTTTGCCGACACTACGGTTGGTGCTTATTGTCCGCAAGCAGAACGGCTTCACAACTTCGCGCGGCACAATTGATCGGAGGGCACTGGATGCGGATGACGATGCAGATCACGCTACGGGTCTCGTTCGTTGCACTCGGATTGGCCGGCGGGACAGTCGTCGGTGTGGCAGACCCCGCGATCACGGCGCCAATCGCTTCGGACGCAGCTTTCGTCCTAGCGCAAGCCATGGTGCCGCCGACCGGCATGAGCGACGGCGACCAGACCATGGCGCAGGAGGAGCGCATGCGCCGCCGTTTTCCCCAACCCGTACGCGTCGGCTTTCTCGTCGGACTTCCCGTGCTCGACGATAACAGCAAGACGATCGGTTACGTCCGGCATGCGGTGCGCACGTCGCAGGGCAAGATCGAGCTTATCGTCTCTTACGGCGGCTGGTTCGGCTGGGGGGCGCGCGCGGTCGCGGTACCGGTCGAAGTCGTCGGCATGCTGGGCCGCCAGGTAGCCTCGCTCGATATGCCGCGCCGTGAATACGACAGCGCGCCGACTTGGCGGGATAGCGGCGCCGTGGTGTTGCCGAACGACGCCAGTATCCGCGTAGCACTCGCCAGGCGCTGAGCGGCTCCCGCGATCACGACTTTGTGAAGTCGATAACTTTTTGGTGTTGAGCGACTTGTCAAGGGTGAGCCGGATGTGATTGGCGCTTTGCCGAACACTTTGCGAAGCATGTAGCGACTGCTTTCTGGGCTGATTGTAGTATTTATTTCGGGGCACGCCGCATGGGCAAAGGGAATGGATTTGCTGGCAAATCCGTCACGATTGACGCTTCAGATCACGGACCTTCCAAGGGCAAATCCACTTGCGGAATAGCTTTCATGGCCAAGGCTTCGGTGCCGGGCCACGCCAAAACCCGCCTCGTGCCGCCTTTGACCTTCGAAGAAGCTGCGGCCCTCAACACCGCCTTCCTGCAGGACGTAGCCGACAATGTGCTCGCGGCCGCCGGCGACCGTTCGCCTCATGCCGGCATTGCCGGCTACGCGGCCTATGGCCCACCGGGCTCCGAGGACTTTTTTCGCCGCACCTTACCGGGGGACATTGGCTTGGTTGACGCCTGGCTCCCGAATTTCGGCGATTGTCTGCTGCACACGATCGGTGAGATTCTTAGCCGCGGCCATGGCGCCGCCGTGGTGCTCAACTCGGACAGTCCGACATTACCGACCGCGCTGTTGAACGAGACCGCGGAGGTGCTAGCGCGGCCCGGCGACCGCGCGGTGCTCGGTCCGTCGAGCGACGGCGGCTATTATCTGCTCGGGCTCAAAGCCGCGCATCGCCACATGTTCGAGAACATCGCTTGGAGCACCGAACGGGTCGCCGAACAAACACTCGAACGCGCTCGCGAGATCAAACTCGAGGTTCATCGGCTGCCCGTCTGGTACGACGTCGATGACATCGACGGCTTGCGCAGGCTCCATGCCGAACTCCGCGGCGCGGATGCCGCGGGCCGCCATCGCTCCGCCCATCGTCCGCATCATGCCAACCAGACGGCAAAATTGATGAACAGTTTGCGGCAGAATCACGATTTCGCCCATCGGGTCGACAGCCTGATGCAATTTGACGAAGCGCGCGCTTGAGCGAGCGATCGGCCGAGCTGCCGTCGAGGGACGAAATCATAATGCAAAGAGCGGTTACGAACGGCGCGATCGATCCCAAACGCTATTTCGAAAGCGTGTCGGTGCCCAGCGAGATTCCCGAGCATGAGCCGGTTTGCCTTTATTTGGAGACGACCAACCGCTGCAACCTATTATGCACCACCTGCCCGCGCACCTACGAGGAGCTTGAACCGCCAGCCGACATGAGCTGGGAACTTTTCACTTCGATCGTCGATCAAATTCCGGGGCTTACGCGCGCCGTGCTGCATGGCGTCGGCGAGCCGATGCTGGTGAAGAATTTGCCGCGTATGGTGCGCTATCTCAAGGACCGCGGCAGCTACGTCTTGTTCAATACCAACGGTACCGTTCTCAATGAAAAAAACGGCCGCGCCCTGATCCAAGCCGGATTGGACGAGTTGCGAGTGTCGTTCGACGCGGCGACCCCGGAATCATATCTCGCGGTTCGCGGCAAGAATTATTTCAACCGCATCCTGAAAAACGTGCGCGCCTTCCGCGAATTGCAAGAGCGCGAAGGTCACGTCAAGCCGCGCGTTTCGGCGTGGCTGACGGGATTGCGGGAGACGATCGAAGAATTGCCTGATTTCGTCCGCGTCGCGGCGGACGCCGGTGTCAAGGAAGTCCATTTGCAGCGGCTGGTATTTTTCAAGGACAACGCCGTCGGCATGGCGCGGCCGGATCAGGCGCTGTACGAGCAGCTCTCGGGCGAAGAGGCGATCCATATCGATCGCGCGACCACGCTCGCCCAATCGCTCGGCATCAGCTTTAGCGCCTCGGGCGGCGCCTCCGAGCCCGGCATGAGCCTCAAGCGCAACGACACCGGCCCGGCAGGCTCGGGGTCGCCGTGGTCGTTATGCCGGCGGCCCTGGACCGTGATGTATTTCACGGCCAACGGTCGCGCGCTGCCATGCTGCATCGCGCCGTTTTCGCAGCGCGGTTATGAGAATTACACGCTCGGCGACGCCACCCAACAGACGCTGCGCGAAATTTGGACCGGACCGGCCTACGGCGATTTTCGCAAGGCGCTGCTATCGGGCAAGCCGCCGGACGCCTGCGCCAGTTGCGGATTGCGGTGGAGTCTCTAGCGATGGCCGCGGCGGCGCCACTGCAAGCTCCGCGCGCGAACGGCGTGGCTGTCGTCATTCCGACCTTCAACGAAGCCGAATCCATCGCCGCCGTTATTGCTGCGCTGCCCCGCGATCTCGTTGATACCGTGATCGTCGCCGATGGTGGCAGCACCGACGGCACGCCGGACCTGGCGCGCGGCGCGGGTGCCGAGGTGATCGTCGTCGGCCGCGGCTATGGCTTGGCCTGCCTGGTCGGCGCACAAGCGGCCGAGAACGCCGACATCGTGGTCTTTATGGATGGCGACGGCGCCGACGATCCCGGTGCAATCGCGGCGATGGTCGCGGCCGTTCGGGCCGGCGACTACGACTTTGTCATCGCCTCGCGCGCGCGCGGCGAGCGCGAGCCGGGCAGCATGGCGTCGCACCAGATCGTTGCCGGTCTTATTGCCGGCTGGTTGACGGAAAAGCTCTACGGCGTGCGCTACACCGACATGTGCGCGTTTCGCGCCATCCGCCGCGATACCTTGCTGGCACTCGGCATGCGCGAGCTGACCTACGGCTGGAATCTCGAAATGCAAATGCGGGTCGCCCGTGGCGGCTTGCGTGTGCTCGAACTGCCGGTGGCCTATCGGCGCCGCCTCGGCGGCGAGTCGAAGGTCGCAGGTTCGTTGCGCGGTTCGCTCAAGGCCGGAGTGAAGATCGTATCGACCTTCGCCCGCATCGCCATCGAACCGGCGCGGCATCGCGCGGTGTAAGGCGTTACATCGCGACCTTGCGGAGAAAGCCGTCGACGCTGCCGCGCAGGCTGTCCACGGCTTGCTCCACGGTCGCCGCGGCCGTCAACACCGTATCGGCCGAGCGATGCATCTCGGAAATCGCGCCGGAGACGTTTTGCAGCACGGTGACCACCGATTTGGTTCCCGATGCCGCCGCCGCGACATTGTTGGAAATTTCGCCGGTCGCGGCATGTTGCTGTTCGACCGAGGTCGCGATCGCCGAAGTAAAGTGCCGGACCTCCGCCATCCGGCCGGCAATACTTCCGATCGCGCCGACGGCGCTTTGCGTCGAGGATTGAACGGCGGCGATCTGAGCGGCTATGACGTCGGTCGCTTTTGCGGTTTGGATGGCCAGTGCCTTGACTTCAGCGGCAACCACGGCGAAGCCTTTGCCGGCCGCGCCGGCGCGCGCCGCCTCGATGGTGGCATTAAGCGCCAGCAAATTGGTCTGCCCGGCCACGGTTTGGATAAGCTTGACGACGTCGTCGATCTTCTGCGCCGCTTCGGCGAGTCGGCCGATGACGGCGTTGGTCGATTGTGCCTCGGCGCTGGCCGCGGCCACCACTTCGGTGGCGCTGCCGAGCTGGCGATTGATCTCGGCAATCGACGTGGACAATTCATCCGCCGCTGCCGCTGCCGTCTGGACGCCGCTAAAAGCGGCGTTGGAGGTGTGAACCGCGCCGGCGGTTTGCGCGGTAGTTTCGTTCGATGTCGCCGCCAACGCGGCGGCGGTGGATTTCATCGCCGCAACACTAGACGTCACGGTCGTCAATACGCCCTCGACGCTGCTGCGGAACCAGGCGATGGCTTCGTCGACCGCGGCGCGGCGTGCCGCCTGTTCGCCGAGCAAGGCGCCTTTCTGTTCCGCCGCGCGGCGCTCGGTAATGTCGTCATGCGTGCCGACCCAATACTGGCGGCCCGGAATGGCCTGATTGACCACCGAAATGGCGCGTCCGTCCGGCGCCTCGGTAATGAAAGTGACGATCTTTCCGGCGGCCATGGCCGCGGTGAGTTCGGCGCAATATTGCACCGGATCGCGGTGCAGGCTGCCGGATTGGAATCGATGACGGACTACGTCGATCAGCATCGCTCCGGGTTTCACGACCGCCGGAGACAGCCCGTACATGGCGCGATATCGATTGTTGCAGACAACAAGCCGTCCCGCGGAATCGTACAGCACCACGCCTTGGGACATGTTGTTGAGCGTGAGCGCCAATAGGCGGCCTGTTTTGCTCCGCCGGCGATTGACCACGGTAATCGCAGCCAGGGCAACGAGCGAACAGCAAAGGCAAGCGACAATCGCGAAATTCCAATCGCGCTCCATCGCAGAAGCGGTCAAGAGCCGGAGCATCGCGCGGTTCCGCCCAAAAGATAGCCAACCCGCCGCATAGGTAATGCGACATCGATTTACGTTTCGTTAATGAAACAATCCTTGGGCGTGATTTACGAGCCCCACACCTGGCCGATCAGGCCTAGCTCTGGAGGATGGCCTTGTCGGGATCGAGCCAAAAAGCCCAGACCGCCGAACCGGCGACGAGCAGGCCGGCTGCGACGATGAAGGGCGCTGCCCAATTGCCGCCCTCGGCCAAATAGCCGAACACGATCGGCGAGATCGCGCCGCCGAAGTTTCCCGCCATGTTCATCATCCCCGATACGGTCCCGGAATATTTGCCGCCGGTGTCCATCGGGACCGCCCAGGAGGGGCCGATCGTGCACTCCAAGAAGAACATCGCGGCGGTGAGACAAAACACGGCGGCGTAGGGGTCCGCGGCGAGCGCCGCCGGAACGATGAACGCGGCGCAGCCGAGCAGGCCGGTGATGGCTACGGCGCGCCGCCCAATCTTGGCGCTGCCGGTTCGTTTGAGCAGCCAATCGGTCGCGAGGCCGCCGACCGTATCGCCAACGACGCCGGCCCAAAGCGGCAGCGAGGCCAATAGGCCGCCTTTAAGTAGCGTGAAATGGCGAACATCGATGAGGTATTTCGTCAGCCAGCTCAGGAAAATCCACAGACAATAAACGTAGGTAAAATAGGCGAACATGATCGCCCACATATTTGGCGATCGTAACAGCGTACTCCATGGCACCTTGGTTTGCTTTTCAACGGGCGGGCGATTGACGGCCCCGGATGCGTCGCGGCCACGGATAATTTCCAGTTCCGCTTCATTCACAAGAGCATGCTCTTCCGGCAAGTTGCGGTAACTCAAGCTCCACCACAAACTCCACACCAAGCCGATCGCGCCGCAAATAAAGAACGCCCAGCGCCAGCCGAGATTGACCATGATTAGCAACACCAGCGGCGGCGCTATCGCCGCGCCGGCGCGGCTTGCGCTATGGGTGACGCCTTGCACGAACCCGCGTTCCGGCCGGGGGTACCAAAGCTGCATCGCCCGCGTGGCGCCCGGGAAAGCTCCGGCCTCGCCGACCCCGAACAAAAATCTGATGACAACGAATGAGGTGGCGCTGAAAGCACCGGCGGTGGCGGCTGTCATGATCGACCAAAAGGCGACCACGGCGCTCAGCACCCCACGGGCGCCGAACCGATCGCTCAACCAGCCGCCGGGAACCTGGAACAGCGCATAGGCCCACCCGAAGGCACTGAAAATGTAGCCCATCGTGATATTGTCGAAGCCGTATTCCTTGCTGATGAGCGGCGCCGCGGTCGAAATGTTGACCCGGTCAAGATAGGTGATGAGGTACATCGCGCTGATCAACAGCAAAATGTACCAGCGGCCGCGACTGGGACGCGCGGACAGTGCGCCGCCCGGCCGTTCGTCGGACATGTCTTTGTCGGACATGCGTTTCGCTCCCCCGATCGCGTGCCGGCCGTTTCTATCGTGCGAGCGCCGCGTCGTCAGCCTGCCCGTTTATCGCCGTTCCGGCAAGCGCGCAGGTTGCCGCGGCGTTATACTGCCGGCCGCCAAAATCATTAGGGCAGTTCTCATGATCAAGCGCTACAGTGACCATGCCGCCAACGAGCGAACTTTTCTCGCCTGGGTCCGCACCGCGATCGCGGTCATGGCTTTCGGGTTCTTGATCGAGCGGTTTGATTTATTCCTGAAATACGCGGTGCCGCAGATGGCGCAGCCACAATCTGCACCGCATGGCCAGGCCTTTGCCAATGCCGCCGGCCTCGCTTTCATCGTGCTCGGCGTCGCGATGATCGTCATCTCGGGTTGGCGGTTCGTGCGAACCGCCAAGGACATCGAAATCGAGGCCGAGGTGCGCAGCCCCGGCGAGCGCTTCGATCTCGCGCTCGCGGTGCTGATCGGTCTGTTGGGCGCGGCGCTGTTTCTCTACATGTCCCGCGCCGTCTTGCCGACACTGTAACGGACTGCTGATGCCTCAGAGATAGCGGCGCAGCGCGGCGGCTGCCGCCGCGGGCGGCTGCTTGGTGTCGAACGGCGCGACGAAATGGCCGTCTTTGTCCATCAGATAAACCATGGCGGTGTGGTCCATGGTATAGTCGCCGTTATCGAGCGGCACTTTCTTGGCGTAAACCCGGTAGGCCTTGATCGCCGCATTGACCGAGGCCGGGTCGCCGGTCAGTCCGCGCAGATGCGGATCGAAGTTCGACAGATAGTCCTTGAGCACGGCCGGCGTATCGCGGTCGGGATCGACGGTGATGAACAGCGCGCCGGCGCGGTCGGCATCAGGGCCGAGCGTGTGCAATATCTGTGAAATATCGAACAACGTCGTCGGGCAGATATCGGGACAATGGGTGAAACCGAAGAACACCAAGAACGGCTTACCTTTCATATCCGCATCGCTGATAATCCTGCCGTTCTGATCCTCGAGATGAAACGGACCGCCGACGGCGGCGACGGCCGATCCGATCGGCGACGGCAGACGGCCGCTGACAAGAAGAATCGCGCCGAAAAACAGCACGAGGCCGCTCAGAAAGGCGCCGAACACCAACAGAATGCGCGAGGTCTTTCCGTTCAAAGCACTCCTCCGGTCAGCCGAAGCACGCAATAAAGCCGGCGCGAATGGTTTCGAAGAAAACCGTCGCCCCGTAATGTGCCCACAGTGAGATGGTGCCGCCCAGCGTCAAAGCAACAACGACCCCGGCCGCTATGAGCGGCCGCGCTGCAACGCGCGGTGCGGCGGTTTCGGGCATCGGCATGGCTCCGGCTCTTGGTAGATAGGCCGGAATCGGGCCGGCGACAACGCCATCAAGCGCCGCGGCGGCGCCAGTGCGGCGGCCTCACTGGCAAGTGGGATAGAGCGCCGCCAGTTCGCGGCCATGCAGCGTGATGAGCCGCGGCGTAAGGCCGCCATGGCGGTCGATCCAAGAGCGAATTTGCGCCGGGTAAAGCCGCATCACCAGACGGCTACCGGCGCGGGTCGGAACCAGCGAGCGCGAGGCGTCGTCGTAGTAGGACGCGGCGTGAAAGCCCAACACCGCCCGGCTGGTGACGCAAATCCGGCTTCGCGGGACAATGCCGGTCAAAAGGGTACAGGCCGAAAGGCACGGCCCGTCGATGACGACACGCTCGCCGGAGTCCCGTACCTCTTGGAACTTGCGGACATATAAGGAGACTTCGCCCCCCGGATCGTTGACAATTCGAACATCCGCGGATGCCGCGCAAGTCAAGAGACCCAAGCTCAAGAACGCCGACGCCAGAGCGCCGGCCAAAATCGCCTGCCACTGCATGCCAACCCACTCCCCGTTCAATCCTTCGTGATATCGCCCGCCATTGTGGCGAGACTTCGATGCAAGATTGATGCAAGTCGCAGCGCGCCAAGAAATTAGCCGCCGCGGCGACGGGGACGTTTGCGATCGGGAATGCTATAAGCTTGCAACGACAGGCAAATCGCCGGAAGTTCCACCGCCCCGTTGCGAATAACACCGGCAAAAAGAGTTTTATCCATGGAAACGCCCTTGGCGCGCAAAACCAATGTTCCCGACTTCGCTACGGCCTATTATTTTCTCGAGGGCCTCAACGAGATCGGCATCGACTACCTGTTTTGTAATTTTGGCACCGACCACGCGCCGATCATCGATGAGATGGCGCATCGCCGCAAACGCGGCGAGGCGATGCCCGATGTGGTGCGTTGCCCGCATGAGAACACGGCGACGCACATGGCGGCGGGCTATGCGTCGGTCACCGGGCAAGGCCAAGGCGTCCTGGTGCATGTCGATGTCGGCACCGCCAACAGCGCCAACGGCATGCACAACCTTTTCCGCAGCCGTTTGCCGGTGCTGTTGATGGCCGGCAAGGCGCCATACACCGTCAACGACGAACTGCTCGGATCCCGCGACACTTATGTGCATTTCGTCCAGGAGCCGTTCGATCAAGCGAGCCTGGTGCGCCCCTATTTGAAATGGGAATGGACGCTGCCGTCGGGCGTCGTCGTCAAGGAGGCGTTGCGGCGCGCGCATACGATCATGCAGAGCGAGCCACGCGGTCCAGTCTATCTGATGATGCAGCGCGAGACACTGACCCAGCATTGGAACGCCGACGAGATCCGGCGCTATCCCGCCGATCGGTTCGCCGCGACGTCGGGAGGCAGCGCCGATCCGGAACTCGTCGCCACGCTGGCCGACAAGCTGTTGACGGCCGAAAATCCCGTTCTGATCGCCGGCTATGCCGGGCGAAATGCGCGCGCGTCAAAGGCGATCGACACGCTGGCGCAATTCGCCGGCATTGCCGTTTATGAATCCAACATGACCAACAACATCTCGCATGACAGCCCGTGCTTCGTCGGCTTTTCAGCCGATCAGGCGGTAGGCGCGGCCGATGTGGGACTGCTCGTCGATGTCGACGTACCGTGGTTTCCGAGCGACGTGCAGGCCGGCGAAAGGTCGTTCTGGGCGCATATCGACATCGATATTCTCAAGCCCGGCTCGCCGATGTGGACCTTTCCCGGGAACTTGCGGATGCAAGGCGACAGCGGACACATTCTCGACCAGGTGCTGGAAGCGCTTAAGGCCAAAGCAACGCCGCGGTTTAAGGCAGCGGTCTCGGCGCGGCTCGCGCGCATTAAGGCCGCGCGCGACCAGCGCATCGGCCACGCCGCCAAGCTGGCGGCGGTACCAGGCAAGGCCGGCGCAATCAATCCGCATTATCTGATGGCGGAATTGGCAAAGCTGCTCGACGACGAGGACATTATCTTCAATGAGGGCGTGACCAATGCCGGCGCGGTGCTGATGCAGATTCCGCGCCGCTTGCCCAACACCATGATACGCGCCGGCGGCGGCGGGCTCGGCTGGTCGGGCGGCATGGCGCTTGGCGCAAAACTCGCCGCGCCCGACCGGCTGATGGTGCAGATTTGCGGCGATGGCGGTTTCTATTTCGGCAACCCGACCTCGATTTTCGCGGTCGCGCAACAATACAAGCTGCCGATATTCTCGATCGTGCTCGACAACAGCGGTTGGAACGCGGTCAAGCAGTCGACCTTGCGCGTCTACCCGGAAGGCGAGGCCAAGACCGCCAATGAATTCGAGGCGGAGCTGGCGCCGAAAGTTCATTTTGGCAAGGTCGCGGAGGCGTTCGGGGCCTACGCCGAGGAACTCAGCGACCCGGCCGACGTGCCGGCCGCGCTGGCACGTTGCGTCAAAGAAGCGCGCGGCGGCCGCGCGACGCTGCTGCACGCCCGTGTCACGCACATGTAAGCGGGCGTTCGCAACGCTTACGCCCGATAATCGGCCGCGACCGTTTCGTCGATGCGCTTGCCGCCCATGGCATTGAACAAGGGCGTCAGCACGAGGGCGACGACGAGATTGAGGATAACGGTGTAGAAGGCGCTGTAGCCCGGAAACACGTAACCGCCGACGCTGAGCGGATAAGCCGCCGCAAAATTTACCGCAACAGCCATCGCCGTTCCCGCCGCGGTGCCGACCGCCCAACCGATCAAGAGCGCCCAGTCGTTGAACCAGCGGGTGTAAAGGCCCAGCAGCACCGACGGCAATGTCTGGATAATCCAGATGCCGCCCAACAACTGCAACTGGATGGCGTAGGTGGTCGGGACGAAAACGATGAACACCAACGCGCCCAGTTTGACGATCAGCGACACCCATTTCGCCATTCGCGCTTCTTCGCGATCGGTCGGATTTTTGTTGATGAACTCGCGGTGGATATTGCGGGTGTAGAGATTGGCCGCGGCGATGGACATGATCGCCGCCGGCACCAGCGCGCCGATGCCGACCGCGGCGAAGGCTATGCCGGCGAACCATGACGGAAAGCTGTGCAGGATGAGCGCCGGCACGGCGAAACTGTTGCCGAACTGCTTAAAGCCTGAGGCGTATTCCGGGAGCGCGCCGACGCCGGCCGCGATGGCAAAGAAGCCGACCAAGGCCAACAGTCCGAGCATGAAGGAATAGGCCGGCAACATCGCCGCGTTGCGGCGAATGGCATGGCCGCTGCTCGCGCTCAAAATGCCGGTGATCGAGTGCGGATAAAAGAACAGCGCCAGGGCCGAGCCGAGCGCCAAGGTCGCGTAAACGCCGTAGGAGCCGGTGGTGTTGGCCCCGGGCACCGCCAACAGGAGTTTTGCCGGCGGCACCGCCGCGAATATTTTGGCAAAGCCGCCGAGCTCGATCGGAATGACAATCACCGCCGCGATCGCCGTAACATAAATCAAAATGTCCTTGACGATCGCGATCGATGCCGGCGCCCGCAGCCCACTGGAATAGGTGAAAGCGGCCAAAATGATAAAAGCGATGATCAGCGGCACGTCGCCGGAATAGCCGGTGCCCGAAATGCCCATGGCGCCGATGACGACCTGGAGGCCGACCAGTTGCAGGGCGATATAGGGCATGGTCGCGACGATGCCGGTCACGGTCACCGCCAGCGCCAGCCAGCGATTGCCGAAACGGCCGCGCACGAAATCAGCCGGCGTGATGTAATTGTGCTTGTGACAGACATGCCAGAGTCGCGGAAACACCAGGAACAGGATCGGATAGATAAAGATGGTGTACGGCACCGCGAAGAAGGCAATGGCGCCGGCGCCGAAAGCCAGCGCGGGAACGGCGATAAACGTGTAGGCCGTATAAACGTCGCCGCCAACCAGAAACCAGGTGATGAGGGTGCCGAAGCGCCGTCCGCCGAGACCCCATTCGTTGAGTTGGTCGAGATCGCCCTTACGCCAGTGCGCGGCGGCAAAGCCCAGATAGGTGATAAAGGCGAACAGCACCACGAAAACAATCAGCGCGGTCCAGTTGACGTCTTGCACGGCAGTTCTCCCCAAGCTCTGCTAATTCGTTTCTTTTAGTTTGCGATTTTGATCGCGCATTTACACATCGAATATTTATCGGCCGCTTGATCTCAACCTGGATCGGCGGGCACGTTGCCGGCTCTCGCGCTAATCGTCGGTGGCGAAGTAAACGATGGCCGTGAGAACGGCGCCGATGATCACCCAAAGCATCTGGTACCAATAAAAGAACGGAATCCCCACGAAGGATGGCTCTACTTTATTGTAGAAGGCCGGCCAGATCACCGCGACGAATTGGACCAGAAACAGCACGTACCACCAGCTCCATCCGGAGTGCCGTCCGCCGCGCCGTTCGATGTTTTGCTGAGCCATGCCGCCCCCCGATGTTTCGTCCCGACGAGCTGTTGAGCGCTCGTGGCGGGGACAATAGCCGCTGCTCCGTCGGCTCGCAATGGCCGCGCCTGCCGCGAGCTTTTACGGCCTCTGCCGCAGAGAGAGCCGCCGAACGGCCAGGGCTTGCAAATTTTGGAGCGGGCGGCGGGAATCGAACCCGCGACATACAGCTTGGGAAGCTGTCGTTCTACCACTGAACTACGCCCGCGGCAGGGTTGAGAATAACAAGCGCGGCAGGTTAGAGCAAAGTGGTACTCGGCGGAGATGATCGGCGCGGGCAACCCGCTCCATAGAAACTAAGCCGCGCAGACGGCGGCGAGAAGTTTTTCCATTTCCGCGGACAGCCGGCTGCCTTCTTGCGCCAGGGATTTTGCCGAGGACAGAATCTGCGCCGAGGCCGACGTAATGCCGCTCGCGCTGTTATTGACCTCGGCGATATTGGCGGCGACATGCGCCGCCGTGCCGGTCGCGGCATGGACGTTGCGGGCGATCTCCCGCGTCGTCGCGGCCTGCAATTCGACGGCGGCGGTGATCGCGCCGGCGATTTCGGCGATGCGGCCGATGGTGCCGCCGATTTCTTTGATGCTGCCAACGGAATCGTGCGTCGCCGCCTGGACGCCGGCGATTTGCAGGCCAATTTCGTGAGTCGCCTTCGAGGTTTGCGCCGCCAGCGCCTTGACCTCCTGAGCCACCACCGCGAAACCCTTGCCGGCCTCGCCGGCGCGCGCCGCTTCGATCGTGGCGTTGAGCGCCAGCAGGTTGGTCTGCTCGGCGATCGCCGTGATCAGCTTGACGACGTCGCCGATGCGGCCGGCGGCGCGCGTCAGTTCGGCGATGCGGCCGTCGGTGCGCTCGGCCTGCGCCACCGCCTCGCGCGCGATCCGGGTCGATTCCTGGACCTGATGGCCGATCTCGCCGACCGAGGCGAGCAATTCTTCGGTGGCGGCGGCAACCGACTGCACGTTGTCGGCGGCCCGGGTCGAGGCCGACAGCACTTTGCCGGACATATCCCGCGTCGCGCCGGCCATGGCGCCGAGCGCCTCGGCAGCGGCTTCAAGCTCGGTCGAGGACGACGACACCGACCGCACCACGCTGGCGACCGTGGTCTCGAAGGTCTTGGCGACGTCTTGGATGTCGGCGCGACGCTGCTCGGCGCTCTTCCGCGCGGTTTCCTTTTCCGCGATTTCCAATTGCTCGATGCGGATCAGCTTCTCCTTGAACGCCTGGGCGGCGCGCGCATTGTCGCCGACCTCATCGGTACGTTTGGTATAGGGGATCGCGATTTCCTTGTTGCCCTGCGCCAGCGCACGCAACACCGCGCCGATGCGGCGGATCGGGACGCTGATGGCCACCGCGCCGAACACAGCAACTCCGGTGAGCACCGCGATGACGAACAGCCCCATGCCGAGATCGATGCGGCCGATCCGCGTTCGCTCGGCGCTCGCTTGCGCATTGCGCTCCTCGGCCGCGCCGATCAGTTGCTCCGTCGAGGCCTCGACCAGCGCATTCATCTGTTCGCCGAGCAAAGCGGTGCGCTGAATCAGCGCTACCGTGTCGCCGTACTCCTTGGCCACCGCGGCGAACGCCACGCTGACGCCGACATACTCCTTGGCCAGCGCTCCGAGCTTTTGCAATTGGTCCCGGTCGGCCGGCTCGTCGCTCAACGCGACGGCGGTTTCGATGTGCAGTTGGGCCGCCGCGGCGGCGGCTCGCAGCCGCGCCAGCGCGCGCTCGACCTCGCTCGGCGCGATGGCAAGCCGCATTTCGCGCAGTCCGATCGACATGTTGCCCAGATCTCTGGCGGCGCGCAGCGCCTCCACCGCGGTCAGTTGTTTGCTTTCGGCGACCTCGCGCTCGCGCGCGGCCGAACGATCCCCGATTTGCTGCACGGCAAGCATGCCGGCGACCAAAACCACGCCGAGCGCCGCCGACAGCACCAGCTTGGTGCGAATGGAAAGATCGAGACCCGGCATTCAGCTCACCTGCAATCGGAGGCATGATTGAGGCGATTGGTTAATTCGCGGTAAAATTACCGTTAACAGGCTCGACTTAAAGGCAAAATAGCCGGCGCCAAGAGGCTTAAGCCGGCTTATTCGGCGGCGATGGCATCGATCACTTGCTCAACAATAAAGCGATAATTGCCGCTGCCGCGCTTGGTGGGCGCCGATATAGCTCACGCCCGATTGCAACAGCGCCTTGGTGACGACGAGGATACCCTCGCCGCGAACCGTCTCGCCGTCGCCAAGCCGCAAGGCATCGACTTCCTTTTTAAACGAGCGTTTCATCGGGCGATTCCAAGCGGCGCGAATTTGGCCACCCATAGCCGCTTTCGCCGCGCCCGTCATTCCGGTTAGGGTGCCGGCCGAGCGGCGCCTCTCCGACCAAGCGCCGGGGACGGGACGCATGGACGGCCAAGCACAAATCGTTATCGAGCGGGTCAATCATACCTATAGCCCGCCGCGCGGGCGGACCGTGCTCGCTCTATCGGACGTGTCGCTGACGGTGCGGCCACGCGAATTTCTTGCGCTGCTCGGTCCGTCGGGCTGCGGCAAGTCCACCTTGCTCTATCTCGTCGGCGGATTTTTGCCGATTGAGGCCGGCCGCATCGTGGTCGAGGGCAAAGCGGTGACCGCGCCCGGCCCCGATCGCGGCATCGTGTTCCAGCATTTTGCGCTGTTTCCGTGGAAGACGGTGCGCGGCAACATTCTCTACGGTCTGGAACGGCAAGGCATGCCGCGGGCGGAGCGCGAGGAGCGGGCGCAGGCCTTTATCGATCTGGTGGGCTTAACCGGCTTCGAGGACAGCTACCCGTCGCAGCTCTCCGGCGGCATGAAGCAGCGCACCGCGATTGCGCGTACGCTTGCCTTCGACCCCAATATTCTTCTGATGGACGAGCCATTCGGGGCCCTCGACGCGCAAACCCGCGCGCTGATGCAGACCGAACTGCTCAGCATCTGGAAGCGCACGCCCAAAACCGTGATTTTCGTGACACATGACGTGCAGGAGGCGGTCTATCTCGCCGACCGGATCGCGGTCATGTCGGCACGGCCGGGCCGCATCAAGGCCATCGTCGAAAACAAGTTCGGCGATCGCGATCCGGGCCTGCTGCGGAGCAAGGCGTTCGTGGATAAGGTCGACGAAATCTGGAGCCTGGTGCGCGACGAAGCGCTCAAGGCGCAGGGCAAGACGTGAGCCGAGCCGTGACGCAGACCGTGACACAAAACGCCTTGCGTTATCTGCCGCTCCTGTTGTTGGCGCTCGCCTGGGAGACCACCGCACGGTTCAATATCGTCGATTCGCAGGCGTTGCCGCCATTAAGCCAGGTGGCGGCGGCTTGGCTCGATCTCGTGCGCGATGGCGAGCTTATCACTAACGGAACGGCGTCGC
>Ga0181525_10001809_pt1 | contig 17997 bp, 17 predicted proteins | sample PEATcosm2014_Bin_48_FD_121100 | JGI IMG/M metagenome (GOLD analysis project Ga0181525, IMG submission 121100) | Peatland microbial communities from MTU Mesocosm Facility, Houghton, MI, USA - PEATcosm2014_Bin06_10_metaG | ecosystem: Environmental > Terrestrial > Soil > Wetlands > Peat | place...
CACCGCCGCCGCCGGCTGCGCCGGAGTGATCGGTGCGCTTCCACGGGGTGCGGACAAAGCGCCCGGCCGGGCGATCGGCCAGCGGCGCGCCTTGCGGCAACGCATCCTCGACCGCTTCGAAGGTCGTCAGAATCCGGTCGCGCAAGGTCTCGAACCAGGCCCTTGCCCTCTCTTTTCGCTGGTCGATTTTGCCGGTATCCATGATTTCGCGAAAGTTTAGCCGCCAACGGCGCGCCGGCGCGAGACTGTCATAAAAACGCGCGAATATATTGCTTCATAGCCGCGCCCAGAGACCGAGAATGTCGCTCAAACTGCCAAGAATCAAATTGCCAAGAAACCGTGTCAGCCGCCGCCGTTTCGTCGGCGGCGCGATGAGCGCCGGTCTCGGCCTGGTCGCCGGGCCCGCCATTCTTCGCGTCGCCTCGGCGCAAGGCTGGCGCGCCGGCAATCCTTTCAGTCTTGGCGTTGCCGCCGGGGCGCCGCGTCCGGATGGCTTCGTATTGTGGACGCGGCTTGCGCCCGACCCGCTGTCGACCAATCCGGAAACCCCAGGCGGCATGAGCGGGAGCGATGTGGCTCTGCGCTACGAGATCGCGACCGATGACGGCATGGCCAACATCGTTCGCCACGGCACAGCCACCGCCGAGCAGGCGTTCGGCTATTCGGTGCATCTCGACATTGCCGGCCTGCAGCCCGGGCGGCCTTACTGGTATCGTTTTCTCAGCGGCGACGCGACGAGTCCGGTCGGGCGCGCGTCGACGTTGCCGGCGCCCGGCGCGGCGCCCGATTCGATGCGCTTCGGCTATGTCTCCTGCTCCAATTACGAGCACGGCTACTTTTCCGCCTATCGGCATCTCACCGAAGAGAATCCGGAATTCATCCTTTTCCTCGGCGATTATATCTACGAGACCATCGAGGAGAACCGGCCGATCGTGCGCCGCCACTCGGACGGTGTCGAAGCAGCGACCTTGCCGACCTACCGTAACCGCTACGCGCAATATCGCCTCGACCCGGACTTGCAGCGCCTGCATGCCCAGGTGCCGGCGCTCGTCACTTGGGACGATCACGAAGTGCAAAACGACTACGCCGACAAATATTCGGAGTTTTTCGACGATCCGGCGCAGTTTTTGATCCGGCGCGCGGCGGCCTATCAGGCATTCTACGAACACATGCCGGTGCGGCCGATCCTGTCGCATCCGAACGGCCCGTTGATGCGGGTCTATGACCGATTCACGTTCGGCGACCTCATCGAAATCTCGCTCATCGACGGCCGGCAGTACCGGTCGCGCGAAGCCTGCTACGCGCCGCCGAACAAGGGCGGCGGCCATTTGGAGTCCAATGCAAGTTGTCCGGAGCGGCTCGATCCGGGCCGCACCATGATGGGGTTCGATCAGGAGGCGTGGCTCTATTCCGCGCTCGCGCATTCGAAGGCGCAATGGAACATGGTCGCCCAGGACGTGCTGATGGCGCAGTTGCGGGAAAAGCAGGACGGCGTCGATGCATTCTGGACCGACGACTGGGACGGCTATCCGGCCAATCGCACCCGGCTGCTCCAGCACATCCACGATGCCAAGGTGCCCAACCCCGTCGTGATCTCCGGCGACATCCATTCCTTCTTCGCCAACGACCTCAAGCTCGATTTCGACGATCAGTCCTCGCCGATTGTCGCGACGGAATTCGTCGGCACCTCGATTTCATCCTACGGGCCGCCTTACGACCTGCTGGCGCAGACCTTGCCGGATAATCCGCATGTGCATTTTTTCGAGAGCCGGCGGCGCGGCTACGTCGTCGTCGATCTCGAGCGCGCCAAGATGCAGGTGCGCATGCGTGTCGTCTCCGACGCGCACGATCCCAAGGCCGACATAGCGACGCTGAAGACTTACGCGGTCGAGAGCGGTCGTCCCGGCGTGGTCGAGGCTTAAGCCACGAGGAATAACGCGCTATTCCGCGTCTGCCTTTTCCGCCAGCCACACCTTGATCAATGATTGATAGGGCACATCGCGCTTGTTGGCGGCGACCTTGATGCGATCGAGCAGTCCTCGCGGCAAGCGGAGCGAAATGGCGGTTGTGGAAAGCTTGAGATTGGGGAATTGCACACGCTGAGCTTTGCTCCAGTCCACGTAGTCCGTGGAATCATGTCTTTCCCAGAACTTTCGTTCCTCGGCTTCGCTGCGAAAACGGGGAATTGGTTTAAGCTTCCCGCTCATAGAGGCCTCGTTCCTTCCTGTTCATATCGCGTGCCGAGATCACTCGAACCTTTGTTTCACCCGCACGCAAGGTGAACGTCACGTGCAGCAGCCGGTTGTCGATCGTTCGTCCTAACGCGTGATAGCGGACTTCATCGTGGCTGTGCTTCACATCATCCACGATTAAAAGTCGACTATCGGCAAATACCTGTTCCGCCTCAATTTGCGATACCGAATGCTTATCAGCACTCTTGAGGTTGTTGCCCTCGTCCCAGTCAAATCCTGCGATTTGGCTCAGGTCGTGCATTTATGTATATTACCATAATATACAATAATTTCAAGCTCATTCATATTTGTGTCGTCCCGCCGGTCTGCCGGAGTGCTTCGCCGGCGGCCATGGCGGCGGCGATCGCGACATTGAGCGAACGCAGCCCCGGCCGCATCGGGATGACGAGGCGCGCGTCGGCTGCGGCGTGGACCTCGGCGGGGACGCCCGCGGATTCGCGGCCGAACAGGAGAATATCGTCCGTCGCAAAGCGGTAATCGAGATAGGACACAGTCGCCGCGGTGGTGAAGAGCGTGAGTCGATGGCGTTCGGCCCGCCGCCATGTATCGAAATCCCGCCATGAGGCATGCCGCACGATCGCAACGGCGTCGAGATAGTCCATGCCGGCCCGCCGGAATGCGCGGTCGGAGGTCGGAAAGCCGGCTGGCTCGATAATGTGCGCTTCGATGCCCAGGCACGCGCATAGGCGCAATACCGTGCCGGTATTCTGGGGGATATCCGGCTCATAGAGGGCAATGCGCATGCTCATACCAGGCGGCAAAGTGGAGGCCGGCGATAATCCGAAGATTCGCACATCGGGCGGCCGAGCGGGCACGTCAGTTGCATTGTGGGTGTCGCGGCGGCCACACTTGCACTCTCGCGGCAAGGGTGCCAATAAAACTCCGCCGGAATGCGTCGCCGCTGGCCTTCCCAAGGCCGGATGCGACCGGGTTCTTAAGCCGCCGCACGGGGCCTGCCTGGGGGCGATCGCGGACGGGTACCCGGCAAGACGGATGAGGTTCGGGGCTGTGACAGCAATCTCAACGGCGGACCCTACGCGCCGCACTTTCCTCTCCATTGCGATTGCGACGGCCGGTGAAATCGGGATCGGCGAAGCTTCGCCCAATCAGGCATAAGGTTCGATTATGAGCGGACACGCGACCTACCAGCCGCAGAGCCCCTTCATGAAGTGGATGGAGCGGCGGCTGCCGATTGCAAGCCTCGTCTATTCGTCATTCATCGCCTACCCGACGCCGCGCAACCTGAACTATTGGTGGACGTTCGGCGGCATTCTCAGCTTCATGCTGGGCGTACAAATAATCACCGGCATCGTGCTGGCGATGCACTATACGCCGCATGTCGACTATGCCTTCAATTCCGTCGAAGGCATCATGCGCGACGTCAATTACGGCTGGCTGTTGCGCTATGTCCATGCCAACGGCGCGGCGTTCTTCTTCCTCGCCGTCTACGTCCATATCGCGCGTGGCATGTATTACGGCTCCTATAAGGAGCCGCGCGAGGTGTTGTGGATCCTCGGCGTCATCCTGTTCCTGCTCATGGTGGCGACCGGCTTCATGGGCTACGTGCTGCCGTGGGGCCAGATGAGTTTCTGGGCGGCGACCGTCATCACCAACCTGTTCTCGGCGATCCCCGGCGTCGGCGGTTCTATCGTTACCTGGCTATGGGGCGGCTATGCCGTCGGCAATCCGACGCTCAATCGGTTCTACTCGCTGCATTACCTGTTGCCGTTCGTCATCGCCGGCGTGGTGGTGCTGCACGTCTGGGCCTTGCATATGGTCGGGCAAAACAATCCGACCGGCGTCGAGCCGAAGACCGAGAAGGACACCGTGGCGTTCACCCCCTACGCCACGGTGAAGGACGCCTTCTTCCTCGGCGTGTTCTGCATCGTGTTCGCCTGGTTCGTCTTCTACATCCCGAACTATCTCGGCCATTCCGACAATTACATTCCGGCGAATCCGAGCCAGACGCCGACCCACATCGTTCCGGAATGGTATTACTTGCCGTTCTACGCAATCTTGCGCGGCATCCCGAGCAAGCTCCTCGGCGTCACGGCGCTCGCCGGCTCGATCATCGTGCTGGCTTTCCTGCCATGGCTCGATACATCGCCGGTGCGTTCGGCGAGTTATCGGCCGCTCTACCGGCAGTTCCTCTTCATCTTCTTCGCCTGCGTCGTCGGCTTGGGTTATCTCGGGTCGCAGGAGCCGACCGGCGGCTATGTCGTCGCGGCGCGGATTCTGACGGCGTATTACTTCGCCTACTTCTTCATCATTCTGCCGCTGCTCGGCTTGTTCGAGAAAACCAAACCGCTGCCGAATTCGATTTCTGAATCGGTGCTGCCTCCGTCCGGCGCCAAGAGTTAGGGGAGCGGGACCATGAAAGCTCTTCGCCAGATCGCCATTGCTTCGGTGCTCGCGGCCGCGCTCTCAGGGCTGGCAACGGTGGCTGCGTCGGCGCAGGAGGCGGACGCTCCGCCGCGGCAGCATTGGTCTTTCTCCGGACCGTTCGGCACTTTCGACCAGGCGCAACTGCAGCGCGGGTTCAAGATTTATCGCGAGGTCTGCTCGAACTGCCACAGCATGAAATTTCTGGCGTTCCGCAATCTCGCCGATCCGGGCGGCCCCGGTTTTACCGAAGCGCAGGCCGCCGCGATCGCAGCCAGTTTCCAAGTGACCGACGGCCCGAACGACCAGGGCGAGATGTTCCAGCGGCCCGGCAAGATCGCCGATTATTTCCCGCCGCCGTTCGCCAACGACCAGGCCGCACGCGCCGCGCTCGGCGGCAAGCTGCCGCCCGACATGTCCGATCTCGCCAAGGCGCGCAGCACCGAATGGGGTTTTCCGCAATTCGTCTTCGACGCCTTCACGATGTACCAGGAGGACGGCCCGGACTACATTCATGCCATCGTCAACGGCTATAGTGATCCGCCCGCCGGTTTCCCGCTGCCGCCGGGCGGCCAGTACGATAAATATTTCCCGGGCGGCGCCATCGGCATGCCGAAGCCTTTGAGCGACGGCCAAGTCGAATATACTGACGGCACGCCCACGACGGTGGATCAATACGGCAAAGACGTCGCGGCCTTCCTGATGTGGGCGGCCGAGCCGAAGCTCAACGCGCGCAAGCAGCTCGGCTTCCAGGTCATGGTCTTCCTGATCGTGCTCACCGGGCTGCTCTACTTTACCAAGAAAAAGGTCTGGCACGCGGTGTTGCACGATCCCGACTTGTATCAGCACTGAGTCTTGCAGCGCGCTGGGGCTTTAAAACCATGACCAGTGCCGCGTTGGAGAACGATCTCAAGGCAGCAATCCGCAACATCCCCGACTATCCCAAGCCGGGGATCATGTTCCGTGACATCACAACGCTGCTTGGCGACGCGCGCGCGTTCCGCCGCGCCGTCGACGAACTGGTGCAGCCGTGGGCCGGCGGCAAGATCGACAAGGTCGCCGGCATCGAGGCGCGCGGCTTCATTCTCGGCGGCGCCATCGCGCATCAGATGTCCTGCGGCTTCATCCCGATCCGCAAAAAGGGCAAGCTGCCGTTCAAGCGGGTCAGCATCGGCTATTCGCTGGAATACGGCATCGACGAGATGGAAATGCACGAGGACGCGCTGGTGAACGGCGAACGGGTGATCCTGGTCGACGATCTGGTCGCCACCGGCGGCACGGCGGAAGCCGCGGTCAAGCTTTTGAAGCAGGTGGGCGCCGATGTCGTCGCCGCCTGCTTTGTCATCGATCTTCCGGAACTCGGCGGCGCCGACAAAATCAGGAAGCTTGGCGTGCCGGTGCGCACCCTGATCAGCTTCGAGGGGCATTAGGAATTCCGCGGCGGCGGGTGCGCTAGGGCGCTCGGCTGGCGGTTTGTCTAGCGACCCCCCGCAACGAGGATTCAAGCGTGCCAATCAGGAGCTTCAGTTCCAACTCGCGAAACTCCCGGAAAATGGCGCCGATCCAAGTATGGACTTCCGTCGGCCCGCCGGGTTGATTAGCCATATAGCCGCCGAACGAGAAGCCCGGCCGGTCGATCAAACCGCGCACGATTGGCGACAGCCGCGGTATGCGGATGACGCCGCATTCGGGCCGCGACGGCGGAAAATCCTGCGGTATGAACATGAACGACGCTGCCTCATTGTGCACGGGCACGAAGGTGGTTTGCGGCAGGCGCTGCAGCAGTTTGGCGTAGCCGCGCGCGGTGATCGGCGCCGAATCGGTGATGAACAGCACGATCGGCTCAATCGACCGCCGCCGGGCTTCCCGCTCGAAGCCGATTTCCGCCATCACGTCGAAGAATTGCTCGGACAGGCCATAGCCGAGATCGATGACGGTGGTCCGCCAATTGTCGGCGATCAGGCGGTCGAACAGCGCCATCTGGCCCCTTGTATCGGTGATGTCGACGGTCGAGACCAGGTCGGGAAAATAGGTCGCGAGGGTGGGTTCGCGCGGGTCGAGATCGCAGGCGAGGAGCGGCCTGTTGCCGCCAAAGCGGAGGTATTCGATCAATAGCCGCGCTATCAGAGTCTTGCCCACGCGCGGGTGCTGCGCGGCGATGATGTAGAGCGGCGTCTGCTGCGGCATCGCAGCGACGTTACGCTCAAATCCCGGCCGCCTCTAGCGATTTGCTAGAGCCGCCGGGGACGATATTGAGTTGATTACGAGCGGTTGGCGGTCTGTGCACGCTGGCCGGTGACCGCGGCGCCGCCGGTGTCGATGATATCGAGCAGCTTTACCCGGTCGTATTCGGCCCAGACATTGCCAAGCCAATGCCGGACATAGCCGCGCAGCACGAACGAGTAATTGGCGGTGTCGCCCTTCGGGTTCTTGTTGGCGACGAAGGTCAGGAACGGGACGGAGGCAAGCTCCACCTGCTCGTAGGCCATTTCATTGAGTTTCGGAATGGTGAGGACCACCGCGTCTTTCAGCTTCTTGAAATACGAGGCGTGGGTAGCCTGGTCCCATTCGAAGAAGCTGGTGTTGTTGATGAAGTTCTTGACCAGGAAGTATTTGGCGTCGGCGGTGAACGGGGCGGTTTCTTCGATCTCGTTCAGCGAAGCGATGGACGAGCCGAGAATATGGAAGATGACGAAGGTGATCTGTCCCTTCTTCACCGCATCGAGGAAGCCGATATCGCGCAGCGAGCGCAGCGTCGGCGAAAGCAGTCCGGCGCGCACATCGACCACCGTGACCGAAGCGTCGGTGGTCGACAGCGTGTCGATAATGCGCATCTGATCGGCTACCGAGGTGGCATCGACAACGTCGGCTGCGTCGCCATGGAAGCGCTTCAAGGTGCCTCGCGGCGATTCGGAGTCGAAAGCACGGGTCGGTACGTGATGCGCCGTAAAGTAATCGAGCAAAGTGCGCGCGACGGTGGTTTTTCCCACGCCGCCTTTGTCTGCGCCGACCAAGATCAATGCTGGCTTAGCCATGATCGAACCCTCACTGACGCCATAACGCCGCGTCTTAATTCCTCAAGTTTCGGTTCTACAACAGCCATGGCCCCGTTTGGAAGCCTCTTAGGCCGTCGCGCGGCTCGCGTTGGCCGTTTAGCCCTATTTGTAACCTGTTAAGGTTAATTGCGGCGCGAGCCCCAAGGCCCCGGCGCGGAAGTCGGTATTGAAGCGGGGTTTGCGGGTTCCGCCGAGGGCTCCGACCATGGTCCGGGGGGACCTTCGGGCGCCCCGGACGGGATTGCCGGCACACCTCCGGCCTCGGCCGGGCTATCCTGTTCCGAGCCCCAGGGTCCGGCGGGCGCGGTTTGAGCGGGTTGGGTCGGCAGCTTTAGCGGGCCCGGATCGTGGCCGCCGGCGAATTTGATCAGCGCCGCGACGCGGCTATCGACGCTCGGATGGGTGTCGAACAATTCGCCGAAGCCTTGGCGCGGATTGTCGATGCACATTTCCATGACCGCGGAGGTCGCGCCCGGCAGCTCGCCGCGGCCTTCGATCTTGCGCAGCGCCGAGATCATGGCATCGGGATTTTTGGTGAGCTCGACCGAGCCGGCGTCGGCGAGAAATTCGCGCGAGCGCGACAGCGCCAGCCGAATGACGAACGACAGCAAATAGGCGACCACCAAAAGCCCGATCGCGATCAGGATCGCTGTGCCGGCGCCGCCGCCGCGGCGATCATCGGATCGCCCGCCGCGAAAGCCGAGCCCGTTATAGAACCAGAGCCGAAAGATCATCTCGACGAAAAAAGAAACGACGCCGGCGATGATGACGGCGACGATCATCATGCGGACGTCGCCGTTGCGGATATGGGTGAGTTCGTGCCCGAGCACGGATTCGATTTCGGCGTCGTCGAGTGTCTTGAGCAGGCCCGTGGTGACGGTGATCGAATACTGCTTGGCATTCATGCCGGTGGCGAACGCGTTGAGCGCGTCGGAGTCCATGATCTTGAGCTTGGGCGTGGTAATGCCGCGCGAGATGCAGAGATTTTCCAGGATGCCGTAAAGCCGCGGCTCGTCGGCGCGCTGCACTTCGCGCCCGCCGGTGAGCGCGTCGATCATGTTTTGATGAAAGTAATAGGCGATCACCACCCAGAGCGCCGTGCCGATCGTGGCGAACGGCGCCGCCTCGAGGAGGTTGACCCACGCGATCTGCAGCAGCGTCGGCACGTCGGCGTCGACCGACAGTCCCGCCGCCACAAGCGCGCCGGCATAGACCAGCACATAGACGAGAAAGAACAGGCCGATCAGCAGCGCTATCGAACGGCGCCGGTTCGACTGTATATGGCTGTACAGACCATAGGCGGCCATCGCGGGTTACGCCGTGCTCAAGGGTTAGAACTTCACCGCCGGCGCTTCGCTGACGCTGGTGCGCTCGTCGCCGAGGTCGAAGAAATTCTTCGGCGCGAAGCCGAACGAGGAAGCGAACAAAGCGGCGGGGAAGCGCTGGATGCCGGTATTGTATTCCTGCACCGCATTGTTGAAGAAGCGCCGGGACGCCGCGATCTTGTTTTCGAGATCGGTCAGCTCGGCTTGCAATTGCTGGAAATTGGCGCTGGCCTTGAGATCGGGATAGGCCTCGGCGACGGCGAAGAGCTGGCGTAACGCGCCGGTGAGCATGTTTTCAGCCGCCGCCTGCTGGGCCGGTCCTTGGGCGGCCATCGCCGTGTTGCGTGCCTTGACCACCGCTTCGAGCGTGCCGCTTTCGTGTGCGGCATAGCCCTTCACCGTCTCGACCAGATTGGGGACGAGGTCGTGACGCTGCTTAAGCTGCACGTCGACATCGGCGAAGGCCTGGTTGACCCGTTGCCGCATGGAAATGAGGCCGTTGTAGACGCCGATCGCCCAGATAACGACGACGACGATCAAGGCAAGAACGATGATGGCCGAAGTGGACATGGACGAACTCCTTCGCGGCGGGGATGGCGCGGCCGGTTTACGGCCGTAAACAATAGCATAGCCGCGATCCGCGACGGCCGCGAGCAATGGTGTGCCGGTACCGTCGCCGGTCGCGCGCCGTCGCGGCACCTAGATAGGCGCAAAAGCTGCGCTATTAAGGTTAGCCGCCGATCAACATCGCGTGCGCGCGTCCGCTCGCTTAGAATCGCGAACGAAAGAGCAGGTGCGGGCAATGTCCGAGCATTATCTAGCTCCTCGGTCTTCAGATTATGCCAATGATGGCGCAGGCTTCATCGAGCGGCGGCGGGCCGCCCCCGGCGGGCGCCGCGCTTCCGACAAGGCAGAAGATAAGGACGCATTGCGGCGGTTCGAACAGGAACAGCTCGAGCGCGACATTGCCGATATCGAACGCGCCGCCGCCGATTTGCGGATAGCCGAGCCGGCGCTGGTATCCTGGACCAAGCCGGCAACGCCGATGCTGCCCAAGGGGCGGCCGTTGTGGCTTTTGATCGGCGTGTTGTGGCTGTCGACCGCGCTCGTCACCGCGGGCGCAGTCGTCGCCATCGCCTCGCTCGCGGGCTAATTGCCGGAATACGACATCGTCGCTCCGCTCCTCGCAATGACGACTAGTAAGCGTTGCGGTAGGCGGCGGGCGACAGCACCGTCCGGGCGATGATTTTCAGGTCGAGCCACATCGACCAATTGTCGATGTAGAACAGGTCGTGTTCGACGCGCTTGCGGATCTTGTCGTCGGTGTCGATCTCGCCGCGGTAACCGTTGATCTGCGCCCAGCCGGTGATGCCGGGTTTGACATTATGCCGCCGGGCATACAGCGAAATGCGGCGTTCGTAATCATGGTCGTGCGACAGCGCGTGCGGGCGCGGACCGACCAGCGACATGTCGCCGATGAGCACGTTGAAGAGCTGCGGGATCTCGTCGATGTTCCAGCGCCGCAGCCAGCGGCCGACTTTGGTCAAGCGCGGATCGTCGCGCCTGGTTTGCGCAATGACCGCGCCATCATCCAGCACGCGCATGGTGCGGAATTTGATGATACGGAACGGCTGCTGATTGAAGCCGTAACGGCGCTGCACGAAGAAAATCGGACCGGGGCTGTCGAGCTTTATGAGAATGGCGACTGCGACGAACAACGGCGTCAGCGCGACGAGCGCAAGCGTCGAGCAGAGGAGATCGAAAAATCGCTTTTGCACGATTTCGGCCCGCGACAACGGCAGTCGCGTCAATTGCAGGCTTGCCAGCGGGCCGACCTTGGCCAGCTCGACTTCGTCGAATTTATGCAGGATTTGTTCGGGCCCGAGGTGAATCTCGACCGGCAGCGCCAAGAAAGTCTCGGCGCAGCGATCGATAATCTCGGTCGCCGACCATGGCAGCAACAGATAGATGGCATCCGGTTCGAGGCTTCGCACGCTGGCGACCGCCTCGGCGAGATCGCGTTCGAGCACGGCGCTGCGGCTTTCGGCCGACGCGGTGAGCGGAACGGGGGTGAGGAAACGGCAGCCGACGATATTGAGCCCGAGCGTCCACGGTTCGTAATGCTGGATGAAGGCGCCGATATGCGCGCCGGTGCCGATCAGGCAAATCCGCTGCGCCGAGATCAGGCCTGCGGCGCGCGCCAGCGCGGTGACGCGCACGATGGCGAAGCGGAGCACGATAAGGCTGGCGAGCGTGACGAAATAGAACAGCACGATCCAGCCGCGCGAATAGTCGAGGCTGACCCGCGCCATGAACCCGAGCATGAGCAGGCAAATCAGCGTGACATTCCACAATTGAATGGTGCGCCGGGCGTGCGGCTTGAACGAGAAGAAATTCGGCAACCGGTATTCGCCGCGGAACACATTGGAAACGGCGAAAATGCTCGCCGCCAGCACGCCGACCTGGACATAGGAAGAGATGTCGCCGATGTCGCCGTAGGCGATGAGGTAATAGGTGACGCCGGTGATGAACGACATCGCGACGATGCAGGCGACGTCGATGACGAAGATCGCGGTGGAAAAGGTGCCGCGCGACAGCGACGCCCAGCCGCGCAGCAGCCGGCTCGACAGCCGCGGTGACGCCAGCGTGTAACTGGGCTGCAGGTTCATCGGCGCGGCACTCGGCTCTTGCTCTTTGACGAACGCAGTCGAACCGCCCCGAAATGGGACAGTGCGCGAGATCACGCCGCAGCCTCGCCAGAACCGTGCCAGCGGCCGGAGCAAGGGGCATCTACGAGGGCGTGGCGCGGGCGGAGGTCGTGTTAAGCTTAATCCAACGGCGGGCAGTCAAGCGTCGCCGGACGGCGTGAGAGAGGACCCATGCAGGGCAAGATCGCACTCGAAGAGCATTTCGCCATTCCCGAGACGTCCGAGGATTCGCGCGGCTATTTTCCCGACCGCGTCTGGCAGGAGGTGAAAAGCCGCAATATCGACATCCACGAGCGGCGGCTGCGCGAGATGGATGAGAACGGCGTCGAAATGATGCTGCTGTCGCTGAACGCCCCGGCCGTGCAGGCCATTCCCGACAAGGTGCACGCCGCCGAAATCGCGCGAAAGGCCAACGATTATCTCGCCGAACAGGTGCGCAAGCGGCCCGACCGCTTTCAAGGCCTCGCGGCGCTGGCGATGCAGGACCCTGATGGCGCGACACGCGAGCTTGAGCGCTGCGTCAAGGAGCTTGGGTTTCGCGGCGCGCTGGTCAACGGCTTTTCACAAGTCGGCGACGCGGACACCGTGGTGCATTACGATCTGCCGCAATACCGGCCGTTTTGGGCAACCGTCGAGCGGCTTGACGTGCCGTTCTATCTGCATCCGCGCAATCCGGTGCCGCGCGACGCCAAGATCTACGAGGGCCACGGCTGGCTCATGGGCCCGATCTGGGCCTTCGGTCACGAGACCGCCGTGCACGCGCTGCGGCTGATGGGTTCGGGCCTGTTCGACGCGCACCCGCGTCTCAACATCATTCTCGGCCATCTCGGCGAGAACCTGCCTTATGCGATGTGGCGTATCGACAACGCCAATGGCTGGATCGAGAACCGCCATAGTTTTCCGGCGAAGAAGCGGATCAGCGAGTACTTCTGCGCCAATTTCCATATTACGACGTCGGGCAATTTCAATACGCAGTCGCTGATCGACGCCATGCTGGTGCTGGGCGCGGACCGCATCATGTTTTCCGCCGATTGGCCGTTCGAAAATATCGACCACGCCGCGCGCTGGTTCGATGCCTGCCCGATCAGCGAGCCCGACCGGATGAAGATCGGGCGGGGGAATGCGATGAAATTGTTCAAGCTTGCCTGAACGTCGTTCCGGATTGCCCGCGTCGCGGCACGACGAGAAACGTCAGCTCGCCTCGCGCAGCTTGACCGCGCCTTGCAGGTCCACCGAGACGAGCTGCGACACGCCGCGCTCGGCCATGGTGACGCCGTAGAGCCGGTTCATGCGCGCCATCGTGATCGGATTGTGCGTGATGATGATAAAACGCGTGTCGGTGGAACGCGCCATCTCATCGAGCAGGTCACAGAAGCGCTCGACATTGTAGTCGTCGAGCGGCGCGTCGACCTCGTCGAGCACGCAAATCGGCGCCGGATTGGTCAGGAACACGGCGAAGATCAGAGCGAGCGCCGTAAGCGCCTGCTCGCCACCGGACAATAGCGACAGCGTCGCCGGCTTCTTGCCCGGCGGCTTCGCCATGATTTCGAGCCCGGCCTCGAGCGGGTCCTCGCTCTCGATCAGCTGCAATTCGGCATTGCCGCCGCCGAACAATTCGGCGAACAGCTTCTTGAAATTCTCGTTGACGATCTTGAACGAGGCCAAGAGCCGGTCGCGCGCTTCGTGGTTGAGGCTGTGAATGCCCTGGCGCAGCCGCCTGATCGCCTCGATGAGATCGTCGCGTTCGGATGTGAGCTTCAAGTGTTGCGCTTCGACGTCGCGCAATTCCTGCTCGGCGAGCAAGTTCACCGAGCCAAGCCGCTCGCGCTCTTGCTTGATGCGCTCGATCTTGGCCTCGACATCGGCAATCGACGGTTGCGCCGCGTCCGCCGTCAGCTCGGCAAGCTCCGCCGCGGCGGCCGGTTCGACCTGGAGCGTTTCGCGGATTTCGTGCTCGATATCGGCAAGCCGCCGCCTGGCGGCGTCGTGGCGTTCCTCGCCGCGCGCCGCTTCCGCCCGCGCCTCGCCGACCGCTTCGAGCGCGCTGCGCGCCGCCTTGTCGGCGTCGCCCAGCTCGGTCTCGGCGCTGGCCAGCCGGTCGGCCGCGGCGCGGCGCCCGGCCGTTGCCGTCTCGACCGCGCCGATCAGCGATCGGCGCTCGGCGGCGAATTTCTCCGGCGCGCTCTTCAGGTCGTCGCGCTCGGTCGCGGCCTCGCTGGTGCGCTGCTCCAGCGTGACGATTTGCGCCGCCGCATTGTCGTTTCGCTCGTTCCAGGCCGCCCGTTCGGCGGCAATGGCCTGGAGCCGATGATTGGCAAGCTCGACTTCGCGCGCCGTAGCCTGGGCTTCGCCGCGCAGTTCGGCGCATGCGCCGCGCTCGCGCGCCACGACATCATTGATCGCCGCGAGCTTGGCCTCGATCTCGGACACCGCCGGCAGCGCGGCCAGCGCCTTTTGCGCTTCGCCGCGGGCGAGCTGCGTTTCGTCGCGGCCGGCGCCGATGCGCTGTTTCGCTTCCTTGAGCGCCGAAATGCGCGCGGCGTTGCGGCCGATCTCGCGCTCGGCGGCGGCATGGTCCTCGCGCGCGGCATCGGTCAGGCGCTGGGCCTCGCGCCAGCGCGCACGCGCTTCGGCTTCGGCGGCGGCGGCGGCGGCAACGGCGGCCTCCGCCGCCTCCACGGCGTGACGTTTGGCCTCAACATCGCTGCGCGCGGCGGCGAGTTCGCCTTCGATGGCCTCGAGCCGGCCGCGTTCGGCGAGCCGGCGCGCCGCGCCGGTCGGCGCATGCGCCGCCACCGCAAACCCGTCCCAGCGCCACAGATCGCCCTCGGCCGAGACGAGCCGCTGGCCGGGCTTGAGCATGGCAACGAGACCGGCGCCCGCGGCGCGATCGACCACGCCGATCTGAGCAAGCCGTCGGCCGAGCTCTGCCGGCGCCTTTACATAAGTGGAGAGCGCAACGACACCCCGTGGCAGCGCGGGATCGGACGGATCGAGCGGAGCGCCCGCCCAGTGCATCGGCGCGGACGAGCCGACCGGCGCATCGAGATCGTCGCCCAACGCCGCGCCGAGCGCCTTCTCGTAGCCCTGCGTCACCGTGATCGCATCCATCGCCGGCGGCCAGAGATTTTTGCTCTCGACCGCCAGCAGCTTGCCGATGGTCTTGGCCTCGGTCTCAAGCCGCTGCACGCCCTTCTCGGCGCCGGACAGCGGCGCGCGCGCGGCGTCGATCTCGGCCCGCGCGCCGGTATGGGCGAGTTCGGCGGCGCGCGCGGCGGTTTCCGCCGCGGCGAGCGCGGACTGGGCGCCCGCCAGCGCTGCCGCCAACGCCGCAACATCGGGCGCGCCGCTGTCGGTCGCGGCCAGACCGGAATCGATATTGGTCATTTCGGCCTCGAGCCGCGCCGCGCGCTGCGCGTGCTCGTGCAAGCTCTCTTGCAGCTGATTGCGGCGCGCCGTCAGATCGGCGAGCGCGCCGGTCAGCTCGCCAAAAGATTTTTCCGACCCGGCAAGCGCCGCGTCCGCCGCCGCGACGCGCTGGTTGACGCCGATCAGCCGCGCGTCGGTTTCCCGCGCGACGGCCTTAAGGGCGGCTTCCTCGGTGTCGAGGCGAGACAGCGCCGCCGCGGCGTCGGCCGCCAGCGCCCGCTCGCGCTGCAGATCCGCGGCGAATTGCTCGATGCGGCGATCGAGCTCGCCGATGCGCTCCTTGGCGCGCGCCTCTTCGCGTTCGAGCGTTTCGCGCGCGATAATGAGACGCTGCAAAGCTGCCGCGGCCTTGGCTTCGGCCTCACGCAAGGCGGGCAGGCCGGCGGCGACCTGCGCCTGCCTGGTCGAGGCCTGCGCATGCTCGCCGGTGCGCGCCGCGACGACGCGAACGGCGTCGTCTTTGCCGCGCTGGGTCTCGGCGACTTCGGTCTGGGCGGCGATCCAGCGCAGATGGAACAGCAGCGCTTCGGTCCGGCGTACCTGGCCGGAAATGTTGCGGTAACGCACCGCCTGGCGCGCCTGGGTCTTCAGCGCGGCGACCTGGGCGGCGAGTTGGCCGACGACGTCCTCGACCCGCGCCAGATTCTGCTCGGCGGCGCGCAGCCGCAGCTCCGCTTCGTGGCGGCGCGCATGCAGCCCGGAAATGCCGGCAGCCTCCTCGAGCACGCGGCGGCGCTGATCGGGCCGCGCCTGGATGATCTCGCCGATGCGGCCCTGGTGCACCAGCGCCGGCGAGCGCGAGCCGGTCGAAGCGTCGGCGAACAGCATGGCGACATCGCGCGCGCGCACCTCGCGGCCGTTGACGCGGAAGGTCGAGCCATGCTCGCGCACGATGCGGCGCGACACTTCGAGCGTATCGTATTCGTTGAACAGCGCCGGCGCCTTGCGGTCGCCGTTGTCGATCGAAACCGCGACTTCGGCGTGGTTGCGCCCGGGGCGTTCGGTATTGCCGGAGAAGATGACGTCGTCCATCTCGCTGGCGCGCATCGCCTTGTACGAGGCCTCGCCCATGACCCAACGCACGGCCTCCACCAGATTGGATTTGCCGCAGCCATTCGGACCGACGACTCCGGTGAGCCCGGGTTCGATCTCAAAGTCGGTCGGTTCGACGAAGGACTTGAAACCTATCAGGCGCAGCCGGGTGAGCTTCATTCGGTGGGCATTTCCATGTCGCTTGCTGCGGCGGGCAAGGCAATCATTATGGGTTCGCGCCGGGAGATTTTGAGCCCTGAGGCGCGTCAGGCATGCCGCATCGGCGCGGAGAATGAATCGTCGGGACTCCGAGCGCAACAGCCGCGCCGAATTATCCAGACATTCCGTAGCCGGGGTCCCGCGGGCGGGCTTCGGGCCGACCGCCCAAGACGGCCGGACTGGAACGAAAAACCCTTATCCCTCCTTGAGATAGGGGTCGATTTCCTTGGCCATTTGCTCGATCGAAAGATCGCCGACCAGCTTCTTGCCGTTGATGAAGAAAGTGGGTGTCGAATTGACCCCGAGCTTCTCGACGGCGTGGTCGCGCACCGCCTGGATGCCGTCGAGCACCTTCTGATTCGCTATGCACTGATTGAACGTGTCTTCGGTGAAGCCGAATTGCTTGGCGATTTCCTTGAGCGCCGGAATCGGTTCCTTGACGATCCAATCAGGCTGCTTGGCGAACAGGGTCTCCACGATCGGCATGTATTTGTCCTTGCCGGCGCAGATCGCCAGCATGAAGCCCGCGGCGGCAAGCGCGTCGAGCGGGAAAGTGCGCAACGTGTAACGGACCTTGCCGGTGTCGATATAGCGCTTTTTCAACTCCGGGAACGTCGTCTCGGAGAAATGCGCGCAGTGCGGACAGGTCATCGAGGCGTATTCGATGACGGTCACCGGCGCTTTGTCGGAGCCGATCATCGCGTCGCCGTTGGGGCCGGCATCCGCCAAATCGGCCGGTGAGGGCGCATCGTCCGCGTAAGCCGTTCCGATCAGGGGCGGCAGCACGGTCGCAGCAATTCCGCTCCCGGCGAGGGTGAAAAAAGCGCTGGCCCAAAACAAACGGCGGCGAGTGAGCGACAAGGGCGGCTCCTGATCCAAGACGGGAAATGTGCAGCCGGAATGTGGCATTAGCGGGCCGACGCGCCAACCCCCTCGCGATCCCTGCGGCCGTCACGGTCGCTTGATAGCCGCCCCAAGCCGCGCCAGTGCCGCTTTAAGGTCCTCATCGCCGATGTCCGAAAGAGTTTCGGCAACGCGCGCCGCCGCTACGGCATCGGCGGCACGCGCTGCTTTGCGATGGCCGCGCCGCAGCGGCGCCTGGCGCAGCGCGACCCGCGCCACGGCGCGCCAGCCGACGAAGCGGTTGACGCGTTCGCAGATGACGTTGGCGAGATGCTGGACCTCGATCGCGGCCGGGCCCTCGACCCGCAGCACCAAGGTTCCCGGCTCTCTCTCGTCGCCCTCCGCCGGCCGGGTCCATTGGATCTTGATCGGTTCGCTATGCGCGGCAACCTCCGGCCCGGCGATCTCGGACCAGCGTGTGACCAACTCGGCGGACACGAAGCCCTGCCGCGTGAAAGTCTCGCCCACGATCTTGCCGGCGATCTCGCGCAGCGGTTTGGCGAATGGGCGAGCGGGCTTGTTCACAATGCGGGCCTCTGTCATCCCTGCGCGACACGGCGGCAACGATATGGCGGCAACGATCACGCTAGCAGCGAAGACGGCCGGGCGACAGCGCGCCAAGCTCGGTGCTGTGGTTTCGTCACCGCAACCCACCGTGCTGTTGGCTTGGTACGACCGGCACCGCCGTAAA
>Ga0181525_10001812_pt1 | contig 17988 bp, 16 predicted proteins | sample PEATcosm2014_Bin_48_FD_121100 | JGI IMG/M metagenome (GOLD analysis project Ga0181525, IMG submission 121100) | Peatland microbial communities from MTU Mesocosm Facility, Houghton, MI, USA - PEATcosm2014_Bin06_10_metaG | ecosystem: Environmental > Terrestrial > Soil > Wetlands > Peat | place...
TCAGGACATTCCTTGCTGTGGAGCCAGTTGGCGACAGATATTTGCGTGGCCTGTGCTGCGCGTTTGATGCTGATGGATCAGGAAGGGAAGGGCGGTTGAGGTCAAAGACGTGGAAATTCGTCTTCAGGTAGACTGACAACCTTCCGCCGTCGATATTCGAGGAATCGGTTCATGATGGTCCAGGACCGCTTACGAGCCTCCGCGACCTCAATGGTTGTGCTGAAGATGTCCACTAGATTTGCATGGCGAGGTCCTTTGGAAGCCTCGCTGATTAAATGGACATAGTCTTCGGAAAGATTGAGAGCGGCCCGCAAGTTGAGCCATCTTCGTTTCGTGTCATCCTCATTGGGAGAAACAAGACGTCCGATACCCTCAACGGCAAGATGGCAGTTAATTAATCTGCCAGAGATAGGGTTGTGCGAGCGTCGACGTTAGCCAGTGAAGAATCATGGAAACTTGCAAGTCGCCGCTGATTTCGAAGAGATGTTGGGCGGGAATAGAGCAGATTCCGTTGAGCGTGGGGTCTGTCGACTGAATCGTAGCGATTGTGCCATCCGGCCCGATAAATTTCTCGAGGACGGTGGTAAAGCCGCTGCCGGATTCAAATGACACGAGGTCGACTACCGAGCGCGTTATGTGGAGGACATGTAGGTGTAGAGGCTCAAAAATCGCGTGATCGAATCGCTCGACTTCGCACTCGACCGTTACGGCCGAATTCTCAACGGTCGTTTTGAGCGTGGCTTCAAATCCCGATGGGTACTTCAACGTGTGGGTCGGGATCTGCGTGATATTGAGTCCGCGGTCGGGGATCACTCTGCCGAGAAATTGACGATGGCCATAGGCTTATAACTTAGCGATTTCCTTCCCCAGCAACGCCCGCACTTTCTGCCGCTTCACAATCCCCGCCGGGCCTTCCTTCGTTGACGGCTCCGCCCACTTCGCGACCTGGCTCAGCCGGATCTTGTGCTCGACCGGCGGCCGGAAGACGGCGAAGGTCAGCTCGGTTGCCGGTTCCGGCGGGCGTGCCATGGGCTCCTGCATTAACTCCGCGACCGCCAAGGCGACGGCTTCGTACAGGGTTTCGGGGTGGAACTCAACGGAATGGCTGCCTTCGGAACCGGTGTAGGTTACTCTGCATCGGAGGCGGCCACGCTCGATATTTAGGCTGGTCGAGCCCCCCTGTGAACGGCTCGCCGAGGAGCAACTCAGGCGCTTCGCCATTAAGTAACGTTTCCAGGCTGGGAGCCCCACCGGCCGCGTCTTTTTTTATGGCAACAGATCAAGTGCCTCGGCCATAATGTCATCGGCCTTGCCAAAGCCATCATATATGTCGGCCAGCGAATTCAGCACCGTGGCAGTTCGCGGCCAACGCAGGGCGAGAACTCTGGCATCTGCGCGATACGACTTCGCCAATTCACGCTCGGGCCGCCCGCCATCCGAGGGCAATTTCGTCCACACTCCACGATGATTGATTCGGCCAGCCCGCACTCCCGACTCGAGATCTCGACTCTCCGTTGAATCGATCAGATCGCGAACGCTCTCATCGGGCCAAATACCATCCGACCCCGATGGTGCATATGCCAGCATGCGCCCAATCTGGATATCGCCTACCTTCGTGCGTTTGTTAGCTGAATTGAGCGCACGGGCCTGATGGAACCATTCCTTAAGCCGGACCGCATCAATCGTGCCGTCCTCGCGGCGCCCGGGCACCGCACTCCATTTCGACAGGAGATCCCAGGCAAGCCGCGCCCGGTTGCGGGCGATATCATCCCCTTGCGTAGCTTCGGGCGCCGGTGACTCGTTCGGCGTATCGTCCTCCCTGAACGCGTGCGTGACAACATCGGCAAAGAAAGCTGGATCGCTCTGCAGAGTCTTGTGCAGCGTGACCGGTGTATGAAGAGGTTGCAACAAGGGAAGATACCGAAATTCAAGCCGCCCAAGGTCGCCATCCGAAACTTCCCCGCTCGCGCGCAACCGCTGAAGAATTCTTTCCACATCGTGGTCGATCATTCCGCGACGAACCACCTCCACCTTTGCAAGAGCTCCGATTGCAGCCTCGAGCACGCGGACAAGGAGTCCCGTCGATAGCCGACCGGGAGCAGACCCAGCCTGATCCAATGCGTCGAATGCACGTCCCGCTTCCAGTAGTTTTTCAATGGCGAATTCCGCATCTTCGTCCCGTTGAATACGAATCAGAAATACCGCTGTCTCCTTCCAGAACCGTTCCTCGACGGCTCGCCCCAGATTCTCCAAAACACGCCATGTCGCCCGGCCCTCCGGCAGCGTCCGGCAGAAATCAGCCTGCATTTCGACCCGCCAGCCTTGGAACACGTCCGACCGCAGAAACGCCTCTGACCAGTCCGGACCATTGATCTCATTTCTCCGCCACGCGAACGCCATGCCTGCCTGCCGGATCTTCGGGTCTTCTGCCCGCAGCGCCCGCTCCATCACATCCAGTTCGACCGGACCCTTCTCTACGGTCTCCGCCGCAGCCTGGCCAACCAAGTAGGACAACTTCGCGCGCGCTGCAAGTGAGAGCAGGCCGTCCGGACCGAGATCTTTCATCACGATGGCCGCGGCCTCTCGCCTCGCTTCCGAAACTTCCGCCATCCGCTGATCTATTTCCATCGTCTCTTCCGAGGAATTCGTTCTCGGTTGTGTCAGATCCGGCATCTCCGTGTCGAACAGCCAGCAATGCCGGTCCAACACATCGACGGGCCCCAGGCAATTGAGAATCTCATCGAAGCTCCGAAGCTCCGATTCCTCCATGAACTTATAAGTGCGGCTTCGGGCGACAAAATCCCGAAGTTCGCTCCACAGCGCCAGTCGTTCTTCAGCAACATCGCTAGTCCGCGCGAACTCGCGAAGCCGCGACGCAAATCGTGAATGCTGTTCCGGTGACCAGGTATCGATTCGGTCCACGATCTGACGGAGGCGGTCATACCTCAGCCCTGCCTGATCCAGGGTGCGATTAATAATCTGCTCGTTGGCGCGCCAGATTTCGCCCCACGTAATCGTCGTTTCTCTCTCCGGCAGTGCTCTCCACCGTGGTTCGGCACTTGTCTCCCCTACATCGTGAATTTTGGGAAGAAGTTCGAGCAGCAGGTCCCACGCGACATTGGGTTCATGATCAAGCAGGGAGTCAATCACCTTCAGCCGATCATCGAGGGAGGCAGCGGTATTGGGATGCCAGCTGCAGAAAATTCCGCGCAGGCTCCGCTCAGGCCGATTTGTAAGGTTTCCGCCCGGATCGCATCCTGCGAGCTTTGCCAGCACACGCGCCGAGCGACCCAGATAGTCGGGATACCAGGCGAGGATTTCCAGCGCCCACAGCAAGTACGGATGACGGGCGCCGCCTCCCAGCGGACGTTTCTCGATTTCAAAGAGCTTCATCACAGGTTGGTTCGCGGCGGAAAGGCTGTCTTCGACGGCCAGCAGAAATGCTTCCGGCGCAGCTTCGGCGAGCAAGGGTAATTGCTCATAAATCGAAGCCCACCTGAGGCCGTCGGCACCATGCCCAATGAGTTCAATCACGATCTGGTCGGCGCGATCCCCACCGCGGCGGCTAGCTCCGAGGCCGGCCGCATCCGCCACCGAAGCAAGGAACACAAGGCTCTCAGCAAGCCCCCGGCGCAAAGCGTCTGAGTGCCGGAATTCCTTTCGGTGCAGACTTGCGAGCCATCGCTCGTTCGGATCAAGGGTCAACGCTGGATCAGATTCCCCGAGAATGTCAACGGCGATCTTCTGATATGTGTCGAGATCGATATCCGTAGTGAACTTCGCCAGCAGAGACCACGCGTCCAGAGGTGCCACAAACGTCCAGGTATCGCCGAGCTGCCGCACCGGCGAATCCGATTGATTTTTCAATCGGGCCAGGAGGCGACTGACCACGGTATATTCGTAACCGGTCAGGGCCGCGAGCGCCGAACGATCCGCTTCGTTGGATTCATTCCATGAACCGGCCAGCAGAATGGGTATCAGTTCGCCGGCATGTTCGGGTGTGGCCCACTGTGGCGGCTGCGACACTCCGGCAGCGGAATACAGGCGGCGATAAACCGTGAGGCTTCTTCCAGATTCTTTGGCCCGGACTTTGGCTTCGTCCTCGTGTCTTCGATCATTCATCGCGCGCAGCGCACTCTGGGGAGAGGCAAGTTCCCTGACGCTCCTGATCGATTGCGCTGCCGGGTCGGCCTGCTGGGTGCTCAAATCATTCTGGCTGCCCAAAGCATCTTTCACTGCCGCGATGAATTCTGCGCGGCCGAGCCGCGGAAGCTCAAGGTCGGCATGTTCCGCGCCGCCAGTGCTCCGGCTCACTGGAACGAAGGCACGATGTCCTTTGTCGATGATGATTCCGAGCAGCGAAGGGTCATCGATCTGCCATCCGAACGTCAAACGCTGTGACGTGCCCATCAGTCGCCGCGCCTGCTCGGCGTCAGTGACAACAATGCTGTTGGTCAGCAAGTTGCCAGAGTTCGCAGCTCGTGTGATCCCGACCGCCGCCATGAAAGCAAGCGCTTCGTCCGGCGAGTCCGCCAACACTCGCAACGCGCCCGATCCCGCGTCCAACCATTCGGCAACCTTTTCTGCGGGACCCGCACGTCCCGCTAGCAGCAAGGACGAAGTGATTGGTGGCGCCGTGGACAGCGAGAATTCGTTCCAGAAAGCATCCAGGGAGCGGACTCCAGCGACAGAACGGCCAAGGCGATCGGCCAGCCAAATGGCAGGCTCCGGGGCGAGATCGAGCCATTGCTCGAGGTCCACGGCGTCATAGACGATGACCTTCGCCCAGATTCCGTCCTGATTCTTGGCAGCCATCCACTGACGCTTTTGTGGCCATTTTCTTAATGTCGCCAGAACCAGAACCGTTTTCGCTGGTTCGAGCCCGAGCGGGTTTGCCGTTCTTTTTTGATAATCCCGTTCGGCCTTGGATTGTGGCTTGGCGTCCGTGCTTAGCTCCCATGCTGATTTCCCTGAGGGCACATAGGCGCTCGCGACAGGGCTTTCGACCAAGCCATCCCAGCCCGCATTCTGAGCGTCTTCCATGGCCGGAAAGTCTGTGGTGCAACCGGCAACGTCCGTTGCGCGGACGAGAGCACGAACGAGTTTCGGAAACGCGTAGCGTGCGTCGATTGTGTCCGCCCATGCGGCAAGGTCGCCGCTGTTGACGGAAAAGGATTCGCCTCTTGCCCGATCAAGACGCGCGCGGCCGGACCTGGCTTTTCCGAGTTCATAGTCCTTCTGCCATTGTTGGACTGTCTCAGGCCGCAACCCGAAAAATTTAGCTAGGCGGACGGCCATTCCCGGCGAGATTCCGGCCTTCTCGTTCAGAATGTTATTCAGTGCCTGCCGCGAAATACCGATCTGATTCGCCGCCTCAGTCACGCTAAGCCCGAGCGGCTCCAAACATCGTTCTCGGATCAGCTGCCCCGGATGGGGTGTTTTCTTAATCATTTGACTTCTTTCTGCATCGAGCTTTGATCACACCAGGCGGTCGGTTTTGTCCACCGGTGCGGTCCCGGTAAAACGAAATCTCGTGAGCGATAGCATGAGCTGCGGCGTTCCCGCACCTACGGCCAACCCCTGGAGGGGCTGCGAGATGCCCCAGGCTGCCGCGACAAGGCCAGCCACCACCACGAGCAGCATCCGGCCCAAGATAAAACCGGGCCGGCGGTAAAGCGCAGGAATCCGGTTGGCCCGGCTGTGGCGGACTGCGTCGCAGAAAAGAACGACTTCAATGGCAAAACTACCCGCGCAGCCCCAGCCGAAGGCGGTCAGCGAATTCACTGCCGCCTTGCCTCTAAGTCCAACAGCCATGAGTGCGGTCTGCTTTCTCGAACCAAGGGATGAATATCCGTGACAAGCGTCACTTGTCAATCAATTCTCACATAAACCACTGATAGAGAAAGAAATTTAGTCACCATGAAATTCCTGCCGTTTCCGGATACCCATGACCTGTCGCCAGGACAACCACGGGACGGATCTAGAGAACGACTTTCTCGCGCGCATCGCATCGACGACCGGTTCGGTCTGGACCCCTGCCGATTTTGCCGATATCGGCGGTCGCGGAGCCGTCGATAAAGCGCTCCAGCATCTCGCCGCCTTTGGCAATCTCCGTCGGATCGATCGCGGCGACCGACCGCGGCTTAACAGTCTGACCGGGCAAGCAGCCGTATCCGAAACTTAAGGCAGGTGCGCCGCACACAACTGGCACACATAATGAGCGGCCCACATTGGAAATCCTGGTGTGGCGCGGTCGAATTCACTGATTTAGGCGAATCAGTGGTAGTTCCTCTATGCGAACTAACACTGTGGTGGGTCACACCCGAATGAGACCTTCCAATCGCAAGCTGCGTCGATCCCGAACTACAAATCCGTCCAGATGCCTACGGGAGTAGGACCTTGATCATCTGAACAAAGGGTCACGGTTTTTTCTCTTGACGAATAGACAGGCTTGTCCTCGGATGCCGCCCAGCAACAAGGAGAGAATTAATAGAATTACAGCATCCGGTTCATTGCGTCGCTGGCATTGCGTGAAAAGCAGATCCAGCAGAACTACCGTCCGAACATCGCTGTGCATAAATGGTTCGCGCGCCGACCGGGGACGTTGTTCCGCGGGCTCCTGCTTTCGGAGTTCGGCGACAAGCCCGTTGAAGAGACGTACTATCGCGCCAACAGCTTCGAGGGCGTGACGATTGCCGATCCGTTCATGGGGGGCGGCACGCCGTTGCTGGAAGCCAACAGAATCGGGTGCAACGTCATCGGGACGGACATCAATCCGATGTCGGCCTGGATCGTGCATGAAGAGATCGACACGATTGATCTAAAGGCTTATGGGAAGAAGGCGGGGGATCTGCTTGATCACCTCGGGGATGAAATCGGGCATTTCTATAAACGCGGTGCCCCGTGACCGGCCGGAAGGATGCCGACGTCAAGTAGTTCCTGTGGGTGAAGACGGGGACGTGCACGGCGTGCCGGAAAGGCTTCGACCTGTTTCCTGGCTACGTGCTGGCGGAGGATGCCCGGCACACATCGTATGTCCTGATCTGCGCTTCGTGCGGCGACCTCAACGAGGTTGCCGATCCAGGCCATCCGGGTTCCTGCCGCTGCGGAAGAGCACTGACGACGGAAGGGCCCGTTTCCCGTAACAAGTGCGCGTGTCCGCACTGCGGGCACATGAATAGGGCGCCTTTTGACGGCAACGGTCCGCCGTCGCACCGGTTGTTCGCTATCGAATACTACAACGCGGAGCTGAAGGGGCGGCCCGGCCGCCTGTTCAAGAAGCCTGACAAGGACGACCTGGCGCGGGTGAAAGCGGCGGAGGCTGCCTGGCAGGGGACGACGGTGCGGTTTGTGCCGGAGGATTTGATCCCCGAGGGCGATGAATCCTCGCGGCTGCAGCGCTCGGATTACCAGCGTTTTCGCGAACTCCTTAACACGCGCCAGCTTCTTGGCCTTGAAACAAGCGCGCGGATGATTGCTCGTGTAGAGGATACTCGTGTGCGCCGGGCGCTTGCAACGAACCTGTCGGATCTCCTGCGGTACCAGAACATGCTGTGCCGGTATGACACGATGGCGCTGAAGTCGCTCGATATATTCTCGATCCACGGTTTCCGGTCGGGTATGTGCAGGTTGAGTCCAACCTTCTCGGCATCCGCAACGGCCACACTCTCCCTGTGGGCTCCGGCGGCTGGATCAACATCATCGAGAAATACACGAAGGCGAAACGCTATTGCACGGCGCCCTTCGAGGTCTCATTCGAAGGCAAGAACAAAGTGACCATGCCCATCCGGCGAGAGTGGATCGGGGAGAAGAACCCGGAGCACCCGGACGCGCATGAGCGGATGGTTGATATTCGCTGCGCTTCGTCGACGTCGGCCAAAATGCGTCCGTCAAGCCTCGACGGCGTATTCACCGACCCGCCATATTACGGCATGGTCCAGTACGGCGAGCTAATGCACTTCTGCTACGTGTGGCTCCGAAAACTCATGAGGAAGGACTTCCCTGGGATGGAAATGGAGACGACCAAGCACGCGGACGAGCTTACGGGTAATGAAACGGAAGAGCGGGACCTCGCGCATTTCGCGGAAGGGCTCGCGATGGTCTATGCGCGCATGGCGCGGGCGCTGAAACCCGGCGCTCCGCTGGTATTCACTTACCATCACAACAAGCAGGAAGCCTATCTGGCTGCGGGAATGGCGATCCTTGATGCGGGGCTCACCTGCTCGGCGTCTCTGCCATGTCCGGCGGAGATGGGCGGTTCGATCCACATTCACGGGACGGCATCCTCCATCGTCGATACAGTCTTCGTTTGCCGAGATCGCGGGACCAGCCCGCGAGCCTGGCTCTTCGAGGATGACGCCGGCCTCGCCGATATCCTGGCGAGGGAGCTCGCGGAGTTGCGGGCGGCCGGCATGAAACCCACGGCGGGCGATATCCGCTGCACCGCGCTCGGGCACATCACGCGGATGGCGATCTGGAAACTTCGTCCGTCGTGGGACTCGACCCTGCAGGCAGAGAAGAAGCTGGAGATCTTCCGTCATGCGATGGACGCCATCGCAACGGTGGCCGGTGTGACCAAGCTCCTGGAGCGCATCAAGGTTCCCCAGCCCGCCATGATCGGCGGGCTCTTCGCCGAGGAAGAGGAGAGGGAATTTGCCGATGCCGTCGCGTTTTGACGCCGACTACGGCGACCCTGCGCTGTCGTTCGATCCCCTTGTCGATGAAGTCTTCGCTGAACTGAAGTCAAGCTTCCTGGAAATGCCGCGCGGCGACGGGTTTATCGATTACGCGACCTTCGAGCGGGGCTACCAGGCGCTGAAACGCGCGACGGGTGATTTCGAAACTGTCACGCCTGAGACGGTGGAAGCTGCCGTCGCTGAGGCGCCGATCGCTTTCATCGTGTTCCGCACCATCCTTGGCTTTACGCCGCCCGAATGGGCCTACATCACGACGGAGACCACAGCCGTGACTGTTGACCAGGGAGCGGCGCGTTCGATCGACCGAAACATGCGGATGAATCCGCTGACGCCGCGGCCGCTCAGAGCGATCCTGACCGATCAGCGCATCCGCGCTGATCGAGGCGAAGCTCACGGAGGACGATGGTACGGCCCGCGACAAGGTCGCGCGTGTGCAACGCCTGCGGACGCTTCGGGACCAGAGCGGGCATACCTACGACGTGATCGCCTGCATCGCGGGCCGCGGGTTCAAGGTGCGCCGCGAGGACATGCGGCGGCTGCTTCAGGCCACGGATGGCAAGGTTTTCACCTTGACGACCATGCATCTTCTCATCGATCAGACGCGCATCCGGGAGTACCGCTCGCGATGAGCGATGGTTTTAAGGACATAGCGCCGCTCGCGGCTCCGGCAAGCCCGGTTACCGCCGATCAGGTGACGCACGGTCCGTCTATTCCGCCGCAGCAGCGAATCCTGCTTTATTCGCCGGGGGAATGGGAAGGGTTCATCGAAGAATGGGCGCATTTCGCGCTGAAGGGCAGCTATGCGCAAGTGCTGCGGTTCACGGGTGCTGGCGATCGCGGTATCGATATTGCAGGGTTTACGGATGCCCAGAAGCTGCAGGGCGTCTGGGACAACTACCAGTGCAAGCGATACCTGGACCACGCGATCTATCCGAGCGAGGTCTGGCCGGAGATCGGTAAGATCCAGTGGCACAGCTTCAACAAAGAGTATCGGCCGCCGCGACGGTATTATTTCGTTGCCCCGCACGGTGTCGGCACCACACTGGCGGGCTATCTTGGGAACCCGGCGAAGTTGAAAAAAGCGTTGATGGAAAACTGGGACAAGTCGGTACGGCGCGCGATCACCGAGACGCAGGAGGTGCCGCTGGAAGGCGCGTTCCATGCCTATGTGGAGGCATTCGATTTTTCGACCTTCGATTCGAAGACGGCGCTGCAGATCGTTGAGGGTCACCGGTCGTGTCCTTGTCACGCATCGCGTTTTGGCGGCGGCCTTCCCAGCCGGCCTGCGGCGGATATGCCGCCGGCCGACATTGCGCCGGCGGAGAGCCGGTATGTCGCACAGTTGTTGGGAGCCTATGCCGACCACAAGAGGGAACCGGTCCCGGATGTGAAAGCTCTCAAGGCCTGGCCTAAGCTGGAGACCCACTTCGGGCGACAGCGCGAGGCTTTCTATCATGCGGAATCGCTGCGGGTGTTCGCCCGCGACAGCGTGCCTCCTGGTACCTTTGAGTCTTTGCAGGATGACATTCATTCAGGGGTCGTCGATGTATGCGACGATGACCACGCGGACGGATATGAGCGGGTAAAGCAGGTCACCCAGGCGGCGCGAGGATTGCACCTCACCTCGAACGCTTTGCTGACCTGTTCGAAGCCGAAAGACAGGGATGGCATTTGCCACCAACTGGCCAATGAGGACCGGCTGCTATGGACGAAATCGTAGCGGGAAAGCGAAAACCGGCGACCTTCAACGGGCCGCTGGAAGCGGGGCTTCGCGCGGTTGCCGTGCTGGGAGCCGCGCATCCGCGGTCGTTCGATCTTCAACGGCTCGTCGCCTTCGATTACTTGCTCGTGCATACCGGGGACATCGACGGGCCCTCGAGCCTGCATCCGCCTGCGCCATTGCAGTCCGCCGAATTGCTCGTGCGTCGCAAGCTGGTGCAACAGGCGATGCTGCTCATGATGACGCGCGAGCTGGTGACGCGGGAGTTCGGCCCTGAAGGAATACGTTATTGCGCCGGCGAGAACGCGGCACCCTTCTTGTCGTCACTGGAGTCCGAGTACCTGAAGGCGCTCAAGGAGCGCGCGGCCTGGCTGGTGAAAACTCTCGGCGATCACACCGAGCAGGCCTTTCGCGCGGTAATGCGGCAGTTCTTCGATCATTGGGTCGAGGAATTTCAGGCCGCAGAGCGCAGTCTGGGGGCGGAGTGATGCCTCAGCCCGGCCTGCGTTTGCGTCACATCGTATTCCACGGGCCGAACCGCGCGCCAGCGGCGCTTGAATTCGGACCCGGCCTGAATGTGATCTACGGCGCATCCGGGTGCGGTAAATCCTTCGTCGTCGAGGCGATCGACTTCATGCTCGGCGGAAAGCAGCAGTGGGACATTCCCGAGCGCGTCGGCTATGATCGCGCTCTGCTGGGCCTGGAGACCCTCGCCGGGGAGCAGTTCACGCTGTCGCGCAGCGTCGCCGGCGGCGCCTTCCGGGCATACTTCGGACTCCATTTCCAGCCCCCCGCGGAGGGCGTCGAGGCGATCGAGCTCGCCGATCAGCATAGCGAAAAGAATTACACCAACCTGTCGATGTACTTGCTGCAGCGATGCGCGATGGACCGTAAGCGGGTACGCAAAAATAAGCAGGGAGAGACGAACAGCCTCAGCTTCCGCAATCTCGCCCGGCTTCTCATCGTCGATGAAAACGAGATCATTGCCCAGCGGTCACCGCTCTCGGACGGAAACCCGACGGCGGACACACCGAACTTCGCGACGTTCAAGCTGTTGCTGACCGGCGTCGACGATGCCGCGCTCGTGTCGAACAAGCCGAAAGGGCCGGAGGAGCAGTCGCGGGAAGCGCAGCTCGATCTCCTGGATCAGTTGATCGACGAGCACCGCGAGCGACTGGCGGAACTGACAAAGGACCCCGACGACCTAGAGAGCCAGCTTCAGCGGCTTGAGACCAGCTTGTCTCAGCATGAAAGCCAACTGGCGGCGACAGACAGCGAATATCGCGGCCTGGACAGTCGTCGGCGCGAGGCGCGGAAAAAGCTCGAAGAAGGCCGCGATCGCCGGGCGGAAGTCGGCGGGCTTCTTGAACGGTTCGAGCTGTTGGATCGCCATTACGTGTCCGATGTGGCCCGCCTCCGCGGCATCGAAGAGGGCGGGACACTGTTCGAGGTGCTGGGTCAGGCCACCTGTCCTCTCTGCGGCGCCGAGCCTGCGCACCATCGGCGCGATTCGGATTGTGACGGCAATATCGAGGCCGTCGTCGCGTCAGCGCGCAGCGAAATTGCCAAGATCGAGTTGTTGCGAACGGAGCTCGCCGATACCGTGGCGAATCTGGAGCGCGAGGCGGCGGGTTTCGACAAGCGCTTGCCCAGGGCGGACGACGATCTCAGGAAATTGTCCCTCGCGATCGAGCAAATGATCGCGCCGAAGCTGACCAAACTCCGCACAACCTATGCCGGTCTGGCGGATAAGCGGGGCGAGGTCAGAGAGGCGCTGGCGATCTATAAATCGATCAAGGACACGGAGGCGCGACGGATCAAGATCGAAAATGACGGCGATGACCCGAAGGAGGCGACAGTATCGGAAGGTGATTTGTCGGCGGCCGTCGCGGAAGCCTTCGCGCTCCAGGTCGAAGCGGTTCTGAAGGATTGGCACTTCCCGGAAGCGGAGAGAGTGTTTTTCGATGCCAAGAGCCGCGACCTCGTGATCGCGGGCAAACCGCGCACCGCGCGCGGTAAAGGCCTGCTCGCGATCACGCACGCGGGGCTCCTTCAATTCTGCAAAACGAAGGACACGCCGCATCCGGGTTTCATTATTCTGGACACGCCGCTGCGTGCGTACCGTGAGCCGGAAGGAAACGAGGATGATCTGACCGGAACGGATCTGAATGTGAAGTTCTATGACTACCTCGCCGGCCTCCCCAATGATCGTCAGGTCATCATTGTCGAAAACTCCGATCCTCCGTCGTCGATCACGACGCGGCCACAGGTGGTCATGTTCAGCAAGAATCCGCACAGCGGGCGCTACGGGTTCTTTCCGATGGTAGAGGAGCAGAAGAAGCTGCCGCCGGGGGAAGGCGTCGAACCCGTCGGAGGCTGAGGACCGAAGTCTAGTAAACACTGGATGAGAATTCTACAGGGGGCGGCTGCTCTCTCCGCCACTGATCTCGCCAACCACTTATCGTGCCGTCATCTCACGACTGTGGACCTTCGCCTCGCGAAAGGCGAGATAGCGGAGCCCACATGGGACAATCCCCACGCGCGCGTGCTCCAGCAGCGCGGCCTCGAACACGAAAGGGCTTACATCGAAAGCCTGCGAGCGAAGGGCCTTACTGTTGTCGATCTTTCCAACGAACCGGAGGCGGCAACCAGGGCGGCGATGGAGAGGGGGGCAGGTCATCGTTCAGGCCAGCCTCGCGGGCGGGCACTGGCGAGGCCGCGCCGACGTGCTGCTGCGCGTCGAGCAGCTCGAAAAACCAAGCCGCGTCGGCAAGTGGTCCTACGAGGCCGTGGATTGCAAGCTGGCGCGCGAAACGAAAGCGGAAACCGTTCTTCAACTGTGCCTCTACTCCCAGCTTCTCACGGAGCAGGGCCTGGAACCGGAGCGTTTCCACGTCGTCCGCCCGAACACAGGTTTCGAGCCGGAATCGTACCGGCTGGCTTCGTTCGCCGCCTATTATCGCCTCGTGAAGCAGGCGCTGCAGGTAGCTGTCGACGGCGGCGCGGGCGACACCTATCCCGAACCGGTCGATCATTGCGATATCTGCCGGTGGTGGAAAGAGTGCGACGGGCAGCGACGCCGGGATGATCATCTTTCGTTTGTGGCTGGCGCCTCCAAACTGCAACGCAAGGAACTGACCCTTCGGGATGTTCCTACTTTGGAAGGCCTGGCACGACTCCCGTTGCCGATCCCCTTCAATCCCTCGCGCGGCGCGGTCGAAGGATACGCGCGAATTCGGGAACAAGCACGCCTTCAGCTTGAGGCTAGAACGGAGGGAAAGCTCAAGTACGAGTTCCTGAAATGCGAAGCCGGCGAGGGCTTCTCGCGGCTGCCTGCCCCGTCAGCAGGGGATATTTTCTTCGATCTTGAAGGCGATCCATTCGTCACGGATGGCGGACGGGAGTACCTCTTCGGTCTCGCTGCGACGAACGACACAGGGAAGCTCGCCTATGACGGCCGTTGGGCGCTCGATCGCGGACAAGAGCGGGCGCTGTTCGAATGGTTCATCGATTTCACGTTCGAGCGGCTACAGCGGTTCCCCGATCTCCACGTCTATCACTTCGGCGCCTACGAACCGGGTGCGATCAAGCGGCTGGTGCTTCGCTACGCCACGCGCGAGGAAGAAGTGGACCGGCTGCTGCGCGGCAGGGTATTCGTAGATCTCCACGGCGTCATTAAGCAAGGTATCCGGGCAAGCGTGGAGCAATATTCGCTGAAAGACATGGAACGGTTTTGTGGCTACCGCCGCCGCGTACCGTTACCGGATGCCAACCAAGCTCGCCACTTCGTGGAGCACTAGCTTGAGCTGAGCTCATCGCCGGAACTTACCGAAGAAGCGCGCCGCGTCGTTGAGGGCTATAACGAAGACGATTGCTTGGCGACTGCAGAGCTTCGCCGGTGGCTCGAAGATCTTCGAGCCGAAATTGTGGCCGGCGGGACGGAGATCCTCCGGCCGGAAGTTAAGGATATGTCGGCGAGCGAGGAGGTGACGGCGCATCAGCGACGCGTGGCTGCATTGTTCGATGCGTTGACGCGGGACCTGCCAGCGGAGCCCAAGGACCGCACGCCCGAACAGGCAGCGCGTTGGCTTCTGGCTCACGCCCTGGACTGGCACCGGCGCGAAGAGAAAGTCAAATGGTGGGAGTTCTTTCGGATGAAGGAGTTTTCCGAAGAGGAGTCCTCGACGAAAAAACTGCCTTGACCGCGCTGGCGTTGCGGCAGCGGATGCCGAAGATGAGTCCGAGGGATCGCGCTCCCATCGATCAGTACCATTATCGGCCGCAGGAATGTTCGGTGAGGCCGGGCGACAAGCTCTACACGTTAGACGAGAATAGATTCGGCGAAGTCGTGGCCGCGGACCCACCTGCGCAGACCATCGACGTGAAGAAGCTTATCAAGCTCGATAGCTTTCACCCGACTTCGGTCTTCGCGTACTCGCATTATGGAACTGAGGGGCAGGCGCATTCGATCCTTCGGTTGGCGGATTGGATTGTGGCATACGGCATCGATGGGCCAGGCGAGTACCGCGCCGCGCGGGATCTCCTTCTCAGGAACCCGCCCCGGCTGGCCGAAGGGCAATCGATGGCCGCCGGTGGGAACGAAACCGCGGTTGAAGCTGCGCGGAGGCTGGGAGTGGCTTTGGATCATTCCGTTCTCCCCATTCAGGGTCCTCCGGGCGCGGGCAAGACGTTCACCGGCGCGAGAATGATCTGCGAGCTCGTGAATACTGGAAAGACGGTCGGTATCACCGCCGTGGGACACAAGGTCATCCGCAAACTGCTCGACGACGTTCTGAACGGTGCCCGTGAATTGAATATCGCGGGCGTAAACTGCGCGCACAGGATCGAGTCCGCTGGCCTCGCCAACGGACCGGTGCGCGAGATCGGGAGCAATGACGAGGCCCTGCGTGACTTACAGGCCAGCGCGGTCAACGTGCTCGGCGGCACCTCATGGCTCTGGTCGCGGGCGGAGTTCATGGCGTCTGTCGACGTCCTGTTCGTTGATGAGGCCGGTCAGATGTCGCTGGCGAATGTGCTGGCCTGCGCCCCGGCTGGAAAAAGCCTCGTGTTGCTGGGCGATCCGCAACAGTTGGAGCAGCCGCAGAAGGGGAGCCATCCGGAGGGTTCGGATATTTCAGCGCTGGCACACCTGCTTGACGGCAGGAGAACTATTGGTGAAACGCAGGGCCTCTTTCTACCCGAAACCTGGCGGCTGCGTCCGGCCATTTGCGGTTTCACATCAGAGCTGTTTTATGAAGGGCGGCTCTTCTCGCTCGCCGGCCTTGAGCAGCAGAATATCGACGCCCTGGCGCCGTTTGCCGGCGCTGGCCTGTGGTTCGTGCCGGCAGTCCACGAAGGCAATCAAAGTTATTCGGTAGAGGAAGTCGAACGGGTCGCCGGCATCGTCGCCGATGAAGCGTGAGTTTCCGGCAGGCGTGCGTGACTGCGATTGAGCGCGCCTCATAGCTTTTGCTGAGAGCGGGAGGCTCAGGAGTGCGTTTAAGTTTGCGGCCCGGCGAGCACGAGAACGTCAAAGACGTAATAGCAGAGTGCACCGTCGCGGAGCCGTTTTTGCCTGGCGGTAATTGTTCAACGCCGTCAAGCGGTTCATACTAGCCGGTCGGCTAGAGGCTATCGAATTAGTCAGATCGTACGGCCTTCAATCTCGCCCAAAGGCGGGTTGACACAGCTAATATCGGCTTTGAGTCGAGTCTTAATAGCGCTGGGAGCGCATCCGGGGCACTAAGTCTCGATGGCATGGGGCTCGTGCTGATACCGGAACGCCTCCCAGCACGGACAGTATGTGCAAATGAAGCGCCACGAAAGTTGTGGGATTCCGCATCTTCGTTGCAAATCTTAACAATCTGGCTTTCGTCACACTACTTCACAAATGACGCGTACTCGGCTCAGTTTTGCCAGCCGTCCTTTTTTCCAATTGAGGTGGGGTGCCACTGCGGCATCCTCTATAACGTGTTCGCATGGTTATGCTCCTGTCCACTCTTGCTCTCGCGCTCGCATTCGCCGTGGTTGGTTCAGCGCAGAACATTGGCTCTTACACCATTCGGCCCGTGGTTGGATCGGGTTCGCAGGGCGATGGCGGGCCGGCAACGTCCGCTCTGCTCGACGGCCCGTATGGACTCGCGCAGGATGCCCATGGCAACGTTTATATTTCGGAATCAAACGCCGGTATCATCCGCAAGGTTTCTGTGAACGGCATCATCGAACGATTCGCTGGTTCGGGCATCTTGGACGATGGTTTGGAAGGTCAACCCGCACTGCAAACGGACCTCATTTCGCCGGGATCCTTGCTTGTGGACAGTGATGGAGGCTTGATTTTCACGGATACCGGGGCTTGCAGAATTCGGAAGGTGTTAACGAACGGAACGGTCCAGGATCTGGTAGGCACCGGACGGTGCTCCGGATCGAGCGTCGGCTTCCCCGGTGGAGGAACCATCAGCGGGACTTATCCGCCACTTGAAACAACGATTGGCGTCGTGGGCGGAATGATTAAGGATGCCTCCGGCCAGTTGATCTTCAGTGATGTAAGCCAAAACGTCGTTTGGAGAGTTGACTCGGATGGAATCGTACGCATCATTGCAGGCACGGGCTCCCCAGCCTTCAGCGGCGACACCTATTCGGCGACCGCCGCCGGTCTAAACTCGCCGCACGGAGTGACGCTCGATGGGGACGGTAACATCTATATTGCCGATTCCGGGAATTGCAGGGTTCGTGAAATCGATATTAGCGATGGCGACATCGATACAGTGGCTGGGAATAGCACCTGCACGTCGGTATCGTCCAATTGGAATAACTATTCTTTAGGGACTCTGAACGGGCTCGCCTACGACGCCAGCACCAATACGATCCTGATCTCATCCCCAGGTATCGGGCGCGTAGTTCAGATGAACGTGGGTTCCCTAGGACTTTCAACCGTCGTCGGCAGCGGGAATCCGGGGGTCGCCGCTTCGGCGCCGCCATTGCAATACCCGCTCAATCAACCCGCGGACATTCTGATCTCAGGATCTACCGTGTTGGTTGCCGACAACACTTCGTTTCGCGTCCTGCAGGTCCAAGGCAATGCCGTTACCGCTTTTGCCGGTATCTGGCCCCAACCAGCAACGTATGGTTCCGCTTCCTCAGCGCCAATGCTGCGCCCGTCTGGATTATGTTCCCGGCAGGATGGGTCACTGCTGGTCATGGACGCGGACGCTGGCCGCATTCTGTCCTTTAGCAGCCCGAACCAACTCGCGGCCCTTGCCGGAGAGGAGTCTCCAATGGGCTATTCGAGTGGCGATGGCGGGCCAGCGCTCATGGCTCAACTCAACCAGCCCCGTCGCATGGCGTGTGATTCGAAGGGCAACGTCTACGCGACGGAGAGTAACGAGATCCGTCTCATCGACTCGCAGGGAACGATCCAGGCTGAAGTCACCGCAGTCCAAGTTGGCGATCAAGTATCCAGCCTCAACGATCCCACTGGTATCGCGATTGACTCCGCGGGCCGGCTGGTGTTTTCCGACGCCGGCCTGAATCAGGTGTTTCGTATTGACTTTAACGCCCGAACCATGACGGTAA
>Ga0181525_10001813_pt1 | contig 17988 bp, 18 predicted proteins | sample PEATcosm2014_Bin_48_FD_121100 | JGI IMG/M metagenome (GOLD analysis project Ga0181525, IMG submission 121100) | Peatland microbial communities from MTU Mesocosm Facility, Houghton, MI, USA - PEATcosm2014_Bin06_10_metaG | ecosystem: Environmental > Terrestrial > Soil > Wetlands > Peat | place...
CGGGAAATGGCCGTGAGCAACGTGGACTTGCCCGCGTTCGGATAACCGACGAGTCCGACTTCCGCGACGATGCGAAGCTCCAGCAGAAAATCGCCTTCGTCGCCCGGCTCGCCCGGTTGCGCGAAGCGCGGCGTCTGGCGCGCGGCGGTGGCGAAATTGCGGTTGCCCAGCCCGCCGCGACCGCCTTTGCATAAAACAAATTGCTGTCCGTGCTGCGTGAGGTCGGCGACGAGTTCACCTTTGATGGAATCCGCCACGGAGGATTCACTGGCACCATCGTCCTTGCTTAAATCAATCATTTCCGCCCGCACGCCACTGGCGCTATGAATCAACGGACGTTTGCTGCTGCTGGTTTTAAAACTTGGCGTTTCGTCTGCGTCGTCGTTTTCGTCGTCGGCATCTTCTGCCTCCACGATTTTTGCCGGCGACGGCAAACGCCACACTAGCGTGCCGCAGGGAACTTTGACGATTAAATCTTTTCCGGCGTGACCATCCATACCCTTGCCCATGCCCGCCTCGCCGACTTGGGCGATTAGACGTGGAACGTAATACTGCCCGATGAGATTGTTCAGATCGTGGTCGGCCTGGAGGATGACGCTGCCGCCGCGGCCGCCGTTGCCGCCGCTCGGGCCGCCCTTGGTGATGTAAGCCTCGCGATGGAACGCTACGCAGCCTTTGCCGCCGTGCCCCGCCTGCGCGTAAATTTTTATTTCGTCAATGAACATGGCTGTTTCTCCAGGCAGAATTTACTGAATTATGAGGAATTTTCTAAATTGAATCTTGTTAATTCTGTCTTTCGCGGAAATAAAAAAAGCGAGGCGTGAACCTCGCTTTGAAACTTGTTCGCGCTGAAATCAATTCTTGGCTGCTGCGGCTTGGGCCACAATGTTCACGCGGCGGCTGTTTTTGTCGAACTTCACTGTGCCGTCGGTGAGCGCGAACAACGTCCAGTCACGTCCGGTGCCGACGTTTTTGCCCGCGATGAACTTGCTGCCGCGCTGGCGCACAATGATGCTGCCTGCCGTGACGACCTGCCCGCCAAATTCCTTTACGCCCAGCCGCTTGCTGACGCTGTCGCGTCCGTTGCGAACACTGCCTTGACCTTTTTTATGTGCCATAAAATGTTAAGCGTTGATTGCTGTGATTTTGACGACTGTCAATTCCTGGCGATGGCCGATGGTCTTGTGGTAACCCTTGCGGCGCTTCATCTTGAACGTGAGCTTGTGCTCCCCGCGCTTGTGTTCGACGACATCCGCCGTGACTGTCGCGCCGTTGACAGTGGGCGCACCGACGGCAAGCTTGCCCTCGTTGTTGACAAGCAGCACACGGTCAAATGTGAATGGCTTGCCGGCCTCGACTTCAAGTCGTTCGATTTCGAGCTTGTCGCCGGCGGCGACGCGATACTGTTTGCTGCCTGTTTCTAAAACTGCATACATAAAATTATTTTCCCGCAAAGGGTCGAACATTGAACCAGATTTCCGGAAACTGTCAATGCCTGATTTTTGGCGAGCCGTCTTGTTCCCGGCGACGCAACTGTCGCTCCCGTTTCTTGATTTCGCCGGCCAGCAATTCCTCCGCGCACCAGCCGCTTGACTGCGCGAACGAGGCGAGCTCAAAAAGTTCCTTAGCCAGAGCCGTTTTGGAAAATTTGCGGTTGGAATTTTCGCCGTCGGCAACAAGATTTGCTTTCCGAGCCTTCTTCGACAATTTTTCCGCGCGAAGCAATGCCGGCAAATGTTTCGGAATTCCATCAAACGCGGATTTGCGTTCCAGATGTGTGCCGTGTTTTTCCGCGCGCTTGATTTTTTCCCAGTTCGCCCAGACCTCATCCACGTTTTTGACTTTGGTCGCGCCGAAAACGTGCGGATGACGGCGGATCAGTTTGTCCACGAGACACCGCGTGACCTTTTCAAAATCAAAAGCGCCGCGTTCACGCGCAAGCTGGCAATGGAAAACCACCTGCAACAGCAAATCGCCGAGTTCCTCGGCCATTTCGTGATCATCGCCAGCCTCAATTGAGTCAATCAATTCATAGACTTCCTCAATCGCATGGCGGCGCAGCGTCAGGTGCGTCTGCTCGCGATCCCACGGACAGCCTGTCGGCGAACGCAGTTTCGCCATGACTTTGAGCAGGTCGTTGATGGCTGGTTGGCGCTTCACAAAATCACCAAATCATCCCGGTGCACCAATTCCACGCGCGCGAGTTTCTTGGCGCGGATTTCCCCGGCGCTGAATTTGGCGATGCCGCGCGCGAATTCAGTCCCGTCAAAATCGCAGATGCGAACAACGTCGTCTGCCACGAATTCTCCTTCGCAGCGCGCGACGCCGGGTGGCAACAAGCTTTTTCCGCTTTCACGCAACGCCTTTTTCGCGCCGTCGTCCACAAACAGCGTGCCTTTGGGATGATGAAAAAAAGCGATCCAGCGTTTGCGTCCCTGCAATTTGTTCGGTTGCGCGACGAACAGCGTGCCTTCGTCTTCGCCAGCCAGAACTTTCGCAAGAACGTTTTTCTTTTTGCCCGACGCGATGACGAGCGGGATGCCGGAACGGACAACGATTTTTGCAGCCTGCACTTTCGAGGCCATGCCGCCGACGGCGGTTTCACTGGTCGTGCCACCGGCGAGATTCTCAATCGTCGAATCAATTTGCTCGATGACGGAAATGGTTTTCGGATTCGACTTGCTGAAATTTTCGATGACGCCGTCAACCGTCGTAAGAATCACGAGCAAATCAGCGGGCAGCAGCGATGCGACGAGCGCGGACAACTTGTCGTTGTCGCCGAATTTGATTTCTGTGAAAGACACGGCGTCGTTTTCGTTGATGATGGGCACGACGCCGGCTTTGAGTAGCGAAACAAGCGTGTTGCGGGCGTTGAGATGGCGTTCGTGATGTTCCAAATCCTCGTGCGTCAGCAACACCTGCGCGACGATGATGCCGTGTGCTGCGAAAAGCTTGTCATAAGCCGCCATGAGCCGCGACTGGCCGACAGCGGCGCACGCCTGTTTTTCGGCGAGGCCGGTGGGGCGCGATTTGTGGCCGAGGGCGCCCATGCCCGCGCCGACGGCGCCGCTGGTGACGAGCACGATTTCCTTGCCGGATTTTTTCAACGCGACCAGTTGAAGGACGAGTTGCTCGAGCTGCACGGGATCGATCAGTTTTTGGCTGTCCGTCAAAACGCCCGTGCCGAGCTTGACGACGAGGCGCGAAATAGATTTGAGCGAGTCACGATGCACGCCCGAAGTTAAAACGAAAATCGCGCCTGTAAAAAGGCGAAAATGGCGGACGATTTACAGCCCAAGCTGTTTGAGAACGTCCAGATCGGGGTTTTTCTGGTCAACCAACGAGTTAAAAAACCCGTCGCTGTGCAGGTAAATGAGTGGGGAAAGGCTGGCAAGGTCAGCCGACGTTTTCACTTTTGGAATGATAACGTTTTCGAGGCCAATGGTCTGCTCGCGACTTTTCTGCGGATCTTTCAAGTCAATGTATTTGAACTTGCCAATGGAAACGTTCAGCGTGTCAATGCCTTTGAAATCGTAGCCGGTTTGTTTTTTAAGATTTACAACTGCATTGCTGCCGCCGCCGGAGTTTTTCGCCGGCAATTTGAGGCCGAGCGCAAATATGTTCGTCTGGCCGGCCTGGTTTTTCACGATGTCGAGCTCGCCAAGGTTGAAGCGCATGAGCGTGATGTGAATTTCTTTTCTTGCGAGCGCGGCGCGGTCGTATTCGACATAAATTTCCGGTATGTCCAGAAACGGCGTGCCGCCAAATTCGGGCGAATTGTAGAGCCTGAAATTTTGAATCCTGATCGTCGGCGAAGTCAGCGCGAAATGGAAACTGCCGATTTCCGCGTCCATGCCGGTCTGCGCCCGGATGCTGTGTTCGATGGCGACACGCAGAATCGAATTATACGACAACAGCAGAACGACGATTGCCACGACGACCAGCACCACGACTGCGATGAACAGCCGGAAGAGCCATTTGAAAATGAATTTCATCTTTATTTTCGATTTTCGATATACAATTTACGAGCTGGCGTTGAATTGCGAAACAAATCGTAAATCCAAAATCGCAAATCACACTGGCACGTCCTCAGGCCTGACTTCCAGGCATTCATCCTGATCTTCCCAGATTGCGGCGGCATAGGAATTCAAAAGCTTCGGTGCGAGTTCGCGGCCTGCCCGCGCCAGCAATTGTTCCGCCTGTTCAGCCGCGTTTTCGTAGGCTGAATCGTAATTTCCCGCGCGCTTGCGTTGACGGTCGTCCCAATGGGCGACTGCATGCACGGGTTCGTATTGTTGCGCCCATGCTTCGATTTCGGCCCGAACGTCGGCGGAAATTTCGTCGAATGACACGAGCGTTTCGCTGCAATGCTGGCAAATCAAACCCGATTCGCGCACGTCGCGCGTGAGCAGCGGCAAAAACGGCGCGCGGCAGCACGGCGATTCCGCGTAGGCAGCGGGCGGCGTGGCCAACCGTTTAAACCAGATTTGCCTTTCGTGCGCGGATTGAGCACCGAGGCGATATGCTCCGACAAGCGGATGCGAGAGGCGCCATGCGCGGCCTTCGAGCTGGCCGAGCGTCTGCGCAAGCCAGCGCGCGAGCGTGAGGTCATCCCAATCCCGAAATGCCCGGGCATATTCCTTCCATAGTGAGTCGAGCGGCGAACAGAATTCCGATTCAAATGCCATTGCATTTAGGATGGCGCGCGGGGAAAGCTTTGTCTAGCGGCGTTGTCAGATGACTATTTGAAGCTGGCCAGTGAAATATAAAATGTGAATACCGCTTCAAAATCAATTGGCTCGGTTTTCCAAGCTTGCCATCAATCGTATCATCTTCAGAATGTTTTAGAATGAATAATGAATCTGGACATTTATGACGCGGTGGTGATCGGTTGCGGGCCTGGCGGCAGCAGTGCCGCCGCTTTTCTGGCGCGGGCGGGAAAGCGTGTATTGGTGCTGGAAAAAGAAATGTTCCCGCGTTTCCACATCGGCGAATCTTTATTGCCCTGCAACATGGCCATCTTTCGCGAGATGGGTGTGTTGCCCGCATTGCAGGCGGCGGGTTTCCCGCGAAAATTCGGCGCGCGGTTTGATCTCTGCAACGGCACGCTTGGCACTCGTTTCGCTTTCCGTCAGGGCAAATACAATCGAGAGCCGGAAGCCATCCAGGTGGAACGTGCCGTGTTCGATCACATTCTGCTCAAGCACGCACGCGCCAGCGGCGCTGACATCCGAGAAGGATGGTCAGTCTCGAAATTCTCGACAGATGCGGATGGTGTGAATGTTGTAGCCTGCGACCCCGACGGAAAAACCCATAATTTTCGCGCGGCATATTTAATTGACGCCAGCGGGCGGGGCAATTTCACCGGCAATCAGGAGGGACTCCGCGTTACCCACCCGCGTCACAAGAAACTCGCGGTCTTCGGCCATTTTACCGGCGTGGTGCGCGACGCGGGCGAGGCGAACAGCGACATCATCATCGTCCGCCTGCCGAACAAATGGTTTTGGCTCATCCCAATCTCTGCCGAGAAAACCAGCGTTGGACTGGTGATTGACAAGGACGAGTTCGCGCAGGAATCCGGGACGCCGCAGGAAATCTTCGACCGCTGGGTTGAATCCAGTTCCGCCGTGAAAAAGCGGATGGTGAACGCAATGCGGGTGAACGAGATGCGCACCACGAGCGATTTTAGCTATTACAACCGACGGCTTGTCGGCGACCGCCTGCTGCGCGTGGGCGATGCCGCCGGATTCATGGACCCGATTTTCTCCGCCGGGGTTTTTCTCGCCATGTGGTCGGGAAAACTCGCGGCAGAAACAGTCCAGCAGGCCATCGCCGCCGGCAAGCCCGGTGGACGGCGGTTTACGGTTTATGAGAAACGCGTCAAGAAAGGGCTGATGTTTTACTGGCGCATGGTGGAGAATTATTACACGACGCCGTTCATGGAGCTTTTTTTGCGGCCGACCGAGCGCTGGAATCTTTTCTCCGCCGTTGTCGGCGTGCTCGCCGGTGAAGTGGAGGGAAGCTGGGCGCTCCGCTGGCGGATGGAACTTTTTTTCCTGCTCGTAAAAATCCAGGCGCGCTGGCCGTTTTCGCCACGTATCAATTTTCGTCCAATCGTAATCGTCACTAAAAAACCTCCGTCATGCACGCCAACCGGATGAAGTTGCGCGGAGCGTTTTTGTCTCTTCTGATTGCCGTCTTAGCTGCCGGATGTCGCACCGCTCCGCCGTTGCCGCCCGCCGACTTTTCGGCGCCCGGTTGGCGCGTCCAGCAAGGCCAGGCCATTTGGAAACCTTCGTCCAGCCGCCCCGAACTCGCCGGTGATTTGCTGTTGGCGACGAATGCCAATGGAAATTTCTTTGTCCAGTTTTCAAAAATACCCTTCCCGCTGGTGACCGCTCAAACTTCCGGCGACCAATGGCAGATTGAATTTGGCGCGGACAGATTTTCTTGGCACGGACGCGGCTCGCCGCCGGATCGTTTCGCCTGGTTTCAATTGCCGCGCGAGCTTCTTGGTCCAAATCTGAAAGGCACCTGGCATTTCCAAAATCCGATGACAAATTCGTGGCGACTGGAAAATCCGCGCACCGGCGAAACTTTGGAGGGCGAATTTTTCCCATGAAATGGTTTCGCTGGCGGTGGCTTCTGCTGCTCGTTCCGATTATCGCCGGACTCGCGCGATTGCATTTTGGTGTCGAGGTTCTCGACCTGCTGCCCGCGAAGGTTCCCGCCGTTCAAGGGCTGAAAATTTATCAGCAGCATTTTGCCAACGCACATGAACTCATCGTCACCGTTAAGGCGACTAACCGCGAAGCCGCTGAACAGGCCGCGAAATCCATCGCCGAAAACTTGCAGCGCGCGACAAACCTCGTCGCCGACGCCACTTGGCAACCGCCCTGGATTGAACATCCAGACCAGACCGCTGAACTCATCGCTTATCTCTGGCTCAACCAGCCGCCGGACGCGTTTGCAGATCTTGCCGCGCAGCTTTCGAAAACGAATCTTGCCAACATTCTTGCCGCCACGCGCGCACAACTCGCCACCACGCTTTCGCCGAATGAAATCGCACAATTGAGTTACGATCCGTTCGGCCTGTCGCGATTGCCTGAAAGTATAGCCGGGACCGTTTCCGGTTTTGGGCGGGGACAGGAATTGTTCGCCTCCGCCGATGGCACGTTCCGAATCATCTTCGTCAAAGCCCGCAGTGAATTGAAAGGCTACCGCGAATGCACCGACTGGTTCAACACCGTAAAGCAAAGCGTCAGCGCCGCGTTGCCGGCCTCGAATGAAATGGAAATCAGCTACACCGGCCGGCCCGCGTTCGTCGCGGAAATTTCCGGCAGCATGAAACACGACATCACGCTGTCCGTCGGCGGCACGTCAGTTATCATCGCAATTTTATTCTGGCTGGCCCACCGCCGCATCAAGCCAATGCTCTGGCTGCTGGCGTTGCTGGCGTTGATTCTGGCCGCGACGCTTGCGCTCGGCGGGTTGGTTTTCGGCGCGATCAATGTCATCAGCATGGGCTTCGCGGCGATTCTGCTCGGACTCGCGGTGGACTACGCCGTCGTGCATTATCAGGAGGCGCTCGCGCATCCGAATTTGACGATTCCCGAAGTGCGCCGCACCATTGCGCCCGCGATTTTTTGGGCGGCGGTTACGACCATTTCCGCGTTTCTCGTTTTGAACTTCGGCGGCCTGCCCGGCCTGGCGCAACTCGGCTCGCTCGTCGGCATTGGCGTCGCGCTCTCGGCCTGTGTGATGATTTTCGCGTTCCTGCCGCCGCTGTTTCCAAACCGGATGCAGCCGCAAACCAATCCGACACCGCCAATCAATAAAGGTGAATCCATTTCGCCACTGAATCCAAGCCGAAGAAAATTTGTCTTCGCGGTCACGACAATTCTAATTTTGCTCTGCATCGCAATTTTGTTTTCCGGTCTGCCAAAAATGGACGCTAGCGCGAACGCCCTGCAACCGCGCGACAGCCAGGCTTACGCCACGCTCGAGGCGATCAAAATCAACCTCGGCCAAAAACGCGAACCGCTCTGGCTGGTCATTTCCGGTCGCGATGAAAGCGAGGTCGCCAAAAAACTCGACGCCGTTTTGCCGGCGCTCAACGCCGCGATTTCCAATCAAACCCTCTCCGGTTTCACGCTGCCCAACGCGCTCTGGCCGCGACCCGAATTTCAAGCTGCCAATCGTGCGAACGCGCAACAGCTTGTTGCCGAAGGCGAGACGCTGCGGACTGCCGCCTTGACCAATGGCTTTTCCGAGGATGCTTTGGGTCTGACCAGGAGCATTTTGGAAACCTGGCGGCGCGCCGCCACGACCACGAATGTTTTCTGGCCGACGAATCCGCTTAGCACCTGGATTTTTGAAAAACTGGCGGCGCGCGAGCCGCAAAATATTTTCGCCGTTGGCTTCCTGTATCCCGCGACGAACGCGACGGCAGCTTCGTTCGCGCAGCTCGATTTGCAATTGCCGCGCGACGGTGTCTGGCTTTCCGGTTGGGAGTTGCTCGGTGGAACCGTTCTGGCCGCCGTCAAAAGCAATCTCTGGAAACTGTTGCTGCCGATGGCCGGTCTCATTTTGCTTTCGCTCTGGCTGGCGTTCCGGCGCTTCGCGGAAATCTTTTTCAGTCTCGGCATTTTGGCGTTGAGCGGATTTTGCCTGCTCGCAGTGATGAAACTTTGCGGCTGGCAATGGAACCTGCTTAACCTAATGGCGCTCCCGCTGATCCTCGGCACGGGCGTGGACTACAGCATTTTCATGCAACTCACGCTGCGCCGTTGCCGCGGCGATCTGCAACTGGCGCATCGCTCGGTCGGTCGCGCTTTGCTCCTCTGCGGCGGCACTGCGATTGCCGGTTTCGGCTCGCTCGGCCTGTCGAGCAACGCCGGGATGTCCAGCCTCGGCCGCGTTTGCGCCGTCGGGATCGCCGGCAATATGCTCATCTCGGTCTTCCTGCTGCCCGTTTGGTGGAAATATTTTCTCGGAAATAAAAACCTGAAAGCGCCGGCGAGCAAAACTTCGGCTCCATCACAACTTTACGGCGCGCGCTTTTGGCAAATCGGCCTGATGTCGGCGCGGCTTTTCCCGAAGTCATTTCTTCGCGCGCTCGCAAAACTGGCTGCCACGATTTACTGGCGACTCGCCGCGCACCGCCGCGAAATCGTCATCCAAAATTTGTTGCCCGTTTTTGGTGGCGACCATAGGCAAGCCGTAATCGCCGCGGAAAAATTATTCACGGAGTTTTTGCTCAAGCTCGCGGATTTGTGGTCCTTCGAAGGCGGCGTGGCGGTCGCCGATTGGTTCGTGAACTGGAATGGCTGGGAGATTTTCGCGACTGCCGAGGCACGCGGGCGCGGCGTCCTATTTGTTACGCCGCATCTTGGCAACTGGGAGCTCGGCGGTGCGTTCATGGCGCGGCACGGCTGCAAAATGCTCGTGCTGACGCAGGCCGAACCCGATCCTCACCTGACCGCGATGCGTCAGGCGTCGCGTGCGCGCTGGGGCATCGAAACGCTCGTCGTCGGCGAGGATGCGTTCGCATTTGTCGAAATCATCAAACGTCTTCAGCAAGGCGCGACGGTTGCGCTGCTCGTGGACCGCCCGCCCGCCCCGACGGCGGTGATCGTGAATTTGTTCGGCAAAAAATTTTCCGCCTCGATCGCCGCCGCCGAACTCGCCCGCGCTTCCGGTTGCGCCATTGTGCCGACATTCATTGTGCGCGAGGCGGACGGCTATCGCGCGCAGATTTTGCCGGAAATCGCCTACGACCGCGCCGCCATCAGCAATCGCGAAGCCCGCATCCGGTTGACACAAGAAATCATTCGTGCGTTCGAGCCGGTCATCCGGCAGCATCCCACGCAATGGTTTCACTTCGTCCCAGTCTGGCCGGAGGTAAAACCGAAATGAAAATGCTCCGACAACTTTTTTTCGCGCTCGGAATGATTTCTGTGCTGCAAAATGACCGCGCCAATGAAACCAATTCCGTGTTGTACAAGTGGTTTGCCGCGCAAGCCGACGTTCACACTTGGTCAGCGGATTTTGTCCAGACCCGCACGCTTAAAACTCTGACCCAGCCACTCGTCGCAAAAGGCCACATCTCTTTTGCCACGCCGAACGACTTTCGCTGGGAACTCGGACAGCCCGCGCAAACCATCGCCCTGCGGCACGACGACGATATGTTCGTGATTTATCCGCAGTTGAAGCGTGCCGAGAATTATCCGATGGGAGCCGGGACGCCGACTGAATGGCGCGACACGATGTCGCTGCTGCAGGCCGGATTTCCTCGGGATCGCAAGGAATTCGAGTCGCAGTTCCAAATCCTGTCGTTGGTGGAAACCAACGGCGCGTGGCAGTTCGCGCTCCAGCCGAAGAGCGTCTTTGCGCGGCGCATGATGCCGGAGCTGAACATCGGCCTGACGACGAATGATTTCTCGCTGGCCAGCACCGAACTTGTTTTTGTGGACGGCTCGCGAATGCGGAACGATTTCACCAACGCCGTCTTGAATCCGCCGCTGGACGAAAAATTGTTCAAGTGGACACCTCCTGCCGATTTCAAGGTCACCAACCCATTTGCCCAGTGAAAGCCGCGGATGATTTACAAAACGCGCTGAAATTGCTGCCGCACGGCGCAGAATTTCGATTCGTTGACAAGCTCGTGAATTTGGATCCGGGCCGGAGCGGCGAGGGCGAATACAAGGTTCGTGGCGACGAGCCGTTTCTGCGCGGCCATTTTCCCAGTCAACCGATTTTCCCCGGCGTGCTGCTTGTCGAGGCGACAGCGCAACTCGCGGGCGTGGTGGCACAAAGCGATCTTAAAATCCCGCCGCTGGCCGGTTTGAAACTTACAGCCCTGCGAAACGTGAAAATTCTCGGCATGGTGAAACCTGGTGAAACCATTTTGCTCGAAGCAAAAATCACCGGCCGTTTGGGAAGTCTGGTTCAAGCGCACGCGACGGCAAGAGTCGTCAGCGAGATCATTTTGACGGCGGAATTGACCTTGAGCGGTGCAAAATAATTTTAGCGCCGAGCGACATATTCGCTCAAGACCGTGCCAGTGGTGGTGCGTTTGAAATCCTTGAAGCCGCTCGCCTCCAGCGCCGAGAGGATGACCGGAGGCGGAACGCATTCCTCAATCGTGGCCCAGTAATATTCCATCAGCTTTGCAGTGGATTTGTTCCGGCGGCGCAGCCAGCCCAGGCGCGGCACCACCTTTTGCATGTAGAATCGCATCAGGTGCAACGCCAGTGTATTTTTGGGACGCGTGATTTCCAGAATTAAAATTCTTCCGCCCGGCTTCAGCACGCGGCGGAATTCGCCAAAGAGCTTCCGCAAATCCTCGACGTGGCGCAAAGCGTAACCCATGCTCACGAAATCGAACGACGCATCCTCGCACGGCAGCGCTTCACCTTTGCCCTCCAGCAATGTCACCGGGTTGCGTTCCCGATTCTTTGCCAGCATTCCGTGGCTGGGGTCAACGCCGGTCACTTGCTTCGGGTCAACTCCGAGTTCAAGCGCGGCTTTGATCATCAGCCCCGTGCCGCTCGCGACGTCCAGCAACTTCATCCCATTTTGCAACCCGGCTTTCCGCAGTGCGTCTCGGCGATAAAACTGGTCGCTCCCAAACGACATCATGCCGCTCACCCAGTCGTAATCCGGCGCGGCCTCGTCGAACAGTTCGTTGACAAATTTCTGACGTGAAGCCGTTTCCGGATAAAACTCGGTCAATGGACGATGCGGCGAAAGCGCCGCCGCCGAATCCGTTTGAGGCTGTTCATCCATCAACTCACCTTGCCTGCAAATTCCGAGAAGTCAAACGCATTAAGCCCGCTTCCGGGCAAACGTAGCGCGCCAATCAGCGCGGGAAACCTTGCCACGCGTGTTGGCCGAAAGTGATTCGACAAAATGCCATTCGCGCGGCAACTGCCAGGCTGGCAGGCTTTGCAGAAGAAATTGTTTCAATTCCGTTTCCGGCTCAGCCGACACGACGACAACGACAATGATTTCCGTACGCTCTGCATCGCGGCTCGGCGCGCCAAAAACCAGGCACTCATGCACCTGCGGATGCTTGAGCAATGCGCGTTCTACCGTTTCCGGCGAAAGCTTTCTTCCGGCCACATTAATCTGGTCGTCCAGCCTTCCGCGCAGAAAAACTGCGCCTTCTTTCAATACCGCCAGGTCGCTCGTCTGAAAGATTCCGCCGCCGAGTGACTCCGACTTTTCCGGCCAGTAGGTTTCGCCAACGGCGCTGCTACGGACGATGAGACATCCATTTTCTTGTAATGACAGATTTACATTTTGCATCGGCGTGCCGGCGAGCGCGGCATTTGTGCGCGGAAAATTAGTTTTGTCATAGGCGATGCCGCCGCATTCCGATGACCCTAGAAAATTGTGGGTTTTCAACCCGTGCGCTTCATAAATTTCCGTTTCCAATTTCAAAGGCAGCGGCGCGCTGGCGGAAATGGCGAGTCGAATATTCCCGGGAATGGCATCCGCTTCATGCCACGCACGCCACATCGTCGGAACGGCGGCGAGCGTAAGGATTTTTTCAGTTTCAGCGGCGCGCCGGACGATTTCCGGCAACGGCGCGGGCGCGAGAATCAGCGGAATACCATGCAGCAGCAGCGGCAAAATCAAATTTGAAAATCCGTAGGAATGGGCGAGCGATATGACGCCGAGATTTGGCATGTCTGCGCGCAGGTCCATTGTGGCGACGATGCTTTCCGCGTCGGCAGCAAGCTGTTCCGCCGTGAACGCGACGAGCCGCGAATTACCGGTTGTGGCAGAAGTAATTTTGAAATGGATGCAATTTTTTGGCGTTCCGGAAAATTTCGGTGGCGATTGCCCGTGTTCGAGCGGACACGCGATTTTGTTTTCGCGCCACGCGGCAAGCAGTTGAAAAATGAATTCCGGTGAATGACCGGATGGAAAAACGATTTCGGCTTTCGCCCCGCATTTTTCGCCCTCGGAAAACAATTCGCCGAACGTCCAGCGTTTGCCGGAGGCAAAGTCGCGCAGGGCAATTTCGTTCCGGTGCTCGGTGGAAATTTTTCTCCAGCGTTTGTAAAGCATTGTCAGTTAGTCGGCGTGGTTCTAAATTCAAGCCAGCTTATTAACATGGCACCAAAAACTCCACGACGATTTGACTTTCAGCGCGACAGTTTCTCATTCGCGAACGAATTGCTTTGGGAATATCGACTCGATCTGGTTAAGGGCAAAATGAATTTTCGCCGGCGCGAGCCGAAGCCGAATTATGCGCACCGCTGTTTTGTGCTTGTGCGTGCCGCGCGGCAATTTTTATTTCACGCGCGGTTTGACGCGGAACAGAAAATTGCCGGCGATGAAATTTACATCGGACTGATCCGCAAAATTGTTTCGTGCAATCCGCGGCTGTCTGGTGAAACCGAAAATCAAATTACCATTCCGGGCTTCGCGAGCCTGCGTGAATTCAGCGCGGCTCGCGAAAGCCTGCTTAAGAACGGATGCGGAGACGCGTGGCGATCCTACGTTTTGCGGAGTCATTGGCGGATGATTTTCCCGATTTCGCGCGATCGCAAAAAAAACACCGCCGCAAATCTACTTGCAGCCATCCGGGAAAATTTTTCACCAATCGTACATCTGGTGAAATTTCCGTCGCTGACGATCAATCACGGGATGATTTTGTTTGATGCCAAGGAAATTGATGGCGGCCTGGAATTTTCCGCCTACGATCCGAACGATCCACAAAAGCCGGCCATTTTGAAGTTTGACCGAGTGAAGAATGAATTTTTACTTCCGGCAAATTCCTACTGGGCGGGCGGCGGCCTGAATGTCATTGAAATTTATCGGGGTTGGTTTATGTGAATGGCTGTTTGTTTTTCGGACGCCAGAAGATTGGTCCAAAAAACGCGAGTCCGCAGAGGTTGATACCGCAGATATATCCGATTTTGTAAGTGCGGCCCGAATTGTCAGTTGCATAAATCGGCACATCCTTGCCAATGATAAGGCTCGGCAGGGCAATTGGCATCATCGCGCCGTGCAGCATTCCGTAGCCGAACCCGGAAGTTTTGTTTTTCGGGAACGCCCACGGTGACGCCCATCCGTAAAACAAGTCGACTAGGACTGTGGCGAATAAAAGAATGGCGATTTTTTTGAGCCAAAACTTCCGGCGCGCGGCAGGAATTTTTGAGTGGCCTGAATTTTGAAGCATTTCAAATACAGCATGATTTTCAACGATGGTTGCGTGCAAGAAGAATATCAAAAAATGAAAGCCGACGGGCGGTGGCTAAACTTCTCCCTTGAAAAGAGAAATTCAGGAAAGCACGCTGTGGTGCGGTGGAAAATTATTTTTACGATAATGACGCCAAGCCGAACGCATCTGGTCATCATCCCGAGTTACAACACAGGAGCTAAGCTATTTGAAACAGTGAAACAAGCTATGGCGCGCTGGCGGCCTGTGTGGGTCGTGATGGATGGCAGCACGGATGATAGTGTGGCGGCCTTGGCTGAATTAGAAGGGCTGGAAAACGGCTTGTGCATTTTTTTTCTGGAACGCAACTCCGGCAAAGGCGAGGCCGTGTTGCACGCGTTGGTCGAGGCTCGAAGGGCGGGTTTCACCCATGCACTGGTACTGGACGCGGACGGGCAGCATTCGACGGCATATATTTGCAGCTTCATGCAAGCATCGCAGAAAAATCCTGGCTCCATGATTTTGGGATTGCCGCAATTTGCCGCTGACGCGCCTGCGTTGCGCCGCCACGGCCGCCGAATAGGGAACTGGTGGGCCAACATGGAAACCTTCTGGGGCGGAATCGGGGATTCGCTTTTCGGCTTCCGGATATATCCTGTTCAGGAATCAGTACACATCCTGCAAAGCACTCGCGGCGCGCGGCGCTTTGACTTCGACACGGAGCTGGCCGTGCGATTGTTTTGGGCCGGCGTGCCGCCAATCAATCTTCCCGTGCCAGTTCGATACTTCATTTCCAAAGAGGGCGGAGTTTCACATTTTCGTTATTTTAGAGACAATTGGTTGCTCATCCGGCGTCACACAGTGTTGATGCTGGAACTATTGCCACAAATGCGGCGGGTTTGGAAGTTGCGCCAAATGGCAAGGAACGGCCGGAATGTCTTATAAAAGTCGGTGGTGAGCTGTAATCTTTGCATTCCACCGTTGTGATGGAATAAATTCAATAGATGCAGAGTCTTTCCGGTTTGCTTACACATCATCCTCTTATAACCTTTGAAAATAATGGTTAAATCAGCATTTTCCACTTGAAAAAAGAGTGGTGGTAAAAGGCAAGTCCGGCGTGTATGTCATCCGCGAGCCGGGATTTTTTGGTGAAGTGCTTTATTGCGGCGAATCGCACACGGGCAGGCTTAAAACAACTTTGCTCCGCCACTTCCAACATTGGACAGGCGCAACTGCGGGCGTAACTTTCGCCGCATCAAAGGTAGAAGTTGCCGTCGTGCGTTGCCCGGCCAACCGCGCCATTGATTTGCAAAATGCGATGATTGCGGAATACCGCCCGAAACTTAACGTCGCAGAAAAACCAAAAGGCTTTTGGGAATCTATTTTGGGCAGCTGATTTTACCGTATGCAACCACACAATATATGAATCCAAAAAAGGCCGCTCCGCTAATTGTAACACTACCTGCCCTAGTTGAAATTGTCGCCGCCGCGCCACCCTTGATAATTGGCGGCGCAATTGTCGTTGGAAGTATCTATTTTCTTAAATGGCTTTTGTCCGACGACGAAAAGAAGCCGGAATCCGTGCCAACGTCCGCGCCATCCGCGCCAGAGCGTCCGGCATTGCGTCCGCTCATTTCCGCCGGAAATTCCGCTCAAAACCGCATTAGTCCGTCACATTCCGGCGGAATTTCTAACGTAACGCAGCACACACCCGCCGCGCCGCCTGTCATGGCGTCCACTCCGTCCGGGCCGTCCGTGTCCGTGTCCATACCGTCCGCTATTCCGGCAATGAAGATCGCGCCGCAAGTTCCGCTACCACAACCAAGCAAAAGGAAATTTGTCACAAGGGAAGACGTAGCAGACGCATTTCAACACGGCGCGCGCGCGCAGACCCGGACGGCGGCGGTTGCGGCTTTGAAAAGGCTTGGCTTCGGCAAAACGGCAGCTTATGACGCACTTTTAGAGAACGGAAAATTTTCCGCTTGGCTGCAATTCGCACCAGATGGAATAATCACTTGGACAGAATGAGATGGAAAAACCAGGGAATTCCGTTTGTTTCCGGCGGAAAAACCAAGACGCGCCGTTAAACTTTTCACTGGCTCACAAATAGCACAAGCGAAGCATTTTGCAGTATGTCCCTACGGTGAAAAAACATTCATATTCGAGTTCGCTGACGTTGACCATGTTATCTTTGTAGCAAACGTTTTCCCAAAAAACGGCGTGTGGTAGAAAATCGTCGCGTGCGTTCCTTCCTTTAGTTCTGTGGCTGGCACGGTTTTCCCATCGCAAATGAATTCTGTATCTGAATTCCAAACCACTGCCTGAGGGCCGTGCCCTTGCGGATAATTGAGTGTCAAAATTCGTTTGTCATGGTTGATTGTCTGGACGATGGCGGATGCTTCACGGGCAAGAGGCGAATGTGCTTCTGCGTTTGACGTTGCCAGAAACATGATTGCAAATAATAGAACGACTGGCGCAATGAGTGTTTTGAATTTTATCGTTTTCATATTTCAGAATTTCCTTTGGGTTTGTGTTTTGGTGTTTTGGGAATTGGGCAAATCTGCGCGATGCCACCATCCGCCGCCGAGAGCCTGAAACAGTGCGGCGGTGTCGGCATAACAGTTGGCCTGGGCTTGGATTAGATTGATCACGGCTTGCTGATAGGCTTGCTCTGCATTCAGCAAATCAAGATGACTGGAGTTGCCGGTCTCTATTTGTTCTCGTGCAAGGCCGAGCGTGACTTTGGCGGCATTGGCAGTGTCGGCGGCAGATTTGAGTGCGTCTGCGTCTTGCTGGAGTGCGTTCAAAGTATCGGCGACATTTTGAAAAGCAGTGAGAACCGTGCTGCGATATTGCTCTGCGGCTTGGGTGTAAGCAGCTTTTGCGGCGCGTTCCTGATGCAACAAAGTTCCGCCTTGAAATATCGGTTGCGCGACGCTTGCGCCCAAGTCCCAAAAGCCCGCACCGCCGGAAAAAATCTTCCCGGCGGTCAACGCCATTGTGCCAGCGTCGGCGGTGAGCGTAAAATTCGGCAGCCGGTTGGCGGTGGCAATTCCGATTTGCGCACTGGCCGCGTGTAAATTTTCTTCGGCTTGCCGCACATCGGGACGCTGTTCGACAAGTTGCGAAGGCAGGCTGACCGGCAATTCCTGCGGCAGTTGCAAATCTGAAAGCTCGAATTGTTCCGGCAAATCCTCGTCGGGAAATTCGCCGGACAGCGCGGACAGCAAATCGCGCTGCTGCGCCAGTTGTTTCAGCAACGGCGGCAGCGCGGCTTCGGTTTGCGCGAGTTGCGATTCTTGCGCGGCGACATCAAGCCGGGTCGCGAGTCCTTTTGCAAATCGTTCACGCAGCACTTGAACCATTTCCGAATTGATGGCGACAAGCTGGCGCGTCGCGTCAATTTGCGCGCGCAGCGACGCTTCCTGAATCGCGGCGAGAACGACATTCGCGCTCAAAGTGATATGCGTTGCGACGAGTTGAAAACGGGCGGACTGTTGTTGCGCTTTCAAAGATTCGACGATTCGGCGGTTCAAACCGAAAACATCCAGCGCGTAAGAAACGCTGACTTGCGGCGTGAACAAACTGTAATACTGCGCGCCGGAATTGGGCGTGGGCGAAATTTCCGAGGAAGTTTTATTTCGCGTTGCTGAAAAACTTCCAGAGACGCTCGGATAAAAAGCGCCTTTTCCGGCGAGCACATTTTCCTTCGCAACCATCAACGCCGCCTGCGCTGATTTGATGTCGGGATTATTTGTCAGCGAACACTCAATTAAATCGTTGAGCGGTTTGGAGTGAAACACCGCCCACCA
>Ga0181525_10001814_pt1 | contig 17986 bp, 13 predicted proteins | sample PEATcosm2014_Bin_48_FD_121100 | JGI IMG/M metagenome (GOLD analysis project Ga0181525, IMG submission 121100) | Peatland microbial communities from MTU Mesocosm Facility, Houghton, MI, USA - PEATcosm2014_Bin06_10_metaG | ecosystem: Environmental > Terrestrial > Soil > Wetlands > Peat | place...
AGAACAGGAATTGCGAAAATTGATGGAGGACGACGACGCGGCGCTGGCCGAGGTGGACGGATGGATTCAGACGAACGACGCGCTCGTGGCCAAAGGCGCGGGCGAAACGAAGGAGGCGTTGAACCAGCGCATCCACGCGCGGCTCGACACGGTCCGCGCAAATTACGCCGACTTTCTCCGGCGCCATCCCGATTCGGCGCGCGGCTATCTGGCCTACGGCAGTTTTCTCGACGACATCGGCGACGAGGAGGCGGGCAAGGTGCAATTTGAAAACGCCTCGCAGCTCGACCCGAAAAATCCGGCGGCGTGGAACAACCTAGCCAATTACTACGGCGAAAACGGCCCGCTGACGAACGCCTTTGCCGATTACGCCAGGGCGATTGAATTGGATCCGACCGAGCCGGTGTATTACCAGAATCTAGCCACGACGGTTTATCTTTACCGCAAGGACGCGCGGGAATTTTACGGCATCAACGAGCAGCAGGTTTTCGACAAGGCGCTGGAACTTTATCGGAAAGCCGTCCAGTTTGACCCGGAAAATTTCGAGCTTGCGACGGACTACGCCGAAAGTTACTACGGCATCCGCCCGCTGCGCACGAACGATGCGCTCGTGGCGTGGACCAACGCGCTCAACATCGCGCACAATGATGTCGAGCGTGAAGGTGTTTTTATCCACCTCGCCCGTGTCAAAATCGCCGCCATGCGTTTCGACGAGGCCCGCGCGCAGCTCGACGCCGTGACCAACGCCATTTATGCCGATGTCAAAACCAGGATGGAACGCAATCTGGTCGAGCGCGAAAACGCGGCGACCAATCCCATCGTCGCCAAGCTGACAAATCAATTGCCGGAAATTTCCACGAACATTTCAGTCACGGCGACGAATGTAATCGTTCCAACGGATCCATTGCCGATGATCACGAATGGCATCCCGGCGTTGACCAATCCGCCGGTTCTGCGCCCGATGCCGGAACCGCCGTCGGGCAATGCGCCGTGAAATTCAACTTTGTGTCACGCCGGCTTTGTGGTGATATATTGGCGCATGAACTTTTACGAAAAGTTGAAATTTGACGCCAACGGCCTGATTCCGGCGATTGTTCAGGAGCAGAAAACCGGCCGCGTGCTGATGATGGCGTGGATGAACCGCGCGTCGCTCGAAAAAACCATCAAGACCGGCAAGACCCACTTCTGGAGCCGCTCGCGCAAAAAATTCTGGATGAAGGGCGAGAGCAGCGGTCACACGCAGACCGTGAAAGACATTTCATTCGATTGCGACGGCGACACGCTGCTCATCCAGGTTGAACAAATCGGTGCCGCATGCCATGAAGGCTACCAGTCGTGCTTTTTCCGCTCGGTTGAAAACGCGGGAAAATCGTTCAAGGTGACGGAAGCCCAACTCGAAACTCCGGAGCAGATTTACGGGAAGAAGTGATGGACGACATCATTCCATTTGCCAGTCGCGGGTATTTTTTGATGCTCGCGCTGCTGGTCTTTTCGCGCGGCATGGATTTCTTGAGCACGTGGATCGCCACGCCGAATCTCGCACTTGAAGGCAATCCCCTCGCCAAGAAGCTTGGTTGGAAATGGGGCTTGCTGCTGAACATCGCCATCTGTCTCGCGCTTCCGCTCTGGCCGTTGTCGGCGATTGTCATTTCGACGGCAAGCGTGCTGGTGGCCGCGCGCAATTTCCAGTCCGCCTGGCTCATGCGCTCGCTCGGTGAGGAGATTTACCGCCGCTGGCACGTCGAGTGCGTGCGGAAAACGCGCGTCACGCTTTACCTCTTCTGCCTCGCCGGCAACACGCTGCTGACCGCCGCCGTTGGCGTCGCGCTGATTTATTTCAACAATCCCGAACGGGCTGGATTCGTGGCGTTCGCCATCGGCATGGGCATGATTGCCTACGCCGTCGCCGTGGCGTTTTACACGCTGCTGGCCATCTGGCGGATTCATCGCGCGGCCAAACGCGAGGCCCGCGAACTGGCGGCGCAAAATACGCAAAGCAACGCCCAGCCTCTGGTCATCGAAACTTGCTCGCGCCCGCCCGGCCAAATCGTTTAAGCTGCCGGCATGTATTCGCCGCCGCTCGATGAATTTCTGAAGCTCGCCGCGCAGGGAAATCTCATTCCCGTCACACGCCGCGTCCTCGCCGACTTGGAAACGCCGCTCTCGGCCTATCGCAAAATCAGCGGACAAGGCGAATCGTTCCTCTTTGAATCCGTTGAGGGCGGCGAACACATCGGGCGCTACTCGTTCGTCGGCTGCAACCCGCGCGCCGTCATCCGGCAGGACGGCCAGCACGTCCAGATGATTGAGAACGGCCGCGTCACGGAAAGTTTCGTCGTCGGCAAAAACGCGAAGGACGGTCTCGAAGTCGTCGAGCGCGTGATGAAAAAATACCGCGCTGTGGCCGTGCCGGGATTGCCGCGTTTCACCGGCGGCGCGGTCGGCTTCATCGGCTACGAATTCATCCATGACGTCGAGCCGATCGTGCCACGCCCGCCGCAGGATGAATTGAAAACGCCCGTGATGTATTTTCTCGTCGCCGATCAGCTTCTGGTGTTCGACCGCGTCGCGCAGACCATCACGATTCTCGTCAACGCGATTCTCGACGACGCGGAAAGCCCCGCCGAAGCTTACGAAAATGCCGTCGGCGAAATCGAGCGCCTCGTCTCGCTGCTCGAACAGCCGAGCGAACACCAGCCGGTAAGTGTGCCGGATGAAATCCCACCCGTCGCATTCGAATCGAACCAGTCGAAGGAAAAATTTTACGCCAACGTCGAGGCGGCAAAGAAATACATCACCGCCGGAGACATCATCCAAGTCGTCGGTTCGCAGCGGTTTTCCGCCCCCGTCACGGCATCGCCGCTGGACATCTACCGCGCCGCGCGCAACATCAATCCGTCGCCTTACATGTTTTTGCTGGAGCTGGACGGGTTCTCGCTCGTCGGCGCATCGCCGGAGATTCACGTCCGCTGCGAGGAAGGCAAGGTGGAAATCCGCCCGATTGCCGGCACGCGCCGGCGTGGGAAAACCGAGGCCGAAGACGCCGCGCTGGAAAAGGAGCTGCTCGCCGACCCGAAGGAACGCGCCGAACACGTCATGTTGGTGGACCTCGCGCGCAACGACATCGGCCGCGTCTGCGATTTCGGTAGCGTGCAGGTGAAGGATTTGATGTTCATCGAGCGTTACAGCCACGTCATGCACATCGTTTCGCAGGTCGAAGGCAAACTTTCCGTGGGCAAGACGAACTACGATTTGATGCGCGCGACATTTCCGGCGGGCACGGTCAGCGGCGCACCGAAAATCCGCGCGATGCAGATCATCGCCGAACTGGAGCAGACCTCGCGCGGGCCGTATGCGGGCGCGGTCGGCTATTTTTCCTTCAACGGCAATCTGGACACCTGCATCACCATCCGCACGGCGCTCATCAAGGACGGCAAGGCTTACGTCCAGGCCGGCGGCGGCTGGGTGAACGACTCCACGCCCGAATGCGAATTTCAGGAGACCGTCAATAAATCCATGGCGATGCGCAAAGCCATTGCGATGGCGGAAAATTTCGGCGGGCAGAAGTAAGTTTTAGTAGCTCATCCGGTCAATCTTCACCTTGCCCCGGAAAATCCAGTAAATGCAGACCGTGTAGGCAATCACCACCGGCACGCCGATGCACGCGATGACCAGCATGATGCCGAGCGTCTTGGACGACGACGCGGCGTTGTAAATGTTCAGGCTGTTTTCGGGATTCGGCAGGCTGTAAACCAGATTCGGGAAAATGTTCAGCGCGAACAGCGCCATCAGCGTGATGATGGCGGCGCACGAGGACAAAAAAGCCTTGCCGTCGTTGCCGTGGTGGAATTCGCGCGGGATGTTGGCGATGGCCAGCATGTTCGCCAGCGCCACAGTGAAGAGCCACGGGTTGTTTCGCACGCGCTCCGACATGTGCGGCACGTAAAGCAGCGTCGCCATCGTCAGCGTCACGGCGCAAATCACAAAGAAGATGATGCAGCGCATGGCCCAGACACGGAGCTTGTCGTGCAGCGCGCCCTCGGTCTTCATCACGCCGTAAATCGCGCCGTGCATCATGAACAGCGCCACGGTCGTCACGCCGACGAGCAGCGGATACGGCGTCAGCAGGCCGAGAAAAGTCCCGGCAAATTCGCCGTTGGCATCCACCGGCACGCCCCAGGCGATGTTGCCCAGCGCGGTGCCGATGAGCAGTGACGACACGATGCTGCCGGCGGCGAAGCCGACATCCCACGTTTGCCGCCACCAGTGTTCAGGCCGTTTGCTGCGGAATTCAATCGCCACGGCGCGAAAAATCAGCGCCGCCAGCAGCAGCATCAGCGCGAGATAAAACCCGGAGAATACCGTCGCATAAACGTTCGGAAACGCCGCGAACAATGCGCCGCCGCCGGTGACGAGCCAGACTTCGTTGCCGTCCCAGACCGGGCCGATGGAATTGATGAGGATGCGCCGCTCGGTGTCGTCCTTGGTGAACAAGTGCAGCGCGCCGATGCCGAGGTCAAAGCCGTCGAGCATGGCATAGCCGGTGAACAGGACGCCGACGAGGACGAACCAGATGGTGTTCAAATCGGGGTGCATGGCATTTAATTTCTGGTGGGCAGCGCGAGTTTGCCGGACGGGATCAAATCATCCTCGTGCGGCCCGTGCTGGATTTTGTCGTTGAGCAGGTAAATGAAAACGGCGAACAGCAGGAAATAGATCAGCGTGAACAAAATCAGCGAGGACAGGACGACGTTCGCTTTCACCACGGCGGACAAACCCTCCGGCGTGCGCAGCACACCGTAGACAATCCACGGCTGGCGTCCGACTTCGGCGGCGAACCATCCAAGCTGGTTCGCCATTTGCGGCAGCAGCACCGAGAACACCAGAATCCACAGCAGCCACCGGCGCTCATGCAGCGAGCCGTGGCGGAAATATAAAAATCCGAGCGCGGCAATGGCAATCATCGTGAAGCCGATGCCGATCATGCCGTGAAAGAACATAAACGACGCCTGCACCGGCGGCCGGTCTTCCGGCGGAACCGAGTCGAGACCGGTGACCGTCGCGTGAAAACTATTGAAGGCCATGAAACTCAACATATCCGGCAATTGGAGGCCGACGACTTTTTGATTTTGTTCATCCACCCAGCCGATGACGGTGAGCGGCGCGTTGGAAGTGGTTTCGTAAAGCCCCTCAAATGCAGCGAGCTTGACCGGCTGGTTTTTCGCCACGCCCTGCGCGCTGATGTGGCCGGTGACGGCTTGCAGCAGCGACGCCAGCAATGCCACCGTCAGGCCGACCTTGAGCGATTTGCGCGCAAACTCCAGATGCTTGCCCTTCAGCAAATACCAGGCGCTGACGCTGACGACCAGAAACGCCCCGGTGCACCAGGCGCCGCAAACCGTGTGCGACAACCGCTCCATCGAGGACGGGTTGAAAACGAGCTGCCAGAAATTGGTGATTTCCGCCCGCGCATGCAGGCCTTCGCCGACGATGTGATAGCCGGCGGGCGTCTGCATCCAGGAATTTGCCACAATGATCCATACCGCGCTGAAATGCGCGCCGAGACAAACCATGCACGTCGAGAAGAAATGCATCTTGCGGCTGACCTTGTCCCAGCCGAACAGGAGCACCGCGAGAAAGCCGGATTCGAGGAAGAACGCGAAGATTCCCTCCGCCGCCAGCGCGCTGCCGAACACATCGCCGACGAACCGCGAATACGCCGCCCAGTTCGTGCCGAACTCGAATTCCATCACGATGCCCGTCGCCACGCCGATGGCGAACGTGAGCGCGAACACGCGCGTCCAGAACCGCGCCATCTGGTGGTAGAGGGTGTTGCCGGTCTTGAGCCACGCGCCCTCCATGATGACCAGCAGCAGGCCGAGGCCGATGCTCAAGGGCGGATAGAGATAATGAAACGCGGCGGTCGCGCCGAACTGGATTCGTGATAGCGTCAAAACATCCATAACTGCCGGCTAAAATCCCATGGAATGCCGCCTCAAGCCAACCGTTTTTTGCCTTGTTTGCAACGGTATTTGTCCGGCTTAACCTTATCATTAGCTGCGCCCAATCTGCTTGGAAATGAATCCGGGCGCAAATCGTGCGATGGTTGCAGGCCGTAAATACATTTGCCGCCGCGGCGTGATTTGGTAGAATGAGGTTGGAATGGGAAAGATATGAAGCGCTGGTTTTTCATCGCAATGGCGGGACTGCTTCCGGGCATGGTTGCCCACGCGGCACAGGTCGGCTTGATCAAGATTGACGGCGCCATCGGCCCGGCCACGGCCAGCTACATCTCCCGCGCGATTGACGTGGCGACCGACCAAAGCGACGAATGCCTCATCATCCAGCTCGACACGCCGGGCGGGCTTCTCGATTCCGCTTCGGAAATTGTCCAGAAATTTTACGCCTCGAAGGTGCCCATTGTGGTTTATGTGTCGCCTGCGCCGGCGCGCGCGGGCAGCGCGGGGGTGTTCATCACCATGGCGGCGGACGTGGCCGTGATGGCTCCTCATACGCGGATTGGCGCGGCGCATCCGGTGGAGCTTGGCGCGAGCGGCAACGTCGAGCAGACCGACGACGTGATGAAAAAGAAAATCGAGAACGACACCGCCAGCTTCGCCCAATCCATCGCCGAAAAACGGAACCGTGATGTGGATTGGGCCAAGTCCGCCGTGCTCGACAGCGCCTCCATCACGGCGGAGGAGGCTTTGGACAAAAACGTCATTGATTTCATCGCGCAGGACTTGCCGGATTTGCTCAAGCAGCTCAATGGGCATGAAGTCAACGGCAAGACTCTAAGAACCGCGAATGCCACCATCGTTGAAATCCCCATGAACCTGTGGGAAGATTTCTCGCAATTGTTCCTGCGGCCGGAGGTCATGTTCATCCTGATGCTGATGGTGATTTACGGCATCATCGGCGAATTGAGCAGTCCCGGCGCGATCCTGCCGGGCATCGTCGGGGCAATCGCGCTGATTCTCGTGCTTTACATGTCGGCCATCCTGCCGGTCAACGTCACCGGGCTGGTGCTGATCGGGCTGGCGATTGTGTTGTTCATTGTGGATGTTTTTGCGACGACGCATGGCGTCCTGACGGCGGGCGGCATCCTTTCATTTTTCCTTGGCGCGCTGATGCTGTTCAGCAACGCCGCGCCGGGCTTCGGTCTGTCGCTGGGCTGGATCATTCCGGGGACGGTGGTGACGGCGCTGTTTTTCGTCTTTGTCGTCGGGAAGGGCATTCGCGCGCAATTCAAACCCGTCCGCGCCGGGGCGGAAACGATGCTCGGCAAGACGGTGAACGCGCTTTCGCGGATTGACTCGGCGGGCGGCAAGGTGTTTATCGAAGGCGAACATTGGAACGCCGTCAGCGAATCGCCGGCGGATGCCGGACAGCCGGTGGAAATTGTCGACATCAACGGACTGACTTTGAGAGTTAAACCAAAACAAAATTAACGGAGAAAAATTATGGACCAACAATCAATCGAGAATCTTGTCAAAGGCGGACTCGCCATCATCGTCCCTGCATTCATCATCCTTGTCGTTATTCTGCCGCAGGCCGTCCGCATTTTGCGCGAATACGAGCGCGGCGTGATTTTCCGGCTCGGCAAATTGCAGGGCGCGAAGGGTCCGGGCATCATTTTCCTCATCCCCATCGTGGACAAAATGGTGCGGATGGATTTGCGCGTGGTGACGATTGACGTGCCGAAGCAGGAAATCATGACCAAGGACAACGTGCCCGCCACGGTGGACGCGGTGATTTATTTCCGCGTCGTGGATCCGAACGCGGCGGTGGTGAAGGTGGAAAATTTCTGGAAGGCGACCTCGCTCATCGGCCAGACGACCTTGCGCAGCGTGCTCGGCCAGTCGCCGCTGGACGATTTGCTTTCGCAACGCGATGTCATCAACCAGAAGTTGCAGGAAATCATTGACCGCCAGACCGAGCCGTGGGGCATCAAGGTCACGGGCGTGGAAGTGAAGGAAGTCGCGCTGCCGGACAGCATGAAGCGCGCGATGGCCAAGCAGGCCGAGGCCGAGCGCGAACGCCGCGCGAAGGTCGTGAACGCCGAGGGCGAATTCCAAGCGGCGGAAAAAATGGTGCAGGCCGCCGCGTTGATTGCGAAGGAACCGATTGCGCTGCAACTGCGCTATCTCCAGACCATGCGCGAGATGGCCAGCGAGCACAACACGACGACGTTCCTGCCGCTGCCGATAGATTTGTTCAGCGCGTTTTTGAAGAAATAAATTTTGTAGATATCGCAGATTGATTGATGATTGTTTTGAACATCATCCTGCTGACAATCGCCGCCGCGATTGCGTGGTGGTTGAGCGGATTTGATTCGCGGGTGACAGGCGAAAGTAAAAAGGCGGATTTCATCCGCCGGATTTTGCGGTGCGCCGCGACATTCCTCCTGGCTTGGATTTTTTTCGCGTCCAACGCCGTCGGCACCGGTTACGACTTCATTCCATTGATATTGATAGTCCCGACGTCGCTCGGCCTGCTGTGGTGCAATCCGCTCGGAGAGCTGCTTTCGCACGGATTTCGCCGGTTGATTGACACCGACGACCGCAGTGTATTTGACCCGCACCAAAGCGCGCGCAATCTGGACATGGTCGCGAGCCTGCTCAAAAGCGGGCGGCGCGAGGAGGCCGCGCAGTTGTGCGAGGCGCTCAAAAAATCAGGCGACGCCAACATCCTCGTGATGGAAACTTTGCTCGCGCGCAACGGAATCCAGCTTGAAAACGACCGGAAGCCGAAGCCTTTGACGGAGGCATACCGGTTGCGTTCGGAGGGAAAATTCGATGAGGCGGCAGCCGTTTTGAATTTGATGCTGGCGGAAAATCCGTCCAACATGGATGCGGCACTGATGCTGATGCGGCTTTACGTCCGGGATTTGCGGCGCAGCGACAAGGCGGCGGAAGTCCTGCGCGCACTGGAAAAGCAGCCGCACATCCCGCCCGGCCACATTGAATATGCGCAGCGCTCGATCCATGATTGGGGACGGAAAAAGCGCGCGGCGGAAGCCGTCGTGCTGCCGGAATCGGTTGACGAACTGCTGGCGTGCGGTTATCTGGGAACCGCGATCGAGATTCTGGAACGCAAGGTCAAAGAGCGGCCGCAGGATTTTGATTCGTGGCTGAAGCTGGCCGAGGCGCACGGCCTGCACTCCGGCAATATCCAGCGCGCGGAAAAAATCATCGAAAAAATTGAAGGCAATCGCGGCTTCAGCGCAGAGCAAATCCAGGTTGCGAAAGTGAAATTGAAGGAGTGGCGGGAAGCGAAGCCGCGAAAAAATTAGATTTTGTTTATACCCCTTTACAAATACAAACTCTGCGACGGCTGCTGCAAGGTGTGCGGCGGGAGATTCGTTTCATGCCGTGTCGGGTGTGTTTTGGATTGAGAAATATGGCGACGCCCGCATGATGGGGGCATCGCAATGGACAATCGCGTTGCATCACCATTTTCATCGTGACTCCTGCAAATATCATCGCGTTGGCGCCCATTGCCGTCATCGGCTGGTGGGTGAGCGGGTTTGATTCACGGTTGAAGGCCGAGAGCAGGCTGCGGGATTTCATCAGCCGCGCCATCCGGTGCGGGTTAACCCTGGTTCTGCTGGCGGCTTTTTTTGCGCTGCCCGGGGCGTTAGACACCTACGCGGAAACCATGGCCATCATCGCAACGCTTACGCTGCTCTGGTGCCGGTGCCTGGCGGAAGTGTGCGCGCGCGGACTGCACCTCTTCATTGACCCCGAAGACAAGCGGGCGTTCGATCCGGATAAAAACACGCGCGACCTGAACATGATCGCCCATTTGATAAAAACCGGTCAAAGGCGAAAAGCAATCCAGCTATGCGAACAATTGAAGGATTCCGGGGATTCCAGCGTGTTCGCGGCGGAAACGCTGCTGGAACATCTTGGCGTCCGTCGAAACAGCCTTCCGAAGCTCAAGCCGCTGACCGAAGCCTATCTTTTGCGTTCGCGTGGCCAGTTCAAAGCAGCGAAAAGCGTCCTCAATTCGGTGCTCGCCAAAAATCCGTCCGACACGGGCGCGGCTTTGATGTTGATGCAACTTTACGCGCAGGATTTGCGCCGGCCCGGCAAGGCCGCAAAAGTCCTGCGGAACTTGAAAAAGCAACCCGGCATTCCGCCGGAACAAATCGAACAGGCGGAACACTCCCTTCAGGAATGGGAACACCCAAAGCTGAAACTGACGGTTGTCGCGCCGCCGAAGTCCTTTGACGAAGTTGACGAACTTCTTGGCAGCGGCCGTCTCGGCACGGCCATCGAAACTTTGGAGGAAAAAACAAACGCCCAACCGGAAAATTTCGGGCTTTGGATCAAATTGGCCGAGGTTCATTCCGTGTATTGCGGCAATCTCAATCGCGCCGATGCAATCATCCGGCAAATTGAAAACAACCCCGGCTTTAGCGCGGAACAAATCCAAACCGCCCGAACCAGACTCCACGAATGGCGCAACCTGGCCCAGCGTTCCTCGTAAGATTCCATTCGACATCCGCTGTTTGAAGTTCGAAATTGATGTCATGCCGCTTTACGAATTCGAACTGTGTGATGGTGAGTGCAAGGTGTGCGGCGGGAAATTCACCCTGAACCGTCCGCTCTCGGCCAAGCCGCTCACGAATTGCCCGGCGTGCAAAAAGCCGGTGCGCAAGATCATTTCCGGCTTCAGCACGCCGCACAAACTCAAGCCGCTGTCCATCTCCGACGCCAAGAAGGCCGGGTTCACCGTGCTCAAAAAGGTCAGCAAGGGCGAATACGAGAAGCAGTAAACCCGGCTGAAAGTTGGGTGCTGTGAGAGCTTGCGGCTGAAATTCATCCATCTCTCAACCTTCAACCGTCCACTTTCTTTTGAGTTCAATTTTGACGGAGGTTGTCCAATAAGCTAACCTGACGATTGGATATGGGCTTCAGCTTTTCAAATGTGACGAGGTGGCTGCTTCCCGCCAGCGTGGCGCTGGCGGCGGCTTGTTCCACCGAGGCCCAGCCTTCGGGACAGGGGCCGGGAGAAGCGATTATATTTTCCGCGCCGAACGATGACGGTGTCAGTTCCAACATGCCGTCATTGGTCGCCAAGCAGCCGGGGTTGTTGGATTTAGCAAGCACAGTCCGGTCGCCAGCACTGAATTTCGGCGCCGCGACCATGCCCGCGCCGCGACTGCCGGCCGTTTCGCCCTCCCAGATTCAACGGATGCAGCGCCTGCTCGACGAGCGGAAGAATTGGACGCTGCTGACGCCCGAGGAAATCCTTGACCTGCCAACACGGGAAAAAATTCTTGGCATCCAGGATCTCGACGCTTTCGGCCAGCCAAAGAACGAGACGGTTATCGAGCAATATTATGAAAGACAGGAGCAGTTGCGCGCCCGCACGAATGATTACAATTATGGAGAGGCGGATTCGTCTTCGCAGAAGGGTCTTTTGGGCGACCAAGAGATGCAGTTGAACCCGAACATTTGGTCTCCTGCCGGCGGCAAACCGGCCGGTTCGACGCTGATGAACCAGTTTTTGAACGGGACGCCGGATAATCGCACTGCTTCCGCCCGCGCCCCCGAAAACACCTGGCCGAAATCATTTGACCTGCCCGCGCCACCACCCGACCCCACGCTGGAGCAGCAAGCCGCCCTGGAACAATTCCAGCAGTTGCTTCAACCGCATTCGTTGGCCGGTGGCACCGCGAAAGCCCCGGCGTTGGGCAGCCCGATTTTTTCTCCGATGTCCACAACGCCCACTTCCATTTCCGGACAGGCTGCCGTGATTCCGATTGGAGCGTCCTTCACGCCATTGAGCAGCGGGATCGCCATGCCGACGGGCGTGACTCCGTTGCCGGGCCTGCTTGGCCAAAATAATACAGCGACGACACCTGCGCCGGAATGGAAACCGGAACTGCCGCCCTGGATGTCGTCCGCGCCGCAACTGGACGCGATACCGCAGCGCAAATTTTAATGCGCGGAAGTGATCAGGAGGACCTGTTCAAGTGTTGAAAGGCCGTCACGTGCGCGGTCGAGTCCTGCCATGCGGAGTGTGCGCATGCCTTCCTTGACGGCAACCTTGGCCATTTCGCGGGTATTGGCGCGGGCGATGATGAGCTTGCGGATCTGGTCGCTGATGGTCATGGCCTCGATGATTGCCATGCGCCCGGCGTAACCGGAATTTTTGCAGCGCTCGCAGCCGCGCCCGCGGTAAAGCTGAACGCCATCAAAGGTCGCCGGATCAATGCCGAGGTCATCAAACATTTTCGGCGGATACGTCAACGGCTCCTTGCAATGCGAGCAGATGCGGCGAATGAGCCGCTGCGCGCATGAAAGAATCACCGAGGACGAAATCAAAAACGGCGCGATGCCCATGTCGTCCAGGCGCGCGATGGCGCCGGGCGCGTCGTTGCAGTGCATCGTGGACAGCACCTGGTGGCCGGTGAGCGCGGCTTCGATGGCGATTTCGGCGGTCTCGGTGTCGCGGATTTCGCCGATCATGATGATGTCCGGGTCCTGGCGCAAAATGGATCGCAGCGCGCTGGCAAAGGTGAGGCCGATGTCTTTTTTGGTCGGCACCTGGTTGATGCCGGGAATCTGGAATTCGACCGGGTCTTCGACGGTGATGATGTTCCATTGCGGGCTGTTCAGCTCATTGAGCGCGGAATAAAGCGTGGTGGTTTTTCCGGAACCTGTCGGGCCGGTGACGAGAATCAAACCGTGCGGGGCGTCAATGGCGGATTTGAACTGCTTGAAGGTGTCGGGATCCAGGCCGAGTTTGTCAACGCTCGCGGTCAGATTGGATTTATCGAGCACGCGCATCACGATTTTCTCGCCATGCACCGTGGGCAGCACGGAAACGCGCAAGTCGTAATCCTTGCCGCCGACCTTGACCCTCATGCGCCCGTCCTGCGGCAGGCGCCGCTCGGCGATGTCGAGGCTGCTCATGATTTTGAAGCGCGAGGCGAGCGCCAGTTGCATCTGCTTGGGCGGCGGCGTCGCGTCAATCAGCACGCCGTCCAGCCGATAGCGCAGCCGCATGTTTTTCTCGAACGGCTCCAGATGGATGTCGCTGGCGCGGTCCTTGATGGCCTGGACGATGATCAGGTTTGCAAGTTTGATGACAGGCGCTTCCTCGCTGGAAGCGGCGAGCTTGTCGAGGTTGACTTCTTCGATGGCTTCCTTGACGGCTTCAACGGTGTCCCCCTCGGCTTCCTGTTTCGCCGCGTCCTGGATGATGGCTTCCATCGAACCGCCGCCCTTGGCGGAATCAATGGCGGCAAGCTTGTCCGCGATGGATTTTTCGGACGCGATCAGCGGGGCGATTTCCAGTTTGGTGATGCGCTTGACATCGTCGAGCGCGAGGACGTTGAGCGGGTCGGCCATCGCGAGGAACAATTTGTTTTCCAGCCGGGCGACGGGAACCACTTTGTGATTATATTCCGTGTCCCGTGGCAGCAAGTCGGCGATTTCCTCCGGGATGGCGAGGCGCGCGAGGTTGACGGGCGGGACATTGAGCACGCGGCCCATGCACACGGCCAGATCCTGCTCGCTGACGTAGGCTTTGTCCACGATGAGCTTGACGAGGCGCGCGCCTTCCTTCTTTTGCTGTTCGAGCAACTCCTCCACCTGTCCCGCGCTCAACAGTCCGTCCTCGACGAGCGCGTCGGCGATGCGTTCTCCGAATGATTTTACTTTGGCCATGGTTTAACGGAAGGCTTTGCGAACTGCTTGAATCAACTCCGTGGGCGCCGCCAGATACCAGAGCAGCCGGTGGGGAGTGGCCTCGGCCAGTTCCTTCGCCGCCTGCTGGTTGAACGGATTGGCCGTCGCCACCAAAATGGACTTGCTCATCCGGTCAAACGGCACCACGCACCAGCGCCGGCACACCTCCGCCGGGAAGCCGCGCAACAAATCCATGTCCAATTCGTAACGTTCCAATGGGAGATAACCCGTGCGTGATTTATCGGCAAGCAGCTTGAGCGATTTTTCCACGGTAAAAACACCCTTGTCATGAATCGCCTGAATGAATGGCTCGACCACGTCCGACTGCGCACCGGTCAAATCCGGGGTGCGCCAGCACGCATCGAAATCACCGGCACTGACGACCTTGCTCTCGACAAAAATCTTTTGCATCGTCTTGCGGCCATCGTCAATTTCACCTTCCGTCGCGCGCGCCCTCTTGCGGAATTTGGTCTCGCCCTGCGGTGCCAGCGCCGCCGGCTCGGCCACCGCGGATTGCGCCGCCGAGTTGCTGGCCGTGTCTTCAATGCGCCGGAGCGCCGTCTGCACGTCGGCGTCGTTGGGCCGCCGTTGCAGCACCGTCTCATATTCCAAAATCGCCGATGAAAGCTGTCCCATCTGGGTGTAAGCCTCGGCGATGCGTTTTGAAATCCGGATGACATCCGGTTCCCGGCCCAGCTTGGTGTAGGCTTCCTTGAGAATTTCCAGCGACTGGCAGTCATTCGGCTGCGACTGGACAATGACCTCGAACATCTCAATCGTCTGCTTCAATTGAGCTTCTTCAGCCGGATTTAACGGGGCCGTTGTCATAAAACCGCCCGCCATTTTAAGCACTGGCCGTCTCTCAATGCAACCCCCCATTCTTCGTCCGCATTTGCAGCATTGATTTCCGCCGCCAACTGCGAAATTGTAAAGCCGTCCGGCAACCCGATCCGGATTAAAATGGTGCAACCCAATTTGACCATGACGCCGCCGCCCGGCGAACGCCTCCTGCGCTTCGCCGGCGACCGCGTCCATTTCACGGTTCGCGCCGGCGCGGCGTCCGGCGGCTGGCGCGCGCTGCTCCGCACCAATCTCGGTCGTGCCGGTCTTCGCCGCAGGGAAATCATTTCCGCCCACGCCGGCGGCGCGGCTGCCGCTGGCGCGTCATGGCGCGACGTGCCGATGCAAAAAACCGCCGAGGGCTGGCAAATCGAACTGCCGCTCGCCGAGGTCGGCTGGTTCAAGGCCAAGGCTTATCTGCTCGACGAGAAAAACTGGCAGCACTGGCCGGATGGCGCGGACGTGGGAATTTCAGTTCATCCAAATTTCGCGCGCACCGCCAACACGATTTACTGCGCGTTCGCACGGCTTTTCGGCGCGGCGAAAAATCTCACTTCGACCGCCGATGAAAAAACGGAGACGCAACTCAAGTCGCTCGAAGCGCTCGGCTACACGACTTTGCCGCCGTCGGGAAAATTCCGCGACCTCACCCGCCAGTTGCCGCACATCGTCCAGACACTCGGCTGCCGCATCATTCATCTTCTGCCCGTGCATCCGACGCCGACAACCTATGCGCGCTTCGGGCGCTTCGGCAGTCCTTATGCCGCGCTTGATTTGACGGCGGTGGATCCCGCGCTCGTCGAATTCGACAAGCGCGCCACCGGCATTGACCAGTTTTGCGAACTTACCAACGCCGCGCACTCGCTCGGCGCGCGCGTCTTCATTGACATCGTCATCAACCACACCGGCTGGGGTTCCACCTTGCAGGAAAATCATCCGGAATTTTTCCTGAAGAAACCGGATGGTGAATTCGCCAGTCCCGGCGCGTGGGGCACCGTCTGGGAGGATTTGGTAGAATTGGAACAGCACGACGTGAAACTTTGGGACATCATCGCCGATTCGCTTTTGATCTGGTGCCGGCGCGGCGTGGACGGTTTCCGCTGCGACGCCGGTTACAAAATCCCCGTGCCCGCCTGGCAATACATCATCGCCCGAGTTCAGGATGAATTTCCAGAAACCATTCTCCTGCTCGAAGGACTCGGCGGCTCATGGGAAGCCACCGAGGCGCTCCTCACCGAAGGCGGAATGCAATGGGCATATTCCGAGTTGTTTCAGAATTATTCCGGCAAGGAAGTCGCGTGGTATTTGGATTACGCCAACCGCCAGAGCGAGCGCGCCGGCAGCTACGTTCACTATTCCGAAACCCACGACAACGAGCGCCTCGCCAAAAAAAGCCGCGCATGGTCGCTGCTGCGAAACCGTCTTTGCGCACTCACCAGCCCCAGCGGCGGATTCGGCTTCACCTGCGGCGTCGAATGGCTCGCCACCGAAAAAATCCGCGTCCACGGCTGCACCGGCCTGAATTGGGACAGCGCCGACAACATCGTTCCCGAACTCGCCCAACTCAACCAGCTTGTCTCTGACCACCCGTGCTTTTTCGACGGCGCGAAACTTACGCGATTGAGCGCGCCCGACTCGCCGGTTTACGCGCTGCTTCGCGAATCGGCTGTAGGCGAAGATTCCGTCCTCGTTCTCGTCAACACCGACGTTGAAAATTCCCACCTGTTGACGCTCGCGCCAGCCAATTTGAAATTTGAAATTTCCGATTTCCAATTTGACTTGCTCGGCCAGCCACTCTCGCAATTCGACCGCGAGAAGGACGAAATTATTTTCACCCTCGCGCCCGGCGCATGCCATTGCCTCGCGCCGACTGAAAAGCCTGCAGGTTTGAGCGGCGACGCCTACCGCCGCGCCCGCGCGCAGGCCGCGTTTGCGTTTGAAGCGCTCAATAAAATCATTCCCGCTGAAACCTTTGACAGCCTCGACTGGCGCTGGCTCGCGGAACAGGTCGAACGTTCGCCGGGAAATTTTCTCGCCGCCACCGCTGAGTTCGCCGCGCGTGATGCCAAAACCCCGCTTGCCGATTTGCTGCCCGAAGTCGAATCGGGAAAAATCTTCCCGCGGGTGGTCGAATGGACGCTGATTGACCGCCGTCGTGTCACGCCCGTTCCACCGGGCCATTGGCTGCTCGTTCAGGACACCGCGCCGTTTCGCGCCTCGCTGGAAATGCAGAATGAAGAAGGCAGAATGCAAAATGGAAACGCGGATGCAATTCACGTTCAATCCATTCCGTCCGGCAAGGGTTTCATCGCCTGCTTCGCGCCTCGCGATTTGGCGGCGGAAGCTGAATTAATTTTGGAACGTTACGCCGCAGCTTCGCAAAAGGTTTCCGCCGCGATCCGTTTTCTCGCGCCCGAGCCGGCACTCCCAACTTCCATCTCCCAACTCCCATCTCCTGACGATTTGGTTTTGCTGACCAATGGCCTCGGCGGCATGGCGCGCATTTGCGTGGATTTGGGCCGCGTTAATTCCAAATACGATTGCGTTCTCGGCGCCAATTTGAATCCGGAATTTCCCGTGGACCGCCACATTTTCGTCAAACGCCTCCGCGTCTGGGTGAACGCCGATGGTTTTCTCTCGCCGCTGGATTTCAAAAACCTCGCGTCGTTTGAAACCGGCCCGCCCGCCGTCTGGAATTTTGTCGCCAGCGCCGGTGACGGTCGCACGGTGGAAATCGAATTGCACGCCGAAATGCTCGAGGGCAAAAACACGACGGCCTTTCATTTCAGCCGCCCGACGGACAAACGCGCGACCGGCAAACAACTGCCCGCCGATGCCGATGTGCGACTGACGGTGCGCTTTGACATCGAGGACCGGAATTTTCATTCCGAAACCAAACGCAACGGCGGCGCGGATTATCATTTTTCAACCAACACGCATCCGTTGGACACGAAAATCGGTTTTGCCTTCACGCCCGCGCTCGACCGCCGGTTGCGCGTTTTTGCCGATTTCGGCGACTATCATCTGCAGCCGGAATGGTGCGAGAACATTCCGCATCCGGTCGAGCAGTCGCGCGGTCAGGTCGGCAGTGGCGATGCCTACAGCCCCGGCTGGTTTGAACTGCCGCTGGCAAAGGGCGCGAATGTGACACTCGTCGCAACGGCGGAACCTGGCGAATTCAAAGTCGGAAAGCGTAAATCCGAAAGCGGGGATTCCGAAACCAGTTTTGAAACGCAACTCGAAAGCGCCGCGAAACAATTCGTCGTCCGCCGTGGCGAAGGCAAAACAGTCGTCGCCGGTTATCCGTGGTTTTTGGACTGGGGGCGCGACTCGCTGATTTGCGCACGCGGACTGCTGGCGGCGGGAATGACCGAAGAAGTCAAACAACTGCTGCTCGCCTTCGCAAAATTTGAGAAGGATGGCACGCTGCCGAACACCAT
>Ga0181525_10001815_pt1 | contig 17980 bp, 14 predicted proteins | sample PEATcosm2014_Bin_48_FD_121100 | JGI IMG/M metagenome (GOLD analysis project Ga0181525, IMG submission 121100) | Peatland microbial communities from MTU Mesocosm Facility, Houghton, MI, USA - PEATcosm2014_Bin06_10_metaG | ecosystem: Environmental > Terrestrial > Soil > Wetlands > Peat | place...
ACAGTTTTGATTTTCAGGCCACGATGTTCCAGCCGGTCGGCGGCATGGACCGCATTGCGATGGCGTTCGCCCGGCAGCTCGGGCCGGTGGTGCGCTTGGCGAGCGAAGTCACGGCGATCCGCCGCACCGCGAGCGGCGTCAGCGTCTCCTATCTCGACAAGCGCAGCGGCAAGATGGCCAGCGTCGACGCTGCCTATTGTCTGGTAACGATCCCGCTCAAGGTTTTGGCGGGAATCGAGGCGGACTTTTCGCCAGGCCATCGCGCGGCGATCCGCGGCGTCTACTACGGCAATGCGGTCAAGCTCGCCTTGCAGTCGCGCCGGGTCTGGGAAATCGACGACCACATCTATGGCGGTATTTCCTGGGTGGACGGTCCGACCGCGGTGGTTTGGTATCCGAGCGATCGGTTATTTTCAGCCAAGGGAATTCTGCTCGGCGCCTATGCGGCGCGGGACGATGCCGATCAATTGGCGGCGCTGCCGCTTGCCGCTCAGTTTGAGACCAGCCGCGCCGCCATCGAGGCGCTGCATCCCGGCCGCGGCCGTGAGCTGGAAAATCCCATGGCGATCGCTTGGTCGAAAGTGCCCTACAGCCTCGGCATCGCGGCGCGTTACGCGACCGACCATGATGAGAATTATGCCGTGCTGAGCGAGCCCGACGGCCCATTCTATTTCGCCGGCGAGCACCTCAGTCACATCGGCGCCTGGCAGGAAGGCGCGATCCTGTCGGCGCGGCGCGCTATTAACATGATCGATCGGCGAAGGCGCGCCGAGCGCGGGGCGCCGAATTAAAGGCCCATCGCGCCGCTTTTCTAGGGAGACGCCGCAGCCTCATTCGGCGCGGTGCGGCCGATCCATCGCTCCTGCAGGCGCTGCATCACGACATAGAATGAGGGGACGAACACGACGACAAGGCAGGTCGAGGCGAGCATGCCGCTGAAGACCGCTAGGCCGATCGACCGGCGCGCCCCGGCGCCCGCGCCAGTCGCAATGACCAGCGGGAAGACGCCCAGAATGAAGGCAAAAGAGGTCATGAGAATGGGTCGGAATCTGAGCCGGGCTCCCTCCGCCGCGGCAGCGACGATTTCCATCCCCTCCGCCCGCCTCTGGCGCGCATATTCCACGACCAAAATCGCATTCTTGCTGCCGAGCGCGATCAGGAGGATGAGTCCGATCTGCGTGTAGAGATTGTTGGCGGCGCCTAAAGCGGTCAGCGCACTGACGGTGCCGAGGAGCGCGAGCGGCACGCAGAGGATCACCGAGAGCGGCAGGATCCAGCTCTCGTACTGGCCCGCCAGCACGAAATAGACGAGCAACAGCGCGAGGCCGAAGACGAAATAGATTTGAGAGCCGACCGCCTTCTCCTGGTAGGACATCGCGGTCCATTCGTAGCCCGTTCCGGGCGGCAGCGCCTGCTCGCCAATCTGGTCCATGATGTCGAGCGCTTCTCCAGAACTGAAACCGGGGGCTGGGCTGCCGACGACCGTAGCCGACGGATAGAGATTATAGAGGCTGACCAGCAGCGGACCTTGTACCTGCTTGATGTCGACGACCGTTCCGATCGGCGTCATGGTTCCATTGCCGGCCTTGACCTTGAGGCCGCGGATATCGTCGGCGCTCGCCCGATACTCGGGCAGCGCCTGCGTGTAAAGCTGGAAGACGTGCCCGAATTTGTTGAACTGTGCGGCATAGTTCGAACCGACATAGGTCGACAGGGCGGAAAAGACATTCCCGACCGTGATGCCGAGGGTCTCGGCCTTGGTGCGGTCGACAGTGAGGTTGAGCTGCGGCGCGGTAGCCCGGAAGGTCGTGTTTACCCTTTGCAATGCCGATTGCGCATTGCCCGCTCTAATGACGGCGCCCGTCACGCTCTGCAACAAGGCGTAGTTGAAATCTCCATTCCTGATCTCGACCTGCATCGTGAAGCCACCGACATTGCCGATCCCCTGAATCGGCGGCGGAGGAAGCGCAAACACGATGGCCCGCGTGATGGCATGCAGGGCGCCGTTGAGTTTCTGGGCGATCGAGCGCAAATCCTGTCCGTTCTGCTTAAGGCGGACGTCCCAATCCTTGAGGACCACGAAGGCAACCCCTGCGTTGGCGAGGCTTGCAAAGTTGTCCAGTACGGAAACGCCGGTGATGGCAACGACATTGTCGACGCCGGGCGCTTTCTTGGCGATCTCCGAGATCTGCTGCATGACCGCGTCGGTACGCTCCTTCGAGGCGCCGTCGGGCAGTTGTGCGCTGACGATCAGATAGCCCTGATCTTCGTCCGGCAGGAACGCGGTCGGCACCCGCGCCAACCCCCAAATCGCAACGACGACAACAAAGAGCGCAATGAACATCATGACGGCACTGCGGCGCGTCATCGCTTCGACGAGTCGAACGTAGCCGCGCTCGGCGGCGCCAAAGACGGCGTTGAAACCGCGAAAGAAAAAATTGCGCCGCTCAAGCGGGACCGGCGGCCGCAGCCATAGCGCGCATTGCGTCGGCTTCAAGGTTACGGCGTTGATCGCGCTGATGAAGGCGGTGGCGGCGATGACCAGCGCGAATTGCCGGTAAAGCTGTCCAGTCAGCCCGGGCGTGAAGGCGGCGGGAATAAACACCGACATCAGCACTAGCGTGATACCGATAACCGGACCAATGAGGTCATCCATCGCCCGGCCTGCCGCCTCGCGGCCAGGGATGCCCTGTTCGACATAGCGCGAGACGCCCTCGACGATGACGATCGCGTCGTCAACGACGATGCCGATAGCCAGCACGATCGCGAATAGCGTCGCAAGATTGACGCTAAATCCAAGCGCCGCCATCGCGGCGAATGCGCCGATCAGCGTCACCGGTACGGTTGTCGCCGGGACCAGCATCGCCCGCCAATCCTGCAGGAAAACGAGAATGACGATCAGCACCAGAACCGCGGCCTCGAACAGTGTCTTGTAGACCTCGTTGATCGCGGCGCGCACGAATTTCGTGGTGTCGTAGGGCGTCAAATAGCTGACGCCTTGAGGGAAGCTCTTGGCGAGCTCGTCCATCTTCGCCTTGACCGCATCGGCAACTGTAATGGCATTGGCGTTCGGCAGCAGCGAGATGCCGATCCCGGCTGCCGGACGGCCGTTGAGATTGAAGGATTGGCTGTAGGTTTGGGCGCCAAGCTCGACGCGGCCGATGTCGCGGATCCGGGTGATTTGTCCGCCGTTTACGTCAGCGGCCTTGACGACGATATTCTCGAATTCGACCACATCGTCCAAGCGGCCTTTGATATCCAGCGAGTATTGGAAATCCTGGCCCTTCGGCGCAGGCGGCGCGCCGACCTGGCCGGCGGTGACCTGTTGGCTCTGCTCCTGGATGGCGTTGATCACGTCCTGCGGAACCAGGCCCCGCGTTTGCAGCAGGTCCGGGTTCATCCAAATCCGCATGGCGTATTGACCGGCGCCGAAGATCGTCACGGCGCCGACGCCCTTGAGGCGAGCCAGTTCATTCTGCACGCTGATGACGGCGTAGTTCGACAGAAACAGGCTGTCGAAGCGGCTGTTGGGCGAAACCAGCGTGATGAATTCGAGAAAGGAACTTGCCTTCTTTGTCGTCGTGACGCCCTGCGCTTGCACGGCCGGCGGCAACGATGAAAGCGCGGAAGAGACCTGGTTCTGGACCAGGATCTGCGCTTTGTCGGGGTCGGTGCCAATCGCGAAGGTGACGGTCAGATTGTAGGTGCCGTCGCTCGCACTCGTCGACTGCATGTAGAGCATGTCCTCGACGCCATTGACCTGCTGCTCGATCGGCAGGGCGACGGTGTCCACCAGCGTCTTGGCGGTCGCGCCCGCGTATCGCGTTGAGACCTGTATGGTCGGCGGGACGACATTGGGATATTCGGCGGTCGGCAATTGAAGGAGCGCGACCGCGCCGATCAGCACGAAAACGAAAGCCAGCACGTTGGCGAGCACCGGTCGATCGATGAAAAAACGCGAGATCATGCCACTGCCTCGCGACGTTTCATTTCGGAGCCGGGTTCGGATCGCTGGTCTTGGCGTCGTCCGATGAGCCACCTTCGGCCGAATTCAACTTGGTTTGCTGCGGGTCGACCTTGGCGCCGGGAAAGGCCTGCTGGATTCCTTCGATGACCACCCAATCACCTGGATCGAGACCGGATTCGATGATCACGAGTTGTCCCTGCTTTTGTCCGGTTTTGACGATTTTGCGCGAAACGACCTTGTCTGCGCCGACCACCAGCACATAGCTGCCTTCCTGGCTCGTCCCGATCGCGTCATTTCTCGTCAGCAGCGCCTTGTCCTGATGCCCGATCGGTCCCCGAACGCGCACGAAAAGGCCCGGCAGCAGCGCGTTATCCTTGTTGTCGAATATCGCGCGCACCGCCACCGTGCCGGTCGAGGGGTCGACCTGCGGCGAAACGTAGTCGAGATGGCCTTTGTGCGAATAGCCTTCCTCGTCCTGCAGGCCGATCTCGATCGGAATGCTCGAAATGGATGTCAGATCCGCCGTATTGACTGGAAGTCCGGCCTTGGCCCTGTCTCTGCGGATCGTCAAGAATTGCGGCTCGCTCAGCGTGAAATTGACGTAAAGCGGGTCGGTCTGCACGATGGTTGCGAGTGTGGTCGGTCCGGACGCGCCGACGAGATTGCCGAGATCGACTTGGTGAACGGTGACGATCCCATCAAACGGCGCGAGGACCGTTGTAAAGCCAAGGTTGATATTCGCGGTCTCGAGATTAGCCTGATCAAGTCCAACAGTCGCCTTGTCCTGCTGGACGACGAACGCCTGATCCTCGGATTGTTGCGCCGCGATTGACCTCTCCTGTTGAAGCGTCTGATAGCGGGTGAGATCGACCTGCGCTTCGCCGACCACGGCCTGGTCTTTCGACAATTGGGCTTTGGCCTGATCGACTTGCGCCTGATAAGTGTCGCGCTCGATGCCGAAGAGCTGCGTCCCCTTCGTGACCGCGGCGCCATCCTTATAATCGATCGATTCGAGGTAGCCCTGTACGCGCGCGACCAGATTCGCCGTCCTATACGGCGCGGTGTTGCCGGTCAGCTCGATATACAGGGTCACCGGCTGCTGCAGCGGCTGCGCGACGACGACTTTCGGAGGAGGCGGAGGAACGAACGTGTTCCTGGAGCCGCAGCCCGCGAGGGCAAGCGCGATAATCGCCGCCAGAACAGCCAAGGCAGGGCGACGGCTTTTGCCGGACGAGGAAGCTGGAAACATCGCAGGCCGCCGGTTGAGTTCGCGAACTCAAGGCCAATTCTGCCTTCAGCGTGGCGAAGGCGTCGGGACTAGCGTGCCGGACAGGCCGTACCGACGCAGCGGACCTTATCGCGCTCATGCTCGCGGATCAAGCGAACGGGTGGCAGGCCCGGAGAGTATTGCCTGTCAGGCTTCGCCCGCGAGGCCTGCCGAAGGCCGTTCCCGTTCATTCGTTCATGTATCGCGCAACGAACGCGCTAAAGTCTTCATGCGACTGGCACAGCGTCTTTCCAGCGAAGCTCGGCATCAGCTCGCAGACGACGACATCGCTGCCGATATCCACGTAGAAAGCGTATGCGAGCCGTTCGTCGGCATCTTCGATGTACGACGTGTGCGAAGTTTTATTCGCGGTCGTTTCGGTCGTGTCGATCAACACCAAACAACGGTTTATTTTTTCGTTGTAATAACTGCGATAATATCTTGAAACGCTCTCAACGGTTTCCCGAAAATAAGAATCGACCTTTAATTCTTTTTCCAAATCCTGAAACATTACTTGCGCGCGCCATCCGCAACGATCTTCCTTTCTGCCGATGTGAAGGGGCCCCAGCGTTTGTATGATCTTGTCATAGGCCATGAGTGACCGGTCGGTCTTGCCGGCGTAACAGGCGGCACGGGCGTCGAGCAAAGCAAGAAACGCCTCGGTGAGTTGAGCCGGCATAACGTCGTCGAGCGTGCCGTGATCGTCGATCAATGCAAGGACTTTCAACTCGCGATCGGCGCAGCTGCGGGGAATAAGGTTCGGATGCTGTTGTGCGGCGCCGCCGCACGCAAATAAAAACGCGGCAAAAACGAGCGTTGCCAAGGTAACGGCAAAGACAGGGATCAGATCTCTCAACGGCTTAAACATCGCTGCGGTCGCCGGATAGGCAATGCCGAATCTCAAACCACGTCGAACACCAATGTCGCTCTGGACTACTGAGGGGATTTTTCAAACTATCCCCCTGATGATATTTCTCGCCGAAACTGGGTGCGTGTTCAGGTGCGCGGCAAATATACGGCCGCGATACAAAGTCAAAATGACACGCTCGGCGAATTACCGCTGTTAGTTGATTCAAGTCGCGTGCCAGATTCGCGATCTAGATAAAACTATCTTGAAATCAAAGCTTTAATTTCGATGGAGCCATTGTCGTTGCGGGCGCTTAGTGTATTGCCGCCTATGGGCAGGTCACCGAGCAATAAAATTGTGCAATATGGCAATCGCTTCCCAACCGCGTTCGCTTTGGCGTTAGCGTGCGGCCGCACAGCCGGTGCTTAAATCTAGCCGCATGAATATCAAACGGGCGACATAAAACCTCACGCGGTGCGGGCTGGATTTCACGGGTTGATATCGACGAAGACTTCATCAAGCTTCGGGCGTGACGGAATGAGGCCCTGCTGCAAGGCATAGGTGACGAGGGCCTCGATACTCGGGCGGTTCGCGGCCATGCCGTAGGGCAGAGGATCGTCCATCAGCGCGAAGAAGCCGCGATAGCGCTTGTCCTCGGCGGCGTCGCCCTGGCCGAGCTTGAGCGCTTCCAGATAGGGCTTTTTGGCGGCAACGAAGGCGTTCATCAGCGAGCGCGCCAGCCACGGATACCGCGCGATGTGTTGGTCCTTGACCACGATGAGACCGTGGACGGGGTAGATACCGCTGCGGCGAAACCACTCGGCTTCGATTTGCTCGACATTGGCGAACAGTTCCGGATAGGTGCCGGCGGCGCCGCCGGTCGGCGCGTTCCTGTCCCAATTGCCGATCGGCGGCCCGGCGCGGCCGACCCCGGCCGGGCCGGTAAAGCCAGCCTGGATTTCGCCGGACGCCATCATGCTTTGCAGCGATTTCCCATCCGGCGCGTGAACGACGTTCGGCGGCAGTTCGAGCGTCGCGACGTGCTCCTCGTCATCCACCACCCAGGTCACTTTCGATGAATCGAGACCGTATTCGTTGACGAAAATGCCGCGCGTCCAAACGCCGGTCGTCACCGAATAGGCGCGCACGCCGACCTTCTTGCCTTCGAGATCCTTGGGCACACGGATGCCGGTGTCGGGACGAACCACAAAGCCGCCGTGATGAAATCGGCGCATGATGAAGATCGGCAGCGCGATGAACGGCGCGCCGCGGGCGCGCGCGATCATGTAGGTCGTCGGCGCCATCTCGCAGATATCGAACGCGACGTCGCGAACCATGCGGCGGAACGCCTGGACGATCGGTACGACTTCGACGAATTCGGCATCGACGCCCTCGATCGCAACGGTGCCCTGCTTGATCGGTTTGGTGTGGCCGTAACTGCCGATCGCGATCGCAAGCCGCGGCCGATCGGTGCCGGCCGGGGCCCTGCTGCTTGAAGTTTGTATGTTCACGTCGCGATCCCCATTGCCGGTTTACTGTCTAGGGATATCAGCTTTGTCGATGACCATGCGCCATTTGTCGGCATCCGCTTTCGGGCGCTGCGTCAGCGCTTCCGGGGTGCTCGCGAGCGGCAAATCGACTGACAATATCGTCGTGTGGGCTTGAACTACAAATTCGGACGCGGCGCGCCGCGGCATAAAGCGATCCGCGTCAGGCGGCCTTTTTTCTCTGGGGCCGCAAAAGCCAAAGCATCGGTTTATTATCGTTCACGCGGCACGACTACGTGCCTTTGTTTTGCAGATTGTGCAGGATCGTCGTGATCACGCTGAGGTCGTTGCCGCTGGTCGGCGTTGTGCGGCTGACGAATTCGAACACGCGGCCGTCCTTGAGGCCGTATTCCGCCAGCCGTTCGACGTGCCTGTTCCTGTCGAAATAAACCGCGATGACGCGCTGGTCGGTGACCGAGGTTTTCAAAAACGCGATCGGGCGCTGCGCCTTTTGGGAAATGTAGTAGAATGCCTCGCCGCTGACGGTGGCGACCGTCGACGGCGTGCCGAGAACCAGAAGCACTTGTTCTTGTGAAGCGCCAAGCGGAATCTGTTCCAGCGCCCCTTCGGGCAAGACATAACCGCGCTGAAAGGTTTCGCCGGTGCAGCCGCTGAGGGCGAGCAAAAGAAAGACAGCGCAAGCCCAGCCCACCGGCCGACTTTCGCGCCGCGAGAAAATGCCCCACATCACACTAGCCAACTTGCGTCCCCACGCCGCGTGCCGTACCCAAAATGCCCCTGTTTGGCAATCCGCCGCCCTTAAGGCGGTCGCGGGGTCGCAGATTAACCTTATGATTCTGAAACGCTTTCAACCCGGTTCCCGCGATCGCAACATCGGCGAGCTCTATGGCGCGATCGTGGCGCAAGCGCGCTCGGCCGATTTTTACACCAGCTATGGCGTGCCGGACACCGTCGAGGGCCGATTTGACCTAATTGTGCTGCATCTGGTGCTGGTCCTGGCCCGGTTCGGCCGCGAAGCGGGCGCCGCGCGCGGTATCGGGCAAAGGCTTTTCGACGTATTTTGTCGCGATCTTGACGGCAATCTGCGGGAAATGGGCGTTGGCGACCTCGCCGTTCCGAAGCAAATGCGGCGCTTTGGGGAGGCCTTTTACGGCCGCCAGACCGCCTATCTCGCTGCTTTCGCGGCGCCGGATGACAGGGAGCTTGAGAACGCTCTCGATCGCAATATCTTCCGGGGACTGGGCGGCGGCCGCGGCGCGGTCCGGCTGGCGCGTTATGCGCGCGCCACGCTGCGCCGGTTCGAGGCCCAGGACGAGAGCGCGTTGCTGCGCGGCGATGTCGTCTTTCCGCATCCCGAGGCCATTCCCCAAAGCTGAGCGGAATGGCAATGCGCGGAAATTGGGCGGGCAGAGACGGGTGAACAGAAAATGGGCGAGCAGAAACCTCAAAAGCCAGGCCCGGCACCATGGCAAGTTCCGGTTGCGGTGGAGGATGTGACCGAGGCCGGTGCGCATTTCGATCTTAGCGCCGACGCCGGCGTGCGCGCGGCCATCGCCGCCGAGGCGGGGTTGCGCGACCTGCCGCGGCTGGAAGCGCATTTCGATGTGGCGCGGCGCGAGCCGGGCGGGCTGCACGTGACCGGCGTGGTCGTGGCGACGGTCGGGCAGAATTGCGTGGTCACGCTCGAACCGCTCAGCAACGAGGTCGAGGAGACCGTCGACCTGCTTTTCATGCCGCAAGGGGCTGCGGCGCGGCCGGCGGCAGGCACCGAAGCCAAACCGCACGACGCGAAATGGGACGATCCGGAGCCCCTGATCGGTGGTGGGGTCGACTTGGGCGCGCTGGCGACCGAATTTTTGATCCTCGGCCTTAATCCCTATCCCCGAAAACCGGGCGCCGTTTTTGACCCGCCGGCGGAGGAGGAGCCCGAAACGGGCCCCTTTGGCGCCCTTGCTAAGCTGACGAAGGGCCAGGATGTGCGCTGAACGGAGTTGTTTCCGGGCGTCGAACCGCTATTCTCCCGCCCGTTCGCGCCGTCCCATCTCCCGGACCTAGGACCGCAAGGTCGACCAATGTCAGACAAGGTCCGCATTGCCCTCGATGCCATGGGGGGAGACCACGGCCCCGCCGTGGTCGTCGCCGGGGCGGAATTGGCGTTGGCGCGCCATCCTGGAAGCGAATTCCTGTTCTTCGGCAATGCCGCGCTGCTGTCGCCGCTGCTGGCGGCAAGGCCGGCGCTCAAAGCGGTGTCGCGGCTGGTCCATACCGATATCGCGGTACGGATGGAGGACAAGCCGAGCCAGGCTCTACGCTATGGCCGCTGGAAATCCTCGATGTGGCTGACGATCGATGCGGTCAAAAAGAACGACGCCGACATGGCGGTGTCCGGCGGCAATACCGGCGCGCTGATGGCGATGTCGAAGTTCAATCTCAAAACCTTGCCCGGCATCGAGCGGCCGGCGATCGCGGCGCTGTGGCCGACCTTGCGCGGCGAATCGATCGTACTCGACGTCGGCGCCACGATCGGCGCCGATTCCGATCATTTGGTCGATCTGGCCGTGATGGGAGCCGCCACCGCGCGAATCCTGTTCGGCCTCGAGCGGCCGACGGTGGGACTGCTCAATATCGGCGTCGAAGAGGCCAAGGGTCTCGAACAAGTCCGCGAAGCCGGCCGCATCCTGCGCGAGGAAAAACTACCAGGTCTCGACTATGTCGGATTCGTCGAAGGCGACGATATCGGCAAAGGCAAAGTCGACGTGGTCGTGACCGAGGGTTTCGCCGGCAATATCGCGCTCAAAACCGCCGAGGGCACCGCCCGGCAGATCGGCGAATATCTTAGGGCCGCCATGAGCCGCTCGCTGCGGGCCCGGATCGGGTTTTTGTTCGCGCGCTCGGCGTTTCGGCAGTTGCGCGAACGCATGGATCCGCGCCGGGCCAATGGCGGCGTGTTTCTCGGCCTCAACGGCATTGTCATTAAAAGTCACGGCGGCGCGGACGCCGAGGGCTTCGCCGCCGCGATTGAACTCGGCTACGGCGTGGTGCGCGACGAGCTTTTGACCAAGGTCAAGGCCGCGTTGGGGCGCCCGGGCAAGCAGGCGCACCAAGCCATTGGCGGGGCGGCATCGTGACGGTGGTCCGGTCGGTCGTGCTTGGCTGCGGCAGCTATTTGCCGGCCACGGTCCTCACCAACGAGGAACTCGCGCGCAAGGTCGACACGTCGGACGAATGGATCGTGCAGCGCACCGGAATCCGCGAGCGCCGCATCGCTGCACCCGGTGAATTTACGTCGCACATGGCGGTGCACGCGGCACGCTCGGCGCTGGCGCATGCTCATCTCGACGCGCAATCGATCGATCTGATCGTGCTCGCGACCTCGACCCCGGACAATACCTTTCCGGCCACGGCGGTCTCGGTGCAGGCCGAACTCGGCATCACCCGTGGCGCCGCCTTCGACCTGCAGGCGGTGTGCTCGGGCTTCATCTATGCCTTGGCGACCGCTGACGGGCTGTTAAAGTCTGGGGCGTTTTCGCGCGCCCTGGTGATCGGCTCGGAGACGTTTTCGCGCATCCTCGATTGGACCGATCGCGGGACTTGCGTGCTGTTCGGCGACGGCGCCGGCGCCGTCGTCCTCGAAGCACAGACGCAACCGGGCAGCCGCGACGATCGCGGTCTGCTCGCCGTCCATTTGCGCTCCGACGGCCGTCACAAATCGAAGCTTTATGTCGATGGCGGGCCATCGTCGACCGGCACCGTCGGCCACCTGCGCATGGAGGGGCGGGAGGTATTCCGCCATGCCGTGGCGATGATCGCCGATGTCGTCGAAGATGCCTTCAAGGCGACCGGCTACACGGCCGACGACATCGATTGGTTCGTCCCGCATCAGGCCAACAAGCGTATCATCGACGGTTCGGCCAAAAAGCTCGGTATTGCGCCGGGGAAAATCGTCACCACAGTCGATCGCCACGGCAACACTTCGGCGGCCTCTATTCCGCTGGCGCTTGCCGATGCGGTCGCCGACCGGCGCATCAAACGCGGCGACCTCGTGCTGCTCGAAGCCATGGGCGGCGGCTTCACCTGGGGCGCAGCGCTCATCCGCTGGTGACCCTGCCGAACCGGTTGCGGAGGCCGTTGACCCTGTGCCGACAAGCTAATATCGTTGATAATTCAGCACGATATCTGGATCGACAAGATCGATCGCCGTGCTCGGGGCTGGCGATGGCGGGAAAGACGATTACACGCGCAGATTTGTGCGAAGCGGTTTATCAAAAAGTCGGGCTGTCGCGCACTGAATCCGCGACGCTGGTCGAATTGGTTCTTAAGGAGATCACCGACTGCCTGGAGCGCGGCGAAACTGTGAAATTGTCGTCGTTCGGCTCTTTCGTCGTGCGCAAAAAGGGCCAGCGCATCGGCCGTAACCCCAAGACCGGCAAGGAGGTTCCGATCTCGCCGCGGCGGGTCATGGTGTTCAAGCCGTCGGCGATCCTCAAGCAGCGCATCAATGCGGAAGCCGACGCCGGCACCTAAGTCCTCGACTGCGACAGCCGTGTTTTTGCGATCAATCATGCGCTAATATAATCTGACTGTTCGGTTACGATTCCACTGGAATCGACGAAGGCTCGCTAGCACCGCAAGGGTCAGGGCATTGGAAAAGGCGCCGGACGCATTCCGCACCATCAGTGAAGTTGCCGACGAAATCGACGTTCCGCAACATGTGCTGCGGTTCTGGGAAAGCCGCTTTCCACAAATCCGCCCGATGAAGCGCGGCGGCGGCCGGCGTTATTATCGCCCCGACGATGTGGATTTGTTGCGTGGCGTGCGCCACCTGCTGTACGGCGCAGGTTACACCATTCGCGGCGTGCAACGTATTTTGCGCGAGCAGGGCGCGGCGTTCGTGCAAAACAGCTGGCGCGAAGGCGCCGAACCGTTTCCGCCCGAGATTGACAGCGAGAGGGCAGGGGAGGCGTTGCGCGAGCCCGGCACCGCCATGCGCTCGGAGCCGAACCTGTTCGCCGTGGCGGCGGCACGCGATGACGACCGCAATGCGGCGATTTCGGACGAACGGCCTTTCCCCGCGATGCTGCCGGCACCGTCGATCGACGTTGCACCCGCGGAGCCGCCGGCGCGACGCTTCGTTGACGCCGCGAACCGGCGCAAGCTGCAATCGGCGCTCGACGAACTGATCGCTTGCCGCCGGCTCATCGAATCCGCGGCACGGCAGGACTGATACCCGCCGCGGAATTTCGGACGCAGCCCGCATTGCGGAGCCCGCTAATTTATCTTTGGGATTCGATCCGGCTTAACTCGGCACCGACGAATTCATTATCGCCCGGCTTTGTCGGCGAGACAACGTCGGGCGGTGGTACGACGTGCATCGATTGAAGATTGCATCGATCGAAGACCGCATCGATTAAAAAAGGTTCGAAATAATAAATCGTGGACGACCGGAAAAAGAGGGGCGGACTTGGCGCGCGTGTGGAGCCAGTACGACGGGCTAAGTCAAGCCCGCCCCTTTGCGTGTCGTGACGCGAGGACGCTAGGTCGCATTTCTTAATCGTGCCTTTCGCCGGAGCTAGGCAGTTACACTTAGCGCGCCGTGTGGCGCGCGCATCAACGGTCCGTTCGCAAAAACCGCCGATGGAGATCTCGCCCAATGACGCGGACAGCTCCCTCGCACACCGCTTTGAATTTTTCGCCGCCGAGCGAGCGTTCGGGCCCGGTTCCAGATGCAGGCGCCCACAAGTGTCCGTAGTTATTCGGATTGTCGGCGCGCGTTAATCATATTACCACCGGGCCGAGATGGCGATGGAACTGTGAGGGCATAATGATCGACGCAACTCTCGCCGAAGCAGTAAAAAAACATATCATTCGTACGCTCGTTTATTCCGACGGCAATCGAACTCACGCCGCAAAAATTCTCGGCATCTCACTCCGCTGTCTGCGCAACAAATTGCGCCTCTACGCGGACGCTGGCGTCGAGGTGATTCCCAGCCGCCAGCCGAAGTCTGAGACCCGGAGCATGCGGACTGATATTGTCTCAACACCAAGCCTTTGGTCCTAGAGCGCAATTATTTTTTCTTGAGAAAGCGCCGCCAGCCGCGCGATTGCTCCGCAGTGATGTAGAGCAGCGGGATGATGAAAATTCCGAATACGGACGCGGCCAGCATGCCGCCGAACACCGGCGTGCCCACCGCGTGGCGTGTCGCCGCGCCCGCACCATGCGCAATGACCAGAGGAAATAGTCCGAGGATGAAGGCGAAGCTGGTCATCATGACCGGGCGAAAGCGCAAGCCGGCGGCTTCGATGGCGCTGGCTTCGATGTCCTTGCCGAGCGCCCGTTGCTCGACGGCGAAAGCAACGATCAGAATACCGTTCTTCGCCGCCAGCGCCACGAGCACCACCAGTCCGATTTGCGCGTAAACGTCAAAGCTCAATCCCGCCAGCGACACCGCGACGATGGCGCCGAGCACGCCAACGCTGACCGACAGCAGAGCCGGTATCGGGATGTTCCAGCTTTCGTAAAGCGCGACCAGAAACAAATAAGCGAACAGGATGGCGAGCCCCAGCACGCTCGCGGTATGCCCGCTCGCGGTCTCTTCCTGCAGCGCGGTGCCGGTCCATTCGTAGCTGTAACCGGTGGGCAGGGTTGTCGTGGAAATGCGTTCCATGGCGGCGAGCGATTGGCCGGAACTGAAACCCGGCTTGGCCGCGCCGTTGACGATTGCGCCGCGGTACCCGTTATAGCGGATCACCGTCTGCGGCCCTTGCACGAGTTTGGCTTCGGCCACCGCGCGCAGCGGCACCATGCCGCCTTTGGCATTGCGCACGTATATTCTTTCGATTTCGTCGGCACGCTGCCGAAACGGCGTGTCGGCCTGCACATTGACCTGCCAGGTGCGGCCGAAAACGTTAAAATCGTTGACGTAGAAGCTGCCTAGCGTGGATTGCAAGGCATTGAAAATATCACTGATCTTGACGCCAAGCACCTGCGCTTTGTCGCGATTGATATCGAGATAAATCTGCGGCGTGTTGGCGGCGTACGTGCTGTAGACCCCGGCCAGCTCGGGCTGGCTATTGGCCGCCACCAACAGTCCGCCGAGCGTTGCCGCGACCTCGGTCGGCGGCTGCCCCGAAAGCGCTTCCAGGACATATTGAAAACCGCCGGTGCTGCCGAGGCCGAGGATCGGCGGCAGGTTAAACGGAAACGCGATCGCGCCTTCGATCGCGCCAAATTGCGGCCGCAGCCTCGCGATGATCGCGCTGGCGCTCTGTTTCGGATCGGTGCGCACCTCATAGGGTTTCAGCCGAATCACGAAGAAGGCTTGATTGGAGGAGGCGACGTAATCGATGAAATTCAAGCCGACCACGGACAAGATGCCTTCGACCCCCGGGATCGGTCTGACAATATCCTCAACCTGGCGCACCACGGATTCGGTGCGGTTCAGCGAAGCGCCCTCCGGAAGCCGCAGCGCGGCGAAGATGGCGCCCTGGTCCTCGTCCGGCAAAAAGCTCTGCGGCGTCTTGCTGAACAACCAGGCCGAGGCCGCCAGCACGACCGCGACGACGATCACGCCGACCAGCGACACGCGCACCAAGCGGCGCACCACCGCCACATAGCCGTCGCGGACCCGGTCGATCGCGTCCAGCACATAATGCATCGGGCCGCGGCTGCGCTGTTCGTGCGTGAGCAGCACCGCGCACAAGGCCGGACTTAAGGTCAGCGCATTGAGCGCCGAGATTACCATCGACACCGAGACCGCCACGGCGAATTGCCGGAACAGCTGGCCGCTGATGCCGGGGATGAATGCCACCGGGACGAACACCGACAACAACACCAGCGTGATCGCGAGAATCGGGCCGGTGATTTGGGACATGGCCTTTTTGCAGGCCTCCGGCACCGGCAGATCGGGCTCCTCGTCGATTACCCGTTCGATGTTCTCGACGACGACGATAGCGTCATCGACGACGATGCCGATCGCCAGCACCAGCGCCAGCAATGAAACGGTGTTGGCCGAATAGCCGATGGCCAAGAGCACGGCAAAGGTGCCGACGATGGAGACCGGCACCGCGACCAGCGGGATCAGCGTGGTCCGCACCTTGCCGAGAAACAAGAACACCACGATGGCCACCAGCACGATGGCGATAACGAGCGTGCGCACGACTTCGACGATGGTGGCGGAAACGAAGACCGTGGTATCGAAAAACATGGTGTAGGAGAGATCGGAAGGAAATCGCGTGGCCAGCGTCGCCATCGTGTCGCGCACTTGCTTGGCCACTGCGACCGCGTTGGAGCCCGGCGACTGATAGATGCCGAGCGCCGCCGCCGGCGCGCCGTTGAAGCGGCTATAGCGATCCTGCGTTCGGGCGCCCATTTCGACGCGGGCGACGTCGCCGATGCGAACCGTCGAACCGTCGGGATTGGCGCGCAGCACGACGGCGGCAAATTCCTCCGGCCGCGTCAGCCGGCCCTTGGTTTTGATATTGATTTGAAGCTGCTGCTCATTCGTGAGCGGCGCGGCGCCGACGCGGCCGAGCGCCGCCTGCACGTTTTGGCTTTGCACCGCCAGGATGACGTCGTTCGGCGTCAGGTTGAGCTCGGTCAACCGGTCGGGGTCGAGCCAAATCCGCAGCGAATAATCGAGCGGCCCAAACAGCGTGACCTGGCCGACGCCTTTGATCCGCGCCAGCGTATCGATGATGTTGATGGTGGCATAATTGCTGAGATAGATGGCGTCGTAGGTTTTCTTCGGCGAATAGACATTGATGACCTGAAGCAGCGCGGCGGATTTCTTGCGCACCGTCAGTCCGGAGCGCGACACTTCGTCGGGCAGCTGCGGGATGGCGAGGCTGGCGCGATTCTGGACGTTGACGGTGTTGATGTCCGGATCGGTGCCGAGCGCGAAGGTCACGTTGAGGGTATAGCTGCCGTCGGAGCCGCTGGCGGACTGATAATAGAGCGCGTTATCGACGCCGTTGATCTGCTCTTCGATCGGTTGCCCCACCGTGGTCTCGACCGTTTCGGCATCGGCGCCCGGGTAGGTCGCTGTCAGCGTGACTTGCGGCGGAACGATTTCCGGAAACTGCGCGATCGGAATGGCAGTGATGGCAATCGTGCCGGCCAGCGCGATGACGATGGCGATGACGATGGCAAATCGCGGCCGATCGATGAAAATTCCGGAAAACATCGGTCCTCAGTTCCCCGGCGCGGTGCTGGCGGTTACCACTTGTCCGGGGTGGACCTTCTGAATGCCCTCGACGATGACGAGTTCACCCTCCTTGAGGCCGTCCGTCACTACGACGTCGCGGCCTTGCTCGGTGCCGGTCGTCACGCGCCGCAGTTCGACTTTTTTGGTGTCGTCGACCACCATGACAAAGTGGCCGGCCTGGTCGAACTGGACGGACGCCTGCGGCACCACCAATGACGGCCGCGGCGTGCCGCGATCCACGATGACGCCGACGATGCCACCGGGGATAAGAATGCCCTTCGGATTTGGCAGTTGCGCCCGCGCCGTTACCGTATCGGTATCGGCCACGACTTGGACATCGAGGAAATTGGTCAGACCCGGATACGGATAGATGGTGCCATCCGGCAGCTTGATATGAACCGTCACATGCGGATTCTGATCGGCCGACGCGGCCACCCGGCGTTTGTATTCGATGATGTCGGCTTCGCTGGCCTGAAAGGTGACATACATCGGATCCTGGCTGACGATCGTCGCCAGCTTTCCGGACGTGGGGTCGACCAGGTTGCCCACGGTGAAATTGGCCAGTCCGATGCGGCCGTTGATCGGCGATCGGATTTCGGTGTAACCGAGATTGATCTGCGCCTGCTCGAGCAGCGCCTGCGCCTGCAGGACATCGGCCTGCGCCGCCAGTTCGTCGGCGGCGCGCTGATCGACGGTGGATTGCGGAATGTTCTGATTGTGCACCAGTTCCTGGCCGCGCTGTAATTGCAAATTGGCGTTGACTTCCGTTGCCTTGGCTTTGGCCAGATTGGCGTTCTGCTGGTCGACGGCCGCTTTGTAGGTAGCCTGTTCGATGCGGAACAGCAGGTCGCCGGTTTTGACCATTTGTCCTTCGGTGAAATTGCGCTCCTCGATGAAGCCGGGGACCCGCGCGACCACATCGACCTTGTCGATCGCCACGACGCGGCCGAGGAAACCGCCGGTCTCAGTCACCACACGGCTGACCACGGGCGTCACGGTGACCGCCGGCGGTGGCGTGGCGGCTTGGGCAAGCGCCGAGCCAACCTGCGCCATCAGGCTCAACGCGGCGACGGTTAAATTCCAACGCAGATTGTGGCGACCTGACATCGATGTGCGCCCCGACTGATTAAATCCGGATGCTAATCCCACCGTCGCATTGAACACGTTGCGCGCCGCGGATACCAGGGC
>Ga0181525_10001821_pt1 | contig 17934 bp, 14 predicted proteins | sample PEATcosm2014_Bin_48_FD_121100 | JGI IMG/M metagenome (GOLD analysis project Ga0181525, IMG submission 121100) | Peatland microbial communities from MTU Mesocosm Facility, Houghton, MI, USA - PEATcosm2014_Bin06_10_metaG | ecosystem: Environmental > Terrestrial > Soil > Wetlands > Peat | place...
CTATTCGCCGTTCGGCCTGTCGCTGCGCGCGATCAAGGAAAACACGCTGCGCGCCGCGGCGGTCGGCATTCCGGTCAAATGGCGGCTGGTGGCGATCTACACCATATCCGCCGGCTTTGCCGGAATCGCCGGCGGGCTGCTCACGCAGACCACGGCGTTCTGCTCGCTCGATGTGTTTTCGCTGGATCGCTCGGCCGACCTTCTGCTCGTCCTTATCATCGGCGGCACCGGTTACCTCTATGGCGGGCTGATCGGCGCGGTGATTTACAAATTGCTGCAGGACTGGATCGCCAATCTGACGCCGCAATATTGGCAGTTCTGGATCGGCCTCGTGCTTGTGGTGATCGTGCTGGTCGGCCGCGAGCGCATCGGGGGAGGCAATGCCGCGTTGCGCGCCGCCGTCGTGCGGCTCGGTGCGCGATTGACGAGCCGGCCGGCCGCGCTCGGCGATGCCGCGCCGGACGGACGCTGAACATGCCGATCCTCGAGACGATCGGGCTCGAAAAGCGCTTCGGCGGCATCGTCGCAGCGCATGACGTCAATCTCGCGGTGGAAAAGGGCGCCCGCCACGCCTTGATCGGGCCGAACGGCGCCGGCAAGACCACCGTGATCAATATGCTGACCGGCGTGCTCAAGCCGACCGCGGGCCGCATCTTGCTCGAAGGCCGCGATATCACCGGCCTGTTGCCGCACGAACGGGTGCGGCTCGGCATGGCGCGCACGTTCCAGATCAACCAGTTGTTCCTCGGCCTGACGCCGCTGGAATCGATCGGACTTGTCGTGTCCGAGCGGCTCGGCTTGGGCAGCGATTGGTGGCGGCTGGTCGGTACCAAGTCGGCGGTGACCGACGAGATCGTCGAAATCGTCGAACGCTTCCGCTTGACCGACGTCATGCACGAGCGCGCCGCGATCCTGCCTTACGGCAAGCAGCGGCTGCTCGAAATCGCGCTCGCCTTTGCCTGCCGGCCGCATGTGCTGCTGCTCGACGAACCGGCCGCCGGCGTTCCGGAGGTCGAGCGGCACGAGCTGCTCGCCACCATCGAAGCGCTGCCGGCTGAAGTCACGGTGCTCTTGATCGAGCACGATATGGATCTGGTGTTTTCTTTCGCCGACCGCATTTCGGTCCTGGTCAACGGCACGCTGTTCGTCGACGGCGCGCCGGAAGAGGTGGCGCGCGATCCGCGGGTCAAGGCGGTCTATCTCGGCGAGGAACTCGATGCCTGATCTCCTGCGCATCGAACAATTGTCGGCCGGTTACGGCGAGGCCGTGGTGCTGGCGAACGTTTCGCTGTCGCTTGCCGAAGGCGAGGCGCTGGCGCTGCTCGGCCGCAACGGCATGGGCAAGACCACGCTCATCAATTCGATCATCGGCGTGACGCGCTATTTCTCCGGGATCATCGCGCTCGACGGCACCGACATCGCCAAGCTTCGCCCGGAACAGCGCGCCCATCTCGGCGTCGGCTGGGTTCCGCAGGAGCGCAACATTTTCAAGTCGCTCACCGTGCAGGAGAACCTGACCGCGGTGGCGAAGCCGGGCCCTTGGACCATGGACAAAATCTACATGCTGTTTCCCCGGCTCGAGGAACGGCGGCAAAATCTCGGCAATCAGCTGTCCGGCGGCGAACAGCAAATGCTCGCGATCGGCCGCGCGCTGGCGCTCAATCCGCGGGTGTTGCTGCTGGACGAGCCGCTGGAAGGCCTGGCGCCGATCCTGGTCGACGAGCTGTTGGCGGCGCTGCGCCGCGTCATCCGCGAGGAAGGCATGTCGGCCATCCTGGTCGAGCAGAACGCCAAGAAAATCCTCGCCGTCACCGATCGCGCTATGATCCTCGAACGCGGCAGCGTGGTGCATGCCGCCGCCAGCGCGGCGCTTGCCGCCGACCGGGCGGCGCTCGAAACCCATCTCGGCGTCACCGATCACGGCCCGCGGCGCATCGGACGGGCGAAGCAGCAAGGCTGACGGCAACGATCGCGCCAGCTTGCTTCCGCCGCGGACATCGTCGCCCGTGGCGCGGCGCTCGGATTGCACGTGCGGCCGAATTCCCGTAATGACCGGCGCGGAGCGCAGCGACGAAATAAGGAGCGCGCATGACCGGAATGCTGGAACATGAAATGCCCGGGCTCGGGCATAACAAGCCGTCGGACGAAAACGCCGACGAGATCAAGCACGGCAAGTGGGATCGCTGGGCCAAGAAGCGCACCTTCGTGCGGGCGCTGGAAGGCACTTACAGTCATCTTTACAAAAAGCTTCTGGAAGAACCGCGGGTCTATTCCTCAAAGGATCATCCGTGGAAGGGCGGACCGGCAATGTACGGCAAGCACGTCATCTCGCCGCAAGCGGTCAATATCGTGCAGTCGATCGAGTCGCACATCGAGTGCTATGCGCCGCTCAATGCCGGCCAGAAGCACGGTCATCTCAACAGCGCGGTGTTCTACGTGCTCAAGGGCCACGGCCATGACGTCCACGACGGCCGCACCATGAAATGGCAAGCCGGCGACGTCATGCTGGTCGAGAACGGCTGCGTGCATCAGCACTTCAACGACGATGCGTACGAGGATTGCATCCTGCTGGTGTTCAAAGCGAAGCCGTTGTTCTTGTTCATGCACCTGTTGTTTCAGAAAATGGTCGAGTGGCCGACCGACAAGCTGCCGGCCGGCCATGAAGACTTCAAGCCGCCGACCGATATCTGAGCGAGCCGATCATGCCGTTCGAAGACAAGCAGGCCGCGTTATCGGGCGCCAGCACCAGCACGTTCCTGGCCGACGATCTGGTCGCGTCGGAAAAATTCCGCGCGCAATACGCGACCTTGGCGAACGTGATCAAGGCCGAGGATATGCCGTGGGAGCGCTCGCCCGACGGCCTGATCAAGCACCTGGTGCACAAAAAGATGCAGACGCGCGAGTGCTGCATCGAAGCTTACATGCAGTTCCTCAAGGACGGCGAGCAGTCCGGCAAGCACCGCCATATGTGGGAGGAGCTGTTCTTCGTCGTCGAGGGCTCGGGTTACGACCTGCACTGGGATTTGAAATGGGATTGCATCGACGCCTTCGATTGGCAGTGGGCCGAGACGCCGAAGCGATATGAGTGGACGCGCGGCGATTACGTTTACATTCCCCCGTTCACGCTGCATCAGCACGTCGCCAATGCCGGGCAGGAGTGCCGCATCATCGTGATCAGCAACCGCATCGTCAAAGATATGGGCTTCGACTGGTACGATCAGGTCGAGCGCGCGCCCGGGTTCTGAATTTTCCGTCCGCTTTCGTGTTTGATCTTGATTTCCTTTGTGAATCAACGAGATATAAGGCACGGCGCGCCGCCGCGTCGCCAACGGCCGCGGCAGCGTTTAAACTGACCCGTAGAGGCTTGCCGCCGGCCACGCGGCAAGACGCTCGGCAACACGGCTGGCAAATCGGCTAACGGCGGGAGAGACATGTCCACGTCCCTGATGACGACACGCCGTTTCGCGCCTTTGTTCTGGTGCCAGTTCTTCGCCGCGTTTGGCGACAATTTTCTCAAGACGGCGCTGGTCTTCGTCATTTTATTCGAGGTTGCCGGCGCCGATTCGGCAGTTTTGATCACGCTGGCCGGCGCCACGCTGATTGCGCCGTTTTTCTTTCTGTCCGGGCTCGGCGGCGAACTCGCCGACCGTTACGACAAGGCTTTCGTCGCGCAACGCATCAAGCTCGTCGAGATCGGCGCGGCCGCGATCGCGGTGGCCGGCTTTGCCGCGCATTCGCTGGTCTTGCTCTTTGTCGCAGTGGGTGTGTTCGGCACGCTCGCTTCGCTGTTCGGTCCGATCAAATACGGCATCCTGCCCGATCTCTTGCAGCGCCGCGAACTGCCGTCCGGCAATGCGCTGATCGAAGCCGGCACGTTCCTGGCCATCCTGCTCGGCACCATCGTTGCCGGCATTGCCGCCAACGGCAACAGCAGTCCGATCGACTTCGCCTGGCTCATGCTGGTGACGGCGCTGGCCAGCTGGCTGTCGAGCCTGCTGATCCCGAAAACCGGCGCGGGCGCACCGGACCTTGCGATCAACCGCAACATTTTTGCGTCCACCGGCGCGCTCATCAAGCAGTTGCGCGCCGATCCGCGGCTGTGGTGGGGCGGCATCGTAGCCAGCTGGTTCTGGCTCGTCGGCGCGCTGGTGTTGTCGCTATTGCCGCCTTTGGTGTCGTTCAATATCGGCGGCAGCGAGCAAGTCGTGACGCTGTTTCTCACGATCTTCTCGGTGTCGGTCGGTATCGGCTCCGGTCTTGCCGCGTGGCTGGCGGCCGGCCGCATCGTGCTGTTGCCGACGCTCGTCGCCACGGTGTTGCTCGGCCTGTTCTCGCTCGATCTCGGCTGGACCGTCTCCGCCGTCGTGCCGGCGGCAAGTCCGTTGACCATCGGCGCCTATTTCGCGTCGCGCTACAGCATCCATATCGCGCTCGATCTCGCCGGCTTGGCGATCGCCGGCGGCCTCTTCATCGTGCCGGTGTTCACCGCGGTGCAGGTCTGGGCCGGCGCCGATCGCCGCGCCCGCGTGGTGGCGGGGGTCAATGTCCTCAACGCCGCCTTCATGGTGGTCGGCGCGCTGGTGCTGGCGATCCTGCAAAAGCTTGGCCTCGGCACGCCGCTCCTGTTCGCGCTGATCGGCGCCGTCAATCTCCTGGTCGCCGTCGCCATCGGCATGACCATGCCGGCGAGCTGGCTGAATGATTTCCTGTCGATCGTGTTCCGCGCTTTCTTCCGGCTCGAGGTCAAAGGCCTGGACAACATCGCCAAGGCCGGCCCGAACGCCGTCATCGCGCTCAACCATGTCAGCTTCCTCGATCCGCCGCTCGCGGTCGCGATCCTGCCGAAGCGCCCGGTCTTCGCCATCGACGTCGCGATGTCGAAGCACTGGTGGATACAGCCATTTCTCAAATTCGTGCGCACCATGGCGCTCGACCCGCTCAAGCCGTTCTCGCTGCGCGCCATCATCAACGCGGTGCGTGACGGCAATACGCTGGTGATTTTTCCGGAGGGCCGCATCACCGTCACCGGCAGCCTGATGAAGGTCTATGACGGCGCCGCGATGATCGCCGACAAAGCGGATGTCATGGTGGTGCCGGTGCGCATCGACGGGCCGGAGGCCACGATCTTCAGTCGGCTGAAAAATTCGCAGGTACGCCGCCGCTGGTTCCCGAAGATCACCGTCACAATCCTGGAACCGGTGCAGCTCAAGATCGACCCCGAGCTGAAAGGCCGCAAACGGCGGCAGGCGGCGGGCGCGGCGCTGTACAATATTATGTCGGATATGATCTACCGCACCACGTCGACCGATCACACCGTGATCGAAGCGTTGATCGCGGCGGCAAAGCTGCACGGTCCGAATTGGCTGGCGGTGGAAGATCCGGTGAGCGGTCAGCTTTCCTACAAACGCCTCTTGATGGCGATCGCGATTCTGGGCCGCAAGCTGATGCCATTCGCGCCGCAAGGCCGTCCGCTCGGCGTGATGCTGCCGACCTCGAACGGCGCCGTCGTGACGCTGTTCGCGGTCATGTCCGCCGGGCGGGTCCCGGCGATGATCAATTTCACCGCTGGCGCGGCGAATATCCTCGCCGCCTGCCGCGCCGCGGAGATCGATACCATCCTGACCTCGCGCGTATTCGTGGAGAAGGGGCGGCTCGACAATGTCATAGCCCAGCTCGCCGCCAAGCTGCGCATCGTGTATCTGGAGGACATCCGCAAGACGATCGGCATCGCCGACAAATTGCGCGGCCTGATGGGATGGAAGAAGCCGTTGGTCGCGCGCAAGCCCGACGACTGGGCCGTGATCATGTTCACATCCGGCTCGGAAGGAACGCCAAAAGGCGTCGTGCTGTCCCACCGCAATATGATGACCAACGTGGCGCAGGCCGAAGCGAGCATCGACTTCGGCCGCGAGGATAAATTGTTCAACGTGCTGCCGGTATTTCATTCCTTCGGGCTCACCGTCGGCACCGTGCTGCCGCTGGTCTCCGGCGTGTCGACCTACCTTTATCCCTCGCCGCTGCACTACCGGACCGTCCCGGAACTGGTCTATGGCGTCTCCGCGACCATTATATTCGGCACCGACACGTTCCTTAACGGCTATGCGCGGGTCGCCAATCCGTACGACTTCCGCTCGCTGCGCTACGTGCTGGCCGGCGCCGAACCGGTCAAGGCCTCGACGCGGCAAATCTATCTGGAAAAATTCGGGCTGCGCATTCTCGAAGGCTACGGCGTCACCGAGTGCTCGCCGGCGATGGCGCTCAACACCCCGATGTTCAACAAATTCGGCACCGTCGGGCGGCTGTTTCCCGGCATGACCGCGCGGCTCGAAAAGGTCGAAGGCGTCGACGAGGGTGGCCAGCTCTTCGTCACCGGGCCGAACGTGATGCTCGGTTATCTGCGCGCCGACAAGCCGGGCGTGCTCGAAGCGCCGCCGGAGGGCTGGCACGATACCGGCGACATCGTCACCATCGACGACCAGGGCTTTATCGCCATCAAGGGCCGCGCCAAGCGCTTCGCCAAGGTCGGCGGCGAGATGGTCTCGCTCGCGGCCGTCGAACTGCTGGCGGGCGAGCTGTGGCCGAACAACGTCACGGCGGTTGCGGCCGTGGCCGACGCGCGCAAGGGCGAGCGCCTGATCATGGTCACCGACAAGTCCGGCGCCAGCCGCGGCGAATTCATGACCTACGCGCGCTCAAAGCATGCCTCCGAACTGATGCTGCCGGCCGAAGTCGTGGTGCTCGACAAATTGCCGATGCTCGGCTCCGGCAAGGTCGATCAATTGGCGATCGAGAAATTCGTCAAAGAGCAGGCGGCGGCGAAGGCCGCGGCGACTGTCGCGGCGGCGGAGTAATTCCCGTCATTCCGGGACGCGGGCGAAGCCCGCGGGCCCGGAATCCATAGCCCCAGAATGTGCGGCTGAACTACTGAGCCAATACTCGTTGAATAGTGACTATGGATTCCGGGCTCGCGCTACGCGCGCCCCGGAATGACGCCGAGCTACTTGCCCCGCATCGCCAGCACCCGATCCACCATAGCCCCGGCTTCGCCGAGATAATTTGCCGGGTCGCAAAGCTTGGCCAAGGCGGAGCGGTCGAGGTGTTTGGTGACCTCGTTGTTCTCCGCCAAGAGCTCGACCAGCGGCCGGCCGGTGGCGACCACCTGGCGGCAAATGTCGTAGACAAGATCGTGCGCGTATTGGCGGCCGAGGTGAGGCCCGAGGCCCATCATCACCGCTTCGGACACGATCAGCCCTTTGGTCAGATCGAGATTGGCGCGCATCTTCTTCTCGTCGACCTGCAAGCCGGTGAGCACATATTCGGTCTGCGCCAGCGCGCCCGCGGCGAAGCAGAAGATTTCCGGCAGCACGATCCACTCGATTTCCCAGGGACCGGTGGCGCGTTCGTGGTCCTCGACCATGGCATCGAGCAGCGCGGCGACCTGCTGGCGCACGACGGACGTGAGTGCAGTGATATAGACCGAGGAGATCGGATTGCGCTTCTGCGGCATGGTCGAGGATGAGCCGCGGCCCTCGTGGAACGGCTCGTAAAGCTCCTCGACTTCGGTCTGCATCATCAGCTTCACGTCGAAAGCGATCTTGGCGCAGCTGCCGGTGACCAGGCCGAGGAAGCAGCCGACTTCGGCGATCGTATCGCGCACCGTATGCCAGGCGATCGCCGGCTGGCCGAGCTTTAATTCCTTCATCAATTCGGCTTGGGTTTCGAGGCCGCGGCCGCCGAGCGACGACAGCGTGCCGGCGGCGCCGCCGAATTCCCCGACCAAGACGCGCTTGCGCAATTCCGCGAGCCGCTCTTTGTGCCGTTCGAAGCCGGCGAGCATGGTCGCGGTCTTGTAGCCGAAGGTGATCGGCACCGCCTGTTGCAGATTGCTGCGGCCGGCCATCGGCGTATCGCGGTATTTGCGCGACAGTTCGGCGAGCGCGCCGGCAATGGCGTCAAGGTCCGCCTCGACCAGAGTGAGCGCCTCGCGGATCTGCATCACGGTGGCGCTGTCGGTAATGTCCTGGGTGGTGGCGCCCCAATGGCACCACTCGCCGAGCCCGTCGCGGCACAGTGCGACGAGCTGCTGCACCACCGGCAGCACCGGATAGCCGATCCGCTCGGTCTCCCTTTTGAGCTTGGCGAAATCGATCTCGGCCGCATTGCAATGCCGGCAGATTTCATCCGCTGCTTCCTTTGGGATGATGCCGAGCCGGCCCTGCGCCCGCGCCAGGCCGCCTTCGAAGTCGAGATATTTCTGCACCCGGTTCTCGTCGGAGAACACCCGCCGCATCGCTTCGGTCGAAAAGATGTCGCGGAATACGGCGGAGTCGATCAGTGACGTGGGCATGAGCTTTGGTTCTCCGTGACGGAAGGTCGTGATTAACGCGGCGAGAAGATCGGGTGAAAACAGCCTCGTAGAGAAGTGATTCACCAATCGCCGCGCGGGCGCGCGACGGCAAGTGCGGCGCGTCCTTAATAGTGTACTACTGCATTCATTCAAATACAGCCCACCCGATCGCGTGCGCGATCCGGCGGCGGCGCGCCTTCGAGAATCGCCCGTGGCCACTCGCTTAAATGCTCGGCGCTCGTTCGCGGCGCTCGCCGTCACTGAATTTTTGTAAAGGTTATCTGTTGGATTCAAATCAAGCGATATACGCGCCGTAAAGAATACCGCTTCAAGCAATCTTCAGCATAGGGGAAAGACCGTACGTAACTTCACGAATTCAATACTCCGCGCACACTAATAATCCCCGCGAACAACGACGAAAACAGTCGAACGGATTTTGGGCGTCATCAGGGGTTGGACTTGCGTACCAGCAGCATCGTCATGATCGGTTTTGCAGTCCTGTTCGGATTGCTTGCGGTCTTCCTGGCGCAGACCTGGCTTAACAGCCAGGCCGATGCGCGCATGAAGAGCCTCGACGCGCAGCGCAAGGCGCCCGCGCCGGAGCGCACGATCGTGGTCGCCAATCGCGCGCTGCGGTTCGGCGACGAACTCAATGCGACGGCGCTGCGCGAACAACCGTGGCCCGGCGATGCGCTGCCTGCCGGCGCGTTCGGCAAGATTGCGGACCTTACCGCGGCCAAGCGCGTCGTGCTGATGCCGATCGACGTCAACGAGGCGGTGCTGGCCTCCAAGATCACCGGCCCCGGCCAGCGCGCCACGCTGTCGGCCGTGCTCGCCGACGGCATGAAGGCGGTCACCATCCGCGTCAACGACGTCGGCGGCGTCGCCGGCTTCGTGCTGCCCGGCGACCACGTCGACGTGCTGCTGACGCGGCAAGGGGAAAAGAACACGGCGTCGACCGATGTCGTCATCGAGGACACCCCGGTGCTGGCGATCGATCAGGTGGCCGACGAACGCACCGACAAGCCGTCGGTCGTCAAGGCGGTCACGCTCGAAGTCAATGTCACCGACGGACAGAAGATCGCGCTGGCATCCACCGTCGGCACGCTGTCGCTGTTGTTGCGCAAGGCGGGCGAGCTTGCCGACGGCGATACGCGCCGGGTGACGAGCGGCGATCTCGGCAAGCCGACCGAGCCGACGCCGAATTCGCGGTTCGTCACGGTCGGGGTGATCCGGCCGGGCAAGAACGAGCGCATCGAATACACCGTGCCGGTCGAGCGCGGCAACGCGCAGGCGGCGGCGCGCGATTAAGGCGGCAACCGAAAGAGCTGACGTGGACGATCGACGAAGCGAGATGAGACGAAGTGCGAGTTTTGGGGAACAACGAGCGGCGGGAGGCCGACGTGAATAGCCAGTACAAAGTACAAATTCCGGGCCAAAGCCCGCGATCTTCGGACAGGGACACCAAGAGCGCCGGCATCAGCATCGGCGCGCTGTTGCGGCGCGGCTGGGTCAAGGCGCTGCTTGCCGCGGCGGTTATGCTGGCGCTGGCGCCGGCGGTGCACGCGCAGCCGCAGGTCACGTTCACCAATCCGGTGCATACGTCGACGGTGACGGTGACGCTCGGCAAGACCCAGGACATCCGCACCGATCAGAACTTCGTCGACGTCACGGTCGGCGATCCGGACGTCGCCGACGTCAGCCCGCTGACCGATCACTCGATCTCGATTCTCGGCAAGAAGATCGGCACCACGCGGGTGACGGTCTATGGCGACGACAAGAGGCCGGTCGGTATTTTCGACATCGAAGTGGCCTACGACATTTCGCGGCTGGCCACCGAGATGGACCGCTTCACCGGCGGCGGCATCAAAGTGTCCTCCATCAACGGCCGCCTGATGCTGACCGGCACGTCGCCCGACGCCGCCACGCTCGATAAGGCGTTGGAGATCGCGCGCCAGTTCGGTCCGGATCCGATCAATACGGTCCAGGTGATGCAGCCGCAGCAGGTCATGCTGGAGGTCCGTTTCATCGAAGTCGACCGCAATGCCAGCCGCGACCTCGGCGTGCAATGGAACATGTTTGGCAATTCGGCAGTCGCCAATGTCGGCTCCGGGCTGCCGGCTTCGCAACTGCCGTTGACGACGCCCGGCGGCGCGTTTCAGCAGCCGGGAAGCGTCGTCGGCGGTCCCAATGTCGTGCCGGCCGCGCGGACGCTGTCGCCGGTGACCGCCGCCGGCGTGTTGTCGGGCGCGGCGCCGTTCGGGTTCCTGGTCGGCAATTTGTCGAACCGGCTGCAAGTCGCGGTCAACGCGCTCGAAACCAAGGGCGCCGCGCGCAGCCTGGCGGAACCGGATCTGGTGACCTTGTCCGGCGAAACCGCAAGCTTCCTCGCCGGCGGACAAATTCCGGTCCCCGAGGTCGGCGCCACCGGCACGCCGTCGTTCGGCTTCCAGCCCTACGGCGTCGGCCTGTCGTTCACCCCGACCGTGCTCAAAAACGGCGTCATCAATCTCGTGGTGAAGCCGGAAGTGAGCGAGATCGATCACGCCAATGCGGTGACCGTCGCTGGCACCACGGTGCCGGCGCTGACGATGCGCAAGGCTTCGACCACGCTCGAACTGCACGACGGCCAAAGCTTCATGCTCGGCGGCTTGCTGCAGAACACCGGCGACAACAACGTCGACCAGCTGCCGTGGCTCGGCGATATGCCGGTGCTCGGCGCTTTGTTCCGCAGCACGGAATATCAGAAGAACGAAACCGATCTCGTGATCCTGGTGACGCCGCACATCGTCCGGCCGATGACGCCGACCGATCCGATGCACACGCCGCTCGACAATACGCTGCCGCCGAACGACGTCGATCTGTTCCTGATGGGCAAGACCGAAATCAATCCGGAGCTTGCCCGTCTCGCCGCCGGCGCCGCGACCCGCCCCTATGTCGGCCACATCCTCGATCTGCCGAAGAATGGAGACGTCTATGTTTCGGCCAAAGACTAATCGCGCCGCGCGTCTGATAGCGGCACTTGTCGCTGTCGGCGGGCTCGGCAACACGCTCGCCGGTTGCTCGGAGAACTATTGGGATCGGCGCGAAACGGTCGCGCTCGGCGCCGGCGACGCCATCGCCGGCAACGAGGTCACCCAGACCGTCGATCCCTGGCCGCCGCAGAGCGGCAACAGGAACATCGCCTTCAACGGCCAGAAGATGCAGTCCGCGGTCGAACGCTATCGCACCGGCAAGGTCATCCCGCCGGTCGACCCGCAGGACCTCGAATCGACCAATCAGTCGGGCCAAACCATCAACCAGACCACCGTCAATGCCGGCGGCAACGCGCCGCCGGCGACCAGCACGACGGCGCAATGACGCCCACAGTCGCATCACGGGCTTGAAGTCATGCCGATCGGTCGCACGTCCGCTGCCAAGACGAAAGTGGTCGTCCTTACCGCCGATCAGGCGCTGGAGGAGTCCGTTCGCGCGATTTTCAGCGCCAGCCCGCAGATCGGCCTCGATTTGCTCAAAGGCCGCGTTGCCGACTGTGCCGACCTGATCGACCCGGAGGGAGCGACCGTCGTCGTCGCCGATGTCGATGCCGGCGAGGAAACCGAACTGCAAGCGCTCGAAGCGCTGTTGCTGCGGATCGGCGGTTGGCCGCCGGTCGTCGCCATCACGCGGGATTTCGACGCCGCCGTCGCGCGCCGCCTGATGCAGATGCGGATCGCCGATGTCTTGGTCAAGTCGGTGACGCCGGTCGACCTGGTGCGGACCTGCGCGCGGGTCGCCAAACCAGCGCCGGAAAAAACACCGGATGCTCCGGCGCAATGCGACGCGGCGGAAGCGCAGATTTTCACCTTCCTGCCCGCGGTCGGCGGCGCCGGCGTCACCACGCTCGCGGTGCAGACGGCGATGCTGCTGATGAACGGCGGCGCCCGTGGCAAGACCTCGACCTGCCTGGTCGATCTCGACTTTCAGCACGGCTCCTGCGCCGATTACCTCGACATCGAGCCGCGCCTCAACTTAAGCGAGATCGAGCCGCGGCCGGAACGGCTCGACCGGCAATTGCTCGAAGTCATGCTGTCGCAGCATCCGTCCGGCCTTGCCGTGATCGCGGCGCCGAACCGGCCCGCGGAAATGCGCTCGTTCGATCCGGATATGGTGACGCGGCTGCTCGATCTCGTATCGTCGCATTTCGATTACGTCGTGTTCGACATGCCGCGGACCTGGTTCTCCTGGACCGACAGCGTTCTGCTCGGCTCAAACAAGCTGTTCATCGTCAGCGAGACGACGGTGCCGGGCCTGCGCCATGCCAAGAAGCTTGTCGACGCCATTCGCGAGCGGCTCGGCGACGGGCCGCACCCGCAAGTCATCATCAATCGCTTCGTGCAGAAGATGTTTTCGGCAGGCTTGCGCAAGAGCGATATCGAGCAGGCGATCGGCGACGCGTTTTTGGCCTTCGTGCCGAACGATTACGGCCTGGTGCGCGAGGCGATCGACCGCGGCGTGCCGCTCGAGGACGTGCGCAAGGGCAACAAGATCACGCTGCAACTCAAGAAGCTGATCCTGCCGCAAGGCAACGGCAAAACGGCGAACGAAGCCGCGGGCGGCTTGAAGAAACTCAAACTTTCGTGGGCGCGATCGTAAGTCCCATTACTGCGTTCGTAGGACATCGCCATGGCTGGTCGTTTCTCAATGCGCCGCGTCGCCGCTCCGGACCTCATGCCGGCGGCCGAGCCGAGCGTGAGCGTAGCGGAGGAGGCGCCGTGGACCGCGTTTCCCGAGCCGGCCGCCGAGCCAGCCGCACCGGCCGCGCCTCCTGCCGCCAATCCGCTGCTGACCGACAAGCTGCTCGACGCCAAGGTGCGGCTGCACCGGCGGCTGATCGAGGAGATCAATCTGTCGGCACTGGAAAAGCTGCCGGAAGAGGAAATCCGCGCCCACGTCCAGCAGCTCGTCTCGCAATATGTGCTGACCGAGCGGCTCGCGCTCAACACCCAGGAGCTCAACGATTTCGTCTCGGAAATCCTCGACGAGATGACCGGGCTCGGTCCGCTCGAACCGCTGCTCAAGGACGCGTCCGTCAACGACATCCTGATCAACGGCCATGAATGCGTCTATGTCGAGCGCGGCGGCATGCTCGAACCGACCGGCGTGCGCTTCAAGGACGAGGCGCATCTTTTGCGCATCATCAACAAGATCGTCTCCGCGGTCGGCCGCCGCGTCGATGAATCGCATCCGATGTGCGACGCGCGCCTGCTCGACGGTTCGCGCGTCAACGTCGCGGTGCGGCCGGTGGCGATCGACGGACCGCTGATGTCGATCCGCAAATTCTCCAAGAAGCCGTTCAACCTCAACAAGCTGATCGAGGTCGGCGCGCTGCGGCCGCAAATGGGCGAATTGCTCGCTGCGGCGGTGCGGGCGCGCGTCACGCTGATCATTTCCGGCGGCACCGGCTCCGGCAAGACGACGATGCTCAACGCGCTCTCGGCTTTCATCTCGGAAAAGGAACGCCTTCTGACCATCGAGGATGCCGCCGAATTGCAATTGCAGCAGCCCCATGTCGGCCGCATGGAAACGCGGCCGCCGAGCGTCGAAGGCAAGGGCGAGATCCGCCAGCGCGATCTGGTCAAGAACGCGCTGCGCATGCGGCCCGACCGTGTCATCCTCGGCGAGTGCCGCGGCGAGGAAGCCTTCGACATGTTGCAGGCCATGAATACCGGCCACGAAGGCTCGATGGCGACGGTCCACGCCAATACCCCGCGCGACGCCATTTCCCGGCTCGAGCAGATGATCGGCATGGCCGGCCTGCCGATGACGGTCGCCTCGATCCGCGGCCAGATCGCCGCCGCCATTCGCGTCATCGTGCAATTGTCGCGGCTGTCCGACGGCAAGCGGCGCGTCATGAGCATCGCCGAGATCACCGGTCTCGAAGGCGACATCATCCAGATGCAGGAAATCTACAAATTCGTTCGCACCGGCACCGCGCCCGACGGTGCGGTGCAGGGCCATTTCCAGGCCATCGGCGTGCGGCCGCGCTTCCTCGCCGACCTCGCCGCCATGGGCATCAAGCTGCCCGGCAGCCATTTCGATCCATCGCAGCCGCTGTGACGGGCGCCAATGCTGTTTGATCTCGATCCGATCTATCTGGTCTGGCTGTTCGTCGCGATCTCGGCCGGGCTCGTGGTCGAGGCGGTCTATCTGACGGCGTTCTCGGCCGCGTCCTATCGCAGCCGGATCAACCGGCGCCTGATGATCTCGAAGGACCGCACCGATCGCGAAAGCGTCTTGGTCGAACTGCGCCGCCAGCGCGGCCTAACCAGCGGCGGCGATTTCCAATTCGGGCTCGTCGCGCTCAACCGCCTTATCCTGCAATCCGGCCTAACCATCGTCACGACACGCCTGTTCTTCATCATCGGCATCACCAGCCTGTTCGCTTTCGGCGGCACGCTGCTGCTGCGCGACAGCTTTCTCGAGGCGGCAGGCGCCGCCGTGTTCGGCGCCACCGCGCTGCCTTACCTGGTGTTGAAAATGCTGCGGGCGCGGCGGCAGAAGCGGTTCGGCGCGCAATTTCCCGACGCGCTCGATATCATCGTGCGCAGCCTGCGCGCCGGCCATCCGGTGCCGATCGCGGTTGCCATGGTCGGCCGCGAAATGGCCGACCCGATCGGCTCGGAATTCGGCATCGTGTCCGACGAGATCACCTACGGCGCCGATCTCGAAACGGCGATGCGCAATCTCTATGCCCGTATCGGCTCCGACGATTTGCCGCTGTTCGTCACCGCGGTGGCGATCCAGGGCTCGACCGGCGGCAATCTCGGCGAAATTCTGGAAAACCTGTCGGGCGTGATTCGCCAGCGCTTCAAAATGCGGCGCAAGATCCGCGCGCTGGCGGCCGAGGGCCGCGCTTCGGCGATGATCCTGTCAGGCTTGCCGATCGGCTTGTTCGTCGTCATCCAATTCATCGCGCCGGAATTCTACGGCCCGGTCTGGAACGAGCACTTGACCCACGTCCTGCTGTTCGCCTCGGCCGGCTGGATGGCGGTCGGCAATCTGGTCATGTTCAAGATGGTCAACTTCAAGATTTGATGGCCGCAATGACGGCTAGGAGAGCCACCTTATGGATCCCAGCAGCACCATAGCCATGATCGGCGACAACGCGCCGATGATGCTGAGCGTCCTGGTTTTCCTCGCCGCCGGCACGCTCGCCTTCGCGGCGATGCTGGGCTTCCGCGCGCGCGAAGCGGTGCGCCGCCGCGCCGCCCGCGTCGGCGTCGACGACGGCGCGCCGATGGGCCGCCGCTCGCTGCGCTATTCGGGCGTCAGGGTGGCGCAAAAGCTCGTCGATTACGCCACCAGGCATTATGCCTCGGTCGACAGCACCGACATGAAAGTGCTGCGCCGGCGCCTGGTGCAGGCCGGCATTTACGATCCGCACGGCGCCGCTTATTTCTTCATCGCCCGCGGCATCGCCGCCGTCGGTCTCGCCGCCGGCGCGTTTTTCGGCCTGCCGGTGTTCGGCCTGTCCGGCAAGACCTCGTTCTGGCTGTTTGTCATGGCCGCCGGCGTGGTCGGCTATCTGGTGCCGAGTCTCTATCTCGACCGCCGCATCGCGGCGAAGCGCCTGGAGCATCAGGCCGGGTTTCCCGATTTCATGGATTTGCTCGTGGTCTGCGCCGACGCCGGACTGAGCATGGAAGCCTCCCTCGACCGGATCGGCCGCGAGCTCGGCGTCTCCTATCCGTCGCTCGCCGCCAATATCCACATGGCCAATCTCGAAATCCGCGCCGGCCGCACCATGACGGAAGCGCTCGAACATTTGGGCGACCGGCTCGGTCTCGACGAGGCGCGCTCGTTCGCCACGCTGATTGCGCAATCGGACGAGCTCGGCTCCTCGATCGGCGACGCACTGCGGGTCTATAGCGACGACATGCGTCACAAGAGATTGTCGCGCGCCGAGGAGAAGGCCTACAGCCTACCGGCCAAGCTCGCGGTGCCGATGATGGTGTGCATCTTTCCGGTGCTGTTCATCGTCATCCTGTGCCCCGTCATCGTCCGGCTGGCGACCAACAATTGGTGACGCTCGCTTGCCCTCCCCGTGAAGGGGGAAGACCGAATGGGTAGCGTTCCGGTGGGGTCGGTCTTTGCCGCTTGCGCAGGCTTCGCCGCCCGTCGGATTGCATCGCGGAGCTGGTCATCGGGCCGGTCCCGTTGGCGCGCAATGACGGGGTTTCAGCGTTGCTCTGCGGGAGAACGGCCCCGGCGAGGGATTCCTTAACTATCGTCGCTTAGCTTTTGGCGGGACGGCCCAGACCGCGCCACGGCGCGGCATCGGCCGGGCGCGGCGTTGGGGCCGGGGCGTGTGTTCATGAGTATCCGGGCGGCACGGTTCCTGATCGTCGCGGCGGCGGGCCTGATCTGGCTGACCGGCTGCTCGACCTCGCCGAAACTCGGCGACGCGGCTGCATCCTCGGACAGCGCCAAGAGCGACGACGCCCCGAGCGACACCACCGGCACCATCGTCACGCAGCCGGCCGAGCCGGGACCGAGCGGCGAGCCGGTCGCGCCGCTGTCGAAACCGGGTCTGCTCGGCGACGATCCCAACGACGACGTGCAGCGCGGCAAGAAATATTTCCGCGCCAACAATTTCGGGCTCGCCGAAAAAAGCTTCCAGAGCGCCGTCGAGCAGCATCCGAACGACGCCGAAGCCTGGGTCGGGCTCGCCGCCTCCTACGACCGCCTGCATCGCTTCGATCTCGCCGACCGCGCCTATACGCAGGCCGAGCGCATCGTCGGCCATACCGCGGAACTGCTCAACGACGAGGGCTTCTCCTACATGCTGCGCGGCGACTATCCGCGCGCGCAGCGGCTGTTGCTGCAAGCCCAGGCCAAGGACCCCGCCAACCCCTACGTCCAAGCCAATTTGCAATTGCTGCAGGACAGCTATCGCGACGGCAAGGCGGTGCAGTAGGTTTGTTCGTTTGCTGCCGTCGCGGGCGACTTGTCCGCCTTGGAACGCAGCCAACCGTTTCGTAGGAAAGTCGGCCACCCCAAACTCGGCTTTTTTGATTAAGCCGCATATCGCGGCTTGCAAGATCCGCGCGCGATCGCGCTGCGAGGACATTGCGCATATCCTGCCCGCTGCCGTGCGGCGGAAGATCAATCATTCCTCGAACGGCAAGCCGGCATATTGCTCCGCCAGCGACGCCTGGGCCGTCTCGGAGGCGTGCAGATAATCGAACTGATTGAAGCGCATCCGCGCGTCGAACGGCGTCTCGCCGGAGAAGCGGTGCAGCAGCATGGTCAGCCACCACGATATCCGCGCCGAGTTCCACACCCGGCGCAACGCCATGTCGGAATAGCAATCGAGGTAATGCGTCTTGCCGGTGCGATAGGTCTCGGTCAAAGCGCGCGACAGATAGAACACATCGGAGATCGCCAGATTGAGGCCCTTGGCGCCGGTCGGCGGCACGATGTGGGCGGCGTCGCCGGCCAGGAACAGCTTGCCGTAGCGCATCGGCTCGGCGACGAAACTGCGCAGCGGCGCGATCGATTTTTCGATCGACGGCCCGGTGACGATGGCGTCGGCCATGTTCGGC
>Ga0181525_10001823_pt1 | contig 17918 bp, 39 predicted proteins | sample PEATcosm2014_Bin_48_FD_121100 | JGI IMG/M metagenome (GOLD analysis project Ga0181525, IMG submission 121100) | Peatland microbial communities from MTU Mesocosm Facility, Houghton, MI, USA - PEATcosm2014_Bin06_10_metaG | ecosystem: Environmental > Terrestrial > Soil > Wetlands > Peat | place...
GAAACTGATAGAGTCCAATGATAATGAGGTTGCTTTACCTTTGGTGAAGTTAGCCGATTATCGTTTAGATGCAATGAAAAAGGCTATTGAGAAGATACACTTTAAAGAGGTGTATAGATTAATATAGAATCAAAGTTAATGAAAATGGCATATATGTTGGGGCAAGTGGATGGGGAATTGGAGCACATCAAGGAATTAAATCCTACTAATGAGATACCCAATAAATTGGGAACATTGCAAGGTCGATTGATTGAGGATTTTTCCATGATTTTTTATAAGGATAAAGAATGACATTCTGGGAATATTTAAAATTTAAAGCAACGATTTTTTATTGGGATGCAGTTTTGGGGTGCATTTGTACTTTTGGAATTTTAGTGATTGCGTTTTTATTTATTGTGTTTAGTGAAAGGAAGAGAGATGGAAAATAATTATTTTGTACAAAACTTGAGATGTGTAAGATGCAATTTAAAGACAGAAATTATAGATAATGGTTTGGCAAATGCCGATTTAGATAGCAAATGTTATATGGATAAAAGTCATAATTGGATTGCGTTTGAGCCAGAGAAGACAGAAAAGGTAGAGGAATTTAAAATAAAATTTATACCTGCAACCACACTTATAAATGAAAAGGGTACTTTTAGCATGGTGGAGATAGATCAGTTTTTTATAGATGATGATGGGTGTTTTTGCCAAAAAATATGTGATGAAGCTTATAACTGTATAGCGGATAGCAATGGCTTTCCTTATGCCAATACTTTTGAGGTTGAAAATAGGGAAAAGGTTATTAAAAGAATTCTCCCTCGTATAGCCAAGATAGAGTCTTAAGGAGGTAAGAAATGATTGACTATGAAAAGCTTAAAAAAGAATTAGAGAAATTACATGATTATGCACATGGTGCCCATAGTGTTTGCGACCATGATAATTCTTCTTCAACATTTCATCAAATATGCCATAAAATCAGAGAAATTTTGGAGTCGTTAAAATGATTGACTATGGCAAGCTTATAAAACGAATAGAAACAATAAAAGAACGAATGGAACATGCTTTAAATATGGCTAATGCAACTAGCGACATAGAATTCAATACTTATGGCCATGGTTTTGACACAGGCGTATATGAAGGCTTGAGGGAAGCTTATTGCATCATGAAAGATGTGGGGTATAAGTTATGATTGACTATGACAAGCTTAAGCAGGCGCATAATTTATGTAGGCCTACTTCCCTTTTTTTTGATACTACTTTTGGTTTGGATAATGATTTATGGTTTGTGATTAGAGATCTTGATAACGATGATTGGCGTGAGGAAATAATAGGCGTGAATGACTTACTGCAAAAACTCCAAGAACTAACCGAGCCAAAGCCAAAGTTTAAGGTTGGGCAGTGGGTTTATATTTTACTGAATTGTTTTGATATCGGCTATGGCAAAATAGATAGACACGATGATGATTATCAAATTAAAATTGAAAATGGTTGTTTCAAAGTTTTTGAAGAATGTTTTATTTTTGCCACCAAAGAAGCACTAATCCAATTCCAAATCGACTATTGGACATGTCTAAAAAATCAAGAATTATCGACAAAATCAAATACTATTAATTTACCAATTTCTACTAAATTAGTAGATGAATACATGCCACCAAAAGCCACTGAATATGGGGCCACTCCTGAAGAAACCGATAAAAGAAAGATACTTAAAGGTTCTGGAATAAATCTTCGTGATGCAAAAGAAATTATAAGTGAATATTCTACACCGATTATGCAAGAATCATGCCAACATCTAAATAAAGAGCGATTGCTCACGCCTTCTAACAAAGTATACAGCTATAGATGCCTAGATTGTGACGAGCAAAATATTCGAGTTGAACATGAGCCATGCCAACAAGAAGAATCAAAACCTGAAAACTATGAAATAAAATATTACAAATATTGCGAGCATTGCAAAAAGGTAGGAAATGATTTGGAAGATTTCAGGTACAAATGTGCTTACAACTCAGGCTCACACACAGTACATCAGACATCGGAACAATGGCCTTATCCAGTTTATTATTCTTTTCTAAAACAATTCAACATCAATACGAAAATAACTTTGGAAACGATCCAAGACCAAGAATAGAAGAAAGGAAGAACCATGTTGATTGAATTCATACCAAAAAAGGAAAATGAACACACCATTGTATTTAGTCAGGTGTTGGTAAATCAATTTTTTGTAAGCCCTGAGCGGTGTTTGATGATGAAACTGGATACACGATGTGCTTTGATGATTGCTGATTGCAATAGCAGGCCATGCGCTATGATTTGCGATCTCTACTTAGATGATACGCCTGTTTTGCGCATATTGCCTCTTATGGAGTGGATCTTATTCTAACCAATACAACCACAAAGGGTTTGAAATAAAATTCAATATATGGCGTTTATGAGGGTTTTGGATATGGATGATAATGTGATACCAATTTTAAAAAATTCTATAGAATTTGAAAATTGGATTTGTCCTTGCGGCTCTGAATTATTTTTTATCTCTGTAAACTTCCGAGCAGTTTGCTACAAATGTAGATGCTGGATGCTAGATGATGAAATAATTCTAGATGGTGAGAAAAAATAAAATGGCACCTTTTTTAAGGGTGCCATCGTTGCGTATTTTGAACGGCGTCCGTGAAAAGGAATTAAAAACACGAACGTAAAATAATCATGTACTTAAATAGCTAGAAAAGCAATGGTTTTAGAATTTATTTTAGGGTAGGATAGTGGCTATTGGTGTAATCAGCACCATTAGCCACATGCGCGTAGCGCTGTGAATGCTTAAACACCTTAATCAGTGAGTAGTGTCTAAACATGAATCAAATTATAGTAAATAAGAAAAGTAAGTCAAGAGGTTTAAAAAATATTATATTGAGCGTGGTATCCCGTCCCTGGGAATAACACAAACACAATCGTATTTAACAGAGTTATAGGTAATATAAACAAGTAACCAAAGAAATATTAACCAACAACAATGAGGATTTTAACATGAGGGAATGTGAAAATATAGAAAAATTTGAGGGTTTGTTTGAAAATGAAGCAAGGGGATGTACTATAGTTATAAATGAAACAATTCAAACAATGACAAATTTTGATTTAATTGGCTTGTATACATTTCTAGCAACGATGCCACCAAATTGGCGAATTAACCCACAGCATTTACTTAAACATTTTAAGTGCTCGAAAGATAAAATCTATCGTTTATTGAATGAATTAATTTCAGAAAGATTACTTAGTGTTCGAGAGAACAGAATTTCTGGTCGATTTAATCAGTTAATTTACAAGTTACATTTACATCGATATGAGCCGTGTCCTGAAAACAAGGATACGGTAAAGTCACCGTGTCCTGAAAACAAGGATACGGTAAAGTCACCGTGTCCTGATTTACCGTGTCCTGAAAACAAGGACACATATATAACAAATAATATATATAACAAAGATATTAAAAACATAAAAACGCGCGCGCGCGAGAATGATTCAAATTTACACAAAGATTCCTCATCCATAAAGCCCAATCCTTACGTGGAGTCAACTTATGACACCTCATACAGGCAGGAAAAAGAAAACGAGGCGAAAAATGCAGAAGAAATGGCAATGGAAATGATAGCGGAGGATAATCCGCATCAATTAAGCAAGCAAAGTATTTTAGATTTGGTTAAAAAAATAGGAGGTAAAAATATAACCATTACTTTTTGGTTGCATATGAAACAAGAGCTGCATAAATGCAAAGAAAATGGATTGTTGGTGCAAGAATCCTTTAATGCATTTATTGCCAGTAGTTGGAAATCGTTTAACGCGGATTATTTGATTAAGAAATTTTCAAATAAAAAATCGGGTTCTGGACGGGTTGTTTATGATTTTAAATCCACAGAGTGGGCAAAAAAGGATATCTATGCATTATGAATACATTTAAAGATTTAATTGAGAGGGTTTTACCTAAATACAATAATCCATTTGTAGATCCAAATTACATGGAAAGGACTGCTGTTGTAGTGAATAAAATATTTGAAATTATGGCTGCCAATAAAACAGCTTTTCATGTAGCTTATCCCACTCAAGAATCAGTTGAGTTGGCCATGAGCATTTGGACGGAAGCTTTTATGGATGTTGGATTAAATGATTATGATTTAATAAAAAATGGATTGCGAAAACTTTTTTTGCTTGAAAATCCTTTTGCTATTACTGTTGGCCATTTTATTAAGTTGTGCAAGCCAATTCCTGAGGACTTGGGTTTGCCTGATATGGATGAGGCTTATAAAGAGGCTGTTGCCTTGAGTCATCCGCAGTCAGGTGGGAATTGGAGTCATCCAGCTATAAGAAAGGCAGTAAATGAAATTGGTAGTTTTTCATTTAGACAAATGAGCGCAAAAGAATCAAGGCATACATTTGAAAAAGCTTATTCTAAAGTTTGTGAAGATGTAAGCAAAGGAGAGGAATTAAAAAAATTGCCCAATAATGACGAAAAAGAACCGTTAAGATTTAAAACGGAAGCAGAGAAGAATTGGGAAGATTATAGAAAAGGCAAAAATAATGTAGAGCCCCCATTGAGTGGATGGTTTAATCAGGAAGCACAAGATAGGTTGTATGAAGAAAAAATGGCGGACTATAGAAAGGTGTTTGGAGAACGTGGTGTAGAAATTCCTGATTATTCGCATTTAAATTCAAGAGATAAAGCGATGCCTGTTATAAAATCACTTTTAGAAAAAATGGGAAATAAGTCTCAATTTTTGAAAGATTGAATTAGAATGACAGGGATGTTACATTCAAAAAAAAGAGGAGCAAATTATGTCTAAAGTAGAAACCAAGAAACCAGATACAAGAACACCTGTCGTTACCGAATCAACCAGGAAACGCCATCCTGGGTTTGTTAATCCGAATAAGGGCATTCCTGTTGGCGAAGGCTGTACGCTGCAAGATGTACCTCGGGAGATGATACAGATGCATTTAAGGCAGACAGAAAACTTTTGGAAAGGCAAGTTTAATGCGAAATACGGAAGTAGTCATGGTGGATCGCAAAACTTTTAAGGGATGAAATGGCAAACTTTCAAAGTTGTGTTGCTTATGTTTTAAAGCATGAAGGCGGATTAACCAAGAATGAAGCAGATCCCGGGGGGGTTACCAATTTTGGTATTTCCCTTCGCTTTCTTCGCGAAGTACAAGAAGATGATTTAAAACGCGCCGGCATATTTGGGGAAGTTACCGAGCAAACGATTGTGGAGTTGACCCAAGACCAAGCAGAAAAATTGTATTATTCTGAGTTTTGGTTAAAGGCACCATTTGAAAAAATCATGAATGGAATGCTTGGCAAATATATTTTTGATATGTCGGTGAATCATGGGTTGAACCAGGCTACTAAGCTTGTTCAACGTGCTTGTAATTGTGCTCAGAAAAATAAAAATTATCTTCGTGATGATGGTTTGTTTGGTGGGGATACGGTAGGTGCAATTAATTATGCTTCCTTTATGCTCATTCCTGCTTTGATTGCTGTTCGTACGGGGTATATGCGTGAGGTTGCAGCGGTTAATCCCAAAGAGCATGTTTTTTTGGATGGTTGGATTGCCAGGGCATTTGATATTTAATATTTATGTGGTATTGTATTATTAATTATGCCTGTGAGGATTGAAAAATGAACTACGGAACCGATTTGAAGTTGAAAAAGTCTGGCGGATCACAAGCCTTTGGCGGGGGTCTGGATGTCAAAGGCCGTGATAAGCCTCGTGCGGGTGCTGCCATGGGACAAGGTATGGGCATGGGTGGTTATGATGCATCCAGAACCAACAAGGCGATGGAGTCTATTAAGGGCGGTGGTGGTAAGCCAACTTACTACTGTGGCGGAAGGAATGAGAGATAATTATGGCCATTGACCACGAAGCGCATAAGATTAGAATTAAGGCCGTAAGTGATAGGATGAATCATCCGATGACTTATAACGATGCTGGTGCGCCTCGAATGGACATGCCGAAAGTTGGTATGGAAAAAGAAATGAGACGCAGTGAAGATATGCGCAGAGGTGAAGAAAGAGTTCCTGGTGCGCGTTATGACTTGAATAAGAAACACGGTTAGCATCATGCCGGATTGGGAATTCAAACAAAGAATCGATAGACAATCCAATTCGGATAGAGAAAGAATTGCTCGGTACGGTAAAGAAAGCGGTCATGATGTGCAGTACCATGATGCAGCCCCGCAGTTTAACGTTAAGTCCATCCGCGAAGACAAAAAGAAAGCCCGTAGGCGAGAGAATATGGGTGATGGTCGTAATGAAAGATATGGTACAAACTAAAAAGGCCCTCGATAGGGCCTTTGGTGTCTTTGGGAATCAAGTTAATGTTGGTGTCTTTAGAAAGCAATTCTTTCGCATTCTTCGCTATGGTCTCTTTCCCCCTCATTCCAAGACTTATGCAGAAAGTCATTGTCCGATTGCTTTTCTGCGATTAAATCATTTGCATATTTCATAAACTCTTGCGCTTTATCCAGGGGTAATTGGTAGAGCTCCTTAATCATGTATTTGACCTCGTACTTGATTAGTGGGCTGGATATGATGTTTTCGTAAATATCAATGTGGTTCATGTTATTGCTCCTTGTTATAGACCATTTTCCTTTAATAATTCTTTGAGCTCTAATTCAGATAGATATCTTTCTGCCCGCTCTTTTTGCTGACCTTCTAAGATTTCTAGTAGTTCGTCTTCGTCTCCATTCCAACCGTCCATCATGCCTTTTTTGTACATTTTCGATTCCTCTTTACTTGTTGGTACATTTGTTTGCAACCTGATTTAATTATGTTAATTAGCCACATTTGGATTCTAACGGCTATTAGTATCGATATAATGTGCATAGTGTTTTGCATTTAATGCGCTCCTTTTAAAGTGTTTAAATAATGTTCATACATATGCGTTGAATGCACTAATATTGCAGCAACGAATTTAACTAAATCGTCCACGCTTGTTCTTTCCTGATTGGGTTTTTGTAAATCAAAGTGTAGAATTACTTTGACTATGATAGTCGAATAAATCTTTGTCATATCTACATTCGAAATAGATTCTTGATTTAATTGCCTTAGATTATTAATAATGAGTTCAACCGCTTTATTAGCTATCTCGTTTATTTTGGTTTCTTCTAAATTCATTTTGTTATTCCTCTATAAAAATTACATCAAATTCATCTTCATCCTGTTCTAGCTCATAAGCCAGCTCATAGAGCGCATGCTCTGCTTCCTCATAGCTTAAGTATCTACTGGAATGGATTAATCTGGTTTCTATGTCTCTAATTACCCACATTTTGTTATTCCTTTTTAAATTAATTTTTTATAGGTAAATAAATCGATTTAGGTGCTCCTGTTGTGGGGCGGCCATTAGGCCGCACCAAGTAGGATTGTGTTCAAATTCTACATGACCCGCTAGTTCTTTTATCCATTCGGATTTTGTTAAAATTATGCCTTCATGTGTACATTTATATTTTTTTTCCATGTTTATCTCCGTTATTTCTTTGCTTTTTAGCATTCTTTAGTCCTTTTTCTTATTATCAGTTATCTGTAAGTTGATTTAATGGTTTTAACTAAAGTCGGTTCGTACTCACAATTTGGATCGCATTTCATTAAATGGATAGTCCATCCCGAACGATCGTATTTACCATCAAATGCACTGATTGCAGCTTTTTGGGTTTTAAAATAACGGTTTAAAAAGTCAGCGGCGGTTGCTCCCGATTGATTTCTTGCATCAATTTTGTACTTATATGTATTTAAATCTATATCGCTCATTTTTTATATCCTTTTGATTATTGATTGGTACTATAAAAGTATACAATTATGTTAAACGAAAGTAAAGTGTTATTTTACATTTTAGGTAGATATTGGTTAAAAAAGTTTGTTATGATTATAAAAAATGGTAAATTAAAAATTAATTTAATTGGGGTTTATAATGGGAATGACTAAGCGAGAGTGTGGAATGCTTGGTGGTAGACCTACAACGCTTAATGAAGAAATTGGGCAATTGATTATAGATAATGTAAGAGAATTTTTATCGGTTAATCATGCAGCAGAAATAAATGAAGTTCCGCGCCCTACAGTTCAATCATGGATTAACAAGGGATATGAGGATTTAAAGGAAGGAAAAGACAGTCTTTTTGCATGGTTTTCATCAAATATAAGGAAAGCGCGAGCTTCAAAGATTCAAGAATACTTAAAAAGGCTTGAGTCTAATGAGAAAAACTGGCAATCAATAGCTTGGATTTTAGAGCGTTGTTGTGCAGAAGATTTCGGTAAAGATTCTGAGCTTTACAAGCAACTGTTAGAAGACTATAAGATGCTAATGCAATCAATGCTCGATAGAGGTAGAACATAATGGCGGCCAAGAAACCTGAAAAGAAATGGATGCAAAAAGTGGCTAAGACCATGGACAAGGGTGCATTGCATAGAGAGCTAAAAGTCCCAGAAGGTAAAAAGATCCCCAAGGCTAAGTTGAAGAAAGCAGCTAAGAGTAAAGATGTGAAATTGAAGAAAGAAGCGGTTTTAGCTGAGAACTTCCAGAAACGAAAAAAGAAAGGATAACCCATGAGTTTATTATCAAGTTTTTTAGCATCAAACATAATCCCGGCACTTGAGAGCGCTTTTGTAGCCCATGAGCCGGCTATGCAAGCAACCCTGTTAGCAGAAGTTCAAACCCTTTTATTGGATGTAAATAACTGGTTAACTGGTAAGGTTAACACTGCAAATGCCCAAACTGAGGATAAAGCATTATGAAACCAATGAAGAAAATGAAAGAGAAAGCTGAAAAGATGATGGACAAGAAAATAAAAGAGTCTGAAAAAAAAGACATGAAACAAGATAAAAAGATGATGGAAAAGAAAAAGAAATAGGTGACCCATGCCATTAAATAAAGGTGCAAAGCCAGGTAGCAAGAAATTTGGTGAAAATATTGCTACTGAAATAAAGGCCGGGAGGCCCAAGAGCCAGGCAATAGCCATTGCATACAGTGAGGCCCAGGCCAAAAAAGGAAAGAAAAAGAAATGAGCGCGAGCAATACCGAACAAGAATTTCATCCGGAACAGCCCGAAGACTTAAGGCATACATCAATGAGGGCGTTGAGTGTTGCCTTTCGAGAGTTTATCTCTAAAGTTATCCAAATACCTGGTGCTAAAATCCAAAAGCAGCAAGCATTTTATCGTTTGGATGAGGCTCAAATGTGGATGCAAAATGCAATCTTAAGTTATATTCCCGAACAACAAAAACAAGAGCAAGCAGATGGAACCACTGAAAGTCAAACGCCTTAAAGATATGTCGCAATTAGAGCGCAATATTATGCTTATGATTTGGTCTGATATTCAGAAATCTCCACATATTTTAGATTGGCGATATTATGAGCGCGATTTCAGTTTTGAAAATAAAGATTATGTCTTTAAGTGCAACTTTAAAGTACAAGAGGGTCACTTGCAACTAAGGAATACCAGGATTGAATATGCTACTAAAACCATTGAATTGTACCATTGAGGACACTATGAAATTGAATGTACGTTTTGTCCTGATTAATATTTTAGGTATGGTAAATAACTTTTTTTCGTTCATGATTAAGCCTTTGGCGATTATAGCTTTGATTAAATCCATTCAATTGATAAATTGTATTCTTTATTATTTTGTATGATTTGCATTTTTTGTTTTTACAACATAAGCAATGGCATCCAATCTTTTTTAGCGTTTAGCGATTCCTTTCGTCACTGCAATGTGATTACATTCGATGGTGATTGTTACTTGGCGCATGAAAGTGACAAAACGGGCATGTATGTTCAAAGACTAAAAACAGTTCCAAGGCTTACGTCGTTGATTCGCGCACTAAAACATATTGAATCTTTAACCGCGATTATTGTAGTTGATGTTAGAGAGCGTCCAGCAATTGCTTGGAAACCATTTGTTGTGCGTTCATGCAATGAAATAGACCGATACATTGCGGGAGTTGACATAGGATTTACTTTTAACCCCAAACACTTATACACTAAGCTTATTAAGTATGATGGTTCTAATTTTGAGGTACTGCACACCTGGAGGCGGTAACATGGGATTCTTTGGCGGTGATTCACAAAGTGAAGCTGATAAACTGGTCAGTGAACAATTCAAACAAAATCAGATGGAGTTAGAAGAAAAGCGTAAAAAGCTTTATCAAGAGCGGCTTGATATTATTAAATCACAAGGTCAACAGCAGTGGCATCCACGTAAGGATGTACCCTTATGAAAAAAGTCAGCCCACCAGAAGATTACCATAAGCTAAATGCCAGGTTTCAAGAGGCGCGTTATTATAAAGATCGCTGGCTGGCTCTCTATAAGAATCTTTATTTCTATGTGATTCCCGATAGGGATGCGTTTAATATCAAGTTCAATTACACGGATTCTGGAAAACCGGTTACGAATATGATTTGGGATTCAACCGCCATGATTGCAGCTTATCAAAGAGCCAATGATTTACATGGTTTGCTTATGCCAAAAGACCGAGTTTGGGGTAAGTATATGTTAGACCCTATGCAACATGATGAAGTCGACATTGAAAAGGGTCAATTAATTCTGGATAAAATCAATGAACGTATTATGTTTTATCTTAATGAGTCAAATATTGCACGCGTTGTTGGTAGTTCTAATTTGGATTTGGTGGGTGGTACGGGAGGAATATGGGTTGAGTCCCCGAGTGATGAAGTTCCTCTGTATTTTCGGTCTATTCCCGCAGTTGCTATTTACATTGAGTATTGCAATGATGATCTTATTAGAAATGTGTGGTATCAATCTAAAATGACTGGACGTGCTGTTCTAGATACTTTCCCTGATTACCACGGCAATCAAGAGCGCAATATGAAAGATAATCCGAATGATACTTATTCGGTGAACTATGGTCAGGTTCAGGTAGGGCGCGATGAATATTATATTTATGCTGTGCTTGATTCAGATCCGTTTACTGTTCTGTGGGATAGATATTCTGACTATCGACAGATCATTATATATAGAGATCGCGTGCGACCCGGGGAGGCTGAAGGTAGAGGTATTGCTCTGGATATGATGCCTACTATTATTGACCTTAATCGAATCGTTGAATATTCAAGAAAGAATATGGCTTTCAAAGCCAACCCACCCATGTTCTATGATGCAGGAACCTATTTCAATCCTTATTCTATTAGGCAATGGGCAGGTGCCATGATTGCACGCCAACCCAATGGCAGAAATCCTTTAGAAGCTTTACAGATGCCCGAATATCCCGATGTCTATCAACATATTGTAAGGCTGCAAGAAATTATTCAACGAGCATTCCAGGTTGACCCATTGGGTGAAATACAAACACCAGTGCGCTCAGCAACCGAAGTTTCTATCCGTGAAAACCGAGCGCAACGGACTGCAAGTACAGACATATCGCGGTTAATAAATGAATTGCCCAGACAAGTGTTTGAGGTATCTGCGAAGATTTTAAACGGTAGAGGATTATTGTTAAAACCAAAAGAAGTGATACCAGGATTTGATCCAAGACAATTAAAGTTTGCATTTCAAAGCCCATTGTACGACCTACAAAACCAAGAAGACCTCAATCATTTTATAACCGCGCAACAAATCAAGCAACAATTTTGGGGCCAATCAGCACCCGTGATAAGTACTAATATGTTTGAGGCCAATCGCTTTATTAACGAAAAACTAAATATTCCAGCAAAACTCAATGTGCCCGAAGAACAACTCAAAAAGACATTGGCGCAAGCGGCACAAATGCAGTCACAGCAACCACCAACGGGTAGCGCACCTTCTACTACAGCGGCAGGGGTTGAGTTTCCTAAAAATCCAGGGGTCACTATATGATAGAAGGTTTGCTTGATTCTAAACTAATTACACCCAGTGAATTTAAAGTCTATAAATTGTATGCCAGTGAATTGGGTCAAGAGGTGTTTAAGCAAATGCAAAACGAGTTGTTTTGGGAAGAGCCATGTGAGGAATTCTTCACCGAAGCGCATTTTGCTTTTTATGATGGCAGACGTTCGGTGTTAAGAGGCATTAAGTCAACAGTTGAGAAAGTACAAAATTTAATCAATAAGCAATTGAGTGATGAGGTAAAAGATGAGTGAAGACAAAAAGGAAGATGAAACCAAATTATATGCCGGAAAATTTAAATCGGTGGAAGATCTAGAGGCAGGATATAACAATGCTGCAAAAGTCTATCAGGAAAATGAAGATTTAAAAAAGAAAGTGGATGAAGTAACGACAGTCCCTGATGATTATCAAGTGCCGCAAGACGTTATGTTACATGATAATGATGTTAAAGATTTAAAGGAAGTAGCTAAAAAAAGTGCTTTAACGCAAACCCAATTTGAACGTTTGGCTATGGAACAAAACCAAAAAGTTAAGGTTATGGCCGATAGCTTTGAGAATGCTAAAAAAGAACTGGGTGCAGATAATTTAAACCTGCTTCAAGATTTCATTGCTAAGACTTATCCCGATAAGGTTGCAGATAAAATGTTGAAAGAGGCTATTAAGGACAAGGATTTAAGGCAACAATTGTTAGATCAACGCACCAAAATGTTAAACTCCTCTGTTCCTGGCATTAATCGTCCTTCTAATGGTGCATATAATTCAGTAACACATGATGACGTTAAGAAAGCGCGTGATGCCATGATGCAGACCAGGGGTAAGGCTAGGATTGAGGCACAAAAAAGATATGTGGCTTTGAGCCATGCTTTAGCGCATGCGGGTGAATGATGGTTTTGCGATTAGCGGACATTAAGCGGATTTCGGAATCGGTAAATGAAAAAAAAGTACTTGTACCGCATGATGAGTACAAAGAAATTATTCAAGATTTATTTGCGCAAGAACAGTTGTTGCAAGAAAGGTATGGAAATGCTGCAAATGTTCCGCGCGTATATAAGATTTATGGTGTATCCATTGAAATTAGGAGTGATAAGCCATGAGCCACATGGTAATTAAGGGTATTCAGGCTGGATTGAACAAAAGATACCGAATGTATCGGTTTAATGTTATCTGCAATCCAACCACAAAAACCTATTCGATTACTGCATTTAAAGGAACCAATAATGCAGGCACATCTAGCTATTCATGTTTTATGCCGATTACTGATTTTTGGGCTGAAGTTCAAGCATGGATGCTTCCCATATTAAAAGTTTATGGTATATAAGAAAAGCAGAAATGCTGTGAAAGTCAGCGCGGGGAAGTCGTAAAAGCGACAAGAGAGCATTCAAATGACCAGGACACCTGAATGTAATTTCTGCATTTGACAAAGTAAAAAATTAAGTCATACAATAGGTTATTACTTCTACAAGCCCGTTTGGCAACCTTGTAGGAAGTTTTCAATCATAATATTGGCCGAAAATCTTCGTAACCCAATAGGTATAGATAGGCAAAGCCACCAGGCTTTATTTGTTTAGACTTACCGGAGCGCCATAATGGCAGATCAAATAGATTTAGCAACAGCATCCCAGCTGTTCGATACCGAAGTAACCATTAGATACCAAAACCATCAGTACTTGGCCGACACCATCGAAGAACGCCATGGAACCACTGGTGAAGCAACCAACGTACCTGTATCTGATATCATCGAGATGCAAAACCAAACTTATGCACCTGTTGATATTCCCGTAACACCCGTTGATGCAACCAACGTGATGATTGTTCCTTACAACTATGCATTAAAAACAGTCATAGGCGGTGGTGAAAAAACCTTATTTGCTTACGACAAAATCGTTGACCATGCGAAATTGCACGCATTGGCAGCAGCACGTATGGTGGACTATATTAAGATTAATGCCCTATATACCTCTGCTGGATTTTCTACCATATTTTCTGTGGCATATACTGTAGGTGTTAATACAGGTATGAACGAAGGCAAGATTGCCCAAGCATTGTCCTACCTTGAAAACCAAGGTGTGAACGTGATGGAAAACTCTTGTAGTCTTTGGTTGCCAGCGATTACCAAGCAATCTATGTTAGCTGATGATCGAGTTGTGAATATATTTTACAATGATGTTAGGCCATTGGTTGATAATAAATTGGCATCTTATTTGGGTGTGGATATTCGCACTTTGGGTGCCAATGGTATCAATACGATTCCATTTACAGTTAGTGGTTCTACAGACCAATATCTAGTCCCATTAGTCCATATGGATTCCATGGTACAAATCTTTAACCGTGATGTAAGTACATCTATTACTTGGGTTCCACAAAATGACCGTTGGGAATTGTTGACTGTTATTACATCGGGCGCAAACGTGATTCAGTACAACGGTATTGCATTAATTGAAACCAACAATCCATATGTTGCTAACTAATAGGGGTTATGATTATGTCTAATTTTGAAACCTTTGCAATGATAACTGAGGGCAACATTTCGACTGCGCCCAATAAGTTCGTTGCAAGTACCGTAGATTCATTGGCTACTATTTTAGCGGCCGGATATCTAAATGATTTAAAAGCCAAGCTTAAGCAAAACGACCAGATTAGTATTGGTTATAGTGACTTGAGTCACTTCCCATTGGATACCGGAACATCAACCATTTATGGGGATTTTCGTGTTCAATATGATCCAACACTTCAAAACTGGAACTTGATAGCTGTATCCAATACGCAAGCGAGCATTGCATCATCAGGCGTTTATTCAACTAAGTATGATAATGCTGGTGGAAGTGCTACAACCGTTATAACAAATCCAAACATCAATCCCAACATGTTGGTATTTGCTAACTGGCTATCCAGTGCCAATGCCGTAGGGATTGAAACAGTTATTGCGGGAAATGGTACGTTGACTGTTGTTTCCACTGGCGACCCTGGTGTATCTGTTTTAAGTATTATAGCCGTATTGCCCTCTCTGCCTTTGCAGAATCTAGGCGTATATGCCAATAGCTACGCTTATGCAGGTGGTGGCACAAGCATTGTGATTACCGATGCAAACATAACAACCAGCATGGTAGTTAAAGCCAATTTTGCATCACAAACCAATGCAGCATATATTGAAAAAGTAACTGTGGCAGCCGGAAGCATTACTATTTTGGTAAATACCAATCCTGGTGCTTCTGTGTTCCAATATTTGGCTGTTAGTCCATCCACTCCTTTGACCAACTTAGGAATGTATGGTGCGAATTATACCAATGCGGGTGGTAGTGCTACGACAACCATTACTGATTCCACCATTACGGCAAACTCCGTGGTAGTTGGTAACTGGGAGGCTTCTGCTAATGCGGTATATGTTGAGAAAGTGACACCAAGTGCGAATACTTTAACAATATTGTCCTCTGGTGATCCTGGAGCTTCAACTTTTGCCTATGTTGCGACTCCCTCAAACGAAGGCAGTTCAACCGGTCAATATTTGTTAGCAGCCAATAACCTGTCTGATGTAGCGAGCGCATCAACATCGTTAGCGAATTTGGGTGCGTTGCCATTAGCTGGTGGCACAATGACTGGTAAGCTTACCTTTACTGAAGGCACAGGAAACGGTGCAACCCCCACTATAAGCAAACAGGCGGGTGTTGTAACCACTGCTTCTTTAACTACAACGGCAACAACTACGGCAACGGCCACGACGATCACCAATACTTTTGTGACTTCAACTTCAACGGTTTTGGTATCGCTTATGGGAGGTACTAATACAATCCCAGGCGTGCAATTGAGTGCCGTGGCTACAACCAATACCATTACGGTTAGTGTAACCAATAATAACGTAGCAGGTAGTGCGTTAAATGGTACTTTAATCATTGGTTTTGTGGTATTAAACTAAGAAATCATTATTTGGGAGACAGTGTCTCCCAAATTTCTTAAGAGGACACTATGCCAACACTTATAGAATTGGTAAACCGGACGCTTTCAGAGCTTGGCAGACCAACGGTTGCGGCAATAGATGAATCTCAAGACGCTACACAAACAGCAGCAAAATTAATAGAATTAGCACCCGAATTATATTTAGAAGCAAACTGGTCATTTTTGGTTAAATTTGTGTTTGATAACACACCATTAACCTTTAACTTCTCCCCAGATTATAATTACACATACCAACTACCTGGTGATTTTGGCCGATTTTTCAAATGGCAATATACTGGCTCTCAATGGCCTATTTATGAATTTGCAGATGGGTATTTATTGGCACAAGTGTTGCCTGTTGGTTATTACTACATTGTGAACCAAGCAATGCCCGAAGTGTACACGCCTGTATTTGCGCGCGCATTAGTGTTATATGCCGCAGCAAAACTAAGTCCAACATTAACCAATAATGTGGATTTAACAAAATATTTAGAAGGCGAATATATGCGTATATTGGGTAAGGCGATAACTCAAGATGATATGTTAAACCCTCACTTCAGTACAGCTTACAATGACTTTGACCGTTTAAATTTTGTATAATCTGTATATTTTTTGAGATATAGAATGGCACTTTCAAGTTTATTGATAGAATCTTCAAAATGACCAATTCCTTTATTGCAAATGTCACATAAGAGGCCGCGAATTTTTCCTGTTTTATGGCAATGATCAACCGCAAGAGATTTAATAGTTCTTTTACCACGAGCTAAAGCTTTTTCGGGTTGATAACATATAGCGCACACATAATTTTGAGAATGCAATAATTGATTGTATTGCTCTAGTGTAATATTAAATTTAAACCGTAAATTTTTATCTTTAAGTCTATCTTTATGTTTTATGCCATAAGCAATGCGGGTATTATCGCGTTTTTGTTTTGCCTCTGGACGTGATAGATATTCTTTTCTATAAGCTAAATTACGTTCACGATTTTTTAAATAATCTAATTTTCGTCTTAACTTTTCTTTTTCAGGATTTTTTTCGCGTGACTTTTTGGCTGTTTCTCGACAACATAATATACAAACTTTTACCTTCCATCGCCCATTGTCTTGTATGCGAATTAATTCATTAGGCAATTCCCCATGTCTTTTGCATATTTTTATAATTTCGCTCATAATCATTCTATTAAACATACTATTATATAGGATGATTCGACAAATGCCAAAGGAAATGATTAGACAGACGTCTTTTTCGTCGGGCGAAGTTGATATCAGTATTTGGAAACGTACCGATGTAGAACAATACCTTACAGCGGCTCAAAGTCTATTAAATTGTGAGGTGGGGACTACAGGTCTTGCGCGCAAAAGAAAAGGCTCTTTGTTTCGCTATAATGTAACAGGTGAAGCCGAATTAAACTCTACTATGTATGAGTTTCTTGATAAGAATGGCGTTTATTATTTGGTCATGGCATCAAGCGGGTATTTTTATATATGGTCCGCGCCACTAACCCAACAAGATGTTATCACCTATCAAGACCAGTATGTTGTTACCTATACCAACACCCAAGTGGTGACCTTTGTAAATCAGTTGACCTTTATACAAGCTGTACCAATGCCTTATTCTGGTGCTGATTTATTTGACTTGGATTATACCCAAGACAATGACAGTATTATTTTTACGTCCCCTTTATTTCCTCCTGGACGACTGTTTATTTCGAATTACGATCCGCTAACATTTTCATTCGAGTACCTAGACATCTATCCATTGCCAGCCTATGATTTTAATTTAATCAACTATAATGGCTGTAATGTTTTATATACCATCTCAACCAATATAATGACCTTTCAGTTAAGTAATATTCCAGCTGGTTCAGTCTTTACCAATCAATGGGTAGGTGGTCAGATTGTTGGTGCAGGTGCTACGGACACAGCCCCCATAGGCTACGCCATTATTACAGCCGTTAGTCAAACAGGCACGACCGCTACATTTACCGCAACCGTAATTATTAATTTCTTAACATCCGGGTATTCTACCAGTGGCGCACAATATTCTATTCGCTCAGTCGCCTTTACTGCTGGAGCAGGTGGAACAGGAAACCCATATGGTTTAGGGTATCCATCCAAAGTGTTGTATTTTCAAAACAGACTTTGGCTTGCCAATAC
>Ga0181525_10001824_pt1 | contig 17918 bp, 12 predicted proteins | sample PEATcosm2014_Bin_48_FD_121100 | JGI IMG/M metagenome (GOLD analysis project Ga0181525, IMG submission 121100) | Peatland microbial communities from MTU Mesocosm Facility, Houghton, MI, USA - PEATcosm2014_Bin06_10_metaG | ecosystem: Environmental > Terrestrial > Soil > Wetlands > Peat | place...
AACCTGATCTATCTCGACGTGGAACAGTCGTTCTATTTCTCCGCGTATCAGACCTATGGCGGAACCGTCGCCAATGGCGGATCCCTGAACTGCACCTGCACCACCGCGAGTTGTTCGGATTACGTTATTGTGCAGGCGGAGAATCCGTTGGCGGAAACGGCCGATCAGGAGAGCGTGTACACTGCCACCGGGTTTTCATTCTACAAACAACTGGCCACCGCCCGGGACAAGACTCCGCCGTCGGTCCCGCCCAACTTTACGGGCACGGCCGGCTACACTACCGCGACTCTTACTTGGGGCAATTCCACCGACAATGTCGGCGTAGCCGGTTACAATTTGTATCGCTGCACGCCGCCGGCGGCCGGCCAACCCTGCACGGGAGAATTTCTGGCCACCATGGCGCTGCCGGGTTACAGCGACACGACGCTGACGAGCAACACGTTGTACAACTACCAGGTCCAGGCATTCGATTTTGCCGGCAACAATTCGGCGTTTGCGCCAACGGTGTATTTGCAGACGTTTCTGACGTCGGCAAAGGCCGCGAGAAACCTGGCCGCCACCGCGGTTTCGCCCCAGGAGATCGGCCTGAGCTGGTCTCCTCCAACGACTACCACCGGGCTCAGCCAGTATCTCATTCTGGCCGGCACCTCACTGACGAATCTTATGCAAATCGCGGTCACGTCGAGCGGCACGACCACCTACAACGATAGGTACCTGGCGCCGGCAACAACCTATTACTATGGCATCGTAGCGGTGGAAGAGGGGGTCGACGCACCGATGTCTTCGCCCGCCTATGCCACCACACTGCCGCTGCCGGCCCCGCCCAGCAATGTGACCAGGACGGCATCCAGCCCCACGACGGCCGTTCTGAACTGGCAGGAGAGCGTCCTGCCTAATGGCTTGCCGATCGCCTCCTACGAGGTTTTCCAGGGCACAGCGCCCGGCGATCTGGCCGAGGCCGGTTCGGTAGCGGCGCCGTCCACCACCTACACGGCGAGATCCCTGAGCGCCAGTTCAACCTATTACTTCGAAGTTCAGGCGGTGGACTCGAGCCAAAACGATTCGGCGCCATCCAACCAGATAGCCGTCACCACCCTGCCCATGCCGGCCGCGCCAGGCAACGTCAAAGCCACGTTCACCGACGCCACCAAAGTCACTGTAACCTGGACCGAAAGTATCCCGCCCGGCGGGCTGCCGATTCAGGACTACACTATCTACCGGGGCTCGTCTCCGACCACCTTAACGACCAACTTGGGTAACACCGTCGGGCTGACCTATACTGACACCACCGCGACCGAGGGCACCACTTACTACTACGGTGTAGAAGCGACCGACACCAGCCAGGACGTTTCGCCCATGTCGGCTGCGGCGAAGGTCACTAGCGTCCGTGTTCCATGCCGGCGGTCCGGCTCGCAGCCGCTTTCATCTTGGCTAATCCGGTCCTTGCCGTGTCCAATGGATCGCCTTTCCAATAAGCCGGATTGAAGAGTTCGAGAGATAAGACCACGCCCGGCGCCACCCGCCGCAAATCCGAGAGGATTTGGATGAGCGGTGCGACACCGTCACCGGGATAGACGCGATCCCGGTCGCCGATGCGGGCTCGCGGCGGGTTCCCAGGATAGTCGTTCAGATGGATAACCTGGATTGCCTGGCCACTAAGTAAACGCAGGCCTTCGAAACCAGATCCGCCCTTGTACAGATGGAACACATCGGCCAGCACACACGCCTTGCTATGCGAAGCTTCCAGGGCGGCATAGGCAGCCTGAGACAACCGGCTCAGGCAGGGCGATGACCCCCAGAATTCCAGTTCGGGCACCACGCCTGTCTGATCGCCCAATTCGAGCACAGCGCGATACCGTTCTGCAATGCGCGACAGGGCGATTCCATTTTCGTCCTTCACACCCGCCGGAGGCATGGCAATACGCTTGCCGCCGATCTGGGCCACGACCTCCATATCCCGCCGGACTTGTTCCAATCCCTTGGCTCTCCGGCCGGGGTCCTCCACAATCCACTCCGGAAACGCAATCGCACTTTCCACAGTCAGACCACCATCGGCGATGCGCTTCCGCAAGTCCGCCAGTGAGGTCTTCCCGTCTCCATATTCATGGATCGAACTGAGCCAGGGTTCAATGGCCTGGTAACCGGCCTTGGCCGCAACCTCGATCTGGTCCGCCAGATTCAGACGATAGCCGCTGATGGTCGCGGTGTTCAGGCAATATCGAAATCCGCTCCGCTCATCCGGGGATAGGCCGCTCGCGCGCGCCGCTATCGGAGACGACAAGCCGGAGCAGGAAAGTGTGGCCGTCACAAACTGCCGTCGGGATGATTTGGTCATGCTTGCTCCAGCTTAATGCAAGATCTACAACGCCGCCAGCACTTCCTTGTATAAGTATTGGGCGCCCTCGACACCATCCCACCCGCCATCCTCATATTCCAGCGCGAAGGTACCCTCAAAACCGGAGCCGGTCATGATCTTGACCGAGCGGCGCACGTCGTTATCCTTCCACCGGTTCCAATATTTAGCGTGCACATTGGTGTGGGCGTAAGGCGCCAGCGCCTTCAGGCCGTGGTACATCAAGTATTCGTGTTCCCAGTTGCAGAAGTCGGGCGAAGCTTCGCAGAAGGGATGGTTCACCTCGTCGACGATGATCCGGATATTGATCGGATTTGCGGTTAAGCCCCAGTGGTTTTCCAAAGTGACTTTGACTCCGGCCTTTCCCGCGTAATCCGCCATCTCCTTAAAGGACTCGATGCAGTGGGCGAGGTACATGGCCAATTCGTCGGCCCTCGGGTAGTCGGCAGTGGCCACGGCGCCCGGTACGATGCGCGGCCCGCCGCTGTTCACGCGCATCGATTTGGCGCCAAGCATGGCGGCGCCGTCCAGCCACTTCTTGGCCACGCCGACCCCGGTCTTACGCTTGTCTGGGTCCGGATCGCAAATATCACGGGGGGCATTGTTGGAAATGTGCTGGCAGGCGGTGCCGGTAACCGCCATGGTGTTGGCCATTTTCTCCAGCCACCGTTTCCCGGACACGCTCGACGGATCGAACTCCTCAGTCACGCGCGTAGCGGCGCCCACCAGCAGCGGGACGGAGATGAACATGGAGTCGTCGGCCGCGTCACCGAACAGGCCCGAGAACAGATCCATGCGGGTAACCCCAGGGAACTTGTCCTTCGTGAAGCGGGGGAAATCGAGCATGGTAATCTCGCCGTACTTCCCTTTCATTTCCTGCGCTTTTGAAACGGGAAGGAAACCGGTGCGGCTCTTGAAAAGGTAGCGAATAGGCCAGGTGTTGGAGGCGATTCGCGCCAGTTTCTGCTTTTCGGAAAGCGTGGCAGCCGACGCCGCGGCAGCAAGTTCCAAGGCCGCCGCGGCCGCCCCCGCGCCTCCCAGGAACGTCCGCCGATCCAGCCCGGCTCTGTCTTCGCGATCAGGCATCTAAATAGTGTAATGCGGAGCCCCCTTGCGATATACTTCCCTTCGTGACTCTTTTTGGCTGGCGCGTTTACGGCCTGGGCGTGATGGCGCTAGGCATAGCCAGCCTGGCGTTTGGGGCGTTCGACCCGGGCCAGCCGGTGCCCGCGAACTTTCCCGCCCGCACGGCGCTGGCCTATGCCGCCGCTGCGTTCATGGTCGTCGCGGCGGCGGCCGTCGAGTGGCGTCGAACCACAGCTTGGGGCGCCGCGGCGCTCACCGTCTACTACACGCTCTTTGTCGTCATCCTGATGGACGGCCGCCTGCTGTTCACCCAGTACGGCGTGTTTGTCACCTACGAAAACATCGCGGAGCAACTCGCCATCGCCGCGGGCGGGCTGATCGTCTTCGCCTCCGCCGCCGGGATCGATCGGACACTAGCCGCGCGCCTTACGCGCCTGGGACGGCTGGCGTTTGGGGTTTGTGCACTGGTGTTCGGCGCAGCGCATTTTGCCTATATGCGCAACACCGCCGCGCTGGTCCCCAAATGGCTGCCGCCTACGCAGGAGTTCTGGGGTTATGCGACCGGGATTGGATTCGTCGCGGCGGGCGTTGCGATCCTGACCGGCCTGCAGGCCCGCCTCGCCGCGATCCTGTTGACGGCCATGCTCGTGTCCTTCGCCCTGTTGGTGCACGAGCCGATGCTCCTGGCCAATCACGCGAGCCACTGGAACTGGAGTGAGAGCGCCCTGAATCTCGCCGTGATGGGCGCCGCCTGGGTGGTGGCGGACTCGCTGGCTTAGCCATGGAGTCCTACCCCACCATATAGTACAAAAACGATAGTTCGGTACCGGTTGCAATGCTATAATAGCCGGAATGCTCCACCCCCGTCTTGCTGCGATGGCCCGAAGTGTCTCCGCGCTCCTAGCCTGGGAAGCCGAAATGGAAATTGCGGACAGAATCATGCGGCCGGCAAAGGCTGGTGTATTCATTCTAGTCTGTGCCGCGGCGGCAATGGCTTTGCCCGCTCAGACATTCACCACGCTGTTCAGCTTCGATAACACGAACGGCGCTAACCCCGAGGCAGCGCTGGTGCAGGGCGCCGATGGGAACTTCTACGGGACCGCGGTGTTCGGCGGGGCCTACGGCGGCGGAACGGTCTTCCAAATCACGCCGGGCGGCGCCTTTACGACGCTCTACAGCTTCTGCGCCCAACCAAACTGCACGGACGGCGCGAACCCCGAGGCGGGGCTGGTCCAGGCCGGCAATGGGGATTTCTACGGCACAACCTATGACGGCGGGGCCCAAGGCGACGGTACGGTCTTCCGCATCACCCCGACGGGCGCGCTGACGACGCTCTACAGCTTCTGCGCCCAAACGAACTGCGGGGACGGCGTGAACCCTGTGGCGGGGCTGGTCCAGACCGCCAAAGGGGACTTCTACGGGACTACGGAGTTCGGCGGGGCCTACAACGCAGGCACGGTCTTCCAAATCGTCCCAAGCGGCACGCTGACGACCCTCTACAGCTTCTGCGCCCAGCAAAACTGCCCGGACGGCCAATACCCGGCCTCGGGGCTGCGCCAGGGCAGCAATGGGAACTTCTACGGGACCACAAAGCGCGGAGGGGCCCACCATAGCGGAGGGACGGCCTTCCAAATCACCCCGCGTGGCGCGCTGACGACGCTCTACAGCTTCTGCGCCCAAACAGACTGCATGGACGGCGAAATCCCCTACGCCGGGCTGGTGGAGGACCCCGAAGGCAACTTGTACGGCACAACGTTCGCCGGCGGCATCCAATTCGGCAACGGCGAAGGCACCGTCTTCCAAATCAACCCAAGCGGCACGCTGACGACGCTGCACCGCTTCTGCTCCCTAAGTTTGTGCGCGGACGGCGAAGCCCCCTTCGCGGGGCTGGTTTGGGCCGCTAACCGGGACACTTACGGGACCACCGTGTTCGGCGGTGCGCACGCCGGAGGGGAGGTCTTCCAAGTCACGCCGGGTGGCACGCTGACGACGCTCTACAGCTTCTGCGCCCAAACAAACTGCACGGACGGCGAAGCCCCCTACGCGGGGCTGGTCCAGGCCACCAATGGGGACTTCTACGGAACCACGGAGTACGGCGGGGCCAACAACGTTGGTGTGGTTTTCAGTTTATCTGCAGGTCTCGGCCCGTTTATCAGAACAACGCCTACCGTCGGCCTGGCGGGTGCGGCCGTCGAGATCCTGGGAACCGGCCTGACCGGCGCCACCAGCGTTGCCTTTAACGGAACCGCAGCGGTCTTCAAGGTGGCTGCGAGCTCGCTGATTCGGACAACCGTGCCGGCTGGGGCGACCAGCGGAACAGTCCAGGTGGTCACGCCAGGCGGCACGCTTTCCAGCAACCAGCCCTTCCGGGTGCTGCCATGAAGCCCGGTATCCGCTCGCTTGTGTGCTTGCTGGGACCGCGCCGGCTAACGCCGCCGTCAGAGTGGCCAGCAAGGGCCCGCGGGCTCGTTCTGCTCTGTGCGGCGACGGCAATCGGTTTGCCCGCTCAGACATTTACCACGCTCTACAGCTTCGATACCACGCACGGCGCGAACCCCGAGGCGGGACTGGTCCAGGCTCGCGATGGGGACTTCTACGGGACAACATATAACGGCGGGGCCCACGGCGCCGGCGCGCTCTTCCGCATCACCCCGAGTGGCACGCTGACGACGCTCTACAGCTTCTGCGCCCAAACAAACTGCAACGACGGCAAAAACCCCGCCGCAGGGATAGTCGAGGTCAGCAATGGAGATTTCTACGGAACAACGAGGGGCGGCGGGGCCAACGGCAGCTACGGGACGGTCTTCCAAATTACCCCGAGCGGCAGCCTGACGACGCTCTACAGCTTCTGCGCCCAAAGCGGATGCACGGACGGCGCATACCCTTATGCGGGCCTGGTCCAGGGAACCGACGGCAACTTTTACGGGACAACGGAAGGCGGCGGGGTCCACGGCGACTCCGGGACGGTCTTCCAAATCACCCCGAGCGGCACGCTGACCACGCTCTACAGCTTCTGCGCCCGGCCAAACTGCCTGGACGGTGAGCTCCCCACGGGCGGGCTGGTCCAGGCCGCCGATGGGAACTTCTATGGGACAACCAGGCACGGCGGGGCCAGCGGCAACTCCGGGACGGTCTTCCAAATCACCCCGAGCGGCACGCTGACGACGCTCTGCAGCTTCTGCGCGGTAATAAACTGCACGGCCGGCGCCGGCGCGAACCCCTACGCCGGGCTGGCCGAGGCCGCCAGTGGGGAGTTTTACGGCACAACCGCCGGCGGCGGGGTCGAGAGCGACTACGGGACGGTCTTCCAAGTCACGCCAAGCGGCACGCTGACGACATTGCTCAGCTTCGACGGCACGGACGGCGCGTACCCCTTTGCGGGGCTGGCCGGAGCCACCGATGGGAACTTTTACGGGACAACGCAGTTCGGCGGGTCCAACGCCGAAGGGACGGTCTTCCAAATCACCCCGGGCGGCACACTGACGACCCTCCACAGTTTCGATGGCACGGATGGCGAAGCCCCCTATGCGGTGCTGGTCCAGGCCACTAGTGGGGACTTCTACGGAACCACGGAGTACGGCGGGGCCAACAACGCTGGTGTTGTTTTCAGCATGTCTGCAGGCCTCGGCCCGTTTATCGAAACAACACCTACCGCCGGCCAGACGGGTGCAGCCATCGAGATCCTGGGAACCGGCCTGACCGGCGCCACCAGCGTCGTCTTTAACGGAACGTCAGCGGTCTTCAAGGTGGCTGCGAGCTCGCTGATTAAGACCACCGTGCCGGCTGGGGCGACCAGCGGAACCGTCCAGGTGGTCACACCCGGCGCCACGCTTTCCAGCAACCAGCCCTTCCAGGTGCTGCCATGAAGCCCGGTATCACGTGCGCGCACATCGCGGAGCCAGTAGAACCCATGAAATTTTCCTCCATCTTGCGTTTCCATCATAATAGTGCGATACTCCGTCTTCCTTCGCTAACCCGAAGTGTCTCCGCGCTCCTGGCGTGCCTGGCTCTGGCGGGTGGACAGGCCATCGCCCATGACCCTCACGATCCGTATATCGCCATTGCCGTTTCGCCCAATTTCGCGGTAGACCAAACGGTACTGGCTGCCAGCGGCGCCCTGATCATCAAACCCAACGTGCAGGTGGTCTTGAAATCCACCGACGGAGGGGTCAACTGGTCGGTGGTCCCTGGATTGGGGAATAATGCCCTCATCACCGCCCTCGCTTTCTCGCCAGGATATGCACTGGATCAGACGATGTTCGTGGCTACCGATTCGGGACTCTTTGCGAGCACCAACCAGGGCACGGTGTGGATTGACCTGTATAACCAGGCTGTGCAAGCCATAGCGTTGTCTCCGAACTTCGCGGTCGACAACACTCTTTTTGTCGTCACCGGGACCAGCACCATTCTGGAGTCCACCAACCGTGGGGCCACCTGGACAGCCGTATCCGTGCCTTCCGCATTGACTGCCGGCATGAACTCCATCGCGGTATCTCCGAATTTCGATGTGGATCAAACGGTCTTGCTGGGAACCATCGCTAACGGTATCTTCCTGTCGAAGAATGCCGGCGCCAGTTGGACGTCCGTCACGCCGGGCTTGATACTTCCCACGGTGTCGGCGCTGGCATTCTCGCCGGGATTCAGTACCGATCGTACCGCCATCGCTGGGACCTATGGCCAGGGAGTCCTGGTTTCCTCGAATGGGGGGAGCTCCTGGGCCTCCGCCAGCACAGGTCTGGCCGATCTCAATGTCACTTCCCTGGCGTTATCTCCCACATTCACCGCCGATTCGACCATCTGGGCGACTACCGCGGTGGGCGGAGTCTTTCAATCCACCACGCGCGCGGCCTCCTGGAATCCCCCATCCACGGTATCCCGCGTGCTATCCTGCCTCACCCTGACGCACTATCAGGCCATCGCCGCGGCGGCGGGCAGCAGCGGCACAGTCCTGTTTATGGCCATGTACGAAGGGGTGTGGAGTTCCTCCAACCTCGGGGCCGCCTGGCAGTACATCGACACTTGGCCCACCCGGATCGTCCGCCACATCAATTTGTCCCCGAACTACGCCGTGGATGGCACCGTCTTCGCCAGCAGTTATGGCGGCGGAAACCTGTGGTCCACCAATGCCGGATTGTCCTGGACCTTCCAGAATACCGGCATGCAACTGGCGTATACCGACGCCTCGGCCATCTCTCCGAACTATGCGAACGACGGAACCGCGTTCAGCGGCAATTTCCAGGGCCTGCAAAGAACCACTAACTCGGGCGCCACCTGGGAGATGATGGTGGGGATAGGCGCTGGCATACAGGCTTATCCGCGATCGATGGCTGTTTCTCCCAACTTCGCCGTCGATCAGACGGTCTTCATCGGGCTCCTGCCCGCCTCCCCTACCTACTGTCCCGACCAACCGCCGGGGGACACTCCCGGCTTGTATATCTCTAGCGATGGCGGAAACACCTGGACCCTTTCCAGCCTGAACGGCGTGGGGGTGGCTTCGATCTCTATTTCGCCCAATTTCGCCACGGACCTTACCGCATATGCCGCCAGCCCGACACCCGGCGCCAGCGTTTATGTGACCACAAATGCCGGCGTTACCTGGTCCGCCCTCACTTTTCCGGGAACCCAGGAGCCAATGGCAGTGGTGGCTGTTTCGCCAAACTTCGCGAACGACCACACCGTCATGGCGGGAGGCCTGCTGGGTGGAATCTACAGATCCACCAACCGCGGAAGCACCTGGACCGAGATTTTTCAGACCGGCAACATCCGGGCCATGGATATCCAGTTCTCTCCGAACTTTGCCAACGATCAAACTGTGTTTGCCGGCACCGTCCAGGAGGGAGTGATGATATCCACCAATGGTGGACGCACCCTGACTTCGCTCACGGCCTTCCCGGACACTTTCGTCATGGCCGTGGGTGTCTCCCCGAACTTCGCGGTCGACAACACCGTCTTCGCGGCCGGTTACCACGGCCTCTACCAATCGGTCAACCGTGGCGCCGCGTGGTCTTACCTGGCAGCTCCATCCAGGATAGAGGAGACGCGCAACATCACCAGCCCCCTGAATGAGCCCCCCACCATCGGCTATGACGGGCTGTGGTCCTTTATCACGGCATCGTTGACCGCCAGCACCTACGGGTACGCCACCACGCCGGAGTCCCAGGATACCGCGACCATCAGTTTCGTTGGCTCCGGCATCGGGTGGCTGAGCATCACCGGGCAGGACCAGGGGACCGCATCGATTCAACTGGACGGAGTCCCCGAAGGCACCATCTCTCTGTACGCCCCCGGCCCCGATCAGTTTCAGCAGAGCGTGTGGGAACAGCACGGCATCGCATGCGGCGCGCACACCTTTACCATTACAGCTCTGCCCCAAACCCTGCAGTCGATCGCGCTCGATGCATTCGAGATCTGGATTGACACCTGCCCGGTCACAATTTCCGGCAACCCCGCTGCGTTGAGCAGCACCTCGGCGACGGTGGGCAGCGAGGCCGGCAGCGGTTCGGTGACGCTGACCACGCCCGGCGCCTGGACGGCGTATGCCAACGCTCCGTGGCTGCAACTGGCCAGCGGCAGCACCGCCGGCTCCGGGAATGCCACCATCGCCTATACCTACCTGGCCAATCCCAATGCGGGATCGCAGGTCGGCACCTTGACCATCGCGGGATTGACGTTTCTGGTTACCCAGGCGGGCAGCAGTTACCTGCCCACGGCTTCGGTAAACGCGCTGCTCACCTCCGGATTGAACGATCCGCGGGACGTGGCGGTGGATAGCCAGGGCAACGTCTACATTGCGGACACCGGCGACGATGCGATTAAACAATTGGCCCCCGGCGCAACTGCGCCCGTCACGATTGTCGGTGCCGGGCTAAACGGGCCTAGTGGCGTTGCGGTCGACAAACTGGGCAACGTGTACATCGCCGACAGCGGCAATAACGTCGTCAAAGAGTGGAATGCGGCCAATCCGCTGGCGGTCAACGTGGTGGTGACGGGGCTGAACAATCCCGCCGGGGTGGCGGTTGATGCGCTGGGCAATATCTATGTTGCAAACACCGGCGCCGACACCATCCAGGAATGGAACGTGACCACCCAAACGACGACCACGCTGGTATCGGGTCTCAACTCGCCTCTGGGCATCGCTCTCGATTCGCTGGGGAACGTCTATTTTTCCGACTACGGCAATAACGCGATCAAGGAATGGAACGTCTCCACCCAGGCCGTCACCATCTTGGTCTCGGGACTCAGCGGGCCTACGGGAGTCGCGGTGGATGGGCAAGGCAACGTGTACTTTGCCGATACCGGCAGCGGCACGATCCGGGAGTGGAGTCCTGTCAGTCAGTTAGTTACTGTCCTGGTTTCGTCGGGATTGAGCAACCCGGCGGGGCTTGCATTGGATCGACAAGGTGACATCTACATCGCCGACAGCGGCGACAACGCCGTCAGAGAAGCCACTTTGGCCTATGTGGCGTTGAGCGCCGCCAGCCTGACCGAGGCTGCCGCGGCGGGAACGGACTCGGTGACGGCGCAGATCCTGCCCGCCGGCACGCCGCTCACGGCCGTCAGCAGCCAGCCCTGGCTGACCATTGCCGGCATCACCGGCGGAGTGATCAATTTTTCGTTTTTGTCCAATACCACGGGGGCCAGCCGCACCGCGATCATTACGGTTCTCAGCCTCCAGGTGACCGTGACGCAGATCTCCGATACGCCGGCCATCCTGACCGCGTGCGCCGGCGCCGCCCAAACAACAGAACTCGGGCAGCCCTTTGCGACGGCCCTTCAAGTTTGTCTGACGGATGCCGGCGGCAACCCCATAGTGGGCTGGCCGATCACCTTCACCGTAACGCCGGGATCCACGGGGGCCGGCGGCACGTTCGGCGCGGCTCCGCCTATGCCGATCCCGACCAGCGCGGCCGGCACGGCTACCGCCCCCGCGCTGACCGCCAACGGCGTCGCCGGGACGTTTACAGTCTCCGTTACCGTGGGCGCGTTGAGCGCGACATTCACTCTGACCAATGCGGCTTATACCCTGGGCGCATCTTCGGTGCTGGTGGGGAGTGCGGCCGGCAGCGGCAGCGTGTTGCTGGTAGCGAGCGGGGCCTGGACCGCCAACAGTAACGCCTCGTGGTTGCAGCTATACGCGGGCAGTTCGAGCGGCACGGGGAATGCCTTGATCGAGTTCACCTACGCCGCGAATCCCAACGCCAGTGCGCAGACCGGAACCCTGACCATATCCGGCTTGACCTTCACGGTTACGCAGGCAGGCGCGAGTTTCACCCCCATCGGCCAGGTGAGTGTGCTGGTGTCATCCGGCTTGTCGGGCCCTCAGGCCGTGGCGGTGGATGGGTCGGGCAACGTCTATATCGCGGATAGTTCCAACAATGTCATCAAGGAGTGGAATGCAAGCACCGGGCAGGTGAGCGTGTTGGTCCCGTTCGGCCTGAACGATCCCGGCGGAGTCGCGGTGGATGCGCAAGGCAACGTCTACATCGCGGACACCAAGAACAACGCCATCAAAAAGTGGAACGTGGCTACCGGCATGGTGACCCCGGTGGTCTTGTCCGGACTCAGCAGCCCGCACGGAGTGGCGGTGGATGGCCAGGGCAACGTCTACTTTGCGGACACCGGCCACAACGCGATCAAGGAATGGCTGGCCGCCACCAAGGGCATTCTTACCCTGGTTTCCGCGGGCCTCAACTCGCCGCAAGGAGTGGCGGTGGACGCACTGGGCAACGTGTACTTCGCCGACAGCAAGAACAACCAGATCAAACAGTGGAGCCCCGTCACCATGCTGGTCTCGACCCTGGTGCCCTCCGGGCTGAACAGCCCTCACGGGGTGGCGGTGGATGGCGACGGCAACGTCTACATCGCGGATACCGGCAACAATGCCATCAAGGAATGCAATCCGGTAAGTGGACAGGTGACGGCGTTGGTTTCCACCGGACTCAAGGGTCCCGACGGAGTGGCGGTGGACGGGCAAGGCAATGTCTACATCGCCGATACGGGCGACAACGCCATCAAGAAATACACCGCCATTTACCTTTCCCTGGGCACGCCCGGCACTTTAGGAGCCTCCGCCGGCACGGGCTCGATCGCCTACCAGGTGCTTCCGGCGAGCACGCTTCTGACAGCCACATCCAAGCAGTCCTGGCTTACGATTACCGGCGCCGGCGGCGGAACCATAAGCTTTTCATTCTCGGCCAACACTTCCATTAACAGCCGCACCGCGCAGATTGTGGTATTAGGGCAGGTGCTGACGGTGACTCAGAGCGGCGACACTCCCGCAAGCATTGTCAGGGTCGCCGGTTATAACCAGACGGCGACTGCCGGCCATCCTTTCTCGATCGCCCTCGAGGTGCGCGTGCTGGACGCGGCGGGCAATGGAATACAGGGCGCCGGCGTGACCTTCACGGCGGTGCCGGGACCCACGGGTTCCAGCGGCACATTCGCATCGTTCCCGCCCATGCCGATCGTGACCGGCCCCGGCGGATCCGCCACCGCGCCCACGCTGACCGCCAACACGGTGGCCGGGCCTTTCACCGTTACGGCCGCGGTGGGAAGCCTGACTACCGTCTTCGCCTTGACCATCGTCAACCCGTGAGCATCGATTGGCCTGCTTCGCGCCCGCTCGCCAGATACCCCAGCGCGATGCCGCACTGGCCCAGATAGTAAGTGCTCCATACCAGATAATCGCGCAGCGGTACGGGCGTCTTGAATTTGTGGATAGCCAGCAGCGCATCCGAGATCAGAAACAAAATTGCGCCTACCGCCACCCAGGGCTGCCGGGAGCGCGCCAGAATGGCGGTGGAGACCATGGCCGTCAGAGCGCAGATATAGAGGACTACCGGCACAGCCAAGCCGCCCGTGGAGGGAACAATCCACACCGATAGCGCGGCGCTCGACAGCACCACCAGCAGCACTGCGGCAAAATGCGCCGGGTCCCGCCGGCGTTCCCGCGTCCGATTGCGCACGAACAGGCAGATATAGGTGAGATGCGTCAGCAGGAAGGCGCCCAGACCGAAGGCAAACAGCCGCGGATCGAGGTCCAGCAGGATGTCGCCCACTGTGGAGAACGCCAAGCCCAGCGCCAGCACTCCGGCATCGCGCCGCCGGCCGCGCGCCCGTAGCGCCAGCACGGCCAGGGCGCCGACCGCGCAGCCTTTCACGAGCGCGCTGCCGGGGAACGGCTGCCATCGCTGCGTCAGCAAGTAAAAAGCGCTGGTTGCGGCCGATATGTACAGGAGCGGGCGGGGACGCATATGGCGATTTTACTCTGGATCGAAAGGCAGGGCTGAAGCCCCGCGCGGGCTAAAGGCCGCCCTCTATTCGTAGGCAAGCTATGCTGAGGTCTTGAAGCGGCTGATCATCCGCCCGGGCGCCATGGGCGATTTTATCGTCTCCATCCCGGCCATGGAGTGCCTGCGCACCGCGTATCTGGAGGTTTGGACCGCGCCGCCAAATGTGGTGTTGGCGGCCCGATTCGCGCACCATGCCCGGTCCATCGCCTCCACTGGCCTCGATCTGCTGGAACTGACCGGTGCCAGCGAATCTCTGCTCGAAAATCTGCGCGGGTTCGATTCCATCGTTTCCTGGTATGGGGCCAATCGGCCGGAGTTCCGCGAAGCCGCCGGAGCGCTGCGGCTGCCGTTCCAATTCTTCACCGCGCTGCCGCCAAGTGCGCATGGCTCGCATGCGGCGGACTTCTATCTGGAGCAGGTGCGCTCGATCGCGCCCTGTGCGAGCGACGGCATCCCGCGCATCGCCTGCCCTGCCATTCGCGGCGGGTTCGCGGCGATCCATCCGTTTGCCGGGAGTCCGCAGAAGCGCTGGCCGATGGAGCGTTTCCAGGAATTGGCCGAGCGCCTGGCGCGCCACATGCCGGTCGAGTGGTGCGCCGGACCCCAGGATGTACTGCCGCGCGCCCGGCGTTTCGAGGATCTCTACGAGCTGGCCTGTTGGCTGGCTGCCGCGCGGGTCTATATCGGAAACGATTCCGGCCCCACCCACCTGGCCGCGGCCGTGGGCACTCCGGTGGTGGCGCTGTTTGGGCCATCCGACCCCGCCGTGTGGGCGCCGCGGTCGCCCCGCGTGGCCATCGCCGCGGGGACTGCTCTGGACGCCATCACGGTCGACCAGGTCGAGAGCTTGGTTGTCCGCGTGTTATGATCCATCAAATGTTCTGCCACAAGTGCGGTACACAAGTCAGCCCGGATGTTCAGTTCTGTCCCGCGTGTGGAGCGTCGCTCGCCGTGGGCGGGCCAGGCCTGGCCGGCGCGCCAGCAGTCCCGTGGACGCCGCCGGCTGCCGTCGAAGTGCATGCGGGCCGCTGGGTCAGCGAAGGCTGGGCGCTGGTGACCGCGGATCTGGGCAATTATGTCCTTCTGGCCCTCGTCTTCACCGTACTGAGCTCGGCCGTGCCGGTGATTTTGCAAGGGCCGATGATCGCCGGCCTGCATATCTTCACCATGAAGAAACTGATGGGCCGCCGTGCCGAATTCGCCGACCTTTTTACCGGCTTCAACTATTTCGTCCCCACCTTGGTGGCTTCCATCGTGATCGGCCTCTTTGTCTTCGCCGGGACGCTGTTGTGCGTCATCCCCGGGTTGGTGGTGGCCGCCATGTACAAGTTCACCTACCTGTTCATCGTGGACAAGCGCATGGACTTCTGGCCGGCCATGCAGGCCAGCCACGAAATAGTGAAGCGCGACTACGTCGGGTTCACGCTGTTTCTGCTGCTCCTGGTGCTGGTGGATATTCTCGGCGTGCTGTGCTGCGTGGTGGGTATCTTGGTCGCCCTCCCGGTGACGTTCGCGGCCATCACGGTGGCTTACAAGGAAATCGTGGGCTTCGAACAGCGCACCGTGGACGCTTTGTGACGCCCTCGATGCTGGGCCGCGCCGCGGCGGCGATGGCCCTGTTCGCCGCGCTATGCTGCTTTAGCGTGCCCGCCAGCCCCGCGGTGCGGCTGTGCGTATTCCACTGGCTGACCGGCCGGCCATGCCCGCTCTGCGGTCTCACGCGCGCGCTGTGCGCGCTAGCCAAAGGGCATTGGGCGGACGCCATGCACTTCAACGCCCTTAGCCCGCTGGCTTTTGTGATGCTGTTCGCGCTGTTCTGGAATGGGCGGGTGAGGCAGTGGTTGTGGACGGGCGGAGTGGGCGCGTTTGCGGTCTATGGCGTTTGGCGGCTGTTTTAAGCCTTCGCCTTCAAGAACTGATCCACTTCAGCGCGCGCGGGCGCGGAAGCCTGCGCCCCCATCCGCGTGACGGATATAGCCGCGGCAGCGTTGGCGAATTCGAGCGCACGCTCGATCGCCTGGCCTGCCACCAAAGCCACGCCCAGCGCGGCGTTGAAGGTATCGCCCGCCGCCGTCGAATCGCGCACCTCCACCGGAAACGCGGGCGTTTGGAAACACCCGGTATCGCCGCAGTAGTAGGAACCCCGGTCACCCAGCTTCAGGACCACGCTACGCGGCCCGAGCTTCCGCAAAGCGGCGGCCAGCTCCGGGGCCTCTTCGCGCGAAACGCGCGCAGGCGGGCGGCCCAGCAGCATCAACGCCTCGTTTTCGTTGGGTGTCAGAATGTCCACGCACGCGAGCAATGCGGCGGGCAAAGGCTGCGCCGGCGCCGGATCGAGCATGGTGCGCAGGCCCTCTTCGCGCGCCAGAGCCATCGCGGCCGCCACCGTATCGAGCGGCGTCTCCAACTGGAACAGCGCCAGGCTCGCGCCGCGAAAAACCTTGCGCATGGCTTCCACATCCGCCGCGGCCAGCGCGTAATTCGCGCCCGAAGCCACCACGATGGAATTCTGCCCTTGCCGGTCGACCCAGATGAGCGCCACGCCGGTGGGCTGCGATTTGGCCGCGTGTACCGCGCTCACATCCACGCCCGCGGCGGCCAGGCTGGCCTTCAGGTGGTCGGCGAAGACATCGTATCCCACGCGGCCGATCAGCCGGACGGCCACCGTTCCGGACCCCAGCTTGCCCGCCGCGCAGGCCTGGTTGGCGCCTTTGCCGCCGGGGATCATTTGAAAATCCCGGCCCAGCACGGTCTCGCCGGGCACCGGCAGGCGCTCGACCGACACCACGAAGTCCATGTTCAGGCTGCCAACCACCACCAGAGCGGGTATCATCTGGCCAGATCGATGCCCAGTTTTTTCAGCTCTTCGGAATAGTATTTGCGGTGCAGCAGATCCCACTCCTCGCTGCCCTCGGGTATCTCGCGCTTCTGCGACCGGATCTTCTGCCGGGACAGGCGGTCCACCTTCTCCTCGGCCACCAGAACCTCGGTAATGTCGCGCACGATTTCGAGCCGCACTTCATTGAGGTCCTTCTTCATCCGCAGCTCCCGCGTCTTGCGCAGCGCCACGATGACTTTGTGCGACATATCGTTGATCTTGTCGCGCGACAGCTTCATCTGGTCGTGCGTGTCGCGTCCGGAAGCGCGAATGACCTTGCGTTCCGCGATCATGGTGTTCTTGACCTTGCGGAACATTTCCTGGTAACTGACGCCCTCGCGGCGCATATATTCGCTGTACTGCTGCAGAATCTCGCGCACCTCGTCGTTGAGGCGGTCTTCGACTGCCAGTTCCTCGGTGATAATATTGGCGATGATCTCCGCGACGGCCTGTGGATTGTTTGTTTCAATCGAAGCAGGCGTCAGTTTCTTCACCAATTCACGGGAGAGATAAGCGATGAATTCCCTGGGAAGTAACATCCTATATGTTTTCAGCCGGCGAAACCTGTAGTTTACCAAATCCCGGCGGCAGCCACTACCGGCGTTCCCATGGTGTTCCCCTGGTTGTCCCACCCGTGCTCAAGGCATTATAGTTGGGAGGAACGATGAATATCCCAAACACGCTCACGATCTTGCGGATCTTCTTCGTTCCGCTGCTGGTGGCTGCCCTGGTGCAAGAAAAAGTGGCGCTGCATTTTCGCGGCGCCACCATTACCAACGTCTGGCTGGCGCTCGCTATTTTCCTGGTGGCCGCCAGTACGGACCTGCTGGATGGTTATCTGGCGCGCCGCTGGCGTCAGATAACCACCATAGGCACGCTGCTCGATCCCATCGCCGACAAGCTCCTGGTATCATCGGCGCTGATTGCGCTGGTGCAGGTGCGCGCGGTTCCCGCCTGGATGGTGATTCTGGTTGTAGGCCGCGAATTCGCGGTCTCCGGACTGCGCGCCATTGCCGCCGCCGAAGGCTACACCATCAAGGCCAGCGACCTCGGCAAGACCAAGATGGTGTCGCAGGTCGCCGCGATTTCCTGCCTGCTGATGAGCATCCGGTATCCGGTGCTCGAAACGCCGGGAATCGTGCTCATGTGGGGGGTGGTGGTGTTCGCCATGCTTTCGGCGTTCAGTTACTTCCGCAAATTCTGGCGCAAGATCGACAGCCGGATCAAGAAACGCCGCCGGCGCGAGTTGCTGCTCACCGAGAAGCGCAAGAAACAAATGGCTCTGCGTCAGAGCGGCTCGGGCGCGGGA
>Ga0181525_10001825_pt1 | contig 17917 bp, 12 predicted proteins | sample PEATcosm2014_Bin_48_FD_121100 | JGI IMG/M metagenome (GOLD analysis project Ga0181525, IMG submission 121100) | Peatland microbial communities from MTU Mesocosm Facility, Houghton, MI, USA - PEATcosm2014_Bin06_10_metaG | ecosystem: Environmental > Terrestrial > Soil > Wetlands > Peat | place...
CGAGGGCGACGCCGAGAAGATCCTCGACTCCTTCGCGACGAACTCTCAGCCGTTCAAGCCGGACTTCATCGTGCTCGATCCGCCGAGCCTCGTGCCGGCCAAGAAGCACCTGCCCAAGGCCCTGCGCCTGTACTCGAAGCTCAACGCCCAGGCGCTGAAGGCTCTGCCGCGCGGCGGCCTCCTCGCGACGGCGACGTGCTCGCACCACGTCTCGCGCGAGGACTTCGTCCTCATGCTGCGCGCGGCCCAGTCGCGCGCGCAGCGCCCCGTCCGCTTCGTCGCCCTGCGCGGCCAGGCGGCCGACCATCCGGTCCTGCTCGCGATGCCCGAGACCGAGTACCTGCACTTCGCGCTGCTCGAGGTGCTCTAGGCGTGGAAGAGGATCACTCCAAAAAGTTCTCGCCGTCGAAGCTCGACTGCTACAAGGAGTGCCCCAAGCGCTATCAGTACCGCTACGTCGATCGCATCTCGCGCGCCCGCAAGACCGGAGCGACGGTGCTGGGCACGAGCGTGCATTCGGCGCTCGAGTTTCTCTACGAGCGCCTGCGCGCCGGGGCCCGCCCGAGCCTCGAGGACGTCCTGGCCGAGGGCGACGCGGCCTTCGCCCGCGATTGGGACGAGACGGTCTCCCATCTCGGCGACGTGCCCAAAGAGGATTGGGGCCGCCTCGTTGGGGAGTGCGTGCGCCGCTATTACGAGGCGCATTCTCCTTTTAAAGAGGACAGCACCGTCGCGGTGGAAGCGCGCGTCGGATTTCCGATCGAGGTCGCCGGCTACGAATACCGGATCGAGGGGTTCGTCGATCGGCTGGCGGTCGCGGGCGACGGCCTTTTCGAGATCCACGACTACAAGACGGCGAAGTCCCTCCCGCCGCAGAGCAAGCTGGACGAGGATTGGCAGCTCGCCCTGTACGAGATCGCCGTCCGGACTCAGTGGCCGTCCGCCCGCTCGGTGACGCTGAAATGGCATTACGTCCGCCACGGACAGACTTTGACCTCGACGCGCACTCCCGAGCAGCTCGCGCGGCTGAAGGGCGAGGTCGCCGAGCTGATTCAAGCGATCAAGCGTGACCGCGAATTCCGTCCGCAGCGGGGCTTTCTCTGCGATTGGTGCGAGTACCGGGACCTCTGCCCCGAATTCGCGCACGTCGAGAAGATCGCGGCGATGAAGCCGGCCGAGCGCGGACGCGACGACGGCGCGAAGCTCGTCGGGGAGCTGGCCGCGCTGGACGAGAAGAAACGGCGCCTGAACGACGAGCTCGAGCTCGTGAAGAGCGCCAAGGCCGAGCTCGACGCGCGGATCGCGGCGTGGGCCGAGGCCGAAGGCGTGACCGTCGTCGCCGGGGAGACCGCGGAAGCCTCCGTTTCCTTTAAAGACGAGCTGCGCCTGCCGACGAAGACCCACGAGGCGGAGCGGCACGAGGCGCTCGAGAAGGACGCGCGCGCGAGCGCGGTGTGGAGCGAGGTCGCGCGGCTCGACGCGCACGCGCTGATCGAGGGGGTCAAGGCGAGGCGCTGGAGCGGCGAGGCGCTCGCGGCCGCCGAGGCTCTGCTCGCGCGCTACGGCAAACGCGAGCGCACCTCCTCCGTCCGCCTGCGCCGCCGACGCGGCGCGGACGAGGAGTAGCCTCCTACTCGAAGTCGGGCTTTCCGCCGCCGACGCCGAGCTGGACCGCGAGGCTCATCCAGTCGGACTTCAGGCGATCGTGCTGGGCTTCGAGTTCGTGCCAGCCGCGGTCGAGCTCCGCCGCCCGATCGTCGCGCGTCCGACGGCCGGACACCTTGGCCCGAGCGGTCTTCGTCGATGATTTTTTCATGGGCGTCCTCTTTCCGGAGTATAGCTCCGAGTCGCCGTTTCGTCAACGGTTTTCGCGCCGGAGTCTCCGGAAGGCCCGAGAAAAAATCCGCCGTCGGTGCGGCCGCGCCTAGGGCTTGGCGGCGATCGTCAGCGTCGCCTTGACCGGCGTCTCGACGTGCGCGTCGCCGGCGTCGATGAAGGTCATGGCGCCGACGTCGTAGGTCCCGGGCTTGACCAGGTTCGCCGCGTCGATGACGCCGACGCTCGGACCGACGAGCGCGTTCTTGCCCGCGAAGTTGAACTGGAGGACGACCTCGGACTTCGTCTCGCCGTCGGTCGTCTCGGTCACGAGCGTGTGCGCGTGGTCCGCCGCATGGTAGACGATCTCCGTGTAGGGCAGGATATAGTCGTTGCGCGGGTACCAGTCGCACGAGGCGTACGCGAAGGCGATCGCGACGTCGCCGCGGCCCGGCACGCCCTTCAAGGTCAGCGTGTAGGAGAGCTTCTCGACGCCGGGGAAGCCGTCGCAGGCCGGCGCGGTCGCGGGCGCGGGCGCGGCCGCGGACGCCAGGCGCGCGCGTGCGGTCAGCTCCGCTCCTCCCGAGAGCGAGCGGACGAATTGCCCGTCGCTCGCGTTCTGGGCGGCGAGCGGGGCGCAGGCGAGAAGAATCAGGGCGGGGACGAAGTTCGGCTCCATGAAGGTCATCGCTTCTCCTTGCGAATACCGGCGTGGCCTCAGTGTATCGGAACACCGTCGGCCTGGGAATGAGCCGAAGGTCCCGCGGCCCCGGGACGTTGGACCCGGGCCCCTCGTCAACGGCGCGTCACGCGGCGCTCACGCCGCCTTCACGCGGAGGCGCGGACCATGGGCCCACGCGGGCGCTGGGCCGAAGGACCTAGCCTATAGGCCTTTAGGCCTACTCATATATAGGCCTTACGGCCCGGGTGTGAAATAGGCCCTTCGTTTACTCTCCTTTAACAATCGACGTTCGCTCCCGCGCGGACCCCTCTCCGCGCGGGGCTTGAGGAGAGAACGCAACATGAGACTCGCACTGCAGCTCGCGCTCGCGGCCTGGATCGCGGCGCCCGCGCTGGGAAACCCGCTCCCGGCGCCGCAGCCCGGCACGAAGCGCTGGATCGTGACCTTCAAGCCGACCGTCAAGCGCGACGGCCGCGACCGCGCCCTCGCCGCGCTGGGGCTCTCCGCGACGGCGCACATCGCCACCGACGGCAACGGCGACGCCGACCACGAGTTCTCCGCGGCGGTCGTCGACGTCCCCGCCGAGCGCGCGCTGACCGGCCTCGCGGCGAAGAGCGCCTCGAGCGACGTCGTCTCGGTCGAGCGCGACGTCAAGGTCAAGTGGATCGAGCAGGCCGCGGTGTCCTTCCAGGCGACGCCGCTGCCGAGCTTCGAGGCGGTCATGGGCGCGCTCAAGATGCCGCGGCCCGCCGATTTCCCGCAGTTCAGCGCGCTCGCGGTGCGCGGCGACGTCCCCTGGGGCATCCAGCGCGTGCACGCCCCGGCCGCCTGGCCGCAGACCGAGGGCGCCGGAGTCAAGATCGCGATCATCGACACCGGGATCGACTACACGCACCCGGCGCTCGCGGGCAAGGTCGACGGCGGCTACTCGGCGCTCAAGAAGAGCGAGAACCCGCAGGACTACATGGACGACAACGGCCACGGCACGCACGTCTCCGGCACCGCGGCCGGCTCGCACATCAAGGGCCTCGTCGGCGTCGCGCCGAAGGCGCGGCTGTACGCGGTCAAGGTCCTGGACGCCGACGGCTCGGGCAACCTCTCCGACGTCATCGACGGGATCGTCTGGGCGGCCAAGAACGGGATGCAGGTCGCGAACATGAGCCTCGGCGCGCCGACCGACAGCGACGCGATGCACCGCGCGGTCCGCTACGCGGCCGGGATGGGCGTCGTGATCGTCGCCGCGGCGGGCAACACGGGCGGCGCGGTCGGCTACCCGGGAGCGTACCCCGAGGTCGTCACGGTCGCGGCGTCCGACTCCTCGGACGGCGTCGCGAGCTTCTCGAGCCGCGGGCCCGAGGTGAAGTTCATCGCGCCGGGCGTCGACGTCGTCTCGGCGCGGCTCGGCGGCGGCTTCGTGTCCTTCTCGGGCACGTCGATGGCGACGCCGCACGTGAGCGGCCTGGCCGCGCTGTCGGTCGCGCAGGGCTGGGTCGGCACCAACGGACCCGACGGCGTGCTCGCGCAGCTGCGCAAGGCGGCTTCTCCGCTGCCGGGACTGAGCGCGGAGCAGCAGGGCGCCGGGCTCATCGACGCGGGCAAGCTGACGCGCTAGCCTCGGCGCGTTTGGCCCTGGACGCGCGGCGCCGCTTCCGGCTATCCTGACGCCGTGGGCGCCTGCTTCGTCGTCAATCCCGCGGCCGGGCACGGCCGTGGCCGCGCGCGCTGGGCGGCCGTGCGCCGGCTCGCCCGCGAGCTGTGGCCGGATCACGAGATCCGCGAGACCGAGTCCCCGGGCCACGGCCGCGAGCTCGCGCGGCTGGCGCTCGACGGCGGCGCCGACACGGTCGTCGCGGTCGGCGGCGACGGCACGCTCGGCGAGATCGTCGACGGCTTCCTGTCCTGCGCGCCCGAAAAGCGCGCGGCCGCGGCCGTGGCGACGTTTCCCGCGGGCTCCGGCTGCGACTTCGCGCGGCACGCGGGCGTTCCGCGCGAGCCCGAGGCCTGGGCCGCGGCGATGCGCGTCCGTCGTCTGCGCCGTCTCGACGCCGGGCTCGCGTCGTTCCGCGGCGCCGACGGAAAGCCGCGCGAAAGGCGCTTCCTGAACGTGGCGTCGCTCGCGCTCGCGGGGGACGTCGCCCTCGCCGTCGAGCGGCGCGGCAAGCGCTTCGGCGGGACCGCGACCTACCTGCTCGAGGTCGTGCGCGCGGTGCTCGCCGGCCGGCCGCGGCGCGCGCGGCTGGTCGTCGACGGAGTCGAGGAGCCCGCGGCCGATTATCGGCTGATCTCGATCGCGAACACCAGCACGACCGGCGGAGGGATGCGCATCGCTCCCGCCGCGGACGCCGAGGACGGCTTCTTCGACCTGGTGACCGTGGGCGCGCTGTCGCGCGCGCGCCTGCTGACGCTGCTGCCGACCGTGTACGTCGGCGCGCACGTCGGGCGCGACGGCGTGCGCGTGCGCCGCGCGCGCCGCGTCGAGGTCCTTTGCGACGAGCCGCTCCCGCTCAACATCGACGGCGACCTCGACGGCGCGGCGCCCGCGGCGTTCGAGGTCCTCCCGCGCGCGCTCGCCTTCCTCGGTTAGCTCGCGCGCGGAAGCGCCGGCGCGGCGAGCCGCGAGACGGCCGCCGCCTTGAAGTTCAGCGTGAGGAGCTCGCCGTAGGTCAGCAGGCGCGGCTCGCGGTAGTTCGAGTCCAGGACGACGAACCACCAGTGGCCGCGGTCGAAGACGGCGGCCGGCACGGCGACGGCGTGGTTGAACTTTTGGTTCAAGGTGCCCGTCATGATCAGCGCCTGCCAGCGGGTCATGTCGAAGTCGATCGAGCCGAGCACGCCGCCGTTCTCGGCGATCCGGCTCACGAGCCAGGCCTCGCCTTTCGGGGAGGCGTCGTAGGTGCGCTCCCAGCCGAGGGCATGGAGCAAAGTGCGGGAGTCGCCGTCGCGCAGGCCCGTCGCGCGCACGGGCTGGCCGAGGATGCGCTCCGCCTCCGCGACGAACCGCGCGTAGGTGCGTCCGTCGCGCAGGGAGCGCAGCGCGGGCAGGTTCCACAGGGACTGCAGAGCGCAGTCCGACCAGCGCTGAACGGCGATCTTTTGCCCGTCGAAGTCGCCCGCGACGCGCGCGGGGTCCTCGCGGCGGGCTCGGAGGAGCCAGGCGCGCACGCCCGCGGCGTCCAGGAACAGGCGCTCGCGGCGCGACTCGACCGGGTCGCTCTCGACGTCGATCGCGCGCTTGTGCAGCTCGACCTGGGCGCTGATCAGCGGCGAGCGCAGGACCCAGCGCTGCTCGAGCCCCGCGAGGGGGCTTTCGGCGATCGCGCGCAGCGCGTCGTCGAGGCGGTGCATCGCGTCGGCGTCCCGCTTCTCGGCGCGCAGCGCGCGCGCGTCCCTCAGCGCGGCGCGGGCCTGCGCGACGACGGGATGATCGGGGAGGTCGAGCGCGCGCTCGAGGCGCGTCAGCTCGGCGGCCAGAAACGAGCGCCCGAAGTCCGCGCCGAGCCGCGCGCGCTCGGCGCGCTCGAGCCTGAACAGGATCTCGCGGGCGCCGGTGTAGTCCGCGGCCTCGAGCGCGCGGCCGAACGCCGTGCGCTCCGCGCCCGCGTGCGGCAGCTGCGCCCAGACGCGGCCGGCGCTCTGGTGCAGCGCCTGCGTGAGCGCCGGCTCGGCGAGGGGCTGCGCGGACGGCTCCGCCGCGCCGTCGAAGCGCGCGCCGCCGGTCCAGTTCGCGAGCCCGCTCAGCGAGAGGCGCGCGGAGGGCCGCGCCGGCTCGCCGGACGCCGCTCCCGGCATCGCGGAGAGCGCCGCGGCCGGCACCGCGGAGGCCGCCGCCGGCGCCGCCGCGAAGTCCGCCGAAGCCGCGGCGGCGGGCGCGGCCGGAAGCGCCGCGGCGGGCCGCGCCGCCGGGGCCGCGAGGACGGGACCGAGCGGGGTCGGCGCGGCGGGAGCGGCGAGCGCGCCGAGCCCGGCCGGGGCGCCGAGCGCGGAGGCCGACGGCGCGAGCGCGGGCGCGAGCGGCGTCGGGGCCGGCGCGATCGCCTCGACGGCGAGCCCGCGCACCTGCGCCGACGCCGACGCCGCCAGGATCGCGGCGAGCGCCGCGGCGCCCGGGAGTCGGAAGCTTCTCCGGCGCGGAATCACGCGCACCTCATGACCAGATGATGCGAGATGCCGCGCCGCCGCAGGAGGGTCTTCCGGCCTAAAAGCCGGGGGGCTTCAGACGCCCCCGGGCCTGGGCCCGTCGCGGCGTCGACGGGAGAAAATGGTGGCGAGGGACAGGATCGAACTGTCGACACCCGGTTTTTCAGACCGGTGCTCTACCACTGAGCTACCTCGCCGAATCGCCGAAAATCCAGCGGAATCGGGCGAATTCGGGGCATTATGCCAATTTGCGGGGGCGTTCGCAAGAACGCGCTACGCGAGGGCGCGCGCGCCGCGGCGGGACGTCGAGACCGACGACGGGCCGCGCGAAGACAGCTCGACCGGGACGCCCGCCGCGTCCTCGAGGAGGCGCAGGTAGGCGTCCCCGGACGCCGCTCCTCCGGGCAGGGCGAGGACGCGGTACTCGGGCCGCGAGCGCGCGAGCGCGCGCGTCGCGCCGAGGCGCTCCGCCTCGCCCTCGCCCGCGGCCGGCAGCTCCGCGCGCCGCCCCTCTCCGGCGACCTCGTGGGCGACCGCCGCGCGCCATTCGCGCGCGCCGTCGAGCGCGTCGAGGTAAGTGAGCGCGAGGGCGTCGACGCCGCCGCAGGCGCGGAGCGCGTAGCGCAGCAGCACCCAGTCCGGCCAGCCGACGCGGACGGGGCCCTGCCAGGGGCCGTCGGCGTTGTGAGCCTCGTGGAGGCGGCCGCCGAGGGCCGCGTCCTCGGTCGGGAACGGCCCCGCGCCGTGGCGCACGAGATACGTGCGCAGGACGCCGAGGCGCCGCAGGGGGCGGCGTCCGGCGAGCAGCTCCTCGGCGCCGCGGAAGGTGCAGTCGGACCAGGTCGTGTGCGGGTGAAAGCCGTGGCGCTCGTCGAGCAGGACGCCCTGCGCGCCCTCGAAGATCAGCGCGCCGCCCTCGGCCTCGCTCTTAAGAAGGAAGTCGTCGTCGACCACGCGCGCCGAGCGCGAAAATTCCGCGACGCGGTCGAGCCACGCGTCGGCCGCGCGCGGGTCGTCGAGCAGGCGCAGCTCCGCGTCGGCCGCGGCGCCGCCGGCGCCCAGCGCGCGCGCCTCGGCGCGCGCGGCTTCTTGAGAGAGCGCGAGCGCGCGGCGCGTTTTCGCGCGGTCGCCGAGGTCCCCGACGCGCAGGACGGCCGCGCCCGGCGCGAGCGAGTCGCGCACCGCCTCCCCGACTCCGGCGCCGCAGCTTCCGTGCCGCGCGTCGCCGCGCGCGAGCTCGCGCAGGCGCCCGAGCGCCTGGTGGAACGGCGTCGCGACGAGCGCCGACTCGCTGATCGCGAGGCGCTCCCACGCGTCGGCGACGCCGTTCGCGGCCAGGGCCCTCGCCTCGAACAAGAGCGCGGTCGGGTGCACGACCATGCGCCGCGAGAGGAACGTGCGCGCGCCCGGCACGAAGGTCGCCGCGCCGAACTGCGAGAAGGTGTGGTGGCGGCCGTCGGGGGCGACGACGTTGTGGCCCGCCTGCGCGCCGCCGTTGAAGCGCACGACGAGGACGGGGCCGGCGCCGCGCGCGAGCGCGTCGACGCACAGCCCTTTCCCCGAGTCGCCGAAGCCGAGATCGACGACGGCGACCGCTTCCGGCCCGCTCATTTCCCCTTGAGCTTCTTGAAGCGGCCGTCGCCGCCCGAGCGCCCCGGCCCCACCGGCGGCGCGCCGTCGCGGCCCACGACCGCCGCGTACGGCGTCAGCGCGCGCATGATCGCCGCGACGCGGTCGGGCGGCGCGCCGGCCTTCGCGAGCAGCGGCTCGAAGTCGGCGAGGTCCTTGACGGCGCCCTCGGTGAGCGCGACGAGGCCGGCGGAGACGTAGCAGACGTCGTGCGGGTCCTCGAGGCAGACGACGTAGTCCCCGATGAGCTCGCGCCAGCGCTTCTCGCAGCGCCGGCGCCGCTCGAGGTCGGGGATCAGGAAGAACGGGTGGAAGGTCTCCTGCAGGACCGCGACGGCCTCCTCGACGGGGATGTCCTCGTCGAGCCGATCGCCGATCACCGCGTCGATCTGGTGGCGCGAGACGGCCGGATAGGGCAGCTCGTCGCCGGTCATGAACAGGTAGCCCTTCTTCTTGCGCTTGACCCAGCAGTCCATCTCGGTGTGCTCGGCGAGCAGGTACAGCGCGAGCTCGTAGGACTCCTCGCCGGAGCCGCCGCCGGCGCCCTCGAGGTAGCTCCAGGTCAGCCATTGGTCCATGAGCTTCGCCGTCGACTCGAACTGGCCGACCTGCAGCGGCGCGCTGTCGCTGCGCGCGTCGCCGACCGCGACGAACAGGAGCTGGGCGTCGGCGAAGCCGGAGTCGGTGAGGATCTTCATGAATTTCGGCAGCTCGCGCCGCGCGAGCAGTCGCGGGATGTCGCCCATCGAGCCGGTCACGTCGAGCGCGAACACCACGCCGAACGACTTCGGGTGCTCCTTGCTGTCGCGGCTCTCGCGCAGGCGTATCCCCTTGGGGTTCATCAGAGGGTGGCACGAGGACTGCTTGAAGACCTCGGTGTCGCCGAGGTGCGCGCGCGTGGCGAGCAGCGCCTGGTGCGCGTCGTGACTGTAGCTTCCGTAGCCCATGTGACCTCCCGTCCTCTCAGCGGCTTCCGGCCCAGGCCGGCGATTTCAGCGGCGCGTACTTCGGCGGGCCGAACGCCGCGCTCGCCGCGGCGGACACGGCCTCGCGCAGCGTCCACGCGTCGTTCGGTCCGGGCGAGGTCCCGTCGATCCACGGCGTCAAGAGCTCCTGGAGCGGCGCCGGGAGCGCGCGGCCGGGGTCGTCGGGCCGTCCCGTCAGCGAGAACGCGACGCAGCGCGCGGCCATGACCAGATCCGCGCGCGCGCTCAGGGGCGCGCCGTCGAGGGCCTCGCGCGCGTAAAACGGCTCGTCCGCGCTCCAGATCTCGCCGAGGCGCTCTCCGAGCGCGACCGACGCGGACCAGCCGACGAGCATGACGCCGTGGTCGCGCGCGTGGATCACCGCGTGCCGCGGGACCAGCGCCGCGTGCGCGCGTCCGGCGCGGTGCGTCCAGTCCAGCACCTCGAGCAGGCGCTTCCAGATCCAGACCGAGTGCCGCGGGTCGCGGCCGGAGGCGGCCGCGACGTCGGCGAGGGTCTCGACGAAGCCGCTGCGCCGCCGCACGATCAGCGCGCGCCGCCCTTTCCAAGCGCCGCCGGAGACGGCGCCGAAGGCGACGGGCTCCGGCACCGACTGGGAGAAATAGGCGGCGCCCCGCGCCGCGGAGGCCTGGAGCTCCTCGAGCGTCGCGCTCTCGCGCTCGAGGCGCGCGGCGCCGGCCTTGTCGCGGGGGATCTTCACGAACACGGCCTGGGGCAGCGGCGCGCAGCGCCAGCCCGCGTACACGTCGCAGCTCTCGCCGCGGATCGGCCCGGAGGCGAGCTCGTAGTCCTGCCCCTCGAGTCTCAGCGCGGAGCGGCCCGCGCGTTCCGCCGCGACCTCCGCGAGCGCGCGCTTGTACTCGGCGCGCAGGACGATCGAGCTGCCGTCGAGGACCGTGCGCGCCCCGCAGTACGAGCAGTCGATCACGCTCCAGCGCGAGCGCGGCGGAAGAGCCGCGCCGCACTGGCCGCACTTCATCGCGATGTAGCGCATGGATCGCCGGACGGGACGACGCGAGTGTAGCCCCGGCTCCGGCGCGCGTCAAGGCCGGCGGCCCGAAACGCGGCGCCGCGGAGTGGATTTTTCCGGCCGCGCGGGCTATATACATCACGATGCGGCCGCTCGCTCTCCTTCTTCTCCTCTCGCTGACGACGGCCCCGTCGCGCGCGCTCGACGTGGGCGCCGAGCCGCCGGAGGCCTTCGTCCTGCGCTCGAAAGGCGATCCGGGCCGGCTCTACGCGCTCGTCGTGGGCGCGACCTGGTGCGAGCCCTGCCATCGGCTCGCCGCCCAGCTCGCGGAGGCGCCGGCGTCCTCGGCGACGGCGCTCGGGCGCGCCGCGTGGGACAAGGTGGAGACCGACGCGTACGGCACGGCCAAGTTCGGGCGCTTCCTGGCGGACGCGGGTTCGGACGAGCAGGACGCGATCCCCTACGTCCTCGTGTTTTGGGGCGGCGCGGCGGTCGGCTACACGACGCCCGGCGAGGATCTCGCGAGCATCGACCGGTATCTCGCGGAGACCGAGCTGCGGCCGTCCGTGCGCGCGAAAGGAACCGCGCCGAGACTGGTCTGCCCGGGCCGCAAGGACGACGCGTCGTTCACCCTCGGCATCAGCGGGATGCTCTCCGCGCGGGACCGCTCGACGGACCGGTTCGGAGTCATGTCGCTGCTCGCGTTCGGCTCGGGCCCTTCGCTGCTGCTCGCTCCGTCGACGGGGACCTCGGTCGCGAGCGAGCCGGCGGAGACGGGGACGGGCGTGTTTTTCGTCGAGGATGCGCTCGCCGCCGACGCGAAGCGGATACAGAGCGCGGCGATCTCGACGACCGCGCTCGCGAACTTCCCGTCCGCGCCCGGGACCCGCCTGCGCCTCGTGCTCGCGGGCCACGGCGGGCCCCAAGGCCTGATGATCTCGGCCCGGCCTTACCCGGGGTTCGACTTGGAAATCGCGGGCATCATGGAGCCGATCCATCTCACGGAGCCGCAGGTGACGGCCGCCGTCTCGGCGGCCCGCCGCGGCGGCAAATCCGTCCGCGGCCTCGTGCTGACCTGCTTCGGAGGGCAGTTCGGGGAATCGTTCATGCCCTTCTCCGGCGCGGCCGCGCCGGCGTGCGCGGCGTTCGCGACTTTGCCCGAGAAGACGGCCGAAGGCTGCTACAGCGACCGCGCGAACCAGCCCATGCGCGACTACTTGACCGTCGCCTCGCGCGGGCTCGAATGCTCCCGCCCCGTCGACGGACGCGCGCGGCATTACGCGGTGGCGCTGGCGACCTCGAGCCGGGACGTGCCGATGCTGAGCTCCGAGTATTTCCTGCTGTACGGCCCCGGCGCGGCCTACTTGGGCCGCGGCGAGCGGGCGCCCGCGCCTTCGCGCGGCGTCGGCCGCTTCGATTTCGCGGACAAGGTGTCCGTGTACGTCGACTTGATCGGCGGAAACGTGCTCGCGGCGCGCCGGGACGGGCGTCCCGTGTCCGCGCCGCGCCTGTCGGTGGAGGACTGCCGGACGCACCGCTACGCGCAGTACTCCCTCGACGGGAAGCACGCGGTGGGCTCCTTCTTCCTGCGGGGCCGGGTCTCGGGCGCCGACGCCGTCGAGCGCTCCGACTGCTCGCCGGTGGTCTCCCTGCGCTGGGACCCGGAGGACGGGGAGGACATCCCGGAGGCGACGGCGGATCTGGACGCGCCGTCGTCCGTCTACGCGCCGACGCGCGAGGGCGACTGGAACCGGTCTTCCGATCGCGAGATCGCGCAGGCGCTGGCGCCCGAAGGGCCGACGGTGTCGACGCGCGGGCTCAAGCGCGAGGCGCGCGCGCTCATGGCCGCGGTGCTGCCGGCGTTCGGCGAGCCGCTCGCCGGCGCCGCGCTGGAGGCGCGGCTGAAGGAGACCGCGGCGCGGCTGAGGCCGGACGACGCGCCGCTCGCCGACGCCCTCGCCGCGATGGCGTCGATCGCCCGCGTCGACGCGCGCAAGCGGCGCGCCGACCTGCGCTCGACGGCTCCGGCCGCGGCGCCGCTGCCGGACCTCGTCGACGACGACGAGCTGCGCCGCGCGCTCGCGGCGTCGAACGGCGAGAAATCCGCGGCCAAGCCCGCCGCGCCCAAGGAGCCGGATCCGGGCGCCTTCACCGCCGACGACCTCGTCAAGGCGATGTGGCGCAACGTCGGCCCGGGCGACTACGACTCGTACGAGGACATCTCGCTGTTCCGGCTCGCCCACCTCGCCGCGGCGGCGCAAGCCGAGCTTGCGCTCCGGCGCGAAGCCGCGTCGTCGCCGAAGGCGCGCAAGCTCGTCTCCCAGCTGGAAAGCCTGCAGAACTGCGAGCGCGGCCTCTACTGACCCGAGGGGCGGCGGGGCCGCCGCTCGAGGAGCTGGAGCGCGAAGATTCCGGCCACGGCCGCGAGGAACCAAGAGAGCCCCCAGCGCAGTCCGATCGCCTCGAGCAGATTCGAGGTGAAGTGCGCGACGACGGGGATCAGCAGGATCCCGGCTTGGTCGTAGAGCAGGGCCAGCAGAACGCCGGCCGCGACCCGGGCCGTGAAGCCGGCCCAAGAGAAGCCGTAGACCACGAGCATGGATTGAATCAGCCTCGAGGCGTTGACGCCGAGGAAGCGCAGCACGACGCCGAAGTCGACGAAATGGAACGCGGAAAAAACCGCGGCGGAGACGACGGCCGCCGGCCAAAGGCCCGCGCCGGGCTCTTCGGTCCCGAGCCGCTCGCGGAGCGCCTTGAACAGCCCTTTGCGGAAGATGAGCTCCTCGAGCGCCGCGCCGATGATGAAGAGGTAGACGAGCATGTCGAGAGGCATCAGCAAGGTCTGCTTGAGCACGGCCGGCACGACCTCTTCCGTCGGGACGAGCGCGTAGGCCGCGTAGTAGGCCGCGTAGCTGGCCAGGTAGACCGCGACGCCCCACAGCAGGCCGACCGGGACCACGGACAGCGGCGTCTTGGGGAGCTCGCTCGGCGCGCTCCAGCGGAGGCCCGTCGCGCGCAGGCGCGCCCACTCGTCGCGCGCCGCGGCGCTCAGGAAATTCCGCCCGGGCGCGGCGCCGAAGCGCAGGGCGGCCGACAGCGCGAACAGCGCGAGGCTCGCGGCGAGCACCGCCAGGACGCCGCGGCCTCCGGGAATGCCCGGCAATGAGTCGACGGAGCCCAGGTCCGCCTTGAGCAGGACCACCATGCGCGCCGAATAAAGGGAAGCGAGTCCCATCGCGACGTTCGCCGCGCACGGGACGAGCCGCGTGCGCGCGCGCGCGTAAGCGTAGAACAGCGCGAGCTGGATCGCGAGCATGGGGGCGGCCTGCATCCAGGCGAAGCCCTCGACTCGGAGATACGACAGCAGGCACGCCGTCAGCACCGCCGCCGCGGCGAACTCGGGATCGTCTTTCCGGAATCCGCCGCGCCGAAACGCGGCGCTCAAGCCGTCGAAGCCGCTCATCAGGAAGAGCTGGCCCAGCGCGTCGACGGCCGCGACGCGTCCGGCGAGCCGCGGCCAGGACTGGCGCAGGAGCCAGCGCCCCGTCTCCGTCTCGGCCAGGCCCAGGCCGCCGCCGGCGAGCTTGAGGGGGGAGGCGACGGCGGCGCCGGCGAGCATCGCGAGCAGGCAGACCGGGACCCAGTACGCGGCCGCCCGCAGTCCGCTCAGCAGCCAACGGCGGAAGGCCGGGACCGACCCGACCCCGACCTCGGCCTCGAAGCGCGCGTGCGCCTCGAGCGCGTCGTCCGCGCGGCCGAGGAGGGCCGTGATCGTGGGCAGGAAGCGGGTCGACAGGCGGCGCGCGCGCGCCGAAACCGGCGAAAGGCGGAAGACGCGTCGATCCGCGCCGGAGGGCTCTTGGAGGAGCTTGGCCGCGCCGAGCGCGAGCGCGCCGCACGCCGTGAGCGCGGTCAGCGGCACCGGAAGGCCGAGCGCCTTCAGGCCGGCGGCGCCCGAGAGCGCCCAGCCGAGGAGGCTCAGGTACTGCGCCGAGGCCGAAGCGATCATGGCGCCGCGCCGCGGGGAGGGGTTCATTCGTCGGCGGGGCCGTTCGCGCCGGCCGCGTCCGCCAGCACTGTATCAAAGCTGGAGAGGTCCGCGAATCGCTCTCGGGGCACCCCCTAAAATAGGCCGCTGCGGACCGAAAGTCCTACTTATAATATAGGTCCTTTGTTGTAGAATCGCGGCGAGGAACAACGCCGTCGCGCGACGAGGGGTCGCCGCTCGACGGGAACGCAACGGAGGTTCGAGTGATCAATAAAGTGCTTATCGGCGTCGTCGCGTGCGCGTCTTTGCTGGGCGCCCGCGCCGCGGCCGCGGACAAGGTGGACTTCGATCAGGGCCGGGGAGCGGACTTCAAGGACGTGAAGGACGCGGTGTCGTCCGGCGCCGACGCAAGCGGCAGCCCGTCGTCTCAGCCGGTGAAGACCTATCAGATCAGCGCGGAGCGCATCGTGCACGCGAAGGGCTTCAAGCATCATGAGGGCGCCAAGCGCGACTACAAGAAAGCCGGGGACATGACCGGCAGCGCGGCGATTCCCGACACGTTCGACTTGCGGCCGAAGCTGACGCAGATCGAGAACCAGGGACAGTGCGGCGACTGCTGGGCGTTCAGCCTCACGGCCACGAACCGCGACGGCCACGCGATCGCGGGCAGCGACCCGGGCCGCCTCTCGCAGGAGTGGCTCAACGACACCGACCCGAACTACGCGACGCAGGCTCCCGCCTACGGCTGCAACGGCGGGGACTTCGACGCGGCCAACGACCTCATCAAGGGCCAGCCGTCGTGGAACTCCTGCCCCTACACGGCCGGCGGAAACGGCACGGTGAGCAGTCCGTGCTCGGCGGCTCTGCCGGGCGCCCCGAACGGGAGCATCACCGCCTGGCACATGATCGGCGACGCGTCCAACGGGCCGAGCGTCCAGGACATCGAGACCGAGATGGTGGCCTCGGGCAAGCCGATCTCGATCGCGATCGCCGCCGGCGCGGGCGATTGGGAGAGCTACTCGGGCGGCGTCTACAACGGCTGCGTCGCCAACGCCCAGCTCGACCACATGATCAACATCGTGGGCTGGGACAATCAGGGCGCGTCGTTCGACGCGAACGGGAACCTGCCGCCCGGCAAGGGCGTCTGGATCCTGCGCAACAGCTGGGGAACGTCGTGGGGCGAGGACGGCTACATGCGCACCCAGATGACCGACGCCAGCGGCGCGCGCTGCAACGGCGTCGCCCAGGAAGCCGCGTACTTCGACTTCTAAAGAAGGAAGGATTCGAAAAGGCGCGGCGCGGGGCCTCGGCTCCGCGCCGCGTTCTTTTCCGGGCGGTCGAATCGCCGGTCGACTTGAATTTGTAACAGACCCGGTCTACACTACGGTCGCAGCGAGCGCGCTCGCCCGAAACCCGGAGACATCGACCCATGGCCCCCGACGACGTGCCCCCGAACCCGCCGCCGCTTCCGCCGTCGGCCGGCCAGCCGCCCGAGCCGCCGCCCCTGCCGGGCGCCTCGCGCGCCGCTCCGCAGCCGCCCGCGCAGCCGACGACGTTCTCCCTGCTGACGCGCAGCCCGCGCGCGGAGGACGCGCCGAAGGCGGAGACCGTCAAGCAGGAGTACGAGCGCAAGCTCGCCGAGATGGAGCGCCGTCTCCAGCAGGAGCGCGAGAAGGCGCTGGTCTCCCAGCTGCGCACCGAGGAGGAGCGCTCGACCGCGGCGAAGGTCGAGATCTCGCTCAAGGACCTGCAGGACCGCCTGCGCCGCGACCGCCGCGACCAGGAGCAGGAGGAGGCGCGGCTCAAGCTCGAGAAGCGGGCGCAGGAGCTCGAGGCCCGGCTCGCGCAGGAGCGCGAGACCTGGGTCGCGACGCTCAAGAGCCAGCTCGCGACGCGCGAGGCGCAGGAGTCGGAGGTCGAGACCCATTTCTCGCTGCGCCTGCAGGAGATGGAGCGGCGCGCGCTCGAGGAGAAGGCGTCGTGGCAGAAGACCCAGCTCGCGAAGGACGAGGAGATCCGCTCCCTGCGCCAGCTCGCCGAGAAGCTGCGCGGCGCCGACGCCGAGCTCGCGAAGACCTCCGCCGAGAAGAAGGTCCTCGAGGAGCGCGCGAAGCAGGAGCGCGACATGCTGGAGGCGCGTCTGCTCGAGCTCTCGCGCGAGCGCTCCGAGGCGGTCGCGCGCGCGCAGACCGCGGTCGAGCGCGAGAAGGAGGCGATCCAGCTGCGCGCCGACCTTCAGCTCGCGCGCCAGGAGGCCGCGCTGATCCAAGAGCGCCTCGAGCGCGACCTCACGTCCCTGCGCGCGAGCGCGCGCGAGCGCGAGGAGCGCCTCGGCTCGGACCTCGAGCGGCTCCAGCGCGACATGGCGACGATCAAGCAGCGCCTCGACGCGGAGCACGAGTCGGTGCTGCGCAGCGTGCGCGGCGAGGGCGAGGCGGCGCTCAAGCTCCAGAAAGAGGCGGCCGAGCGCGCGCAGGCGGAGACCCAGCGCCTGCGCGCGATCGCGAGCGCCTTCGAGCGCCAGGCGGCCGCGGCGGCCTCGAAGATCGGCGAGCTCTCGCGCGCGGGCGAGGAGCGCGACGCGGAGCTTTCGCGCCGCAAGCAGGAGAACGAGCGCGCCCAGGCCGAGCTCCAGCGCCTGCGCGGCATCGCCGGCGCTCTCGAGCGCCAGGCGGCCTCGTCGCGCGCGCAGCTCGAGGACCTCAAGCGCGCGTCCGCCGAGTGGGAGCGGACCCAGGAGCGCTACAAGGCGGAGTTCGTCGTGCTCCAGCGCAAGTGGGTCGAGCGCGAGAAGGAGATCCGCGTCGAGGCCTCGACGCAGTCGATGCAGATGCTCGAGTCCGAGAAAACGCGGCTCAAGATCATGGCGCAGGACGAGCTCAACCAGCGCGCGGCCAAGATCGCCGAGCAGCTGCGCCAGGAGGGCGAGGCGGACGTGCGCCGCCTCGAGACGAAGCTGCGCGCCGAGCTCGAGCAGGAGCTCGGGGCGCGCCGGCTCGAGCTGCAGAACGAGACCGACGCCTACCGCGCGCAGACCGACGCGGAGCTCGCGCGCCTGCGCCGTGAGCTCTCCACGAAGGACGCGTCCTGGGGCGAGCGCATGCTCGCCAAGGAGTCCGAGCTTCTGTCCGCGCGCGGCCGCGCCGACGAGTCCGCGGGCCGGCTCTCGCGCGAGGAGGAGGCGCGGCAGGCGGCCGAGCGCCGCATCCTCGACGCCGAGAAGGCCGTCGCCGACGGGCGCGAGGAGATCGGGCGCATGCAGTTCGCGCTGCGCGACGCCCAGCGCCGGCTCGGAGAGGCGGAGTCGGAGGGCAAGCGCCTCGAGCGCGAGAAGACCGAGCTCGAGCGCCTGGCCTCGGCGCAGGCCGCCCAGGTCCAGGGCGTCCAGGAGGCGCTCGAGTCGGCGCGCGTGCAGCTCGCGCGCGAGACGGCGAGCGCGAAGCTCGCGCAGAACTCGCGCGAGCAGTCGGAGCGCGCGCTCGCCGCGCAGCGCCAGGAGTTCGGCCGCGCCCTCCAGGCGCAGAAAGCCGAGGCCGAGCGCGCCGCGGCCGAGCGCGAGACGGCGGTCCGCGAGGAGTCGGCCCGCGCCGCGGCGGAGCTCGCCGACGCGCGGCGCGAGATCGAGCAGGCCCGCGCCGCGGCCCGCGCCTTCCTGCCCGGGGCGGACCTGGCCATCGATCTGTTCCAGCTGCCGGAGAGCCGGCTGCCCG
>Ga0181525_10001826_pt1 | contig 17915 bp, 9 predicted proteins | sample PEATcosm2014_Bin_48_FD_121100 | JGI IMG/M metagenome (GOLD analysis project Ga0181525, IMG submission 121100) | Peatland microbial communities from MTU Mesocosm Facility, Houghton, MI, USA - PEATcosm2014_Bin06_10_metaG | ecosystem: Environmental > Terrestrial > Soil > Wetlands > Peat | place...
ATCAGGACAGCGGGTCCTGGAGGAGCCGCGCAGACCTGGAATTCTACCCCACTGCAATGTTCCCCAAATCTGTTATGCACTCGGTCGCGACCTCCCTTGAAACTTTTCTTCGATAGCTCAGTCCTCCTGCCCATAGCGCAAGAGTGTTTCTCAACGCGGGCAAGGAGGACTTTTGCGCCCTGGCACGCTGGGTGAAGTGTACGCCACACTTACCGGCCTCCCCGTCCGCCCACGCATCACCGGACCGCAAGGCATCGCGATGGTCAAACAGATCCGCGACAGAGTGACCCTTGTTTCCCTCAGCGAGCCAGAATACGTCTCCACGCTGGAGGCGGCATCGCCAGCCCAGCCGGCTAACGCGTAGCCTACAAGAATCCGCGAGAGTTTTGGGCCCTCCCGCCCACAAACCGTAAAATGGCATTGTCGCGGTCTTTCGCGCTGCGCTACGGCTGCGCCGTGGTTTCCGTGGCCCTCTCGGTGTCGGCGCGCCTGCTGCTGGACCCGGTTCTGGGCAACCAGTTCCCCTTTGCCACCCTGTTCTTCGCCGTCCTGCTGACGGCCTGGTTCGGGGGCGTCCGGCCCGCGCTGGCTGCAGTGTCTCTCGGCATTCTCGCCGCGGATTACTTCCTCATCCCGCCGCGCGGCAGTTTCACGCTGTCAGGCGCCGGCGAATTCATCGGCTTGGTTCTGTTTGCGGCCGTGGGAGTGAGTATCGCCCTGCTGGGCGGCCGGATGCAGGCGGGGAAGGCGGAGGCCCAGGACCGCTTACGCACCACCCTGCGCAACGCCGGACTCGGCGTCTATAGTTGGGATGCCGCCACGGATCGCGTCGCAGCCGACGAGGTCTGTGCGGCCCTGTTCGGCGTTCCCGCCGGCCAGTTTCCGCAAACGGCCGAGGCTTTCAAGGCGTTGCTGCATCCGGACGACCGCGAACGCGTGCACCAGGCGGTGTTTGCGTCGGTCGCGCAGCGCGCGGATTTCGCCGCGGAATTTCGGGTGCCCTGGCCCTCCGGCGCCGTCCGGTTTCTGGTGGTCAGGGGAGGAGCCGATTACGCCGGAGACGGAAAGCCGCGCCGGCTCCACGGCATCTTCTGGGACGTAACCGAGCGCCGGCAAGCGGAGGAGGAGTTGCGCGCCGCCTCCAAGAAGCTGGTGGCGGAAGGCAAATTCCGGGAACTGCTGGAAGCCGCGCCGGATGCCGTGGTGGTGGTGAACCGGGAGGGGACGATCGTCCTGGTCAACGTCCAGGTCGAGAAGCTCTTCGGATACACCCGGGAGGAACTCCTGGGGCAGAGCATCGAGATTCTGGTGCCCGCGCCTTTCCGGCATGAACATTCCGGGCACCGCACCGATTTCTTCGCCGACCCCCGGGTGCGCTCCATGGGAACCGGCAGGGAACTCTACGCCGTGCGCAAAGACGGCAGCGAGTTCCCGGTGGAGATCAGCCTCAGCCCGCTCGAAACCGAAGAGGGACTGTGGGTTTCGAGCGCCATTCGCGACATCACCGACCGGAAACGCGCGGAGCGCAGCCGCGACCAGCTCGCCTCCATCGTGGACTACTCCGACGACGCCATCATCGGCAAGTCGCTCGACGGAACCATCGTCAATTGGAATCGCGGCGCGGAGCGGCTGTACGGGTATTCGGCCGCGGAGGCCATCGGCCAACCCATTTCGATCCTCCTGCCGCCCGGCCATGCCGACGAGCTGGCTGAAATCTTCGCCAAGCTGCGGCGCGGCGAAACCATCAATGAAGAGACCGTCCGGCGCGCCAAGGACGGCAGGCTGATTGAAGTGGCGCTCACCGTCTCTCCCATCAAGAATTCCATTGGCCAGATCACGGCGGCCTCGGCCATCGCCCGCGACATCACTGCGCGCCGGCGCGCGGGAGCGCAGTTCCGGGGGCTGTTGGATGCGGCGCCGGACGCCACCGTGGTGGTGAATCGGCAGGGCCGGATTGTGATGGTCAATGCCCAGGTGGCGAAGGTGTTCGGATACGCGCGGGAAGAACTGGTGGGCCAGCCCATTGAGACTTTGGTGCCGCCGCGCTTCCGCCACAACCATCCCGGGCACCGCGCGGATTTCTTCGCCGATCCGCGGGTGCGGTCCATGGGGGCGGGCATCGAGCTGTACGCGCTGCGCCAGGATGGCTCGGAGTTCCCGGTTGAAATCAGTCTCAGCCCGCTCGAAAGCGAAGAGGGGGTGTTGGTTTCGAGCGCCATTCGCGATATCACGGAACGCAAGCTCGCCGAGCGCAGCCGGGACCAACTGGCCGCCATCGTGGATTGCTCCGACGACGCCATTATCGGCAAGTCGCTCGAGGGCATCATCGTCAACTGGAACAGAGGCGCGGAGCGGCTCTACGGGTACACGGCCGCAGAGGCCGTGGGCCAGCCGATCTCCCTGCTGCTGCCGCCCGGCCGCCCCGACGAGATCGTGGAAATCATGGCCCGGCTGCGGCAAGGCGAAGGCATCAACGAGGAGACGGTGCGGCGCGGAAAGGACGGCAGGCTGATCGACGTCGCGCTGACTATTTCACCTGTCAAGGACTCCCGCGGGCAGGTTACGGCGGCCTCCACCATCGCGCGCGACATCACCGGCCGGAAGCGGGCGGAGGCCAAGTTCCGGGGGCTGCTGGAAGCCGCGCCGGATGCCATGGTGGTGGTGGACCGGGAGGGAAAGATCGCCCTGGTGAACACCCAGGCGGAACGGCTGTTCGGATACGCGCGCCAGGAATTGCTGGGCCAGACCGTCGAGATCCTGGTGCCGGAACGCTATCGCGGCAGCCATCCCGGGCAGCGCGCCGGTTTTCTTGCCAATCCCAGCGCGCATCTCAATCGGACCGGCTTGGAACTATACGCGCTGCGCCAGGATGGCACGGAGTTCCCGGTCGAGATCAGCCTCAGCCCGCTCGAAACCGAAGAGGGCGTGCTGATATCGAGCGCCATTCGGGATATCACCGCGCGCCGGGCGGCGGAAGAGGAGCTGCGCCGCAGCCGCGCCGTGTTGCAGGGAATGTTCGAGTCGCTGCCCGGCCTCTTTCTGGTCTTAACCCCCGACCTGAAAATAACGGCGGTAAGCGATGCGTTACTGGACGCCACCATGACCAGGCGCGCGGACCTCGTCGGGCGGAACATCTTCGAGATCTTCCCCGATAACCCCGTCGACCCCGGCACAACCAGTGCCCATACCCTGCGCGCGTCCTTGGACCGTGTGCTTCAGACCGGAGCCCCGGACACCGTGGCCGTCCTGAAATACGCTGTCCGCCGGCCCGATGGCGTATTCGAGGAGCGTTATTGGAGCCTCACGAACTCCCCCGTGCTCGAGAAGCACGGCGTAGACTTTATCATCATACGCTCGGTAGACGTGACCGAGTATGTATTGGAAAAATCGCGGTCCGGGGCCAATCCCGCCAAGGTGCTCACGCGGATGGAGCAGATGGAGGCCGAGATTTTCCAGAACGCGGCGGCGCTTCAGGCCGCCAACCGGCAGCTTCACGACGCCAATGCGCGGTTACTGCAGGCCATGTCGGACGCCGAAGCCGCCAACCGCGCCAAGAGCACGTTTCTGTCCACCATGTCTCACGAAATCCGCACTCCCATGAACGCCATCCTGGGCTACGCCCAGTTGATGCTGCGGGACGCCAGCTTGGGAACCGACGCGAAAGCCAATCTCGAAATCATCGGGCGCAGCGGCCAGCACTTGCTGGCGCTGATCAACGACGTACTGGATATGTCCAAGATCGAGGCGGGCCGCATCGAGCTCGATCCGGTGACCTTCAACGTCCGCGCGCTGCTCGACGATCTGGCGGGACTGTTCCGCCTGCGCGCCGGGGTCAAGGCGCTGGGGTTTGAAATGCTGGTGGATGGCGAAACCGTCGCTTACGTCCTGGCGGACCAGGGCAAGATCCGCCAGGTGCTGATCAACCTTTTGGGAAATGCCATCAAGTTTACCAACAGCGGGCAGGTCGAACTGCACATTACTTTGGGGCGCAGGCAAGCCGGCCAATTGTGGTTCTCGGCCTGCGTCGCAGATACCGGTCCGGGCATCTCCGCTGAGGACCAGGAGAACTTGTTCGAGGCGTTCAGCCAGGGAAGGCGCGTGCTGGGCAATCAGGAGGGAACCGGATTGGGCCTCGCCATCAGCCGCAAATTCGCGCGCCTGATGGGAGGCGATCTGACGGTCGCGAGCAGCCCCGAAAGGGGATCGATATTCCGATTCGAGGTTCCCATCCAGGTTGGCGATGCCGCTTTGGCCGTGCATCACAGCGCCCCACGCCGTGTGGCCGGCCTCCGCGCCGGAACGGAAGCTCCCAAGGTCCTGGTGGTCGACGATCGGCTGGAGAACCGGGACTGGCTCATGAAGTTGCTGACCGCCGTCGGTTTTACCGTGCGTATGGCGGCGAACGGCGTGGCCGCCATCCGTGCCTGGGAAGAATGGAGCCCCCGGCTGATCCTGATGGATGTGCATATGCCAGTGATGGACGGCATCGAAGCGACCCGCAAAATCAAAGCGCATCCCCGTGGAAAGGAAACGGTCATCATTGCCCTCACGGCTAGCGCCATGGATGAGGACCAGCGCGCCGCGGTCGCCGGCGGTACCGACGAATTCCTGGCCAAGCCCGTGCGCGAGGACGAGCTGCTGGAGAAGATGGGCAAGCTTCTAAACGTGGCCTACGATTATGTGGAATCAAACGGCGCAGCGGCGGTGGACCTGAGCTCGGCCAGGCTGGGACAACTGCCGCCGGACCTGGCGTTGGAAATCCTGAATGCGACCATGGCCGGCGACAAGAACGGCTTGGATAGATTGATCGGCAGGGTGAGGGAGGCGGGAGATGCCGCATCCGCGCACGCGCTGCAGGGGCTGGCGGACAGGTACGACTACGACGCTCTGACGCAGTTGTTGGAGGACCGGTGCATCCCTTAGTTTTCCCCATTGTGGGGCAGGCCCTCGGCCTGCGGCGGCCTCTCAGGCCGCCTTCTTCCCGTGCGAGAGTTGCGATTCTCGGGCGAAAGCGGGGCCACGGGCCCCGCGCAGGCCGAGGGCCTGCCCCACAAGAATGACATTCAAGAAAGCCAAATCCGCTAAGCAACTGCGCCGCTCGGAATGGCTACTACCGGTGGCGACATTGCTTTTGATCGTCATCGAGGCGTTTGCCTTTCAATTCCGGCATCGATCCCAGGTCTTGTCCGCGAATGTCACTGCCAATCGGAGCGTTGTCGAACACGTGACGTCCTTGTTGACCGCGCTGGACGACGCCGAAACCGGTCAACGCGGCTTCCTGCTGACCGGACAGGAGGACTACCTGGAGCCGTACAACAGTGGAGCGGCGCTCGCTCCGGGCGAACTCGCGGCACTTCGGCAATCCACCCGCTACCATCCGGCGCAACGGGCGCGCGTGGAAGCTATCGGGGTGCTCACGGCCAAGAAACTTGCCAGTATCGGCTTGACCATTAAGCTATTCAAGAGCTTTGGGCCGGAAGCGGCTCTCAAATTGGTGAAAACCGGAGCCGGCAAGCAGACCATGGACCAGATCCGAATACTGTGCCGGGAGCTCAAGAGCTCCGAATATGCCGCATTAACCAGGAACTCGAACGAGACGGAACGGTACGGGAAACAGACGTTTCTCGTCACGGCGATCGGAAGCACGGCCCTGGTCGCTCTTTTGATTGTGGCGCTGGTTTCCATCAGGCTGGCCAACCAGCAGCGCGACCGCTACATCGACCAACTGCGCAACCAGGCGTTCATCCTCGACCAGGCCAACGATACCATTTTCATTCGAGACAGCCAGGACCGCATCACTTACTGGAACGAGGGAGCCCAAAGGCTGTATGGCTGGAACAAAGCGGAAGCCTTGGGCCACGTCACCCACGCCTTGCTGCACACGCAATTTCCGCGGCCCCTCGACGAAATCCAGCAGCGGCTGCGCGCCGAAGGCAGTTGGAAAGGCGAATTGAAGCACACCCGGCGGGATGGCTCTTTGCTAACCGTGGCCAGCTATTGGACGCTCCAACGCGACGCCAGGCTATCGCCATCGGTCCTCGAAATCAATTACGACATCACGGCGCGCAAAGAGGCCGAGCAGGCCTTGGAGAAGAACCAACAGGAAATGGTCGAACGCAGCATCCTATTGCAGGCCGCCAATAAGGAGCTGGAAGAATTTGCCTACGTTGCTTCGCACGATCTGAAAGCGCCGCTACGCGTCATCGACAACGCCTCCAAGTGGCTGGAGGAGGACCTGCGGGAACATCTCACCGATGAAACCAGGGAGAGCATGCAGTTGCTGCGCAGCCGCGTCAAGCGCATGGATAGGCTGCTGGACGATTTGCTGGAATATGGCCGCATCGGGCGGGCGTCCGATAGCCGCTTTGCCGAACGGATCAGCGGGGACCTGCTGATGGACGATGTCCTGGTGCTGGTTTCCACGGAAAACTTCTCGGTTTCGGTAAGCCCCAGCTTCGCGGGCATCCAGGTGTGCCGGATGCCTTTGCAGCAGATCCTGATGAATCTCATCGCCAACGCCATCAAGCATCACCACAGGAAACAAGGGCGTATTGAGGTGACCGCGGCAGATGCCGGCGAATACTACGCCTTTGCGGTTAAGGACGACGGCCCCGGCATCCCCCCGCAGTACCACGATCGGATATTCAGGATGTTCCAGACTTTAAAGCCCAGGGACCAGGTGGAAGGCAGCGGCATGGGACTGGCCATGGTGCGCAAGAACATCGCGGTATTCGGCGGCACGATGGAGCTTGAATCCGCCGAAGGCCAAGGCAGCACTTTCCGCTTCACTTGGCCGAAACAACAGCAATTGGTGAGGGAGGCCGCATGAATCCACCGTCCCGCGCGCACGATTTCCTGGCCGGCGGGGGTATTATGGGCGAGCTGATTCGCGCGAAGGATTGGTCCGCTACGCCGCTAGGTCCGATTGAAGATTGGCCCCAGAGTTTGCGCACCACCGTGAGTCTGTGCATGGCTTCCAACTTTCCCATCGACCTCATCTGGGGGCCGCAGCACATCCAAATCTATAACGATGGGTACCGTCCCATTTGTGCCGCAAAGCATCCCCAGTCGCTGGGTGAAGACTTCACCAAAACCTGGGCGTCCGCGTGGGAAATTATCGGCGAGGCCTTTCGGGGCGCGCTGGCGGGGCAAACATCGTTCCTGGAAAACCAACGTATGTTTCTGGACCGCCAAGGCTATCTCGAGGAAGCCTTCTTCACCTTTTCGATGAGTCCGATCCGCGACGAGTCCGGTAACGTGGGCGGACTGTTCCATCCGGTGATCGAGACCACCCCCCAGATGCTCAGTCAGCGGAGGACGCACGCCTTGCAGGATTTGGCATCGCGGCCCAGCCGGGCAAAGACCGTTGGGGAGGCCTGCGACCTGTCGGCGCAGGCGCTGATGAATTACCAGTTGGACCTGCCTTTTGCGTTGATCTATCTGGTTGACGCCGAAGGCGCGCAGGCACGCTTAGCCGGAAGCGCGCACCTGCCGCCGGGAACCCCGGCCAGCCCCGCCACGATAGATCTTGGGCAGGGCGCCGATTCGGCATGGCCGTTGCGGGAAGTCATGCGCAACGGCGCGGTCACCACGGTCGCCGGATTGGCGGAGATATTCGGCCCGTTGGACTGCGGCCCGTATCCGGAGTCCCCGGCGACGGCCCTGCTGCTGCCTATCGTGATATCCGGAATTGATCGTCCGGCGGCATTCCTGATAGCGGGCGTGAGCCCCCGCCTGCCGTTCACCGAGGAGTACCGCGGGTTCGTGGATCTGGCGGCCGCGACGCTGACGGCCGCGCTGCTGAACGCCCGCGCTTACGAAGAAGAGCGGGCTCGCGCCGAAAAGCTGGCGGAGTTGGACGCGGCGAAGACCGTGTTTTTCAACAACGTCAGTCATGAATTCCGCACGCCTCTGACGCTGATGCTGGGGCCGCTCGAAGAGATTCTCTCGCATCCCGGCGAAGAATTCACGGCTAAGCGCGATTCCATCGAATTGGTGCATCGAAACAGCCTGCGCCTGTTGCGCCTGGTGAATACCCTCCTGGATTTCTCCCGCATCGAATCGGATCGCGTCCGGGCTGTGTATCAACCCGTCAATCTCGCGGCTTTTACGCGAGACCTGGCCAGCATTTTCCGGTCGGTTATAGAAAAGGCCGGCTTGCTGCTGAAAGTCGATTGTCCGGATCTGCCGGAGCAGGTCTATGTGGATCGGGGGATGTGGGAAAAAATCGTCCTCAACCTGCTGTCGAATGCCTTCAAATTCACTTTCCAAGGACGTATCGCCATCGAACTGCGGGACGCCGTCCAGCACGTGGAATTGTCCGTTTCCGACACGGGCACCGGAATTCCTTCGCACGAGATCGCGAACTTGTTCAAGCGCTTCCACAGAGTCGCGGGAGCGCGTGGACGGACCTACGAAGGCACCGGCATCGGCCTGGCGCTGCTGGCGGATCTGGTCAAGCTGCACGGCGGAACAGTGCGCGTGGAAAGCGAGGCCGGGGTGGGAAGCACGTTTTTCATCCGCGTCCCAAAAGGTTTTCAGCATCTTCCCCCGGAACAAGTCAACCAGGCTCCGGAAACCGGGGCGGCCGCGGCATCCGGCGCCATGTTTGCCGAAGAGGCTCTAAGCTGGCTGCCCCAGAGCGTCTCGAATGGAAGCGCAGCCGGCGGCCACCAACCCGCTAAGTCGTCTGACGGCCGGACCTGGCGCATTCTGCTGGCTGACGACAATGCCGACATGCGCCACTACGTCCGGAGGATTCTCGCCCCTGAATTCGAAATCGAGGCGGTGGCCGACGGCGCCGCGGCTCTACGCGCCGTGCGCGACAGGCGTCCCGATCTGGTTCTCACCGACGTGATGATGCCGGTATTGGACGGTTTTGGATTGCTCAAAGAGTTGCGCAACGATCCAGGCAGCCGGGGTATACCAGTCGTCATGCTCTCGGCGCGGGCGGGTGAGGAGGCCGGCGTGGAAGGTCTGCGGGCCGGCGCCGACGACTACCTGGTTAAGCCTTTCAGCGCGCGTGAATTGCTGGCTCGGGTACGCGTCTGCCTGGAACTGGCGAGTCTGCGCGACGAGTTGTCGCGCCAGGAGGAAAAGCGCCTCGGCGCGGAGGAAATCGAGCGTCAGTGGCGGCTTTTCGACACGGCCCTTTCGCACTCCCCGGACGCCATCTATATCTACGATCTCGAGATGCGTTTCATCTACGCCAACCGGGCCCTCTTGGAACGCTGGCAGAGGCCGCTAGCCCAGGTTCTGGGTAAGACTCTGGACGAGATGGGGTACCCTTCAACTCCTATGGCGGCGGTAAGGGATCAGTTCGATCGGGTGATTCAGGGCCGTGCAGCCTTGCGAAGCATGGCTCCCCGAATGGACGCCACCGGCAAGGAACGCCAGTACGACTATACGTTGGCGCCGGTATTGTCGAAGGACGGCGCCGTCGAGGCGGTAGCCGGGTCCAGCCGGGACGTCACCGAGTTCATCGAAACCAACCGGGAATTGCAAGCGGCGAACCAGGACCTGGAACATTTTGCATATTTGGCCAGCCACGATTTGAAAGCGCCGCTGCGCGTGATCGAAAACGCCTCCAAATGGCTGGAGGAGGATTTGGCGGAGCATCTCTCCGACGAGACGCGGTCCAACATGAACCTGTTGCGCGGCCGCGTCAGACGGATGGAAAGGCTGCTGGATGATTTGTTGGAATATGCCCGTGCCGGGCGGGCAACCGATAGCCGCTATGCCGAGAAGATGAGTGGGGATCTGCTCATGGACGATGTCCTGGCGCTGGTTTCTCGCGAAAACTTCCGGGTGAGAGTAAGTCCCCTCTTCGCGGGCATCCAGGTATGCCGCATGCCCCTGCAGCAGATCCTGATGAATCTCATCGATAACGCCATCAAGCATCACCATCAGAACAACGGGTGTATCGACGTGACGGTGGAGGATGCCGGCACGTTCTATGTTTTTGCGATTGCCGACGATGGCCCAGGTATCGCACCCCGCTTTCACGACCAGATCTTCCGTATGTTCCAAACACTGCGGCCCCGGGATCAGGTGGAAGGCAGCGGCATCGGGCTGGCGATGGTACGCAAGTATATGGAATTATTCGGCGGCAAGCTGAAGCTTGAATCCGCCGAAGGGCAGGGAAGCACTTTCCGCTTCACCTGGCCGAAGCAACAGCAATTGAGGAGAGAGAACGCATGAATTCCCTCGAAGAACCCAGCATCAAGCCACTCGACATTTTGCTGGTCGAGGACGACGACGGCGATGCCAAGGCGCTCCGGCGCGCTTTCAAGAGGGCCAATATCCCCGATCGTATCGTGCGCGCGGTGGACGGGATTGAGGCGCTCGAGATGCTGAAGGGCGAAAACGGCAAGACCAAGCTGACCTCTCCGCGTATTTTGCTGGCGGACCTGAATATGCCGAGAATGAACGGCATCGAGTTCGTCAAAGCGCTGCGCGCGGACGAGGAGTTGCGCCGGTCCATCGTCTTCGTGCTCACCACCTCGAAGCGCGACGAAGATCGGATCGCCGCCTACGATCTGAATGTCGCCGGATATATCAATAAGGCGACGTCGTCGGATTTCATCGATCTGGCCGACTTGATGTACCTCTATTCCGAAATCGTGGAGCTGCCTTAGCCCGGAGACACCACCCATGCCGCAAAGCACGCTGAATATCCTGATTACGGATGACGACGCCGGCGACCGCACCCAGATCAGGCGTTCCCTGAAGAAGGCCGGGCTGCTGTGTACGTTTAAGGAAACGGAGAGCATCGACGAGGCGCTGGCCGCATGCGACGCCTGCGCCTTCGACTGCGCCATCGTGGACTACCAGCTAGCGGGACGGGATGGCCTGGCCGGCATTACCGCCCTGCACCAGCAGCTTCCTTACATGGCCATTATCATGGTGACCAGCCAGGGCGATGAAAGGGTGGCCACCGAAGCGATGAAGCGGGGCGCCTCGGACTACCTGCCGAAGAAGCAGATCGATGCGCACTCCATGGGCCGCGCCGTCGAAAACGCCGTGGATAAGGCGGCCTTGATGCGAACCATACGGTCCCAGGACCAGATCTTGCGGGAGCAGGAGAAGTTTCAGATGGTGGTGGAGTCCGCGCCGAATGCCATGGTCATGATCAACCAGGACGGCGCCATCGCACTGGTCAACGCGCAGACCGAAAAACTGTTTGGCTATGCCCGCCACGAGTTGCTGGGGGAGCCGGTGGAACTGCTGCTGCCGGAACGGTTCCGCAGCCGGCATCCGGGCCATCGGGGCAGTTTCTTCGCTAGCCCCGAGGCGCTCGCACAAAGCGTGCGATCGATGGGAGCGGGACGCGATCTGTATGGCCGCCGCAAGGACCAGAGCGAATTCCCGATCGAGATCGGCCTGAATCCCATCCGCACCGAGGAAGGGCTGATGGTGCTGAGCGCCATCGTGGATATCACCGACCGCAAGGTGGCGGAAAAATTGCGTTTGCATGCGGAGGCCAAGTTTCGCGGACTATTGGAAGCCGCTCCGGACGCCGTGGTGGTGGTGGATCGAAAGGGAAAGATCGCCCTGGTGAACACGCAGGTAGAGCGGCTTTTTGGGTACGCGCGCGCCGAATTGCTTGGCCAAACCGTCGAGATCCTGGCGCCGGAGCGCTACCGGGACAAACATCCGGGGCACCGGGCGGGCTTCTTCGCCAGTCCCCAGGTGCGCTCGATGGCCGTCGGCGTAGAACTGTTTGCGCTGCGCAAGGATGGCACGGAGTTCCCGGTCGAGATCAGCCTCAGCCCGCTCGAGACCGAAGAGGGCATGCTGGTGTCGAGCGCTATTCGCGATATCACCGCGCGCCGGGCGGCGGAAGAGGAACTGCGCCGCAGCCGGGCCGTCTTGCAGGGGCTGTTCGAGTCCCTGCCCGGCCTGTTCCTGGTCCTTACCCCCGACCTGAAAATCGTCGCGGTAAGCGACGCCCTGCTGGAGGCGACTTTGACCAGGCGCGAGGAGGTCCTCGACCGCAGCGTCTTTGAGATCTTTCCCGACCAGCCTGGCTCTACGGCGATTTCAAACTGGCGGGCATCCCTGGAACGCGTGCAGCGGACCGGCGCGCCGGACACGATGGCCATCCAGAGGTACGACATCCGAGGGGACGGCGGCGTTGTGGAGGAGCGCTATTGGAGTCCGCTGAACTCCCCGGTGGTGGGGCAAGACGGCCACATCGACTACATCATTCATCGCGTAGTGGACGTGACGGAGTTCATAAGGGAAAAATCACCGGCAGGAAAGCCAGTCGGGGCGTTGACCCGCGTGGAGCAGATGGAGGCGGAGATTTTCCTCAACTCGGCGAAGTTGCAGTCCGCCAATAGGCAGCTTCACGACGCCAATGCCCGGTTACTGCAGGCCAAAGCGGATGCCGAAGCTGCCAACCGTGCCAAGAGCATGTTTTTGTCCACGATGTCTCACGAAATCCGCACCCCCATGAACGCCATCCTGGGCTACGCCCAGTTGATGCTGCGGGATGCGGGCCTGGGAGCGGACGCCAAAGCGAATCTCGAAATCATCGGGCGCAGCGGCCAACATCTGCTGGCGCTGATCAACGACGTGCTGGATATGTCCAAGATCGAAGCGGGCCGCATCGAGCTCGATCCGGTGACCTTCAACGTCCGGGCGATGCTGGACGATCTGGCGGCCATGTTCCACCTGCGTGCGCGGGCCAAGGAACTGGGGTTCGAAATGCTGGTGGATGGTGAAACCGTGCCTTACGTCCTGGCGGATCAGGGCAAGATCCGCCAGGTGCTGATCAATCTGCTGGCCAATGCCATCAAGTTTACCAACAGCGGCCAGATCGAGCTGCACATCACTTTGGGGCGCAGGCACGCGGACCAATTGTGGCTGGCGGCCTGCGTCGCGGACACCGGCGCGGGCATGTCCGATAACGAACAGGAGAAGTTGTTCGAGCCGTTCAGCCAGGGCACGCGCGTTTCGGAGAATCGGGAGGGAACCGGCCTGGGGCTGGCCATCAGCCGCCGGTTCGCGCGCCTGATGGGAGGCGATCTGACGGTCTCGAGCAACCCCGGAAAGGGATCCACATTCCGATTCGAGGTTCCCATCCAGGTTGGCGATGCCGTGGTGGCGGTGCAGCACAGCGCTCCCCGCCGTGTGGTCAGCCTGCGCCCTGGAACGGAAGCCCCCAAAATCCTGGTGGTGGACGATCGGCTGGAGAACCGGGACTGGCTCATGAAGTTGCTGACCGCCGTCGGATTTACCGTACGCATCGCGGCGGACGGCGTGGCCGCCATCCGCGCCTGGGAAGAATGGTCCCCCCGGCTGATCCTCATGGATGTGCATATGCCATTGATGAATGGGCTGGAGGCGACGCGCAGAATCAAGGCGGATCCTCGCGGAAAGGAGACGGTCATTGTGGCCCTGACGGCCAGCGCGATGGATGAGGACCGGCGCGCCGCAGCCGAAGGCGGGACCGACGATTTTCTGGCCAAGCCCGTGCGCGAAGACGATCTTTTGGAGAAGATGGGCAAGCTTCTGAACGTGCCTTACAATTATGCGGAAGAGAAAAGCACCGCCGCGGCGGGCCCGAGCTCCAGGCTGGGACAACTGCCGCCGGACTTGGCGTTGGAAATCCTGAATGCGACCATGGCCGGCGACAAGAACGGCTTGGATAGGTTGATCGGCAGGGTGAGGGAAGCGGGAGACGAAGCATCCGCGCACGCCCTGCAGCTGCTTGCCGACCGGTACGACTACGACGCGCTGACGCTGTTGCTGGAGGCGCGATGACGTGCCGATCGTGGGGCGGTCCCCCTGGACCGCGGCCGGCGCCCTCGTCGGCCCGCCGCGCGTGTCCCCACAGCTTGCCCGCCCTCCCTTTTATTCTGCTCGTCGTGCGCTCGGCGTATGGCGAAGACTACATGCCGCACGGTTACTGCTACCTGTGGAACGCCCCCCTGGTCTGGCTGCACGCCGTTTCCGACGCCCTGATTCTTGTTGCGTACCTGTCCATCCCGATCACCATCGTCTACTTCATGCGGCGCCGGCGCGATCTGCCGTTTGGCTGGATGTTCCTGTGCTTTGGCACGTTCATCGTGGCCTGCGGGTTCACGCACGGCATGGAAATCTGGAACCTTTGGCATGCCGATTATTGGCTGGCCGGCGCGATCAAGGGGGTGACTGCCGCGGCCTCTGTCTCAACCGCCATCCTGCTGGTGCGGCTGGTGCCGGCGGCTTTGACCCTGCGCAGCGCGGAATCCCTTCAGGTTGAAGTCGATAAGCGGGCGCGCACGGAGGCCAAATTCCGCGGGTTGCTGGAATCCGCGCCGGACGCCGTAGTGGTGGTGAATGCCGCGGGGAATATCGTCTTGGCGAACACCCAGGTGGAAAGGCTTTTCGGATACGCGCGGGAAGAGCTGTTGGGCCAGACCCTGGAAATCCTGTTGCCGGCGCGCTACCGGGACCCGCATCCGCGGCACCGCATGGATTTCTTCGCCGATCCGCGCGTACGGTCGATGGGGGCCGGCATGAAACTCTACGCCTTGCGCAAGGACCAGACGGAGTTCCCGGTTGAAATCAGCCTGAGCCCGCTCGAGACCGAGGCGGGAGTGCTGGTTTCCGCTGCCATCCGCGACATCACGGACCGCCGGCGGGCGGAAAGCCAAATCCTGGAGCTCAACCGCCTGCTGGAAGAAGCCGCGGCGGAGGCCGAAGCGGCCAACCGGGCAAAAAGCACGTTCCTGTCCACCATGTCCCATGAAATCCGCACCCCCTTGAATGCCATTCTGGGCTACGCCCAGTTGATGTTGCGGGATGCCGGCCTGGGAGCGGAGGCCAAAGCGAATCTGAAGATCATCGGCCGCAGCGGCGCGCATCTGCTGTCGCTGATCAACGGCGTGCTGGACATGTCCAAGATCGAGGCCGGCCGCATCGAGCTGGATCCGGTAACGTTCAACCTTTCTAGACTATGGGACGATCTGGCGGCCATGTTCCGCCTGCGCGCCCAAGCCAAGGCGCTGCGCTTCGAAATGGCGGTGGATGGCGAATCCGTATCTTACGTGCTGGCGGACGAAGGCAAGCTGCGCCAGGCGCTGATCAACCTGCTGGGAAATGCCATCAAGTTTACCCAGCGCGGGGTGGTGCGGCTGCACGTCACATTGGAACGCAGGGGCGCGCACCGGCTTTGGCTGTCCGCCTGCGTCGAAGACACCGGCGCGGGCATTTCCGATGAGGACCAGGGGAAGTTGTTCGAGCCGTTCAGCCAGGCGAAGCGGGGCGCGGATGTGCAAGAAGGGACCGGCTTGGGATTGGCCATCAGCCGCCAATTCGCGCGCCGGATGGGGGGCGACCTGACGGTCTCGACCAGCCCCGGACGCGGCTCGATCTTCCGGTTGGAGATCCCGGTCGAAGCCGTCGATCCCGCGGTAGCCATCAGGTCCGTGGCGCCCCGGCGGGTGACGGCGATCCGTGCCGGAACACAGGCCCCCAGGATCCTGGTGGCCGACGATCGGCCGGAGAACCGGGACTGGTTGGTGAAGCTGCTGACCGCCATCGGGTTTTCCGTGCGCGGCGCGGAGGATGGCGCGGCAGCCATCCGAACCTGGGAAGAATGGACCCCGCAATTGATCCTGATGGATATGCATATGCCGGTGATGGACGGGCTGGAGGCCACCCGCAGAATCAAGGCGGACCCGCGCGGGAAGGAGACCGTGATCGTGGCCTTGACGGCCAGCGTCATTGACGAGGACCGGCTGGCCGCGGTGAAATGCGGGAGCGACGATTTCCTGGCGAAGCCCTGCCATGAGGACGAAATGCTGGAAAAGATACGCGCCCTTCTAAACATTGCCTACGATTACGAGGACGCCAACGAGGCCGGGAGCGGGCCGGCGCCAGGCGCGGCGGCCTTGAGCGCAGCCGGGCTGGGGCAACTGCCGCCGGAACTCATCGGCGAGATGCTCAATGCAACGATGGCCGGCGACAAGAACGGCTTGGACAGGCTGATCGGCAGGGTGAGGGCGGCGGGAGACGCCGCATCCGCGCACGCGCTGCAGGGGCTGGCAGATAAGTACGACTACGACGCCTTGACGCTGTTATTGGGGGAGCGGGGCGTCCCTTAGTCCTAGTTTTTCCCATTGTGGGGCGGGCCCTCGGCCTGCGGCGGCCTCTCAGGCCGCCTGCGGGGCCACGGGCCCCGCGCAGGCCGAGGGCCCGCCCACTATTGGGTCAGCTGAGGGTAAATTTCATGGATGGCATGAGGCGTTGCAGGTTCTTCAACGAGCGGGCGTGCCACGGGACAGCCTGTGAGGCCAGGATATGGAGATCGATTCCGGCGCGGTCCCTGGCTTCAATGACAAACCGCGAAAACATGGTGATGCCGGAACTGTTCAGGTAGTCCAGCTCCCGGAGATCCAGCACCACCGGGGTGGCGGGGTCGCTGAGCGTCTCCTTAAGCATCTCGAGGATGGGCGCATAGTCTTCCGTGCCGCAAAGCCGCAACGCGCCTTTGAAGAAAACGGTGGGGTTGCCGTCGTCCAGCCGGATCTCAAACGACTCCCCCCGGATGTTTTTCACGCGGATGCTCCCGGGAGCGTATGCAACTGCAAGACGGCGCTGGTGGTAACGGTTAAGGCCCCCGGTTTTTCGGCGTATGCGTCGAAGAGCCAGCCCAGCCGGGCGTCATAGTCGCAGACCATCGTTAGCAGGCCCAGGCAGGATATGGCCTCATCGCTGCACGTGGCGTTTTCCTGCTGTTGCCGGAGGAGCAGCGCGGCCGCGTCTCCCTCGATCAGATTTTCGATGAACGCCTGGTAGCGCTGCGCCTGCCCCACGCCGATGCCGTTACCGACGCTCACGGTGATGTGGTCGCTCGACAGCTCCAAATGGATCTGAATCGGGATTTCGACGTCGCGTTCGTGGTACTTCATGGCATTTTCAAGAAGCTCGTTGGCAATGTACGTCACGGCGTGCCGGATCTGATTCTGCAGGCCGGAAGCGGCCGCGCGGCCGTTGGCCGGGAGGAACGTGACTGCGTAGTCGCCCAGAAAATCCGCCGACAGCCCGTTGTTGCGCCAACGGGAGCGCAGCGGAGCGCTGCTGGGGGAGAAGGCCATGGTCAAATATTCGCACGGGCTGGAACGCGCGGCGTAGTTGCCGAACACTTGTTGAGAGGTCATGACGCGGCGTGCTCCTCGTCCCGATCGATGACGCGGTTCCTCCCGTCGCGCTTGGCCAGATAAAGATGGCGGTCGGACTCCTCAATCAGCGCGAGGGCGCCGCCGGCGCCGTCGCGCGCAGGCTTGCAGCAGGACACGCCGATGCTCAGCGTGAGCAGACCGGAGACCGGGGATGCCGGGTGGGCAATGCCCGCGGCGGCGATGGCCGCCTGCACCCGCTCAGCCGCCCGCATCGCCATCGCGATCCTAGTGCCGGGCAGCACGACGGCGAACTCTTCACCGCCGTACCGGGCGACCATGTCGCTGGCCCGGAGGCATCGGGAGAGGGTATGGGCCACGCGCTTGAGGCATTCGTCGCCGGCTGGATGGCCGCGGTGGTCGTTGTAAAGCTTGAAATGGTCCACATCGCACATCAGCAGCGAAAGCGGCAGCCCGTTTCGCGCGTGGCGCAGCCACTCCTGGGCCAAATACTCGTCGAACCGGCGCCGGTTGGCGATCCCCGTGACGCTGTCGATAAGCGCCTTTTCGCCTTCCTGCGCCAGCTCGTCGCCCTGGGCGATTAGAATCTGCAGCATGATCTCGAGGTCCTCTTTTTCCTTGGCGATAGCCGGGGCAAGACTTCGCAGTTTCTCTTCCGCGGTCTCCCGCTCCCGAACCTCCGCCGCCAGGCCGGCGCTCAGCCTGTCCACCTGCTCCTGCAACGAATGGCAACGCGCGGACGATGCGCGCAGGGCGACGCTCAGGTCGCGCTCCCGCGGGCCG
>Ga0181525_10001828_pt1 | contig 17902 bp, 20 predicted proteins | sample PEATcosm2014_Bin_48_FD_121100 | JGI IMG/M metagenome (GOLD analysis project Ga0181525, IMG submission 121100) | Peatland microbial communities from MTU Mesocosm Facility, Houghton, MI, USA - PEATcosm2014_Bin06_10_metaG | ecosystem: Environmental > Terrestrial > Soil > Wetlands > Peat | place...
GCGGGCTCATCGTCTCGGTTCAAGCCGAGGCCGACTCACCGCTGAACGCGCCGGAGTCGATCGCGCTGCTCGCGCAGGTCGCCGTCGCCAACGGCGCCGCCGGGCTGCGGGTCGAGGGGCTGGCACGGATCGGCGCGGTGCGGCGGGCGCTGGCGGTCCCGCTGATCGGCATCGTCAAGCGCACCTATCCGGGCTACGCCCCGTACATCACGCCCAGCGAGCGCGAGATCGCCGAGGTGGTCGCGGCCGGCGCTGAGATCGTCGCCTTCGACGCGACCGCGCGACTGCGACCCGACGGCCGCGACGTCGCCGCCGCGATCGCGGCGATCCACGCGCGCGGCGCGCTCGCGATGGCCGACTGCGCCAGCGCGCAGGACGTGCACGCCGCCGCGGCCGCCGGCGCCGACGTGGTGGCGACGACCCTGTGCGGCTACACGCCGGCGACGCAGGGCGCGCGCCTGCCGGCGCTCGAGCTCGTCGCCAGCTGCGCCGCGAGCGGGGCCTTCGCGATATGCGAGGGCGGCGTCGGCTCGCCCGACGACCTGCGCGCCGCGTTCGACGCCGGCGCGCAGGCGGTCGTCGTCGGCACCGCGCTCACCAACCTCGACGTGCTGGTGCGGCGCTTCGCCGGTGCCGCGCCGCGCGCGCGGAGCGACGACGTGCCGGCCGTCCCTCCCCCTCCCCAGCAGGCAGGCGGTTCCGAGAGAAGTCCGCGCGCCGCGCAAACCGATTCCGCACAATAGTCGAAACTCGAACGACGCTCGTCGGGGAGTCGTCACCGCAGCTGGCCGCCACAGGGAAACGTACCGTCGGCGCTAATATCGTGCCGACCACGGGGAGATAGACGTTTGGCTCACGGGACCGTACCCAGCCCGCAGCAGGTCCACATGAAAGGTCTCGGGCCCGGCTTCTGGTCCGTGACGCTTTTGCTGACCGTGATCAGCCTCGTCAACGCGTGGTACTTCCTGTTCGGGTCGATCGACTGGATCATGCCGGGCTCGACGAACCCGGTCGCCAACGTCACCTACGACATCGATGGACTCTTCAAGTTCATGGCGGTGTTCGGCGGCGCGATCTGCATCTACGTCACCGGCTATGTGATCTATTTCGCGATCGCCTACCGCGCTCGGGCGGGCGAACCACCCGACGCGGTCGGCGCCGCGCTGCACGACGCGCCGACGCTCGAGTTCTGGTGGACCGCCCTGCCGACGTTGCTGCTGATCGTCCTGACCGGCCTGAGCATCGTGGTCTGGTACAAGATCCAGTTCGGCGTCGGCAGCGCAACCGGCTTGACGACCGAAGTGATCGGCCATCAGTTCTATTTCGAATTCCGCTATCCGGGCTTGAAGACGTCGGTCTTTTCGAAGACCGAGCCGATGCATTTGCCGCTTGGCGTGCCGGTGCGGGTCCTGATCACCTCGTCCGACGTGATCCACCAGTTCTGGGTGCCGGAGATCAGGCTCAAACAGGCCGCCGTGCCGGGGCTGGTGCAGAACCTCAACTTCACCCCGCTGCGCAGCGGCACGTTCGACATCGTCTGCTCGGAGTTTTGCGGTGTCGACCACAGCAAGATGCAGGGGAAGCTGATCATCGAGCCCGTCGCCGCCTTCAACAAGTGGCTCGACGGCGAGAAGCAGGCCGCCGCGGCGGGCGGGGGCGCGGTCGTCCTCACCGGCGGCACGGCTGCCGCGGGCAAAGCGCTGTTCGCGCAGAAGTGCGCCGCCTGCCATCAGATCGCGCCCTTCGATCAGCGGTTGGTCGGACCGGGCCTGCTGCACATCACCGACGATCCGGCGCATCCGACGCTGGTGACCGGCCTGACCCCGACGCCGGACCACATCGCCGCGATCCTGCAGAACGGGTTCAGCGGACCGATCGGCACGATGCCCAACGCGCAGGCCAACGGACTGGCCGGCCAAGACATCGCCAACCTCGTCGCCTACCTCGACAGCCTCAAGTAGCCTCTGGCGCCCACTTAAGAGAGATCGCGCATGCACGCCGCAACGGGTACGACCCACGAAGCACACGACGTTCACGATCATATCCATCCGCCGCCGGAAGGATTCGTTCGCAAGTACGTCTTTTCGCTCGACCACAAGGTGATCGGGTTCCAGTACTTCTTCACCGGTCTGCTCATCATGCTCATCGCCGGGTCGTTCGCGGAGCTGGTCCGCTTGCAGTTGACCGATCCCAAGGGCGCGATCATGAGCAACACGGCCTACAACGAGATGTTCTCGATGCACGGCACGGCGATGGTCTGGCTGGTGCTGATTCCGCTGGTGACCGGGGCGCTGGGCAACTTCGTCATGCCGCTGCAGATCGGCGCGCGCGACGTCGCCTTCCCGTGGCTCAACATGGTGAGCTTCTGGATCGTGCCGATCGCGGCCATCCTGCTGTTCAGCTCGATGTTATGGGGCGGCCCGCACGCCGGCTGGACCGAGTATCCGCCGGTCTCGCTGTTGGATGGAACGGCCGGTGCGCTCTGGTGCGCGGCGATCTTCACCGTCGGGATCAGCTCGACGATGACCGGCCTCAATTTCATGACGACGATCATCATGATGCGGGCCCCCGGGATGACCTGGACCCGCATGCCGCTGTTCGTCTGGGCCACCTTCGCGACCGCGCTGATGAACATGATGGCCACCGTCGCGCTCTCGGCGGCGGTGGGTGCGCTCTTCCTGCAGCACGTGTTCCACGTGCCGTTCTTCGACCCGTCCCGGGGCGGCAGCCCGGTCCTGTACGAGCACATGTTCTGGTTCTACTCGCACCCGGCCGTCTACATCTTCATCATCCCGGCGTTCGGCGTGATCTCGGAAGTGGTCTCGACGTTCGCGCGCAAGCCGATCTTCGGCTACAAGATGATCGCGTTCTCGTCGATGGCGATCGCGATCTTGTCGTTCACGGTCTGGGCGCACCACATGTTCCCCAGCGGCCTGGCTCCCTGGCTACAGCTGCCGTTCATGATCCTGACCTATGCGATCGGCATCCCGACGGGGATCAAGATCTTCTCGTGGGTGGCGACGCTGTGGGGCGGGCGAATCTACTTCTCGACGGCGATGCTCTACGCGCTGGGCTTCCTGATCACGTTCACCTTCGGAGGTATCACCGGGATCTTCTTGGCCTCGGTCCCGGTCGATCTCCACGCGCACGGCACCACCTTCATCGTCGCGCACTTCCACTACGTGGTCGCCGGTGGCTCGCTGATGGGCTTCCTGGCCGCAATCCCGTATTGGTACCCGAAGGCCACCGGCCGCTTGATGAGCGAGCGGCTCGGACACATCGGCTTCTGGCTGTTCTTCATCGGGCTGAACGGCACGTTCATGCCGATGCACTGGCTGGGCCTCGAGGGGATGCCGCGCCGGTACGCGACCTATGAGTACTTCGCCAAGGCCTTTCCGGACGCGCAGTTCTGGAACCAGTTCGAGACCGGCTTCTCGTTCCTGATGGCGGCTTCGATCGGCCTCTTGGCCTTCAACGTGCTCTGGAGCATCAAGCACGGCAAAGTCGCCGGCATCAACCCGTGGGGCGCGCGCACGCTCGAGTGGACGATCGACTCGCCGCCGCCGTACTACAACTTCAAGAAGATCCCCAACGTCTTCGACCGCCCGTACGACTTCGATCAACCGATGCCGTACCGCAATACCGACAACGTCGTCGCACCATACCCCGAGTACGGGGCGGTCGTGATGGCCCAGCCCGCCGGCGCCGGAGCGTAACGGATGGCTGCTGCCGCAGTGCAGGTCGCCGTCCATGACGGCCATGACGACGTCGCGGCCCGTTACCGCGACGTCGACCCCGTCTATGCCGAGACGCGCAGCATTCGGCTGGTGGGGTTCATGCTGTTCCTCATCAGCGACTGCATCCTGTTCTCGGCGTTCATCTTCGCGTACATCTACCTGCGCACGTCGGCCCCAACCTGGCCGCCGATCGTCGACGGCCACCAGCTCCCCTGGTTCGATACCAGCTTCGCGGCGATGAACTCGATCGTGCTGTTCGGCTCAGGGGTGACGATGCACTTCGCGCTCGAGAACTGGAAGCACCTCAACAAGCAGAAGTTCAACCGGTGGCTCATCGCGACGATCGTGCTGGGCTTGGGCTTCTTGCTCGGTCAAGCGCACGAGTACTCGGTGGTGAACATCACCTGGGCCGGCAGCACGATGGGTGCGTCGTTCTTCACCTTGACGGGCCTGCACGGATTCCACGTGTTCGTCGGGGTGTGCTACTTGACGATCCTGGGGATCCAGGCCAACCGTGGGGTCTATACCGGCTCGAAGTATTTCGGGTTGACCGCGGGGACGCTGTACTGGCACTTCGTCGACGTGATCTGGGTCGCGCTGTTCTTCCTCTTCTACCTATGGTGAGCGAATGACTGAAGCACTGGTCGAGAGAGGGGTCGCGTTCGTGGGTGCGATCCTGGTCGGAATCACCGCGATCGTCCAACTGAAGAACGATTGGGCGGCCCGCGGGCTCGACGCGGACGTCACCAAACTCTTGCTCGGCCTGATGGCGTTCGGCTGCATCTTGGCCCTGTTGGCCGCGCTGCGAATCCTGGGAGTACACGCATGAGTCACGGCGCACCGGTCAGAGCGGGCAACGAGCCACTCCTCCCGGCCTCAGCCGGCATCTCCAACGGTGTGCGAGTCATGCTGGTGGCGGCCGTCCTGCTCGCGATCATGCAGGGCGCGTTCGTCGAGATCTCCTCCGTCTTCGGGCACGTCTGGCCCGCCGTCGACTCGGCGAAGATCGACTTGCCGCCCAGCTCGTTCTAGCGCAATCGTGATGGATCGCCGGTCGCTCATCGCGGGCGCTGCGCTCCTGGGAGCCTCGGCGCTCGCCACACCCGGTCCGGTTCGGGCCCAGGGGACGGGCGAGTCGCTGGTCGACCGGTTCGCCGCGACGTTGTCCGCGCACGACATCCCCGCCTTCGCCGCTCTGTTCGCCGAGGACTACGTCAACCATCAGGTGAGCGCCGCGACCGGGCCGCCACCGGCCAACGGGAAGTCGCCCAAGCGCACGACGGTCGATCTCTTCGCGGCGCGGCTGGCGGGTATCCCCGACCTCAAGGTCGCCGTCGAAACCTCGGTGATCACGGTCGACAAGGTGGCGGCGAGCTTCGTCTACACCGGTACGCACGGCGGAACGTATTTCGGGATCGCTCCGACCGGCCGTCCGCTGCGCTTCACGTCGTGCGACATCTTCCGCGTGCAGAACGGGCTACTGGCGGAGCATTGGGGGATGGGCGACATCGCCGGCATCCTCGCGCAACTGCGCGCTCCGGCTACCTAGCGTTCTACTGGAAGGGCGAGGCGCGGTGCTCCGCGTTGCGCGCGATCCCGATGCCCAGCGGCGTGGTGTCGCTCGGCAGGACGCCGGTCTCGCGGCCGTCGATCCGGTGGATGCCGCCGTGGCGGCTGAACTCGACCAGCACCGGCCACAGCACGCGTTGCCCGATCGAGGCGGGCCACTCGCGCAGCGGCCATTCGCCGAGCATCTCGCGGTCGGCGCTCAACACGGCGACGTAGTATCTCGGCTGCGGCGCGGGAGCAGCGCGGTAGCGAACGTAGCCGTCGACCGTGTAGATCGGCGCGAACGTCTCGAACACCGCGCGCGCCGACGGCACGATCAGCACGATCGCGTATGCCAAGAACGCGAGCGCGGCGAAGGCGAAGATCGGCGTGAGCAGCAGCACGATCTCCTGCCCGCGCAGCAGCATGCCGATCGGTAAGAGCGCGAAGAACACCGCGACGATCAACGGCTCGATCGCGATCGTCAGGCGTCCGAAGAAGCCGCGCAGCACGACGCGGCGTTCGGCGCGCGTCCAGGCCCGCTGGGCGACGCCCGAGCCGTGCCACGCCTGCTGCTGGCGTCCCATGGGCGGCGCATTCGCTACCGAGTCCGGCAAGACCGCTCCTGTGGCTAGGCAGCCTCGGCGGTAGTTCGCGGCGCCGTCCCGAAGCCTCGCGCAGAACGATGAATCGGTACTGGACTCGGCTGGTGGCATGCGGCTTCCTGGTGACGGCGATGCTCGCTGCCCAAGCCGCTTCGGCCCATCCAAAGCGCGTCACCGGCCTCGTGCTCAGCGTCCTGCCCGAGCGCCGGCAGGCGATCGTGCGCTGCGATGCGGTCGGCGCGAAGCCCGCGCAGACGACGCTGTTTCGGCTCCCGCCGAATCTGCGCCTGACGGCGCTGCATGCGGGCGACCGCATCGTCGCGCTCGTCGACGAAGACGGGCAGCAGGCCGGCGGGTTGCCGCTCGACGACCTGCGCGTCATCCCCCAAGCGGCGCCGCCGAGCGCCGTGCGCATCGTCCATCCGCTCAACGTCGGCGACCGCATGCCGGCAACCCTCTTCGTCGACCAGCTCGGGCACGGTTTCGACTTCGCCGCCTTCCGCGGCAAGGCGGTCGTCCTGGCCTTCATCTACACCCGCTGCCCCGATCCCAAAGAGTGCCCGCTGATCTCGAGCAACTTTCGCGTGCTGCAGGCGCGCTTCGCCAACGGCCCCTACCACCTGGTCGAGATGACGCTCGATCCGAACTACGACCGGCCGGCCGTGCTGGCTCGCTACGCCGCGCTGTTCGGTGCCGACGCCAAGCACTGGACGCTGGCCACCGGCGATCCGAACGCCGTCCTCGACTTCGACGCGCGCTTCGGCATCGACCCGTTCGCCGATCCGCGCCTCGGTTTGATCCACACCGAGCGGACGGTCTTCATCGACCCCCGCGGCACGATCGTCGATTCCATCGACCAAGCCGGCTGGAGTCCCGCCGACGTCAGCGCGCGCCTGCTGGCGGTCGAATCGCAGTCCTCCAATCCACTCGCGCGGCTGGATTTCGAACTCTCGAAAGTCGCCGTCGCCGTCTGCGGTAACCGGGTCGCCGGCTTCTCGGGCTTGGAAGATCTGGCGATCGTCTTGGTGATCATCGGCGCCGGCGCGTGGCTCTTGCAACGCCTCGCCCGCAAGATCTTCGCCGAGCAGATCTAAGCGACCCGATCTCCGTCGAGCGCCGCGAACGCGGTTGCAACCACGAAGGCAAGGAAGGTCGCGATGGCGTTCGCCGCGTGCGCTTCGCGCAGCGGGGTCGGCAGCGACCAGAGCACGTTGAGCACGCCGAGCGTGATCTGCACGGCCAGCAGGACCAACGCCACCCACAGTGCCACGGTCGCCCGCCGTTGCGAACGCGGGAGCAGGACCGCCGCCACGACGGCGCACAGGACGAGTGCCGCGGCGAGCAGTCGATGCGTCATCTGGAGCGCTTGGGGGATGGTCTGACCGAAGAAGGCCGAGTCGCAGCCGGGGACGCTCGGGCAGGCCAGGCCCGCGCCACTCGAGCTGACCACCGCGCCGGCGCACATCGCGACGAAGGCGCAGGCGATCGTGATCAGGAGCGGCGCCACCCCGGGTCGCCAAGCAAAGGTCGGCGGCGGCCGCGACGGATCGTCGACGAAGGCGACGACCGCGAGCAGCGTCAAGACCCACAGCAACACGGTCGCTGCGCCCCAATGGAACATCACCGAGAGCGGACTGTTGGCGAGGAAGATCGTCACGCCGCCGAGCAGCACCTGCAGCACGAACGCGGCCGCCAGCGTGATCAGCAGCGGGACCAAGGCGGGGATCGCCGCCCGCAACCGCAGGCCGGTCACGACCAGCGCCGCCACGACGAAGGTCTCGCAGAAGGCGAGCAGCCGGTGCAGCCATTCCAGCACGACCCCACCGTGCAGCACCGGCACGACCGCGCCGCGACACAGCGGCCAGTCGGGGCAGGTCATCCCCGCGCCGTTGATACGCGTCCAACTGCCCAACATCGCCAGCGCGAAGGCGACGATCAGCCCGACGACGACGAGTCCACGAAACAACTTCACGATACAGGGGTCCTTGCGCGTTCGGCGGAGCGAGAGGCGAGGGCGAAGGTCAGCAGCGTCGCGAGGATCGCGACCGCGGCGAAGACCAGGTAGGCGATGCGGTACCCGGCGACGAGCGCGCCGTGCGAGCTGGCGACGCCGCCGCCCAGCGAGCCGCCGACGATCTGGCCGATGATCAGCACGATCGAGAGCAGCCCGACGGCCGAGGCGCGTTGGTCGCTGCCGACCCGGCCGGTGACGATGTAGCGGGTCGGCGCGCCGAGCAGCGCGCCGAAGCCGACGCCGGCGACGACCATCGCCAGCAGCGCGAACCCCAGGTGCGCGAAGCCCAGTGCGAAGATCGCCAGGCCGGCCGCGGTCAGCGCCGCGCCGACGGTGAGAACGGCGCGGCTGCCGACGACGTCGAGCGCGCGTCCCGCGAGTGGGATCACCGCGACGAAGCAGACCGCCCCGAGCGCCGCGACGCCGCCGGCGGCGGCGTACCCGAGGTGTTCCCCGGCGACCAGCGCGGCGGGGATGAAGAAGAGCGCACCTTCCAGCGCGCCGATCAGCAACTCGAGCAGATACGTCACCAGCAGTTGACGGTCGCGGAAGAAAGCCGGTGGGATCACCGGCTGCGCGGCGCGCCGCTCGGCGGACGCGAACAGCGCGAAGGCGAGGACGGCGATCGCGACCAGCGTCCAGGCGCGGGTCGGATCGACGACGCCGTCGACGGTGTAGAGCCGCGTCAACAGGCTCATCAGCGCAAGCAGGCCGATCGCCAGCGTGATGATCCCGTTCACGTCGAGCGGGCCGCGCGCGTGCGGCGCCGCCGCCGGGACGTAGCGGCGCGCCAGCACGATCACCACGATCGCCAGCGGGACGTTGAGCACGAAGACCCAGTGCCAGGAGACCAGGCGCGTGACCGCGCCGCCGAACGCCGGCCCGATCACCGCGGCTAGGCCCCACGTCGCCGCGACCAGGCCGAGCGCCGCGCCGCGCCGCTCGGCCGGGACGCGGTCGGCGATCGCGGCCGTCGCGACCGGGAAGATCCCGCCCGCGCCGATCGCTTGGATCGCGCGCGCCACCAGGAAGATCCCGTAGGTCGGCGCCGCGATCGCGAGCACGCTGCCGGCGCCGAAGACCGCCACGCACGCGATGTAGACGCCGCGCCGGCCGTTGCGATCGGCCAGCGTCGCGGCGATCGGGATCGCGACGACGTTGGCCAGCAGGTAGAGCGTGAAGACCCAGGCCAGCGCGTTCGGCCCGACCGCGAACTGCGTCCCCAGCGCCGGCAGCGCCGGCGAGAGGACGCCCAGGTCCAGCGCGCCGGCGAACACGCCCAGGCCCAGCGTCAGGAGCAGTGGGCGCGTGCTCGGATCGAGCCGGTGCCCCGCGACCGTCATCGTCTCGGCGGTGCGCACCCCATCGACCACGCCTAGATCACGCGATCCGCCACCATCGCGACGCACATCAGCGCCAGGTACAGCAGCGAGTACTTGAACAGCACGCGCGCGTAGCGTTTGGTCGAGTCGCCGGAGACCTTCCACGCGTCCCACAGGAAGACCGCGCCCAGGATCAGCGCGCAACCGCCGTAACACGGCCCGAGCACGTGGAGCGGGAAGAAGGCCAGCGAGACGGCGACCAGCACCAGCGAGTAGATCACGATCTCCCGCTTGGTGCGCGCGATGCCGGCCACGTTGGGGAGCATCGGGATGCCGGCCCGCTCGTAGTCGACGTTCGTCATCAGCGCGAGCGCCCAGAAGTGCGGCGGCGTCCACAAGAAGATCACCGCGAACAGCGCGAACGCCGGCGAGCCGAGATGACCGGTCACCGCGGCCCAGCCGACCAGCGGCGGGACGGCGCCGGCCGCGCCGCCGATCACGATGTTCAGCGGCGTCACGCGCTTGAGCCACATCGTGTAGATCACGACGTAGTAGACGTTCCCCGCCAGCGCGAGCCAGGCGGTCAGCGGGTTCACCAGCAGGCAGAGGATGGCGAAGGCGATGCTCTGCGCGGCGGCGGCGAACAAGAGCGCGGCCGGCGGGCCGATCGCTCCGCGCGCGACGGGCCGCGACTTGGTGCGGTTCATCAGCCGGTCGATGTCGCGATCCCAGACGCAGTTGATCGCGCCGGCCGAGGCGGCCGAGAGCGCGCCGCCCAGCAGCGTCCACAGGCTCAGGGTCAGGTTCGGGATCCCGCGCGCGGCCATCAGCATCGCCGCGTAGGTCGTGATCAGCAGCAGGACGATGATGCGCGGTTTGGTCAGCTCGTAGTAGTCGGCCAGCCGGCCGCGCCAGCCGGTCCCGAGGCCCGTGGGCGCGGCGTCGCCGTCGACGCGCGAGAGGGTCGACCTCATCGGAGGGTCAGGCGGCAGGCCCGGAACATCGTCGAGAGCGTACCGCGAACGCCGAAGCGCCGAAACGACTTCGGTGCGTCAGCAGCCGGTCGTTGCGGCGAGGCTGTGATCCGCCGCGACCCCTTCGTCCTGCAGAATCCCGGCCGTCTGCTCGTTCAGCGCGGCGCCGATCTGGGCGAAGACCTTGTCGAACTCCCCCGGCTGCACCGGCGGGGCCCCCCCGACGTGGAGTTGTGGCTGCTGCGTGTAGCCCACCGGCTGCTGGGCGTTGGTGGCCGAGGTCGCGCTGATGTTGTCCGTCATGGTGGCGGCGTCCGCGCGGTCCTGCCGACCGTTGATCACGACGACCGAGGCCACGAAGTCGGTGGCCGCCTTGTCCTGCCGCGCGAGCGCGCCGCCCAACGCGTCGGCGAACGCCTTGAGCTCGGTCTTCCGGGTCGCGTCGCTCGAGGTTCGCGCGTACTCGCGCAAGCGCTTGATCTCGTCGTACGCGGCGCGGGCGCCGAGGCGGACGCTCGAGGCCTGGTCCAGCAATGCTTCGATCGCGTTGCGCCGCTGCAGAGAGTTGAGCCGGTCGAAATCCGTTGCCCGCAGGTTCACCGCCAGGATCGCCAGACCGCGGTCGTTTTCGAGCGCCGCGCTGATCGCTCCGTTCGCGTGCGCGACGATCGTCGTGCAGACCGGGAGCGCGTGTGTGTGCCCGATCTCGGTCAGCGGCGTCGGTGCGGCGGGTGCAAGCGAGGCGGCTGGAGACGGATCGCTGGCAAGCGCCACCAGGAGCGGCAGCAGGCTCAACATGGCTACGACTTCCGTCGCCGCGGCGGGGTATCCTCGCCGCGGCCCGTCGAACGCTCGGTGCCGATGCGGCGAGTGTGCGCCGCCCTCGTGTTGGCCGTCGCCCTCGTCGGCTGCCGGGAGGTGCGGGTCAACCAGGAGAGCAGTGGGACGACGCCCGTCGTCGGTCCGGCCGAGGTCGTCGTCCTGCGGGACAAGCGCGCCCTGGACGCGCTCGAGATCGCCGCCCCGGTCGACTTCCGCAAGGAGTTCGCCGTGGTGCTCCTGATGGGACCGCACAAGGAGACGGGCTGGACCCAGATCGTCGAGTCGATCCGCGCCAACAGCGACCGGGTCCGGATCGTCGCCTTCGAACGGGGGCCGCTGGCCGGCGGCGAGCCGGCGCCCAAGGCCTACCGGACCTTCACCATCTGGATCGTCCCGAACATCGTCTATCGCCCGGGCGGGCGGGTCGAGGTCGTCTCGCCCTCGGGCGACTCGATCGCCGCGACGACCCTGCGCTAGTGCAGCCCTCGATCCAGCTCGATGGCCCGGCGCTGCGCGCCAACGCCGCCGCCTTCGCGGCGCTGGGGGCGCCGGTCGCCGCCGTCGTCAAAGCCGACGGCTACGGCTGGGGGGCACGGCGGCTGGCCCGCGAGCTCGACGACGTCGTCGAGTCCTACGTCGTCGCCGACGACGACGAGCTGGCGGCGCTGCGCTCGGGCACGACCAAGCCGATCCGCTTGTTGGCCGACGCGCCGCCCGGACGGCTGGGCCGCGTCCTGGACCTGGGCGGGATCCCCAACGTCTCGACCGCCGCCGCCCTCGCCGAAGCCGCGGCCGCCGCCGCCGAGCGGGGCGGGCTGACCGTCCGGGTCGGCGTGCTCGACGCCGCCGGCTGGTCGACGATCCGGCCGGCCGACGTCCCGGCCTTCGCCGCGGCGCTCGCCGCCGGCGGCCTGGCGGTCGAGCTGTGGACCCACCTGATCGCGCCGGCGCGCGACGCGGCGCTGCTGGCGGCGCTCGAGGCCGCGCGCCGCACCTTCCAGGCGGCCGGGGTCCGAGTCGTCGGGGTCGACCTGGCCAGCACCGCGGCGGCCCGTCCCGCACTGGCCGCCGACCGGCTGCGGATCGGGGTCGGGCTGTTCGGCGCGCGGCTGGGGGCGCCGGTGCCCACCCGCTGCGCGTTGCGCGTGCGCGCCCCGCTGGTCCGCCGCTACGCCCCGGGCGAGCTGGGCTGGGCCGGCTACGGCGAGGTTGCGGTCGCCGGCGACCGTTCCGTTTCCGTCCTGCGTTGCGGATACGGCGACGGTTTGCCGAAGACTTTGGCTGGGAGTGGCGATATTCTCTCGATAGGCATGCAGTACACGACGCGGACCGCCGGCGAGGCTTCCGACGTCGAGCAAGTGATCGGTGCGGCGGACGACGTCGACGAGCTCGCCATCCGGGCGGGTATGACTCCGCATGAGCTCGTGGTAGGTTTGGCTCCGCGATGATGCTCGACGCGTTGGCGCGTTTCGACGGCACGATCACGCGCCTGGGCGTCGTGCTGAGCCCCGACGGGACGCCCGAGCAGGTCGAAGGAGTCCTCAACCCGGCCGGCGCCACCGCGCGTGACGGCACCTGGCTGCTCTACCCGCGCGTCGTCGCGGCCGGGAACGTCTCGCGCATCGGGCTCTACCGCGGTCAGCGCGACGGCGACGACGTCCACTTCGAGAAGCTCGGCTACGCCTTGCAGCCCGAAGAGCCGTACGAGCTGCGCACCGTCCCCGGCGGGATGGGCTGCGAAGATCCGCGCGTCACCTTCATCCCCGTGCTCGACCGCTACGTGATGGTGTACACCGCGTTCGGCCCTGACGGGCCGCGCATCACGCTCGCGCTTTCGGAGGACGGCTACCGCTGGGAGCGGCTGGGGCAGATGCGCTTCGCGCCCGGCTTGCCGCAGGGCGACGACAAGGACGGCGTCTTCTTCCCCGAGCCGGTCCTCTCGCCGACCGGAGTGCGCTCGCTCGCGCTCTACCACCGGCCGATGCTGCGCCTCTCGACGCTCGACGGCCACAGCGCGGTCCCGACGCTGCTCGACCTCAAGCCCGAGGAACGCGAGTGCACGCGGGTCGGCTACATCCCGCTCGACGCGGTGCTGCGCGACCGCGCCAACCTGCTCGACGTGCAGGAGAGCGTGATCGTGCTCGTCCCCGACGCGCCGTGGTGTCGCATCAAGACCGGCGCCGGGACGCCGCCGGTGCAGATCGCCGAAGGCTGGTTCTCGCTCTACCACGGCGTCGAGGCACGCGAGAGCGGCGAGGGTCGCTACAGCATGATCTACAGCGCCGGCTTTGTCGTCCACGATCTCGAGCGCCCGCACGTGGTGCGCTACCACTCGGCCAACGCCGTGATGCGGCCCGAGGGCGCCGAAGAGACGCACGGGATCGTCAGCAACGTCGTCTTTCCGACCGCGCTCGACGTCCGCGGCGAGCGGACCTTCGAGTTCTATTACGGGATGGCCGACGCGCGGATCGGCCGCGCGCGGATCGAGCTGGCCGCGCCGTTCGCCGGCGCCGAGGAGCCGGCCGCCTGAACCGATGTGGCGCTACTACCTGATCGCGACGGTACTGGTCGTCGCGGTCGGCTCGTTCGCGTTCGCGTTGCACCTCCGTCGCGCGGCGGCGCCGAACGCCGCGCCGATGCACGAGCAGGCGCCGGTTGCGGGGCACGCCGCCGCGGGGCTCGCCGGCGGCGGCGCGGCGCGGCCGCCGCGCGCCTTCGTCGGCGAGGGCGGCTGGGTGCTCAGCGCCCTCCCCGACTGCTTCGATCAGAAGTCGGTGATCGAAGGCGCGGCGCTCGCGCTGACCTTCGACGTCCCACCGGCGCGCGAGCGGCTCGCGCCCGGAACGGTCCTGCACCGCGGCCCGTGCACCGTCCACGTCCGCGGCGACGACGTGTGGGTCGAACGCGGCGTCGATCGCCTGCGCGTCCCGCCCTCGGCGCGCCTCTACACGACCCCTACCGGGCTCGTCCTCGTCTACAAACACGCCGGCCGCACGGAAATCCGCCGCTATTGAGAGAATCACGGTAATGGTGATGGAGCGAGCGCAGAACCATCGCGCCCTATCTCCCTGGTCATTGCGAGCTCGGGTTGGGGGCCCCACGCAACGCGTGGGGGGCGCGGAGCCTGGGGCGGAGCGCCGTTATAACTAGGAGCGATAAGCTCGATGAGCTCGTGCTCGAGTGGCGGGCGGTCGACGTGCGGCGGCACGCGGCGGCTTCGGCGCAGGATGCGAACGCGCTGTTCGGCGTGCTCGAGCTGCTGCACATGCGCATCTTCGGGCAGGGTGAGCGCGGGATCGACGCCTTCACCCTGCTGCTGCGCGACAAGGACGAGCAAGTCCGCGTCGACGCGGCCGCGGCGCTCCTCCCGTATCGCAGCACCGAGGCCGAAGCGATCCTGCGCGAGGCGGCGAACCGCTCGCTGACCGCGCGCTACGTCCTGGCCGAATGGGGGAAAGGTGCGCCCAAGCCGCTGCCGGCGCTCGAGTCGGCCCCGGTCGAGGACCGCATCGGCGACGCGCACGTGCTCTACCGGATCCGTTTGAGCGAGCCCGAGCGCACGCGCGCCCAGCACGCACCCAAGACGATCCACCTGGCCGGTAACGTCCCGCAGCAGGTCGCGCACGCGCTCGCGGTCGCGCGCTACGACGGCGAGCCGACGTACTACCTGCTCTATCTCGACCAGGCGGGCAACGTGCAGAGCGATTCGCCGCACGACTCGGCCGAAGCGGCCTTCCGCCAGGCCGAGTTCGAGTTCGGCCTCCCGCCCGAGGAATGGGCCGTCACCGCGCGGGGAGCGAAGCTGGAGGCGTCCGGCGAATAGACTCGGGTCATGGATTTGCGCGAGGAAGTCGCCAAGCGCCGCACGTTCGCCATCATCTCGCACCCCGACGCCGGAAAGACCACCCTGACCGAAAAGCTGTTGCTCTACGGTGGGGCGATCGTGACGGCGGGGCAGGTGGCGGCCCGCCGGCGTGCCCGGGCGGCGACCTCGGACTGGATGGAGCTGGAGCGCGAGCGCGGGATCTCGATCACCTCGACGGTCCTGCAGTTCCCCTACCGGGGCTACACGATGAACCTGCTCGACACCCCGGGTCACCAGGACTTCGGCGAGGACACCTATCGCACGCTGCTGGCCGCCGACGCGGCGGTCATGCTGATCGACGCCGCCAAGGGCGTCGAGCCGCAGACCCGCAAGCTGTTCGCGATCTGCCGGGCGCGGCGCATCCCCCTGTTCACCTTCATCAACAAGTTGGACCGGCCGGCGCGCGATCCGCTCGAGCTGCTCGACGAGCTCGAGACGGTGCTCGGGATCGGCGCCTATCCGATGGTCTGGCCGCTGGGCAACGGCGAGACGTTCCGCGGCGTCTACGACCGCGGCTCGGGGGCGGTGCACCTGTTCGAGCGCACCCAGCACGGCGCCACCCGCGCGCCGGTCACGACGACCGATCCGCGCGATCCCCAAATCGCGGCGCTGGTCGACGAGCGCACCTACCGCGAGTTCCTCGACCAGCTCGAGCTGCTCGAAGGCGCCGGCGCCGCCTTCGAGCGCGACGCGATGCTGCGCGGCGACGTGACGCCGGTGTTCTTCGGCAGCGCGGTGACCAACTTCGGCGTCGAGTTGTTCCTCGACGCGTTCGTCGCGCTGGGGCCGCCGCCGGGGCCGCGCTTCGACGCCGAGCGGCACGTCGTCGAGCCGACCGACGAGCGCTTCAGCGGCTTCGTCTTCAAGATCCAGGCCAACATGGATCCGCGCCACCGCGACCGGGTCGCGTTCCTGCGCGTGTGCAGCGGGACGTTCGAGCGCGACATGACCGTGCGCAACGTGCGCAGCGGGAAGGACGTGCGGCTGACGCGCGCGATGAAGCTGTTCGCCTCCGAGCGCGAGTCGGTCGAGGTCGCCTACGCCGGCGACGTCGTCGGCCTGGCCAACCCGGGCGTCTTCGCGATCGGCGACACCCTGGCCCAAGGCGACGGCGTGCGCTTCGAACCGATCCCGGCCTTCGAGCCGGAACATTTCGCGCTGGTCCGCAGTATCGACACGGCGAGTTACAAGTCGTTCCAGAAAGGGATCGCGCAACTGCGCGAGGAGGGGGCGATCCAAGTCTTCTACCCGTATGGGCAGACCCGGAGCGAACCCGTTCTGGCCGCCGTCGGCGAGCTGCAGTTCGAGGTCGTCAAATATCGTCTGGAATCGGAGTACAACGTGAAGACCGTCTTCCAATCGCTGCCGTATACGACCGCGCGGCGCGTGCGTGGCGAGCAGCCGGCCTCCGGCGCGACGCTGGGCAGCAGCGCGCGGCTGGTCGAGGATTGGGACGGCGAGCCGGTCGCGCTGTTCGAGAGCGGCTGGAGCGTCAACTTGGCCGAGCAGTGGAATCCCGGCTTGCGGTTCGATCCCTTCGGAGCGAAGGATCTGGAGCGCGAGGTGCCGGCGTGACGAACGCCCCGGCCAACGTCCCGCCCCCGAACGCCGCCGCGGCGCGGACGCGCTCGCCGCGCCGCATCTTGATGATGATCGGGTTGGCCGTGCTGATCGTCCTGCTGGTGATGCGCTCGTGCGCGATCCACGAGAGCGGGCGGGAGAAGATGGTGCACGTCTTCAACCAGGCGATCCAGCGCGACGACCTGGCCGAGGTGCAGAAGCTCGAGAACGTCGGGACCGCCGCCGACATGTCGCGCGCGCGCCTCGGCGAGGCCGCCGACGCGCTCGCGCCGCTCGGCGCGGTCAAGCGGGTCAAAGAGGTCACCCCGAAAGACGATCCGGAGCGCGTGCACGAGTTCGACGTGACCTTCGAGAAGGGCAAGGTGCACGAGCGGATCGAGCTCGACCCGCAGGACCACATCTTCCACTTCCACTACGACCAGCCACAGGCCGGCGGATGAGCGGTGAGGCGCCGCTCGCGGCCACGTTCGAGGATGTGCGCGCGGCGGCGCAGCGGCTGCGCGGGGTCGCGAAGCGCACGCCGGTCGTCACCTCGCGCATGCTCGACGAACGCTCGGGCGCGCGCGTCTTCCTCAAGGCCGAGAACTTGCAACGGATCGGCGCGTTCAAGTTTCGCGGCGCGTACAACGCGATCGCGCAGCTCGACGCAGCGCAGCGCAGCGCCGGCGTGGTCGCCTACTCGAGCGGGAACCACGCGCAAGGCGTCGCGCTGGCTGCCTGGCTGCTCGAGGTTCCGGCGACGATCGTGATGCCGGCCGACGCGCCGGCGGCGAAGCTCGCCGCGACGCGCGGGTACGGTGCGCAGGTCGTCACCTACGACCGCGCGCAGGCGAACCGCGCCGAACTGGCCGCGGCGATCGCCGCCGAACGCGGCGCGACGATCGTCCCGCCGTACGACCATCCGTGGGTGATCGCCGGCCAAGGGACGGTCGCGCTCGAGCTGATCGAGGACGCCGGACCGCTCGACGTGCTGCTGGTGCCGCTGGGCGGCGGTGGCCTCCTCGCCGGCTGCGCGCTGGCGGCGGCCGCGCTGAGCCCCGGCGTGCGCATCTACGGCGTCGAGCCGGAGGCCGGCGACGACTGGGTGCGCTCGTGGCGCGCCGGTCGGATCGTCGAGATCCCGCTACCGCACACGATCGCCGATGGCCAGCAGTCGCGCGCACCCGGCGAGCTGACCTGGCCGATCGTTCGCCGGCTCGGTGCCGGCGTCGTGACCGTCAGCGACGATGAGATCCGCGCGGCGATGCAGTTCGCATTCGAGCGCCTCAAGCTCGTGCTCGAGCCGAGCGGCGCGTCGGCGTTGGCCGCCCTGTTGACCGAGAAGGTCGCGCTGCGCGGTGCGCGGGTCGGCGTCGTGCTCAGCGGCGGCAACGTCGATGCGGCGACGTTCGCCGACTGCATCGCCGCCGTCAGCGCGGCGCGCTAGACCGCCCC